>Ga0196964_10001164_pt1 | contig 13610 bp, 14 predicted proteins | sample S1_10metaG_FD_148615 | JGI IMG/M metagenome (GOLD analysis project Ga0196964, IMG submission 148615) | Soil microbial communities from Anza Borrego desert, Southern California, United States - S1_10 | ecosystem: Environmental > Terrestrial > Soil > Desert | place: USA: California | collected...
CAGGCCAGCATGTGGCCGTGGTCGCGGTAGGCGGTGATCACCTGGTCGCCCTTGCGCGCGATCGACTGCATGCCGACCGCGACCGCCTCCTGGCCGATGTACAGGTGGCAGAAGCCGCCGATCAGGCCCATGCCGTACAGCTGGCCCGCCCGCTCCTCGAAGCGGCGGATCAGCAGCATCTCGCGATAGAACCTCAGCAGCTCCTCGCGATCGAGGTTCGGTCGGCCTTCAGCAGAAGGGGCGGCGGCTTTCGCCGCCTTGCCGGACTTGCCCATCAGGCGTGCTCCACAAGCGACGCCGTTCGTCGACGGCGTTCAGGGGCGCGGCTTAGCACGTGCGCCGACCGGATTTGAAGTCAGGAACGGGCCGGTTCGTCGCGCCGGACGCGGATCACGTAGTCGCGCGGATCGGCGAAGCCCAGCAGAACCCGCGCTCGCTCCTCCAGCAGGTCGCGCGACAGGTTGTCGGTCTTCAAGAGCTTGACCCGCGCCTCCAGGTCCCGCCGCTCGGCCTGCAACCGCAGCAGTTCGGCCTGACGCGCGCTCAGCGTCTCGACCCGCGACCGCTCGCCCAGCAGCCCGCGCTCGCCGGTCAGGGCGTGGAACGCGAAGTAGACGATCAGGAAGGCGAAAACGGCCGTAGGAAGATAGGGCCGCGCACGGGCGAACAAGGGCTTCGCTCCTTTTGAGCGAGACGGAAACGACTCGTTCACCATGAGGCGAAAACGCTTAACGAAGCGTGAGTTGCGCACGTTTCCTTCTCCCCTTGTGGGAGAAGGTGGTCGGCGAAGCCGACCGGATGAGGGGTGCCGGCGCGACCTCAGTCGGCACAGGCTCGGGCTATGGCCGACAACACCTCGTTCGGACGGCCGAGCACCTGCTCGTTGGTGAACCGCAGGACCCTAAACCCTCGACAGCTCAGATCCTTGTCCCGCTCAGCATCACGTTCGGCGTGCAACCGGTGCACCCCGCCGTCGATCTCGACGACGAGTCTCGCCGCGAAGCTCGCGAAATCAGCGATCCAGGGCCCGATCGGCGCCTGACGTCTGAACTTCAGCGAGGCGAGTCCCCGGTCGCGCAGCATGAGCCAGAGCGTCTTCTCCGCGAGCGTCGGCGCGCTTCTAGCTCTTTTGGCTCTCACCCGCGCCGCAGCGGTCGGCTTGTCCATTAGTGGAAGGCTACTCCGCCTCCGCAGCGCTCGCACCCCTCATCCGCCCTGCTCCGCAGGGCACCTTCTCCCACAAGGGGAGAAGGAAGCTCGCGGCGGCTGCGGGAGCTTACGCCCGCAGCACGCTGTCGCCGGCGTACACCGCCTGCTCGCCCAGCATCTCTTCGATGCGGAGCAATTGGTTGTATTTCGCCAGCCGGTCGGAGCGGGCGAGCGACCCGGTCTTGATCTGTCCGCAGTTGGTCGCCACCGCCAGGTCGGCGATGGTGGCGTCCTCGGTCTCGCCCGAGCGGTGGCTCATCACCGCGGTGTAAGCCGAGCGGTGAGCCATATCGACCGCGTCCAGGGTCTCGGACAGGGTGCCGATCTGGTTGACCTTGACCAGGATGGAGTTGGCCAGCCCCTCGCCGATGCCGGCGGCCAGCCGCTCGGGGTTGGTGACGAACAGGTCGTCGCCCACCAGCTGGACCCGCTCGCCCAGCCGCTCGGTCAACTGAGCCCAGCCCTCGAAGTCGTCCTCGGCGCAGCCGTCCTCGACCGAGACGATCGGGAAGCGATCGCACAGGCCCGCCAGCCAGTCGACCATGCCGCCCTGGTCCAGGGTCTTGCCCTCGCCCTCCATGACGTAGCGGCCGTCCTTGAAGAACTCGGTGGCGGCCACGTCCATGGCCAGCCAGAAGTCCTCGCCCGCGCGATAGCCGGCCGCCTCGCCCGCCTTCATGATGAAGGCCAAAGCCTCGTCGGCCGAGGCCAGGTTCGGGGCGAAGCCGCCCTCGTCCCCGACGTTGGTGTTGTGCCCGGCCGCCTTCAGCGCCTTGCGCAGCGAATGGAAGATCTCCGCCCCCATGCGAAGGGCCTCGGAGAAGCTGTCCGCGCCCGCCGGCACGATCATGAACTCCTGCACGTCGATCGGATTGTCGGCGTGGGCGCCGCCGTTGATGATGTTCATCAGCGGCACGGGCAGCACCCGCGCGCTGACCCCGCCCACGTACTTGTAGAGCGGCAGGTTGGCCGAGATCGCCGCCGCCTTGGCGGTCGCCAGCGACACGCCCAGGATGGCGTTGGCGCCCAGGCGGCTCTTGTTGTCGGTCCCGTCCAGCTGGATCAGCAGGCTGTCGATGCGGCGCTGGTCCTCCGCGTCCATGCCCGACAGGGCGTCGAAGATCTCGCCGTTGACCGCGTCCACCGCCTGGCGGACGCCCTTGCCGAGATAGCGCTCCTGATCCCCGTCGCGCTTCTCCACCGCCTCGTGGGCCCCGGTGGAGGCGCCCGACGGCACCGCCGCGCGGCCGAACGAGCCGTCCTCCAGCACCACGTCGACCTCGACCGTCGGATTGCCGCGGCTGTCCAGAATTTCGCGGGCGGTGATGTCGACGATCTCGGTCATGGGCGGAGCTCTCCTGCGACGAATGCGCGCAAGGCTTTAGCCCGCGGCCGTACGCCGCCGCAACCGCCTGGAGGAGGGACGGTCGCCGGACGTGAAAAGGGCGCGCGGTCCGCCCGCGCGCCCTTGTGGACTCAGACCTGAAGGGAAGGTCAGTCTTCCTTCGGCGTCAGGACCTGGCGGCCCTTGTACATGCCGGTCTTCAGGTCGATGTGGTGCGGGCGCTTCAGCTCGCCCGTGTCCTTGTCCTCGGTGTAGGCGTTGGGGCCGAGCGCGTGGTGCGAGCGGCGCATGTTCCGCCGCGAGGGCGAGGTTTTTCGCTTGGGAACGGCCATGTCCGTCTCTCGTATGCTGGCTGCGCCCGACGGCGCGTAAACAGAAAGCGGCGGCCGGATGGGCCGCCGTGAGCGCGGGTGTATGCACCAACCCGATCAAGGATTCAAGGCGTCCGCCGTGACTTGCCGACGAGCGGCCCACGCCGTCGCCGTCAAGGCCATATAGACGCTGTCGCAGAGCTCCTCGCCCACCGTCCATGTTCCGCTCGCCCGACCGGTCTCGACGAAGCCGAGCTTTTCAAGCAGCCGCAAGGAGGCGAGGTTGCGCGGATCCACGTCGGCCTCCAGCCGCGGCACGTCCGGCCGGGCGAAGGCGGCGTTCAGGAAGGCGCCGACCGCCTCGGTCGCCAGACCGCGTCCCCAGACGTCGGGATGCAGGATGTAGCCGAAGCCGGGCAGCCGCCACGCCCCGGCCTTGCCCACGACCCGGCCCTGGTGCTCGACGACGAAGTCCTCGCTGAGCTCCCTCGGCGAATCGACCATGGACTGGAGCCAGGCGCGGGTCTGCTCGATGTCGGCGTGCGGCGGGGTCGCCCACCAGCGCATCGCCAGCGGGTGCGACAGCACCGCGTGCATGTCGTCGAGGTCGTCCATGCGCGCGCGGCGCAGGACCAACCGTTCTGTACGGATCACGGTCACACCAGCCGGCTCTGCTCCACCGCCGCGGCGATGAAGCTGGCGAACAGGGGATGCGGCGCGAACGGGCGGGACTTCAGCTCGGGGTGATACTGGACGCCGACGAACCAGGGGTGGTCGTCGCGCTCCACCGTCTCGGGCAGCACGCCGTCGGGCGACAGGCCCGCGAACTTCAGGCCCGTCCGCTCGATGGCCTCGCGATAGTTGATGTTGACCTCGTAGCGGTGCCGGTGGCGCTCGCTGATGAAGGTCGAGCCGTAGATGCCGGCGATCTTCGAGCCGGGCTTCAGCACCGACTCGTAGGCGCCCAGCCGCATGGTGCCGCCGAGATCCCCGCCCTCGGAGCGGATCACTCGCTCGTTGCCCTGGGTCCATTCGGTCATCAGGCCGACCACCGGCTCGGGCGTCCAGCCGAACTCGGTGGAGGAGGCGTCCTTGTAGCCCGCCAGGTTCCGCGCCGCCTCGATCACCGCCATCTGCATGCCGAAGCAGATGCCGAAGTACGGGATGTTGCGCTCGCGGGCGAAGCGAGCCGCCTCGATCTTGCCCTCCGAGCCCCGCTCGCCGAAGCCGCCGGGCACCAGCACGCCGTGCGCGCCCTGCAGGCGGGCCTCGCACTCGGCCGGATCGCCCTCGAAGGTCTCGCTCTCGACCCAGTCGATCTCGACCTTCACGTCGTTGGCGATGCCGCCGTGCTGCAGCGCCTCGATCAGGGATTTGTAGGCGTCCTTCAGCACCGTGTACTTGCCGACCACCGCGATGGTGACCTCGCCGTCGGGGTGCAGGCGCCGGTGCGAGATGGTCTGCCAGCGGGACAGGTCGGGCGCGGGCGCGTCGGTTATGCCGAAGCAGGCCAGCACTTCGCGGTCCAGGCCCTCGCGGTGGTACTCCAGCGGCACGGCGTAGATGTCGGGCGCGTCCATCGCCTGGATGACCGCGGTCTCGCGCACGTTGCAGAACAGGCCGATCTTGCGCCGCTCCTCGGGCGGGATCGGCTGCTCGCAGCGGCACAGCAGCACGTCGGGCTGGATGCCGATGGAGCGCAGCTCCTTGACCGAGTGCTGGGTCGGCTTGGTCTTCATCTCGCCGGCCGTCTTCACGAACGGCAGCAGGGTCAGGTGCACGAAGGCGGCGTGGCCGCGGGGCAGTTCGTTGCCGAGCTGGCGGATCGCCTCGAAGAACGGCAGGCCCTCGATGTCGCCGACCGTGCCGCCGATCTCGACCAGCACGAAATCGACTTCAGTCCCGTCGTCGGCCAGCGCCGGGGCCAGGACGAACTTCTTGATCTCGTCGGTGACGTGCGGGATCACCTGGACGGTGGCGCCGAGGTAGTCCCCGCGCCGTTCCTTCTCCAGGATCGTCTGGTAGATGCGGCCGGTGGTGATGTTGTCGGCCTTCGACGCCGGCACGCCGGTAAAGCGCTCGTAGTGGCCGAGGTCCAGGTCGGTCTCCGCCCCGTCGTCGGTCACGAACACCTCGCCGTGCTGATAGGGGCTCATCGTCCCCGGATCGACGTTCAGGTACGGGTCGAGCTTGCGCAGGCGGACCTTGTAGCCGCGCGCCTGCAGCAACGCGCCGAGGGCGGCGGAGGCGAGGCCTTTTCCCAATGAGGAAACCACGCCGCCGGTGATGAATACGTAGCGGGCCATGGGCGTTCAGCTTACCCCCGATTCGAACCGGGGACCCGGGGGGAGTTCGTCCGTGGTGCGATCGGCTGTGGAGAACCGGTCGCGGCGGTGGATCACTGCGCGGGCGCGGCCGGCGGCGGCGAGGCCGGAGCCGCGGCCCCGCCGGTCTGCGGCAGAGGCGCGGCCAGATCGTCCAGCGAAGGCGCGGGCGCGGCCGGGACCGGAGCGGCCGGCTGCGGCGCGGGCGCGGCGCCCGGACGAGTCTTCAGCGCGTTGGGGTCGATCGACTCCACGCCCACCCGATCGATCACCGACGAGCCGCCGCGCGCGGCGTTGCCGGCGATGGTCAGGCCCATGCTGTTCAGGAAGAACAGGGTCGCCAGGACGGCGGTGACGCGGGTCAGCAGGTTGCCGGCGCCCCGGGCAGTCATGAAGCCCGAAGGCCCTCCGCCCATGCCCAGCGCGCCGCCTTCGGAACGCTGCAGCAGCACCGCCCCGATCAGGGCCAGGCAGAGGATGATCTGAATGGTCAGGAGAAGGCCGAGCAACATGATGGGTTCTTAGGTGTGCGCGCCCCCGGCGCGGATCAAGCGGCCCCTCTAACATCGCAGCCCCGGCCGCGCCATAGGGCTCAAAGCGCGCGGACGATCCCCAGGAAATCGGCGGCCTTCAGCGAGGCGCCGCCGACCAGCGCGCCGCCCACGTCCGCCGCATGCAGGATTTCCGCCGCGTTCGACGGCTTCACCGACCCGCCGTACAGGATCGGAACCCGCGCGCCGGCCTCGCCGAAGCGTTCGACCAGGGTCCGGCGGACGGCGCCGTGGACCTCCTCGATCTCGGCCACGGTCGGGGTCAGGCCCGACCCGATCGCCCACACCGGCTCGTAGGCCACCGAGAACGCCTTGTCCGTCAGCGACTCGGGCAGGGAGCCCCTCACCTGCCCGCTCACCACCTCGACCGCCCGGCCGGCGCGGCGCTCTTCCAGCGTCTCGCCCACGCACACGATCGGCTCCAGCCCGGCCCGGAGCGCCGCCTCGACCTTGGCCGCCACGACAGCGTCGGTCTCGCCGTAGCCCGCGCGCCGCTCGGAGTGGCCCAGGATCACCAGCTTAGCCCCCGCGTCGGCCAGCATCTCGGCCGCCACGTCGCCGGTGAAGGCGCCCGAGATCTCGGCCCGGCAGTCCTGCCCGCCCAGCTCCACCGCGCTGTCGGCCAGCTCGCGGCTCATCCGGTCGATCAGGGTCGCCGGCGGGCACAGGGCCACGCGGCCGCGGGCGGGTTCCGCGGCCAAGGCCTCGGCCAGCGCCCGGGCCTCCGCCAGGGAGGCGGCCAGGCCGTTCATCTTCCAGTTGCCGGCGATCAGGGGGGTCGGGGTCGTGTTCATGGCCGCCCCTTTAGGCCGAGACGCGCGCTTTCGCCAAGCGGGCTCGCTTGCCCCCTTCGGCGGCGCTCCTCTATAGGGTTTGCCGGGGGAGCAGGCGGCATCGTGACCGCCTCGGCCCGCCGCAAGGTTTTCGTCCCGATGCTCGCCGCCATCCGCAAGTTCGCGAAGTCGCCCGTCGCCGCCGTCCTGCTGGGCCTGCTGATCCTCAGCTTCGCCATCTGGGGCATCAACGACGTGTTCAACTTCCGCGGTTCGAACGCGGTGATCACCGCCGGCGAACGCGAGATCGACCAGGCGCGGTTCAAGCGCATCTTCGACAACTTCAAGAAGGGCCAGGAGCAACAGTCCGGCCGGCGCGTGACCATGGAGGAGATCGTCCAGCGCGGTTTCCACCTGCAGTTCCTGCGTGAACTGACCCAGCAGACCGCGTTCCAAGCCTGGGCGCACGAGGCCTGGGTCAGGCCGTCGGACGAACTCGTGGTCAAGAAGATCGGAGAGATCCCGGCCTTCTTCGACCGGATCACCGGCCGATTCTCGCGGGACCAGTACCTGCAACAGCTGCAGCAGGCCGAACTGACCCAGGAAGAGTTCGAGCAGTCGCTGTACGACGACCTGGCGGGCAATCACTTCGCCACCGGCGCGGTCGCCGGCATGCGCGCGCCACGTATCTACGGCGCCCTGCAGGCCGCGTTCGGGCTGGAGACCCGCGACGCCAGCTGGTTCGTGGTCGATCAGCGCGTGGCCGGGGCCCCGCCCCGCCCGACCGACGCGCAGCTTCAAGCTTTCCTCACCGAGAACGCCGATCGCTTCCGCAGGCCCGAGTTCCGCGAGATCACCGTGGCCTTCTTCACGCCCGGCGCGGTCGCCGGCGCGGTGGCGCTGGACGAGGCGGAGCTGCGCCGCCGCTACGAGTTCAAGAAAGACAGCCTGTCCCAGCCCGAGCGCCGCACCTTTGTGCAGGTTCCGGCCAAGAACGCCCAGGCGGCCCAGGCGATCGTCCAGGCCCTGCGCGCCGGTCAGCCCGCCGCGGCCGTGGCCAAGGCGAACGGCGTCGATCCGGTGATGTTCCAGGAACGCCCGCGCTCGTCGGTGCCGGATCGGGCGGTGGCCGCCGCCGCCTTCACCATGGCCGCGGGACAGGTGTCCGCGCCCGTCCAGGGCGAACTCGGCCTGTCTGTCGTCCAGGTGCTGAACGTCACGCCCGGCACGACGGTGACCTTCGAGCAGGCGCGCCCGCAGCTGGAGGAGGAACTCCGCAAGGACCTCGCCACCGAGAAGCTTTACGAGGTGGTGCAGGCCTACGAGACCGCGCGCGAGAACGGCGCGACCCTGGCCGAAGCCGCCAAGACCGCGGGCGTGCGCACCGCCACCCTGCCGCCGCTGTCGCAGCAAGGCCAGCTGCCCAACGGTCAACGCCTGAACGTGCCGCCGACCCTGCTGGAAGCCGCCTACGGCCTGCCGGAAGGCGGCGAGAGCGAGGTCCAGGAGACCGGCACGGGCGAGTATTTCGCCGTCCGCGTCGAGAAGGTCGTCCCGGCCGCCCTGCCGACCCTGCAACAGCTCGGCCCGGCCCTGACCCAGATGTGGATGCAGCGCGAAGGCGTGCGGATGATGCAGGCCAAGGCCGACGAACTGGCCGCGCGCCTGCGCAAGGGCGAGACCCTGCAAGCGGTCGCCGCGTCGGCGGGCGCCTCGGTGCAGACCGCCCGGGGGCTGGAACGCGAGGGCTCGGAGGCGGTCAGCCAGGAGATGGTGGGCCGCGTGTTCGGCGCCGCCGCCGGCCAGGTGTTCATCGCCCGCGCCAACCAGCCGGTCTTCGTGGTCGGCAAGGTGGACGCGGTGAACACGCCCGCCCCCGCGCTCGCCGCCCGTCCGGCAGAGCAGCGCCGCCCGGCGATCACCATGGACCTGTTCAGCGAGGTGGGCGACCTCGCCCGCGCCGCCGCCATGACCAAGACCAAGGCCAAGAGCTATCCCGACCGCGCCAAACTGGCGCTCGGGATCGCCGAGCCCGAGCAACAGGACGCCCCGGCCGGCAAGTCGAACAAGAAATGACGCTCGAACCCGCCTTCGAGGCGTTCGAGCAGGCGTACCTGAAAGGCGTTCCCCAGATCGTCCGCCGCCGCGTGGTGGACGATCTGGAGACCCCCGTCTCTGCCTATCTGAAGCTCGGCCGCGGCCGGCCCTATTCCTTCCTGTTCGAGTCGGTGGAGGGCGGCGCCTGGCGGGGCCGCTACTCGATCCTGACCCTGAAGCCCGACCTGGTCTGGCGCTGCTTCGGCGAGCGGGCCGAGGTCTCGGCCGGCGACGATCTGGCCGCCGGCCGGTTCGCCCCCGAGGCGCCGCCGACGCTGGCCTCCCTGCGCGCCCTGGTCGAGGCGTCCAGGATCGAGCTTCCCGACGATCTGCCGCCGCCGGTCGCGGGCCTGTTCGGCGTGTTCGGCTACGACATGGTGCGCCTGGTCGAGCCGCTGGGCGCCCCGAACCCCGACCCTCTGAACCTGCCCGACGCGGTGCTGGCGCGCCCCTCGGTGGTGGCGGTGTTCGACGCGATCGGACAGGAGATCGTGCTGGCCACGCCCGTGCGCCCCTCCGCCGAGAACGCGCACGCAGCCTACGCCGCCGCGAGCGCCCGGCTGGACGCTGTCGAACGCGACCTGCGCACGCCCCTGCCCGCCCCGGCCGAACGGGAGCCGATCAAGCAGGCCCCGTTCCGATCGCCCCTCAGCGAGGCTGATTACGCGGCGATCGTGGAGCGGGCCAAGGCGTACATCGCCGCCGGCGACATCTTCCAGGTGGTGCCCAGCCAGCGATTCGAGGCGCCGTTCGCGCTCGACTCCTTCGCCTTCTACCGGTCGCTGCGCCGGACCAACCCCTCGCCCTTCCTGTTCCACCTGGACTTCGGCGACTTCCAGCTGGCCGGTTCCAGTCCCGAGATCCTGGTGCGCCTGCGCGACGGGCGGGTGACCATCCGCCCGATCGCCGGCACCCGCCGTCGCGGCGCCACGCCCGAGGAGGACCGCGCGCTGGAGGCCGAGCTGCTGGCCGACCCCAAGGAGCGCGCCGAGCACCTGATGCTGCTCGACCTCGGCCGCAACGACGTCGGCCGCGTCGCCGAGCCCGGCTCGGTCAAGGTCACCGAAAGCTTCGCCGTGGAGCGCTACAGCCACGTCATGCACATTGTCTCCAATGTCGAGGGCGCCGCCCGCGCCGACCTCGACCCGGTCGAGGCCCTGCTGGCCGCGCTCCCCGCCGGCACCCTTTCGGGCGCCCCCAAGGTCCGGGCGATGGAGATCATCGACGAACTGGAGACGGTGAAGCGCGGCCTCGGCTACGCCGGGGGCGTCGGCTACCTCTCCGCCAGCGGGGCGGTGGACGCCTGCATCGTGCTGCGCACCGCCTTGTTCAAGGACGGGATCATGCACGTCCAGGCCGGCGGCGGCGTCGTCGCCGACAGCGACCCCGAGGCCGAGTACGAAGAGACCCTGCACAAGTCCAAGGCGCTGAAGCGCGCGGCCGAGGAGTCGTGGCGGTTCGCCTGAGACCCTTCTCCCTGCGGGAGAAGGGGGGACCCGCGCACCGGAGCGTCAGCGGAGGTTTTTGCGTGGTGGATGAGGGTCAACGCCCTATCCGGACGGCCCTGTAACCCCTCACCCTCCCACGCCTTCGGCGCGGGCCCCTCCCTCTCCCTGTGGGAGAGGGGTTTCCGACGCCTCCACCCCCGGCCCCAGGATCACCGCCGCGGCCAGCGACAGGGCCGACATGGCGGCCAGCGCCGCCGCGCCCAGGGCGCCGAGCGCGCTCGGCGACGGCCGCGCGGGGCGGGCCAGCACGCCGCGCGCGGCGGCCAGGCGGTCGTGGACGGAATCGATCATGGCGCGTCTCCCCGGTCACGCCGATCACGAACCGGACACCTTAACGAAATCCGAACGCCGCGCGCTCTTGGCGGAGGCCGCCCCCGTCCCTAGAACCGAATGCATGATCCTGATCGTCGATAACTACGACAGCTTCACCTACAACCTCGTGCATTACCTCGCGGAGTTGGGGGCGCAGACGCTCGTGCGCCGCAACGACGCGATCACCGTGCAGGACGCGCTGGCGATGCGGCCGGAGGCGGTGCTGTTGTCGCCCGGGCCGTGCGCGCCGGACCAGGCGGGCATCTGCCTGCCGCTGTTGAACGGGGCGGCCGAGGATCTGCCGATCCTGGGCGTGTGCCTGGGCCACCAGGCGATCGGCCAGGCGTTCGGCGGCGACGTGGTGCGGGCCAAGAGCCTGATGCACGGCAAGACCAGCCCGATCCGCCACCACGGGCGCGGCCTGTTCCGCGGCCTGGCCGACCCGTTCACCGCCACCCGCTATCACTCGCTCGCGGTCGCGCGGGACACCCTGCCGGCGGAGCTGGAAGTCACCGCCTGGACCGAGGACGGCGAGATCATGGGCCTGCAGCACCGCACCCGCCCGATCCACGGCGTGCAGTTCCACCCGGAGTCGATCGCCACCGAGCACGGCCACCAGCTGCTGGCCAATTTCCTGGACCTGGCCGGCGTACGCCGGACGGCGGCGGCCTGATGTCGGAAGCGTTCAAGCCCCTGCTCGGCAAGCTGGCCGAAGGCGCGACCCTGACCGCGGCGGAGGCCGAGGCGTTCTTCGGCGCCTGCCTGCGCGGCGAGGCGACGCCGGCGCAGGTGTCGGCGGCGGTCACCGCCATGCGCATCCGCGGCGAGACGGTCGAGGAGATCGTCGCCTGCGCCAAGGCCATGCGCGGCGCCGCCACCCTGCTCGAGCACGACTTCGACGTCATCGACACCTGCGGCACCGGCGGCGACGGCCTGCACACCTACAACATCTCCACCGCCGCGGCCCTGGTGGTCGCGGGCGCCGGCGTGAAGGTGGCCAAGCACGGCAATCGGGCGCTGTCGTCCAAGTCCGGCTCCTCGGACGTGCTGGCGGCGCTGGGGGTGAACATCCAGGCGTCGCTGGAGCAGTGCCGCCGGGCGCTGGACGAGGCGAACATCTGCTTCCTGTTCGCGCCGTCGCACCACGGGGCCATGCGCCACGTCGCGCCGGTCCGCACCGAGATCGGCTTCCGGACCGTGTTCAACCTGCTGGGGCCGCTGTCCAACCCGGCGGGCGCCAGGCGCCAGGTGCTGGGGGTGTACGACCAGCGGCTGATCAAGCCGATGGCCGAGGTGCTGGGGGCGCTGGGCGCCGAGCACGCCTGGGTGGTCCACGGCTGCGGCATGGACGAGATCACCACGACCGGCCACACCGACGTGGCGGAGTGGAAGGACGGGCAGGTCCGCCTGTTCGCCCTCACCCCGGAAGCGGCCGGCCTGCCCCGCAGCGACGTCGAGGAGTTGCGGGGCGGCCCGCCGGAGGAGAACGCGGCGGCGCTGCGCGACCTGCTCGACGGCCGTCGCGGCGCCTATCGCGACGTGGTGCTGCTGAACTCCGCCGCCGCCCTGCTGGTCGCCGACGCCGTCCCGACCATCCAGGCCGGCGTCAAGGCCGCCGCCGCCTCCATCGACGAGGGCCGGGCGAGGGGCGCGTTGCACCGGCTGGTCGAGGCGTCGAACGCGACGCCGGAGCCCCCGGCGTGACCGACGTCCTCGCCCGCATCGCCGCCTACAAGCGCGAGGAGGTCGCCGCCCGCAAGGCCGAACGCGCGCAGGCCGCGATCGAGAGGGCGGCGGCGCAGGCGGCGCCGCCCCGCGGCTTCGCCCGCGCGCTTGAGGCGGCCGCCGCGCCGGGGCGGCCGGCCCTGATCGCCGAGATCAAGAAGGCCAGCCCCTCCAAGGGCCTGATCCGGCCCGACTTCGACCCGCCGTCGCTCGCCCGCGCCTACGCCGAAGGCGGCGCCGCCTGCCTGTCGGTGCTGACCGACGGCCCGAGCTTCCAGGGCGCCGACGAATACCTGACCGCCGCCCGCGACACCGTAGCCCTGCCGTGCATCCGCAAGGAGTTCCTGGTCGATCCCTGGCAGGTGGCCGAGAGCCGCGCGCTCGGCGCCGACGCGATCCTGGTGATCCTGGCCATGATCGACGACGCCCTGGCCGCCGACCTCGTGGCCGAGGCGGCGCGACTGGGAATGGACGCGCTGGTCGAGGTTCACGACGAGGCGGAGATGGACCGCGCGGGCCGGCTCGGCGCGGCTCTCGTCGGAATCAACAACCGCGACCTGCGCAGCTTCCACGTCGATCTGGCCGTGACCGAACGGCTCGCGCCGCTGGCTCCGACGGGCGCCCTGCTGGTGACCGAGAGCGGGGTGTTCACGCCGCAAGACGCCGCCCGCGGCGCACGCGCCGGCGCTCGCGCCATGCTGGTCGGCGAAAGCCTGATGCGCCAGGTCGACGTCGCCGCCGCCACCCGCGCCCTGCTCGCGGCCTGAATCCTTGTTCCTGAAACGATCTGCGAACGCCCGGCGCCTTCACTTGACTTTAACGAAGAACACTTACAGAACACCAGCATAGGTTCACGACTTGTTCCGAGGCGGTCCATGCTCACGCGCAAGCAGCACGAGCTCCTGATGTTCATCCACGAGCGTCTGAAGGAGACCGGCGTCTCGCCCTCGTTCGACGAGATGAAGGAGGCGCTCGACCTCGCGTCCAAGTCGGGCATCCACCGGCTGATCACCGCGCTCGAGGAGCGCGGCTTCCTGCGCCGCCTGCCTCACCGGGCGCGGGCGCTGGAGGTGGTGCGCCTGCCCGAGCAGGCGACGACGGCGGCTCCGGCGCGCGGCCGTCAGCCGTTCCGCCCGCAGGTGGTCGAGGGCGCCCGCGCCGCCGCCGAGCCCACCGTCGCCAACGACGTGCGCGAGCTGCCGGTGCTGGGGCGCATCGCCGCCGGGGTGCCGATCGAGGCCATCCAGCACGAGCGCGACCGCATCGCCGTGCCCGAGGCCCTGCTGGGCGCGGGCGAGCACTACGTGCTCGAGGTGCAGGGCGATTCGATGATCAACGCCGGCATCCTGGACGGCGACCAGGTGCTGATCCGCAGGACCGACACCGCCCAGTCCGGCGACATCGTCGTGGCCCTGGTGATGGGCGAGGAGGCGACGCTGAAGCGCCTGCGCCGCA
>Ga0196964_10001165_pt1 | contig 13606 bp, 13 predicted proteins | sample S1_10metaG_FD_148615 | JGI IMG/M metagenome (GOLD analysis project Ga0196964, IMG submission 148615) | Soil microbial communities from Anza Borrego desert, Southern California, United States - S1_10 | ecosystem: Environmental > Terrestrial > Soil > Desert | place: USA: California | collected...
CTACCGCAGATTTCATGGCTCTTTATAGTGGCATCGTTAATTCCAGCCTGTTTGTATTCACAGGTTGATCCCAAAATGCCTGAAGTAACAGGGAAATGGAAAAAATATAAACAGCAGGTCCGCGATGAACCGGATAAACGTATGGTTGAATTGAAGTCGCTGATCCCGAACATTGTTTACGATCTCCGTTATGCTACCGTAAATAATTTCATGAACAGGTTGATGTACCCTGGTAACACGCGTATTACTTTTTTAAGAGAACCGGTTGCTGAGGCTTTATCAAAAGTGCAGCTGGAATTGAATAATATGGGCCTGGGGTTGAAGATTTTCGATGCATATAGACCTTACTCCGTGACCGTTAAATTTTGGGAACTCGTCAGGGACGAACGTTATGTTGCCAATCCCGCGAAAGGGAGCGGGCATAACCGGGGCATTGCTGTAGACCTTACTATTATAGACCTTAAATCCGGAAGAGAACTTGATATGGGGACGGGATTCGACAATTTCAGCGATACCGCGCATCATAGCTTTACTTCATTATCAGAAGAAGTACTGCATAACCGAATCTTGTTGAAAACTTTGATGGAAAAATATGGCTTTGTCGCACTTCCTACTGAATGGTGGCATTACTATTTTAGTGAGGGGAGCCGGTTTGAGTTGCTTGATATCGAATTTAAAAAATTGAAAAAGGATCTTTAATCATTCCAGACCCTGGGTATCCTTTGTTCAAGCAGCAAAAGATCCGTTAAAGCTATCGCAGTGACCGCTTCCAGGATCACGGGTACACGAAGTGCGATACATAGATCGTGACGACCCTTTATAGACACGGTTTCTATTTTTCCTGTTTCCCAATTCAAAGTCGTTTGTTCTTTTGGAGTGGAAGATGTTGGTTTAATTGCGATCCGGAAAACCAATTCATTCCCATTAGTCAATCCCCCTACAATACCGCCAGCATGATTTGTTCTCGTTATTCCTTCCATATTTTCGATCACATCATTGTGTTCGCTGCCAAACATCTTCGCCGCGGGGAATCCTGTTCCAAATTCAATTCCCCGCACAGCAGGAATAGCAAATACCAAATGAGCTAAAAGAGATTCAGCCGAGTCAAAGAAGGGTTCACCTAACCCGATCGGCAAACCCGCAACCCTGCATTCGATGATGCCCCCAATGGAATCTTTCTGGTCGATCGCTTTTTGTAGACCTTTTTCCAGGTCGGTTTCACCCCCAATCTCTAAAATTTTTGATGTAACTACTATCTGCTTAAAACTCTTATCCTTAACCTTAACTTTACCCTCAATCTCGTCTTTTGTTTTCTCATTAGCCAGTAATTTTTTCGCGATCACTCCCGCAGCTACCAGCGCAACCGTCAGCCTCCCGCTGAAATGTCCGCTGCCACGATAATCTTCAAAACCGGCAAATTTTTTATGGGCTACAAAATCCGCATGTCCCGGGCGTGGGATATCCCGCTGACGCTCATAATCACTGCTGCGCACATTTTTATTCTCGAACAAAATGGTAAGCGGCGCCCCGGTAGTCCGACCATTGAAAATTCCTGTTTTGATAATGGGAAGGTCTTCCTCTTGTCTCGGCGTAGTCCCTTTTTGTTGTCCCCCTTTTCTCCGTTCCAAATCCGGGAGAAAATCAGCAAGATCCAGGGCCATGCCTGCGGGGCATCCATCAATTACAATTCCCACGCATTCCCCGTGAGACTCCCCTAATATAGAAATGCGAAATATGCGGCCAAACGAGTTCATAACGTTAATTCGTTTATCATTCACTATTTCACTTTTCACCATTCACTATCTAAAGATACATTAGCACCCAGCTTCTTCAACTCAGCAAAAAAATCAGGATATGATTTTCTTACAGCCTGCGCATATTCAATAACTGTAGTGCCGTTTGCTCTTAATGCAGCTACTGCGCAAGCCATCGCGATTCGATGGTCACCGTGGGAGTGAATGCGGGCTCCCTGCACTTTACCAGCACCTTCAATGAACATTGTATCGTCATCAACTGAGATCTTCACCCCCATTTTACCAAATTCATTTTGAAGACTCTGTGCCCGGTTGCTTTCCTTATAAACTAATCTTGAAACTCCCATGACCTTACTCGTGCCTTTGCAATAAGCAGCCATAGCAACTAATGGCGGAAACAGATCGGGAGAATCGGTAGCGTCAAATTCAAATGCATTCATTTCAGCAGGTCGCACATTTATTCCTTTGGCTTCTATGGCAATTCCCGCGTTTGCCTGCATTAATACATCGATGATCGCTTTATCAGCCTGCATAGATGTCAGGTCAAGTCCGGTAATTGTTATCGGCCCGGCAATAGCGCCTGCTACCAGTAAAAAAGCTGCATTGCTCCAATCGGATTCTACAGTATAATGAACAGTTGATGGAAAATGATTTGTAGAATTTCCATGAAAGATGAATTCCTGATAATTATTATTCTCAGGAACAGGTAAACCGGATTTTTTCATAACATCCAGTGTAAGATCAATATACCCTTTGCTTTTTAGATCTTTTACTTTGATCGACATGTTTCGGGCGCCGGCAGCGGCATAGGCCATGATCAATCCTGTTATGAACTGCGAACTTAATGAACCATCTACCTGAATACTCTTAGGCTCCAAAGGTCCCTTGATCGTGATAGGTAATCTTCCGCTGTTGGAAGAAATTTCTACTCCGAGTTCTGGAAAAAAAGAATCGAAGAAACTCATGGGCCTGCTCATTAAACTTCCTCCGCCTGTAATGTGGATAGTTCTCTTGCTCAATGCCACTATTGGAGTAAACATTCTCACAGCCAGTCCGCTTTCTCCACAATACATTTCCTCCGTCTTCGGATCTACTCCGTGGCTTGTAATGATCAACTCATCCCCTGAAATTTTGATTGCAGCGCCAAGGTCTTTTATGATCTCTATCGCCGCCAATTCGTCATCACTTTTCCCGGGTTTATGGATCACTGTTTCACCCGTTCTTAGCAACGCTGCTGCAAGAGCTCGCTGCATGGAGCTTTTGGAAGCCGGTGCCTGGACAGTACCATGAATATTTGAAAAATGAATAGTAACGTTCATATTTTACTGATGATCTGCTCGATTTTTTTTAATGGCAGGGCCTTAGTGATTGCTGACCCTAGTTTCTCCAGCAAAACAAAGTGGATATCTTTTTTTTCGCGTTTTTTATCCAGGCGCAATACTTTCATGACCTTTTGTACATCGAAGGATGCATATGGGGGTAATTTGAATTTTTCTAAAATCCCCGCTACTCTTTCCGTTTCTCTGAATCCGGTTACCCGCTCCGAAATATGACAAGCCAGTACCATTCCAATGGCAATGGCCTGCCCGTGCGATAATTCATACAGGTTTTCCAGTGCATGACCAATGGTATGTCCAAAATTCAATAGCCTACGCGGGCCTTTTTCAAACTCATCTGCCTGTACCGTTTTTGTTTTGAAAAATGCATTCTTAACAATGAGCTCGGTCAGTAAGCGGTTATTTCGTAAAAAAGAATCCCGTTCATGACGTTCAAGTTTTCGAAACAAAGAAATATCCGCAATACAGGCATGTTTGATGATCTCTGCAAAACCATTGCTCCATTCAATAGCAGGAAGTGTTTCGAGAAATTGATCATCGTAAAGAATAAAAGAAGGCTGGCGTATGGTCCCCACCAGGTTTTTATACACTCCCACATCAATCCCATTCTTCCCGCCGATGGAGGCATCCACCATACCCAGTAAGGTGGTCGGAACAAAGCCAAACCGCAGTCCCCGCATATATACAGCAGCGACGTACCCGGTGATATCGGTCACTACTCCTCCTCCAACCCCGACCAGTATTGATTGCCGGTCGGCTTCCATTTTGATCAGCTGCTCAATAATTGAATCAACCGTTGATTGTACTTTGAATCTCTCACCAGGTTTGAGCACAATACAATTCCAGCCGCTGAATTTTTGCGGATGAAGCCGATAAACATTCGCATCAGTAACAATGATCGACCGATTTTTGTCTGTGATTTTTTTAAGTAACGAAAAACGTCCGTTAAAAAAATAATCTGCGGAAGAACCCGAGAATTTTATGGAATGCTTATTCATTACTATCGACTAACGACTAATGACTAATAACTGTTTCTACCTGTCCATGATCCTTTTCTGGTGACTTATGCTTTCCATATGCACAGCATCAAAATATTTAGTGATGAATTCACGACTCAAGCCAAGCGTTTCCGCTTTTTGAAATGCGCGCGCGATGATCTCGTTCCACCGGCTCGTTTGTAAAATAGTGATACTATTATCCTTTTTGTATGTACCGATCAGGTCCGCGATCTTCATCCTTTGTCCAAGCAATTCGATCAATTCATCGTCCAGCTGGTTGATCCTTTGTCGCAATTTTTCCAGTGCTGCATGATATTCTTCAGAATTCACATCCTCCTTTCGCCAAATAATATTGGCGAGCATCTCATTTAATTGTTGGGGGGTTACCTGCTGGCGAGCATCGCTCCAGGCTTTGTCCGGCTCGATATGACTTTCGATCATCAGCCCATCAAAACCAAGATCGATTGCTTTCTGGGCCACATCTAGCAAAATATCCCGCCGGCCGCAGATATGTGAAGGATCATTGATCATCATCAGTTCAGGGTAACGAACTTTCATTTCTACAGCAAGATGCCACATGGGGGCATTGCGATATTCAGTGTTGCCATAAGTTGAGAACCCGCGATGAATGAGCCCGATTTTGTTAATCCCGGCTTTCATTACTCTTTCCAGCGCTCCGATCCAAAGTTCAATATCAGGGTTTATTGGATTTTTTATCATCACGGGTACGTTCACGCCCTTCAATGCCTCCGCTACTTCCTGTACGCTGAATGGGTTCACCGTCGTTCTTGCACCGATCCATAAAACATCTATACTATGCTTGAGTGCCAATTCCACCTGATGAGCGGTGGCCACTTCCACCGTGAGCGGCAGCCCGGTTTGCTTTTTTGCCTTCACCAGCCAGAATAGCCCCTGTTCACCCACCCCTTCAAAACTGCCGGGGCGTGTTCGGGGCTTCCAAATACCAGCGCGTAAAACATCCACTTTACCTGTACCTGCCAATTGCCTGGCGGTTTCAATTACCTGCTCCTCCGTCTCAGCACTACAAGGACCGCTGATGATCAATGGTCGTTTGTTCCAGGCATGCTCTTGTTTTTCATTAACTATTTCCTCATTCACTTGCATCATACAAATTTACTTTAATAAAAAAAGGATTTGCTTTTAAACCTAAACCCTAAACGCTAAATCCTCAACCTCATTTTAATATCCTCCTGATCTTGTTTGCATTTTCTATTAATTCTTTAAGCTGATCCCAATTCTCCTTTTCCAGGCTGTTTTTGAATTTTTTCAGCTGTACAATATGCTCATTCAAAACATCGAGCACATTTTCCTTATTCTGCCGGAAGATCGGAACCCACATCGCAGCGTGGCTTTTTGCCAGTCTCACCGTGCTTTCGAAACCCGAACTGGCCAGCTCGAATATGGTATTTTCTTCTTTTTCTTTTTCCAATACCGTATTGGCGAGGGCAAACGAGGTGATATGGGACACATGACTTACATAGGCCGCGTGCAGGTCGTGCGACCCGGCATCCATTTCAAGTATATGCATCCCGATCTTTTTGTACATCGCTTTTGTCCATGCTAAAGCATCCGCGTCACTATCGCGGCTATCGCAGATCACCAGTGCCTTATTCTCAAAAGCGGTATTCACGGCGGCAGCCGGTCCGCTATATTCCGTGCCCCACATGGGATGTGTGGCCACAAATCTGTTTCGCTTTGGATGACCCCTGACCTGGTTTATGATCTCAGATTTTGTGGAACCCACATCGATAACGATCTGGTTGTCTATTTTATCTAAGATTCTTGGTAACAGGATTGCTGCCTGGTCAACCGGGATGGCCAGGAAGATGACATCACTCTCACTGATCGCATACTCCAACGGTTTAATCTCATCCACCAATTCCATATCCAGGGCAATTCGGCTATGTTCAGGATTCAGATCAACACCAGTTAAGTTTGAAGCGATCTTTTTTTCATGCAGGCGGATAGCCAGGGATCCTCCGATCAACCCCAATCCTACTATGGCAATTTTTTTCTTTTCCATATGTATAAAAAAAATTCTCCCAACCCTTCGACTAGCTCAGGACCAGGAGAACTTTATATGGTGTAGTTGTTTTTTATTATAAAGCAATCCCAGCCACAGCAGCAGAATAATAATAGCAGGAATATGCTTTTTTAAATTTCATTTAACCAAATATACGTGATATAGCAAAAAGATCCAAGAACCAATTCTTTGATAAGCGCAGCACTAAATAACATTCAAATCAATATTAAACCCTTAAATGATATAGCTGCTTTTTATTATTAAACGAGTTTGAATGTAGAATGGAAATGAAAGTCTTTGAGTACCGCCTCTAATCCCACTTATGGGGACTTGTTATATTAAAAATCATAAAAAAGCGGTCTTAAGAAACAGACCGCCCCTGACGGTTGCCCACCCGTGCCGACGCCTAACATGAAATAGCAATTAATAAAAAGCAGCCCATAGATATGGGCCACTTTTAACGATTGCTTGCCATATGAAAAATTTCTAACGCGGTACGCCTGGACGGCCTGTCTTATAAAAAAGGTTGACAGCAAGCCAGCCTGGACCAATTGATAAGTCCTATTTGCGTTTTTATTACTTACCTCGGAGTGGTATCACCCATTGGAACCGTGTCCCTCATGGTGGTTGTATCCACTGGTGGTGTAACCACAGTACTTGTGTCTTTTTCTTCTTTTTTCTCGGATTTGTTGTTACAGGCTACGGCGAAACCTGCGATGGTGAGCACTAGCAAAAGCTTTTTCATTGTTACAATTTTTTTTGAGTTTGTTGTATTAGATTACGAGGTTTATACCCAAATTGTTAAAAGGTAACCCTCCATTTATGAATATTTTGTACCCGGTCTATCTTAGCAGGGTTACTATTTGCAAAAAACTGTATTAATAATCGGAATTTGTGAAACCCGAGATAAACGAATCGGCCCTTCTTAATGGATTGGCCCGGAATGACAGAAAGGCGGTCGAAGCAATATACAGGGATAATTTTAACACGATCCAGGCGTTGATTATCAATAATAACGGCTCTGCAGAGGATGCAAAGGACGTGTTCCAGGAAGCTATGATAGTTCTTTATGAAAAGGTTTGTTCAGAAAGATTTGAGCTGAATTGCCAGATCAAGACCTACCTGTATTCGGTATGCCGCCGGCTCTGGTTGAAAAGATTGCAGCAGCAGAACAGGTTTTCACCCGCAGCTGAGAGTTTTGAAGCTACTATACCGGTTGTAGAAGATCTGGACGTACATGAACAAAGGAATGCGGAATTTGAGATGATGGACAAAGCGATCGGAAACCTGGGCGAACCTTGTAAAACCTTGTTGGAAGCCTATTATATCCAGAAGAGGACCATGCAGGAAATAGCAGTGAACTTTGGCTATACCAATGCCGATAATGCGAAGAACCAGAAGTACAAATGCCTGATGAGATTAAAAAAAATATTCTTTAGCCACTATAAAAACGGGAACAGTGATGGATGACATAACCTTACTAGACGCGGTCGAACGTTATATCCGGGGAGCCATGAACCCGGAAGAGCGGCTTTATTTTGAGAACATGCGAAAAACCAGGCCGGAAGTTGACCAGCTGGTCGTGGAGCATACTCTATTTCTCCAGCAAATGAATCGCTTTGGCGAAAGGAAGAAGTTTAGGGACACACTCCAGCATATTCATACCGACTTGGCCGAACAGGGGCGCATCAATTCGCCTAAACTAAAAGGCAAAGCAAAGGTTGCCTATATATGGAAAAAATATAAGCGCGTAGTTGCCATTGCTGCATGTATCGCCGGTATTACTGCTATTGGAATCAGTGCCCTGGTCTGGTCTATTTCGCCTAAACCTGATATGCAGGAAATTCAGGCACTGGGCAGGAAATTGGATGATGTACGCGAAGATCAGAATAAAACAAAGGCTGATGTCAAAGAACTAAAAGATCAGATTATTTCAGGCCAACCTGAGCAATTTATCCCAAGGTCTGGTGGTACTGGTTTTCTGATTGATGGATCGGGCCTGATGATCACCAATGCACATATCGTCCGGCATTCCCGGAATATCCGGGTAGTGAATAGCCAGGGAAAACAGTTCAAAGCGTTTGTGGTTCGTCTCGACGTACCGCGTGATATAGCTATCATTAAAATAGATGATAATCAATTTAAGCCCATAACTTCTCTCCCTTATGGATTTCGCAGGACTCCATCAGAACTTGCTGAGCCAATATTCACCCTTGGTTTTCCCAGGGATTCCATTGTGTATGGAGAAGGATACTTGAGTTCAAGATCAGGACATAACGGGGATAGCCTGAGTTGCCAGATCGCGGTGCCTGCAAATCCTGGTAATAGCGGGGGCCCGGTATTTAACCAGGCTGGAGAAGTGATCGGGATCCTTAGCAGTAAAGAAATTGCTGCCGAAGGAGTTGTCTTTGCGGTCCAGTCCAAGTATATTTATAAAGCCATTGAAGAAATTAAGAAGGGAAACGCTGAATACAATAATGTAAAAATCTCTTCCCGTTCCTCTATGGTTGGGTACAACCGAAAACAACAGGTGCAAAAAATAGAAAATTTTGTATTTATGGTTAAGGGCGATGGACGACCTTAATCATTTAATCCCTAAATCCTCAACTCTAAACAATTCCCTGGGATATTCTTTTTTATCAACCAACTCCTGCAGGTTTTTCATAACCACCGGGGCATCTTCTTTATAAGTGACACCAAACCACTTCGAGTCTGTAGGGATCAGCTTTATTTTCCCACGTCCCTCCCGGATAAATTTGTCCGCCATTATGGGAACAAAAAATTCCGCTTTCGGATCCTGGCTGTTGCTTTTTAAGAATTCCGTAAAGCTTTTTTGAATGAAGTCAAAAACGGTGGGATGAAAACACCAGAAATTCATGGATACCTTTATATCTGCAGCAACTTCTGATTTCTTTTCGTTCTCTTCATAAACAATCTTCCCATTCTCCCGGTATATTTTCGTCCGTTCGTTTACTGCCACAAGGAAACCCTGCTTGTCAACTTCACATATCCCGCGGCTTACTGACCCGTGTTCGGACAGTGTTCTCTCCAGTTCGTACCCAATCAATGCGTAAAGTGTAGGGCTGCATTCGTTAACCAAGAAATCATATGACCTGCGAAAAGCATCCCGCCCATAAAAATCATCCGCGTTGATCACGGCAAAGGGCTCGTTGACCACGATTTTTGCCGTTAATACTGCATGAGCTGTACCCCAGGGTTTGGTTCTTTCCGGGGGAGCCTTGTACCCATCTGTAAATGCATTCATCTCCTGGTATACATAGCGGGTTTCAATTTTGCCCCTAAGCCTGGGTTCGAAAATGTTCCTGAAATTCTCGGCGAATTCTTTCCGAATGATGAACACGATCTTTCCATAGCCGGTCGCGATGGCATCATACATGGAATAATCAATGATTGTCTCACCAGAAGGACCAAATCCTTCCACTTGTTTCATACTCCCATATCTTGAGGCCATTCCTGCTGCGAGGATCACCAACGTAGGTTTCATCATCTTTTATTTTTATACCGGGCACAAAATTAAAGTAAATTGATCCTGGAGATCAGCCTCAATGGAGAATATTGATATCTCAGCGATCAGCCTGGAAAAAATTACAATTCCACAGGCAACAGAAAAAAATGTGGACGTTTCTGTACTTCGACTGGATAAGATCCATCAGCTGATCTCCGGCAATAAATGGTTCAAACTTCAATATTACCTGGCAGATGCCCGGAAAAAGAAAAAGCACACGATCATTACTCGTGGAGGAGCCTGGTCAAACCATATCATTGCTACAGCTGCAGCCTGCCAAGTGGAAAAATTCCAGTCGATCGGGCTCATCCGCGGAGAAGAGCCACGACATGTTTCAGCTACCCTGCGATCAGCAAAAAAATACGGGATGGAGCTTTTTTTTATGAGCCGTGAAAATTATCGCAATAAAAGAATTCCCGAAGACATACATAAGGATGACTATTATTTTATTGAAGAAGGAGGATATGGACGATTAGGAATGCACGGCGCAGCGACTATATTATCCTTGTTACAGGAGAACGATTTCACTCATATCGCTTGTGCTGTCGGCACAGGGACCATGCTTGCCGGGCTCGCTCAAGCTGCCGTTCCAGGTCAACAACTGATCGGCATCAGTGTTTTGAAAGGGAATTACCAATTACACGATGCCGTAAATAATCTGCTGGATAGCCCGCGAAATAATTTTATCATTACCCATGACTATCATTTTGGCGGCTATGCCCGGGATGAACTCTTGCTGATCGATTTTATGAATGCATTTTACAAGCAGACCGGGATCCCATCAGATTTTGTTTATACAGGTAAGCTGTTTTACGCTCTGAACGATCTTATTGATAAAAAATTTTTTCCCCATTCAAGCCGGGTATTGGTTATTCACAGTGGTGGGTTGCAGGGTAACGCTTCTCTCAATAAGGGAACGTTAATCTTTTAGATTTACGTCATCCCCTGCCCTATATTTGTTTCTCCTGGAAATGCTTCGTCAACAATGCAAGCAAAATTTATACGTTTTAACCTGACATGAAATACAGCTTCCTTTTCCTTTGTTCTTCTTTGTTTTCAGTACCCGGTCTTTTCGCCCAGGATACGCTGCCGAAATTTTCCGTACGGAACGTAGGGAATAACCGGTATATAGTCAGTTGGGTGAATAATTTTGAAACGATTAAACAGATCAGCATCCAGCGCTCATTTGACAGTCTGCATAATTATAAGACCATTTTAACCGTACCAGATCCTACCACAAGGCAAAATGGTTTTGTAGATACAAAGGCTCCCAATGACCATATGTTCTACCGGCTCTATATACTCCTGGAAAAAGGAGTTTACCTGTTCAGTGACGCCCGGCGCCCGGTCTTTGATTCCTTGCGAAAAACAGTTTACACGAATAAGACGGACCGGCTTGGTGGGATCGATTCGGTGACTGCCCCCAACTTTGGGATAAATAATAAAAATGGCGTTAACGTATTCACTCCCTCTATGCATGTGTATACGTACAGCGACGGATTTGTCCGCATCCACCTCCCCCCGGATGAGGACAAAAAATATTCAATCAAATTCTATGAAGATGACGGAAGTTTTTTATTTGAGCTGAAAGATATCAGGACAAGGAAATTCAAGATCGATAAAACAAATTTCTACCATGCAGGATGGTTTCGTTTTGAATTATTTGAGAATGGAAAACTGATCGAAAAACATAAATTCTATCTACAAAAGGATTTCTGATCGGTCGGGAATTAACTTCACCCCGAAAACTTTCTCAAAGTTTTTTTTGACCTTCTCCTTCACCTCCTCCAAATCCAACACAACACCAAGCTCTTTGCTGAGTGATGTCACTTGTTTGTTACTGATGCCACACGGAACAATAAAATTGAAATATTCAAGATTGGTGTTTACATTAAAAGCAAAGCCATGCATCGTGATCCAGCGGCTCGTCCGGACACCGATAGCACAGATCTTCCTTTCCTTTCCCTTGTTTTCAGGTTCGATCCAAACTCCTGTTTCTCCCGGTGAACGTTCCCCTTTTAACCCATATTCAGCCATGGTCAGGATAACCACTTCTTCAATATTTCTCAGGTAACGGCCGATATCCGTATAAAATTTTTCAAGGTCAATAATGGGATAGCCAACGATCTGTCCCGGTCCGTGGAATGTGATATCACCGCCGCGGTTTGTGCGGAAAAACTCGATCCCTTTCTCAGAACGCAACTCATCGTTGATAAGGATATTATTAGCGTTCCCGCTTTTACCGAGTGTGTAGACAGGAGGATGTTCGACAAGTAAAAAAAAGTGGCTGGTACCGGACTCGGAAGTCCGAGGTCCGAGGTCAGACATCCGACTTCCGACATCTGACTTCCTCTTCACATTCTCCTGTAATAATTTCTCCTGGTAGTCCCAGGCTGATTGATAGTCCATCAATCCCAGGTCACGGAAAATCACTTCCTGCTGATTCATTCTGCAAATTTATCAACTATCATCCAACCTTATCTTTGACGCATATGGACGACCTGGAAAGAACCGGAGGAAATGATGTCGTCGCTGCAGATAGTAGCGATGAGTTATATGAGCGCTTCAGCATCACGGTAGATAAAGGGCAGGCACCTCTGCGAATAGACAAATTTATCGTCAGCCGGATCGAAAATGCGACTCGAAACAAGGTCCAGCAAGCGATCAACATAGGTATGGTCATGGTGAATGGAAAGGAAACGCGTCCTAATTATAAAGTAAAAGCCGGGGATACAATTATCCTTTACTCGGACATGAGCCAGGAGGAAACGGAGATCGTCCCGGAAAATATGCTGCTGAATATACTTTATGAGGATGAGGTCCTGATGATCATCAACAAGCCTCCTGGCATGGTGGTACATCCGGGCAGTGGTAATTATTCCAGGACATTACTGAATGGAGTGGCTTTTTACCTGAAGGAAAAAAATCCGACCATAACTGAAGATGTATTACCCCGGTTTGGTTTGGTACACCGGATCGATAAGAATACCAGCGGCCTGTTGGTCCTGGCCAAGACCGACAGGTCCATGCGTCACCTGGCAAAACAATTCTATGATCATAAGGTCCGGCGTCAATATATTGCGCTGGTATGGGGCAGTCCTGAAAAGGACCATGGGACGATCATCGCACATGTTGGCAGGCACCAGCGGTTCCGGAAATTATTTGAAGCCTACCCGGAAGGAGATCATGGTAAAGAAGCTATCACGCATTATAAAGTGATCGAAAGATTTGGATACGTGAGCCTCGTGGAATGTGTACTGGAAACCGGCCGTACGCACCAGATCAGGGTGCATATGAAATACCTGGGTCACCCGCTTTTCAACGATGATTTTTATGGCGGAGATAAGATCTTAAAAGGCACCATTTTTTCTAAATACAAACAGTTTGTCGAAAACTGTTTTGCGATCTGTCCACGCCAGGCCCTGCATGCAAAAACACTTGGATTCACACATCCTGTAACCGGGAAAGAATTGTTTTTTGATAGTGATTTGCCGGAAGATATGGCAGCGGTCATAGATAAATGGAGAAAGTATAGTGCTTCTGTCGGGAATAGGGAATAGAGAGTAAGCAATAGGTAATAGGCGGTAAAAGTTTTTTGATCTTGTAAGTCGCATCACGTATCCGCGCTACTTGAAATCAAATATAGTTGCTGTAAAAGTTCCTCTCTCCCTTTTCTTAAACACTACATCCCAGTTCCCGATATATCTTAATGTCTTGGGCAATAGATAATTCCCGAACCGCGTCATCTGTACCTCCATATGCACGTCGAAATCATAGACGCCTGCATCATAACTCATATCGTAATTACGAGCCAGCACTTCGAGGGTTTTTGTATGGAACCACGTGATCATGGTATCGATGACCAGTTTGTCTTTTTCGGAACCTGAAAGGTCTTTTTTTGCTTTGATCGAAAAGACATAGCACGATTGATCTTCATAATCTCCAAG
>Ga0196964_10001166_pt1 | contig 13598 bp, 9 predicted proteins | sample S1_10metaG_FD_148615 | JGI IMG/M metagenome (GOLD analysis project Ga0196964, IMG submission 148615) | Soil microbial communities from Anza Borrego desert, Southern California, United States - S1_10 | ecosystem: Environmental > Terrestrial > Soil > Desert | place: USA: California | collected...
CCGACCAGATCTTCGTGGTCTCGAGCGCTTCCGCGAGCGTGAACGGCGGAAGCACACCGGGAATGCGCTTCGCAATCATGCTCTTGCCGCTCCCCGGCGGGCCGATCAGCAGGCAATTATGGCCGCCCGCGGCCGCGATCGTGATCGCTCGCTTCACTGCTTCCTGGCCGCGCACGTCGGCGAGATCGAGCGGGCTTTCCAACTCTGCACGCGAGAACAAGTCGGCAACATCGACTTTGACCGGCTCCAGCGTCGAAAGTCCGTTCAGCATCGCGGCGGCTTCAGGGAGCGTGTTCGGCGCATAGACTTCGAGGCCGCTCACCACCGCTGCCTCGGTCGCGTTCTCCGGCGGGACGAAGATGCCGACCTTGCCGAGCGACTTCGCCAGCAGCGCGTACAAGAGCGCGCCTTTCACCGGTCGAAGTTTTCCGTCGAGCGCCAACTCGCCGACGAAGAGATAATCGCCGAGCTTGTCGTTGCTCATCTGCTCGCTGGCCGCCATCAGCCCGAGCGCGATGGGCAGATCGTAGATCGGGCCTTCCTTGCGGATGTCGGCCGGCGCGAGATTGATCGTCAGGCGCTTGTTGAACGGCCACGTGTAGCCCGCGTTCGTGAGCGCGGCTCGGACGCGGTGCAGCGATTCTTTGACGGCTGCGTCCGGAAGGCCGACCAGCCGTTCGCCTGGCATGCCCTGCGCGCTGTCGACTTCGACATCGACGACGCAGGCGTCCACGCCCTGTGCTGCCGCGGAGAAGATCTTGGAGAGCATAAGTCTCCAAAGGATACGCGCGGTCGTGTTTGACTTCAACTCTTGCGGCGCTGTTCCGGCCATCATAGGATCATGCACGCCCTCGGAGTAGCCTTATGGACAGTGCCAAAGTGCGCTCCACCGATCCCGATGCCTCCCTGAAAGACGCCATCACCGTTCAGCGCGGCGGAAAATTCCGACGCTGGATTCAGGCGTCTTTGCCGCAGTTCCCCGAGTTCAACCACATCGGCTTCGATGTGTTCTCGAAAGTCGGGAATCTCGGGCGGCACGATCATCCGGGGCTCTTCGAGATCTGTCTCATTATCCGGGGCCACGTGACGTGGTGGGCGAAGGAGCGCATGTACGACTTGCGCGGCGGCGATGTTTACTTCACTTGGCCCGATGAACCACACGGCGGTCTGCATGAACTCATGCATCCCTGCACGATCTATTGGACGACCGTGCGCGTGCCGCGTCCTGAAGAGCCCGCCGCGCGTTCCTATCTCAGCCTGCCCGAACCAGAGTCCCGCGAACTCTGCGCCCGCGTTCACGCGTTGCCTGAACGCCATTTGAGAGGCGCCGAGAAACTTCAGCCCTATTACGAGGCCATCTTCGAACACATGACCAGCCGCTCGGTGCTCGGCGTCATTCAGGCCCGAGCAGCGCTGCAGTGCATGCTTGCGACGCTGGTCACGCTGCCGCTCGCCGGGTCGAAGCACGGCTTCGTGCCGCCAGGGATCACGCGCACGAGAGAGTTCCTCGACAGTTGCCCGCGCCCGTGGCCCAGCGTTGCGGAACTCGCGTCGGTCGCCGGGATGAGCGTCTCGCACTTCCACGCCTGCTTCGTGAAGGAAGTCGGCATGGCGCCGATGGAGTACGCGCACCGCGCGCGGCTCAACCAGGCGCAGAAGCTGCTCTCGCACGCGAACGCATCCGTCACCGACGTCGCGGGCAAGATGGGGTATTGCTCGTCCCAGCACCTCGCCGCGTGTTTCAAGCGGTATCTGGGAATGACACCGACCAAAGCGCGGAAGAGCGCGGGGTGAGCGGTTCCCTCTGAACCCGCTTGCTTACGCGCGCGGCTCGGATGTGGCACACGTTTATCGCGCGAGCAGACGCTCGAGCACTTCCGGATCAGCAGGCTTGGTCAGGTGGTGGTCGAAGCCTGATTCCAGGGCACGGCGCTTGTCGTCTTCTTGTCCATAACCTGTCATCGCGATCAGATAGGTCGCTCGAAGGGTCGGACTGTTGCGGAAGGCCTGCGCCAGCTCGTAGCCGCTCATCCCCGGCAACCCGATGTCGCACAGCACCACGTCAGGGCGGAAGGACTCGGCGCGCTTCAAAGCATCGGGGACGTTATGCGCGATCTGGACCTCGTGCCCAAAGACAGTAAGCAGCGCGCCGACCGTCTCCGCCGCGTCCAGGTTGTCCTCGACGACCAGAACTTTCTGAGGCGCAGTCTTGATCGTCCCGCTGTTGTGCCCCGCTGCCTTCTCCGTCTTCGAGAGCACCGCCGGGAGAGTTACAGTAAACTCCGATCCACGGCCGGGGCCGGCGCTCGAACCCGTCACTTTTCCGCCGTGCATCTCCACGAGGCCTTTGACGAGCGCCAGCCCGATGCCGAGTCCCCCGCGTGTGCGGTCGAGGCTGCGATCGGCCTGGGCAAAGGGCTGGAAAAGTTTCCCGAGCGTCTCCGCATCCATCCCGATGCCGGTGTCCGCGACCCTCAATTGCGCCGAACGATCGCTTGTCAATGAGAGTTCGATCGTCACGCGCCCGCCGCGATCGGTGAACTTATTGGCGTTCATCACCAGGTTCCCGGCGATCTGCGTCAGGCGCGCGCGATCGCCGTAGACGTACACAGAACTGCCCGGATCTTTAAACTCGAGCGAGACGCCGTTGGCTTCGAAGAGCGCCCGATGATCTTCAACGACGCTGGCAATCACCTGGCTGAACTCGACCTCCTCCTTGCGCAGCGTAATCTTGCCGCGCGCGATGCGCGACACGTCGAGCAGGTCGTCAATCAGCCGCGTCATGTGCGCGACCTGCCGGTCGATGATCTCCCTCGCGCGCAGCAGGACGGGGTCCTTGTGATCAAGACACTTCAGCAGCGTGACCGAGTTGCGGATGGGCGAGAGCGGATTGCGCAACTCATGCCCGAGTACGGCGAGGAACTGGTCCTTCGCGCGATTGGATTCTTCGGCCGCCTGCTTGGCCAGCGCGAGCTGCTCGGCGGCGCGTTTGTGCTCGTCGAGAATCTCATGCAGTTGAGCGCGATGCCGTTCAGATTCTGCCACCGCAGCCTTTAATTCAGTCGCGCGCCGCAGCAACTGATCATCGGCGACCTTCTGCTGCTCGGCCAGCCTGCTGAGCCACAGCGCGCTTCGCCACAGCAGCGCGGTGAAGGCAACGATCATCATGACGATCAGAAGGCCGCGCCCAACATCCCTGCCAAAAAGCCCGGCATTCTCGCCCATCGCACGTACCATCCCGACTACGACTGGAGTGCCACTGTGACAGGCAGTGCGCGGCGCAGCAGCACGCCGCCGGCATCGTTGCGGAGGAGATGCTCCAGTGGCGGCCCTTCATGATATGCGATGATCAGTCCAAGCCCAATCGAGCAAAGCGCCGCTAGGCTGTACCACGCGATGCCAGTAACCTTTGCATCGCTATAGAACTGCGACACGCTGCTCAGATAACCAATCACCGGCACGAGCGCGATTGCGATGATCCCAATTCCAAAAAGCGGCGCCACGCGGCGATACCCAGTTGCGAGCGCCAGCAAACCGCACCCGGCCAGCGCAACACACAAAGAACCAGGTGGACCCATGCGATTGGGCGCTACAGTGGCCAGCGCGCCCGGTGGTTCGGTATAAAGCAGTTGGTCGATGCCGAAGTCTGCACCCGTCAGATGCTGGGTGAACGTCAGCGAGCCGACCGGAATTAAGATGAATGCGATGATCCCGCCGGCCAAGCGCCGCCCGAACGAAAGATCATGCGCTGCAACCAGAAGCAGGCCCGCTGCGCCCAAAAACTGTGCGAGCGCCATGTTCGTTTTCACCGTGATCATCGAAACGCCCCAACGGGGGGGTGCACCCGAGATCCAGGCGACGAGCCAACCACCACCGATCACAAGCGCGACAGCGGCGCAGATGCGGGTGGCGAACTTCGAGAAGAGTGCCGGTTGGGCGAAAAGCGCGTGAATGGGCATCTAGGGTTCCCAGCTTCAGCCCACCACCTTAACAACAATGTCACGGCTGCCAATAGCGCACACGCGTTACTATAACTCTTCGCTGGAACGAAGCTTGCGATGCTCTTGGCATGGGAAAGCGCAAGCAGTCACTCCTCTTCGATACTGACGAACCCGCTCGCGAGCCCGTTCCCGAAGGCTTCACGTACGAGCCTGAATTTATCTCACCCAGTGAAGAGAAGGACCTGCTGAGCGAGATCGGGAAGCTCGAGTTCAAGACCTTCACCTGGCATGGCTTCATCGCCAAACGGCGCATCGTCGATTACGGCTGGAGCTACAGCTTCGAAACGATGAAACTCACGCCCGGCGATCCGATCCCTGAGTTCCTGCTGCCGGTTCGCTCACGTGCTGCAGCTCGCGTCGGGATCAGGGATGAGCAACTCTCCGAAGCGCTCATCACCGAGTACCAATCCGGCGCCGCGATCGACTGGCACCGCGATGTGCCTCAGTTCGAGATCGTGATGGGCATCTCGCTGCTGAGCGCTTGCATGTTTCGGCTCCGGCGCAAGCGGGGAGCAACTTGGGAGCGATACAGTTTTGTCGCCGAGCCGCGCTCGCTCTACATTCTCACCGGTCCGGCGCGCGACGAGTGGCAGCACAGCATTCCCGCCGCTGAGACTCTGCGCTATTCGATCACTTTCCGGTCGCGGCGCGAAACCGTTCCATCGAAGCGCTCGGTTAAATAAGTACCAGTTCCTGTTAATGCGAACGTAGCTGCACACGCGCAAACTGGTGTAATATTGTTGAAAGTACAGTCTCGAGGATCCGACATGCGTTACCTGTTCGTTGCGTTCATGCTGACTGCCTCCTTTCTGATTCATGCTGCAGACCAGCCGCTGCGCGAAGCGCCTCAAGTCCTGACCGGCGCCGATCACGGCATCGGCGAGGTGCTGGCCGATGTGTCGTTCAAGAGCCTCGAGGGCGACAGGGTCGTGCTCTCGAAGTACTCCAACAAGAAAGCCGTCGTCCTCTTGCTCTGGACGCCGAACTGCCCGATCTCCAAGAAGTACGCGCCGCGCATGAGCGAGCTCGAGAAAGAATTCGCGGCCAAAGAGGTTCAGTTCCTGCTGTTCAACTGCTCCGGCGACCCCGTGGAGGAGATCAAGTCCGGGATGAAGCTGCAGTCGCTTTCATTTCCCGCTCTGATCGACTCCGATGAATCCGCGCGCAAAGCGCTCCGCGCGAAGACCACCACCGATGTCTTTGTGCTCGGCGCCGATCGCAAGCTCCTTTATCGCGGCGCGATCGACGACCAATACGGGCAGGGCTACTCGCATGAAGCGCCGCGCCACAACTATCTTCGCGATGCGCTCAACTCCGTGCTCGCCGGCGAGGCCGTCAAAATCAGTGCGACGACCGCGCCCGGCTGTGAACTTCCACCGGAGGCTGCGCCGGCGAAATCAGGCGTGACCTTCTACGGCGAAGTGCTCCACATCATGCAGCGCAACTGCCAGGAGTGCCACCGTCCCGGCGGCGCCGCGCCGTTCGCGCTGATGAACTTCGACCAGGTGCGCCGCAAGGCCCAGGTCATTAAGCGCGTCACCGCTCGCCGCACGATGCCGCCGTGGTTCGCCGATCCGAAAGTCGGCGGCCCGTGGGCGAATGACAAGAGCCTCACCGATGCCGAGATCAAGACGCTCGCCGAATGGGCCGACAACGGCACGCCTGAAGGTGATCCGAAACTCGCCCCGCCGCCGCGCGAATGGGCCGACGGCTGGCGCATCGGAAAGCCTGATCTTATCTTCCAGATCCCAAAGCCCGTGAAGATTCCGGCTCAGGGAACGATGCCGTACCAGTACATCAAGGTGCCGACCAACCTGACCGAAGATACCTGGGTCCAGGCGGTTGAACTGCTGCCGACCAACCCCGAAGTCGTGCATCACTCGCAGGTCTTCCTGATCGTCGATGGCAAGGAGCAGTACGACAAAGCTCCTGAAATCGGCGGCCGCGGCCAGGTCTACTTCGCGGCGCAGGCGCCCGGCGAAACCGTGCTGCGCTTCCCCGAGGGCTCGGCCAAACTGATCCCGAAGGGCGCGATCATGCTCTTCGAGATCCATTACACGCCGATCGGCGTCGAGACCGAGGAACAGATCCGCGTCGGCGTCATCAAGGCGAAGGAGAAGCCGAAACTGGAAGTGAAGTCCTTCGACATCCGCAACATGCGCTTCAGGATTCCGCCCGGCGCGAAGGACCACAAGGAGAGCGCCGAGTTCGCGTTCAAGAACCCGACGCGGCTCTACGCGTTCCAGCCGCACATGCATCTGCGCGGCAAGTCCTTCACCTTCGACCTCGTTTATCCGGACGGAAAGACGGAACCGATACTGAACGTGCCACGTTACGACTTCCGCTGGCAGACGAGCTACCGTCTCAAGAACCCGCTCGACATCCCTGCGGGCTCGAAGCTGAAGGTGACCGGTTGGTTCGACAACAGCGCCGACAATCCGGCGAACCCTGATCCGAAGGCGTGGGTCAGTTCCGGCGGCGAGACGACTGATGAGATGCTCGTCGGCTTCGGCGAGTGGAGCGACCTGTCCGCGGCGGCGGCCGGGAATCGGTAATCGGTCGTCGGGAATCGGGCACGGACGGCGGCGCGCCCTTTTCGCTCGCTCACCAATATAAGGGGTTGAGACGGGCCGGTTTCGCAAGAATTTCTGAAAATACTTTCTGAGCCATATGTAAATCGTTGACACTATTGAGGTTAAAATCTTCAAAATTCTGGCATGTCAAAATGACAACATGACGGTTCCTTTGAACATCTTTGTTCGAAATCCTGCCATCAGAACGTAAACCCGATTGCCTCAGTCACTTCCGTGATCGAGAATTTAGCACTAGAATGTGACACTCTGCTGTCCTATTCTTACCTATGAAGATGAAAGAAAAAATCCGGAAACGGCTCTCTTTGTCGCTTGCTGAACTGGCCGAGAAGGCCGGAATTTCAACACGCACCGTCCGCTTCTATATTCAGCAGAAACTGATCTCCAGGCCCACCGGCATCGGGCGCGGCAGCCACTATACGACGCTCCATTTGCAACAGGCCCAGCGCGTCGTAAAGCTACAGCGCTCGGGGATGACCCTGAACGCGATCCGCCGCGCGCCGAAGAACCGCAAAATGGCAATGCTGCGGCACCTTCCGCCAGCACCCCCGGAGCTGCTCGTCCGCGCCCCGATCATGCGCGGCATCTACCTGGAGGTCGATGCGAACATAGGTCTGCCAACGCCGACGGTGATGAACCGCATCGGGCGAGTGTGCAGGCGTATCCTGCTCGGCAAGCGCGTCAAACGCGCGAAGTAGCGTCGCCCTCCCAACGGCCAACACGAAGACCACCAAGGCACCAAGACACGAAGAAGTACGGACGAAGGATGCATTGCATCGCGCATTCTCAAGTACGAACAGAACACGCTCCACGACATCTCGTCAACCACCACGCTTCATGGGCGCCTCCAGGAGCTCCAGGGTGAAGCTAATCTTCTCTTTCCGCTTACCTCGCTCAATCTTCCAACGCAGTTCACCCGTTTTCTCGTCCACTTCGTCCGCATTATGAGAAATGACAGTACAGGTTGGCTTCAGGCAGAGCAGGTCCCACGGAGTTGTTTCTGCGCTTTCCTTGGATGGCTCGAACGTCAGGGAGTATTGCTTGCCCTTTTTAATAAGTGTGTGATCCCACGTCTCAAAGGCTCCCAATAAGCTGGATTCGAGCGGGACTTCTTCCGCGGTAAACAGAGCGTCACCTGGAAGCTTTTCAAATTCAGGAAAGTTCGTCGTCCCGTCCGGAGCACACAAAATGGTGCCGAGCACCTTGGATGCAACATCGGCGAAGACTTGATACGTTTTTTTTGGATCTTTCTCCGCGTCCAGAATTCCTTCTTTCGGCCGCAGTTTCTTGACTCTAATCGCAATTGATGAAGTGTGTGCATTTTTCTGCACTGTGTATGTCAGCGTGCATTCATCGTAATCGAATGGCTCAAGTATTGTACATCCACCGCATACGAGGATCAGCAGCATGCTTGTTATCCAACGCACGATCATAGCCCTCCGGGAGGTATGCACTGTAAGGCAAGCGGTATCGGAAGTCACTGCTCGACGCGAAGGAGCCACATCGCCACTTTCCCCGAAGGGGAAACGTCCTCCAGCCCAGGGTTGGGCCGCGCGAGCGGCGCTACCCTGGGTAACGATCGCGAATTGCGGCACAACCTCGAAGAGGTTGCGTCACTGCGCGCGGTACGCCTCGGACGCAACTTCTTCGAGGTTGTGCTCGCGAACGGCCCGCGCATTCCCAGGGTAGCGTCGCTAAGCTCCGCAACCCTGGGCTGGAGGACGTTACGCCTTCGGCGTAAGAAAAAGTCGCCCGAACGCAACCTTACTTCGGGCTGGAGAACGTTACGGCCTTCGGCGTAAAGGGCCCTGGAGCGTCGCGGAATCCTCTGGAAGAAACGCGTTTGCCGACGACGATTCTCGCTCGTCCGACAGGAGACGTTCTTCATGAAGCTGATCGTAATTTTCGGGCCGCCCGCGGTGGGCAAGATGAGCGTGGGGCACCAGCTCGCGAAGCTCACCGGCTTGAAGCTCTTTCACAACCACATGACGATCGAACTGGTGCTGAACTTCTTCCGCTGGGAGGACCCGCCTTTCTGGAAGCTCGCCAACGAGTTCCGGCGGCGCATCTTTGAGGAAGTCGCGGCGTGCAACCTGCCGGGCATGATCTTCACCTATGTCTGGGCGTTAAATGAGCCTCGCGACAAGGACTACGTTGACAAGATCTGCGAAATCTTTCGCGCTCGCGGGGCAGAGATTTACTTCGTGGAACTCGAAGCCACGCTGGACGCCCGCCTGCACCGCAACAAGGGCGAGTTCCGGCTCGAGCACAAACCCTCGAAGCGCGACATCGCGGAATCCGAGCGGAAGATGATGGAGCACATCCAGAAGTACCGCTTCAACTCGGCGGGCGATTTCTACTACGCTGAGAATTACCTGAAGATCGAGAATACGAATTTGCCGCCCGCGGAGGCGGCGATGAAGATCGTCGAACGCTTCGAGCTGCAGCGAGTGTAACAGTCGCGGCTCGGATTTCGTGCCGCGAGACTCCCCAACGGCGGAGGCGGGCGAGACGCCCACCCTACGATTGGCGCGGCGTCTCTTCCCAACGGCGCACGGGCAGCCAACGGCAAGGCTGCCCGTGGCACAGCTGGGAAGGGACGCCCGTAGGACGAACTACTCCGCCCACTGCAGCGTGAGCGATTTCATCAGTGGCTGCTGCCCGCAAGTGATGCTGAACGCTTCGTCCGCGCCCTTCGCGACATGCGCGTGCTTCTTTGCCGCGCCGTTCTCGCTCCATTCGTACGTTGCGCTGATTGGGCGGAAGCCGCCATGCGGTTCGGCGTAATCCACATCGATCCGATACGCGAACAGCATCGCCACGTTGACTTGCCGCCCGCTGAACTTCACATGCGCCGTACGTGTCCCTTTCGGAACCTCCGTCGCCACGAAGTTCTTCGTCATTCCCGCGAACGGGCCGCCGGCGCGATCGATCGCCTTGAACGTCTTACCGCCGTCGTAGGAGACGGAAACTTCGTAGCCGTCCTTCTCGGCGCGGGCGCGATAGCACAGGCTCGTCCGCACGCGCTGAATGTCGCCGGGCGTGGTGATCGGGAATATGATCTCGCCGCTGCCCGCCGCGGGATTGAGGCCCGGATCGTTCAAACCCGTGAGGACCGGATGGAAGTCTTTGTATGAAAGCTGCTTCGTCCCGAGGTTCTCGGGGAATGTACTGCCTTCGACGGTGATCGTTCCTTCCGCGGGACCGGCGCTGAACTTGAGCTTGTTCTCGCCCTTTGCCAGTGTGGGCAGCGCGCGCTGCGAGTGTTGAATGTCGTGGCCGAGGAAGAGGCTTTCGAGGGCCGTCCCCGCGCCTTTCAGCGTCAGCTTCAGGCGATAGTCGTAACGGCGATGAATCTTGTCGCTGAGATCGATCTTCCATTCCCCGGCAGCGCCTTTGCCGAGTTCTTTCCAATCGAGCCCGTGGTTGTCGGAGAAACTGGCGCTGATCTCGCCGCCGGCGAGCGCCACCTTCGCGCGCAATTCCCCGGCGAGATAGATGTAACTGCAGGGCAGGCGCAGGATCAGCGTTCCGGGTTGATCGGCGTTCGCTGGGGAGAGTTTTCCGTCTTTGACGACGAGGTTCTCGAAAGCAAGCGCGCCTGTCTGCAGCGAGGCGTCGAGCGGAACGGTCCATTCGAAGCGCCCGTTGCCAACGCGGCCCTGCGTCAGGTCGCCAAACGTCGGCGCATAGGACATCGAGCCTTTACCCGGAGCTGCCGTGACGGACTCGACGGGGATGTTCTCATCTTTGCCGATGAACAGTCCCTTGTTGGACCAGTTGAAGACGAGCTTCTGCCCTTTGCGGAGCTGATTGTTGACCTGGTAGCCGAGCGTGTAGTTGTTCTCGTAGACGAAGCATTGCTTGCGGTTCCCGAACTGCCGCATCATCGAATTCCAGCCGTGGCCCTGTTCGGGCAGCCAGCCGTTCGAATTGAAGAAAGTGCAGCGCGTATAGACGTCAGGGCCTTTCTTCCAGCCTTCATTGCGCATGAACGCGACGAGTTTGTCGTTATTGCCCTGGTATCCCGGATTCTTGCCGTACCACTCTTCGGTGCTGGCGATGAGTTCATCCACGGAGGCGAGTTTGCCATCTGCCTTGGGAAAATAATTGATGAACGCCGGATCGATCATGTGCCACTCGCCGGCGTACTTGACCTCGGGCAGCGAGTGCCCCGGCGTGGACCAGCCGCGCGCTTCCATCCCGATGGAACGAGCGAGCGCCGAGACGTATGCCGCGGTGCAGCAGCAATGCGAATGGCCGTAGACGTTGAAGGCCTTGATCACGTCATGATTGCAGTTCTCTGGCGCGTGGAGGTACTCGCGCGCGTACATTTCATGATGAACGAAGCTGACGACGCTGTTGAAGATGGCGATAGCCTTCGCCTGGTCGTCAGCGACGTCGCGGAGGAAGGACTTACGCCAGGCCTCGAGACTGGACACGTCGGGAACACACTCTGAGGTAATTTTTACGAAGCTGACGACCGCGGGCTTCTCTTCGGCACGCGCCAGGCTGGCGATGTTCAGCAGAGACAAAAGAAGCGCTACGACCAGTGCAGTTCGCATGGGTAAAACCTCATCAAGGACCGCCCATTGGAGCGGGATCGTGCAGGCATTCCTTCGGTAAAAAGTTGAGGGTGTTACAGGCGCTAGGTCAGAAAGGACGGAGCGGGTGGGAGGCCACCTGCCCACATTTCGAAGTAGTGTAGGATCAACAACTTAGGAGCGCAAGTCTTTACCTCTGGGCGAGTTAAGTCTGGCCGATAACACCATCAGTATCTATCGAGTTCGATGTAGTGCCACGACCCTCTGACAAAGAACGACAAAGGAAATGGACGAAAGTGAGCGGCATGGCGGAGTAGTTGGCAAACTCCGCCATGCCATTTTTCAGGCTTTACAAGACGGCGGAAGCGCTGAGATGCTAACCCATGGACCGCTAAACAATAACCCTATGGGGTCGCGGAAAACAAACTCTGCCCTTTCTTGCTATGCTGGTTGTGGGCAAAAGCGAAACCGCATAACCATGTATGCCAGAAAAATGACAAAGAATGACAAAGGCGTTATGATTTGGCTGTCGCAATCGCATGCATCAAGTCAGATGGATCGACTGGCTTGGCCACGTGTTTATCAAATCCGGCTCTCATCGCCACATCCCGGTCCTCGGGCTTTGCAAAAGCAGTCAATGCAATTGCAAACACCTTGCCTCCACGATCTGCAGGAAGGCCTCGAACTTTTCGAATGAGAGAATAACCATCTTCGTTTGGTAGCCCAATATCGCTAACGATGACATCAAATCTCCGCTGACTTATAAGCTCAAGTGCCTCAGCGACACTGTTTGCGCCTGACACTCTAGCTCCGGCCCCTTCAATCACGGTTATAATTAGTTCGCGAGAATCTGGCTCATCCTCGACAACCAGAACCGAAATCCCATTTAGCGAAGGGGCGGGCTTGGACGGAGTTGATGAGACCGCCTCAAGGCGCCACCGAACTGGGCTCATTGGTATTCTGATTCTAAACGTTGAACCAAGCCCCTTGCCTTTACTTTCGGCCGTAACGGTTCCACCGTGTGCCTCGACCACATGCCTAACTATCGCAAGACCAAGCCCAAGACCGCCATGGCTTCGTGTGGTAGATGAGTCTGCTTGTGAGAATCGTTGAAATAGTGTGGGTATCAGCTCCGGCATCATTCCCTCACCGCTATCAATGACACTTAGCTCTGCGCTCGAGTTTACAGCGCGAAGTTCCACACGAATTGATCCGCCCGGTGGCGTGAATTTGACGGCATTGCCAAGCAAGTTCCAGACTACTTGTTGCAGGCGGTTAGCGTCCGCATTTACCAGGTTCGCTTCGGGCTCAAAAAACGAAGTAATCGAGATATTCTTCGCGTGTGCCGCTGAGCGCACTGTTTCTATTGCAGCTTCGATCACTTGTGTAAATTCAACCGTAGCGAAGTTTAGATGCAGCTTGCCACTAATGATGCGACTAACATCGAGTAAATCCTCGATTACTTTGGTTTGCACAGCGACATTTCGATCAATTATGTCCAAGCCCTTTTGCAGTTGCTCGGGCGAAACGCGCCCCATCTTCATCATTTTCGTCCAACCTAGAATCGGGGTCAGCGGCGTACGCAGTTCATGTGACACCACTGCCAGAAATTCATCTTTCAGCCGATTCGCACGCTCTGCCGACTTTCGCGCCTCCTGCTCACGCTTCAATAGTTCCGCCCGTTCGTTTTCGGCTTTCTTCTTGTCAGTGATGTCTCGGAAAACCAGGACGACACCCAGAACGTGCCCCTGTTCGTCCTTGATTGGAGCCGCACTGTCGTCGATTGGGTTTTCCGCACCGTTTCTCGCAATCAGAATTGTGTGGTTTGCAAGACCTACGATTGTGCCCTCGCGAAGTGCTCGCTTTGCAGGGTTCTCACCTCGCGCGCGAGTATACTCATTTACGATGTTGAAAACCTCGTCTAATGGCCGCCCCAAGCCGTCTTCCAGGCTCCATCCGGTTAATGTTTGTGCGACAGAATTCAGCATTGTCACCCGGGCAGCCGTGTCAGTTACAATCACGGCGTCTCCGATGCTTGAAAGGGTGACTCGCAAGCGCTCGGATTCAGCGCGAAGCGCCGCTTCAGCATGCTTCTGCGGAGTGATATCTCTAAAAAATACTGCGATGTTTTCCTTGGTTGGAACAACTTTAATCGCAAACCATTTGGAGAACGGGTGGTAGAAGTTCTCGAACTCGACAGGACGACCTTCCTTTGCCGCACGTTTGTACTCGTGCTCTACGATGGTCCCTAGTGTTGCTGGGAAAAGATCCCAGTGGTTTTTTCCCAGTAATTCTGCCTTCCTCAATCCAAGAATCCGCTCCGCCTCGGGATTAGCAAAGGTCACGTTCCAATCCAAGTCGAACGCAAGATAGGCGTCTGTCATTGTATTTAGAATCGTTGTAATACGGCGCTCAGCTACTTCAGCTTGTGCTCGAGCAGCTTGCTCGGCGGCAAGGGTGCG
>Ga0196964_10001167_pt1 | contig 13580 bp, 14 predicted proteins | sample S1_10metaG_FD_148615 | JGI IMG/M metagenome (GOLD analysis project Ga0196964, IMG submission 148615) | Soil microbial communities from Anza Borrego desert, Southern California, United States - S1_10 | ecosystem: Environmental > Terrestrial > Soil > Desert | place: USA: California | collected...
GGCGCCCGCCCGAGGGCCGAACAGGAAGACGCTCCGCCCCCCGGTGATCAGGGCGGCGGTTTCGTAGGACCGGAAGTCGGTCAGGGTCAGGGACCCGATCGCCGCCCTCATGCGACGGCTCCCCTCCCCCGGCGGGGGAGGCGCTGGCGCATCACACCCGCAGCGGCATCAGCACGTACTGGACCCCGGCGTCGGAGGGATCGAGCACGAGCGTCGGCGAGGCCGGGTCGGCGAAGCGGAACTCGGCCTGCTCGCCGGTCACCTGGCCCGCGACGTCCAGCAGGTAGCGGGCGTTGAAGCCGATCTCGAAGGCCTCGTCGTCGTAGTCGACCTCGAGCTCCTCGACGGCCTGGCCGGCCTCCATGTTGCGCACGGTGAGGGTCACCTTGCCCGGATCGACGGCCAGCTTCACCGAACGGGACTTCTCGGCCGAGATGGTCGAGACGCGGTCGACGGCCTGGGCGAAGACGCCGTTGTCGACCATCAGGATGCGCTGGTTGTCCTTGGGGATGACGCGCACGTAGTCGGGGAAGGAGCCGTCGATCACCTTGGAGGTGAGCGCGGCGCGGCCGAACTCGAAGCGGATCTTGGCGGCCGAGACCTGGATGTCGACCGGCCCGGTCCCGTCGTCGAGCAGGCGGCGCACTTGGTCGACGGTCTTGCGCGGCACGATGACGCCGGGGCCGCCGGCGGCCCCCTCGGGCGCGATCATCTCGGCCAGGGCCAGGCGGTGGCCGTCGGTGGCGACCGCGCGCAGGCGCTGCTCGCCGTTCTCCACCACGGTGTGGAGGTAGAGGCCGTTCAGGTAGTAGCGGGTCTCCTCCGTGGAGACGGCGAAGCGGGTCTTGTCGATCAGCCGCGCCAGGTCCTCCTTCATGATCGTGTAGCGAGCCGACAGGCCCTCGGACGACATGACGGGGAAGTCGCCGGCCGGCAGCACCGGCAGGTTGAAGCGCGAGCGCCCGGCCGCCACCGACAGCCGCGGGTCGTCGCCGGCGTACTTCAGCTCGACGTCAGCGCCCTCGGGCAGCTTGCGGACGATCTCGTAGAGCGTATGCGCCGGGGCCGTGATCTGCCCCTGGGTGTTCACCACCGCCTCGGCCTCGTCGACGATCTCCATGTCCAGGTCGGTGGCGGAGAAGCTGACGCCGTCGCGGCCGGCCGACAGCAGCACGTTCGACAGGATGGGGATGGTGTTGCGCCGCTCGACGACGCTCTGAACGTGGCCGAGGGCCTTCAGCAGCGCCGCGCGCTCGATGGTCAATTGCATAGTGTCGCGCCCGAAGCCGGAACGAATCTCCCGGCCAGAGAGAGATTAAGGGCTTCGCACACTATCCAAAAAGAAGGGCGGGGGAAGCCCTGGCAAGGCTTCTCCCGCCCCCTTCTGTGGATGGCCGCGGGGCGTGCGCCGATCAGCCGCGGAGCTTGCGCGACAGGGCCTCGACGTCGCGGGCGATCTGCTCGTCCTTGCCCATCAGCTCCTCGATCTTCTTCACCCCGTGAAGGACCGTGGTGTGGTCGCGCCCGCCGAAGCGGCGGCCGATGTCCGGGTAGGAGCGGGTCGTGTGCAGCTTGCACAGGTACATGGCCACCTGGCGCGGGCGCGCGATCGACCGGGTGCGCCGCTCGCTGAGCAGGTCCGCCTGCTTCAGCCCGTAGTGGTCGGCGGTGGTCTTCTGGATCTCGTCCACGGTGATGCGCCGCTCGACCCCGCCGGTGAGGTTGGCGCGCAGCAGGACCTGGACCTCTTCCATGGTGATCTTCGACAGCCGGGTCCCGGCCACGGCCACCAGGGTGTTGAGGGCGCCCTCCAGCTCGCGGATCGAGCCCGGCACGCGGTCGGCGAGGAACTGCAGCACCTCGGGCCGCGCCGGCAGGTCGACCGGCTGGCGCTGGGCCAGCAGCTCCAGCTTGCGTTTGAGCACGTTGAGACGCAGCGACTTGTCGCCGGGCTCGACCGGGCAGACCAGGCCCGCGCCCAGGTGCGAGCGCAGGCGCGCGTCGACCTCGGCCATGGCGGACGGCGGCTTGTCGCCGGTCAGCACCACGCGGCGGCCGTCCTCGAGCAGGGCGGTCAGGGTGTGGAACAGCTCCTCCTGGGTGGACTGCTTGCCGCCGATGAACTGGACGTCGTCGATGAGCAGCAGGTCGGCGCCGCGCAGCTCCTCCTTGAAGGCGGCGGTCGAGCGGTCCATCACCGCCTTGACGAACGCCGACAGGAAGCGCTCGGCGGTCAGGTAGACCACCCGGGCGCCGGGGCGCACGCGCTGGGCCTCCCAGCCGATGGCGTTGAGCAGGTGCGTCTTCCCGTAGCCGTAGGGGCCGTGGAAGAAGACCGGGTTGAAGTGGCCGTCGGCCCAGCCGGCGACCTGCTTGGCCATGGCGTAGGCGAACTCGTTGCCCTGGCCCTGGACGAAGCTGTCGAAGCTCAGGCGCTCCTGCAGGCCGGCCGCGCGCACCGGGCGCTGGCGCTCGCTCATGTCCGAGACGGCGCCGTCGAAGACGGTGGACTCGGCGGCCACGGCGGGGGCGAACTCGATCGGGCCGGCGTCGGCCTCGTGCTCGTGGCGCGAGCGCAGGCCGAGGGTGCGGCCGGCCGGGTCGATCTGGCCCCAGATCTGGTTCACGCGGGTGATGGCGTTCTTCTGCAGCCAGTCGCGGGCGTAGGTGGTGGCGGCGACGAGGAACAGGGAGCCGGTGGAGCCGGGGCGCACGTCGGACGGGGCCACATAGGAGTTGAACGGGCCCTCGCCGAGTTCGCCTCGGAGTTGATCCGCCACCTTGGTCCACACCGCCTCGGGCGGCGTTCCGGTCTCCAGTCTCGCCATTGTCGCCCCTATGGTCCCCAGACAAGCCTCAGCCGTCGACCGGTTGCACGTCGCACCGGCCTGTTTTTCTAGTCGAAACAGACTCTTGTAACGCAGACGCGTAGGAGCCCCCCGCGCGCTTTTTCCGTATCAAGACGGCTGCGTTAGGGGTCCAAAATTAGCCGGAAGGGTGGCGCCGTAAAGGGGGATTCTTGCCCCCCGAATGCGAATAATCCTGTTGACTCCGTTAACCGCCTCGCCCGCTTGGGGAAAACGAGGGCGACCAGATTGACGCGCGGCGAATCGGCCGCAGGGACCGTTATGGGACAAGGCGAAAAGGCCGGACGAACTTGCGTCCGCCCGGCCTTGAATCCGTGTGAATTTTCGGTGACGGCGGTCCGCGGACCGCGGGGTCAGGCGGCCGACAGCTTCTTCAGCTGGGCGTGCAGCCGCGACACTTTTCGCGCACCCGTGTTCTTGTGCACCACGCCCTTGGAGACGGCGCGCATCAGTTCCGACTGGGCGACGACGAACGCCTCGCCCGCGGCCTTGGCGTCGCCGGCGGTCAGCGCCTCCTCGAACTTGCGCAGGTAGGTCCGGACGCGCGAGCGGCGCGCCTTGTTGACCTCGGTGCGACGCTCGATCTTGCGGATCGCTTTCTTGGCGCCGGGATTGTTGGCCATCGTGGTCCTCGAACGGAAACGCCGCGAGCCCCTGCCCGCGGCGTGAGAAATCAGGAGCGCGCGCCTATAGCCGATGAGGCCGTAGGGGTCAACGCGAGTCCGTTTATTTCCGGCCGCTAGCGCCCTTTGAACGCAGGCTTCCGCTTCTCCACGAAGGCGGCCATGCCCTCCTTCTGGTCGTCGAAGGCGAACAGGGAGTGGAACAGACGGCGCTCGAAGCGCACGCCCTGGCTGAGGGTGGTCTCGTAGGCCGCGTCGACCATCTCCTTGTTCATCATCACGGCCAGCAGGGACTGGGCGGCGATCTTGGCGGCGACGGCCTTGGCCTCCTCGACCAGCCGGTCGTTGGGGACGACGCGCGACACCAGGCCCGAGCGCTCGGCCTCGGCGGCGTCCATCATCCGGCCGGTCAGGATCATGTCCATGGCCTTGGACTTGCCGACGTAGCGGGTCAGCCGCTGCGACCCGCCGATGCCCGGCGCGACGCCGAGGTTGATCTCCGGCTGGCCGAACCTGGCGCTCTCGGCCGCGATGATGAAGTCGCAGAGCATGGCCAGCTCGCAGCCGCCGCCCAGCGCATAGCCCGACACGGCGGCGATGATCGGCTTGCGGAAGCGGGAGATCCGGTCCGACACGCCGGCGAAGAAGTTCTCGGTGAACATCTCGGCGTAGGACTTCGAGGACATCTCCTTGATGTCGGCGCCGGCGGCGAAGGCCTTCTCCGAGCCGGTCAGCACCAGGCAGCGCACCCCGTCGTCGTGCTCGACCGCGTCGAGCAGGGCGGAGAGCTCGCCCATCAGCCGGGAGTTCAGGGCGTTCAGCGCCTCGGGCCGGTTCAGCCGCACCAGGGCGTAGCCGTCCTCGCGCTCGACGATGAGGGTCTCGTACTCGGCCATGGGGCTGCTCCGCGGTTCGCGGCGAGCCTCTAGCAACCCGCTCAGGCTTCCGCCAGCGCCCCGAGCTTGGCCACCGTGTTCCAGTTGCGGCCGGTGACGGGCGTTGCGAACGCGCGCATGGCCTTGGCATTGGCCAGCTGCGAGCGGGCCATGCCCTCTTCGGAGAAGGCGATCCAGACGATGTCGCCGACGCGGGCTATGCCCTCGCCGTAGGCGGCGAGGGCCTCGAGCTTCTCCACCACGTCCGCGGCGGGCCTGCCCTGGGGCACCAGGCAGAGCAGGCGGTTCCCGCGGGTCTCGGCGTCCTTCGGGAAGGGGCAGGCGTCCATCAGGGCGCGCCATTCCGCGGCGGTGCGGCAGATGAACTCGGCGTGGAAGCCGAAGCGCTTCTGGAACTCGGCCTCGAAGGCCTTCTCCAGGCTGCCGGACGAAGCCTTCCCCGCCTCCACCACCAAGTTGCCGCTGGCCAGCAGGGTCCTGGCGTCCGCGAAGCCCATGTCGACGGCCATGGCCTTGAGCTGGTCCATCTTCACCTGGCGGCCGCCGACGTTAACGGCGCGGAGGAGGCAGATCGCCTTCATGTCTGGCACCCCGGGCACCAGAAGGTGGAGCGGCCGGCCTGGACGAAGCGCCGGACCACGCCGGGGCAGTCGCCCGGACACGGCTTCCCCTCGCGCCCGTAGACGTCGAAGGCGTGCTGGAAGTAGCCCTGGCCGCCGTCGGCGTTGGCGAAGTCGCGCAGGGTGGAGCCGCCGGCCTCGATGGCCTCGAGCAGCACCTGGCGCACCGCCTGCACCAGCCGCTCGACCCGCGCGGTCGACAGCTTGCCGGCCGGGGTCCTGGGCGAGATGCGGGCGCGGAACAGGGCCTCGCAGGCGTAGATGTTGCCGACGCCGGCGACCACGCGCTGGTCGAGCAGGGTCGCCTTGACGTTCTGCCGCCGGCCCCTGAAGGCCGCCTTCAGCTGCGCGGCGTTGAAGCCGTTGCCGAGCGGCTCGGGCCCCAGGCCCCGGAACCAGGGATGCTCGTCCAGCTCGGCGGTCGGGATCAGGGCCATGTAGCCGAAGCGGCGCGCGTCGGAGAAGCCGATGCGCCGGCCCTGGTCGGTGGTCAGGGAGAGGTGCTCGTGCTTGCCCCCGGTCGGCGCCGGCTCCTCGAACTCGCCCGGCGCCTGGCCGTCGATGGTGAAGCGACCGGTCATGCCCAGGTGGGTGACCCAGGTCTCGCCATCGTCGAGGTGGAAGCGCAGGTACTTGGCGCGGCGCTCCAGCCGTTCGACCCGAGCCCCCTCCAGCCGCTCGGCGAACCGCTCGGGGAAGGGAAAGCGCAGGTCCGGCCGGTTGACCCGCACGTGCTGCAGCCGCCGGCCCGCGAGCGCCGGCTCCAGCCCGCGGCGGACGGTCTCGACCTCGGGCAGCTCAGGCACGGGCGCCGCCCCCCTGGGGGAAGCAACGAAGATTCAAGCCACGAACCACACGAACAGGGCGGAGCTCCCTGAAGCTTCGCGCGCGCAAGCGCGCCGTCGAAGGGTCCCGGCCGGTGAGACCGAGCGTTGCGGCGTTCGTGTGGTTCGTGGTTCTCAAGTCTTCAGGCCGCCGCGTTGCGCTGCAGGGCGAACAGCTCCTGGCAGCCGTGCAGCGCCAGGCCGAACAGCTGGTCGAACTCGTGGCGCGAGAAGCCGCGCTTCTCGCCGGTGGCCTGCACCTCCACGATGTGGCCGTCGCCGGTGAGCACGAAGTTGGAGTCGGCCTCGGCCGCGGAGTCCTCCTCGTAGTCGAGGTCGAGCACCGGAACGCCTTCGAAGATTCCGCACGACACGGCCGCCACCTGGTCGAGGATCGGGTTGGTCGACAATACGCCCTCGTCGACCAGGTACTTGCAGCAGTGTGCGAGCGCCACCCAGGCTCCGGTGATGGCCGCCGTGCGCGTGCCGCCGTCGGCCTGGATGACGTCGCAGTCGAGCGTGATCTGGCGTTCGCCCAGGGCCTTGAGGTCGGCCACCGCGCGCATCGAGCGGCCGATCAGGCGCTGGATCTCCTGGGTGCGGCCCGACTGCTTGCCGGCCGCCGCCTCGCGCCGGCCGCGGGTGTGGGTCGAGCGCGGCAGCATGCCGTACTCGGCGGTGATCCAGCCCGAGCCCTTGCCGCGCATCCAGGGCGGCACCGCGCCTTCGTGGCTGGCCGTGACCAGCACCCGGGTATGGCCGAAGGAGACCAGGCAGGAGCCCTCGGCGTAGCGGTTGACGCCGGTCTCCAGCGTGATGGTGCGAAGCGCGTCGGGGGCGCGGCCGGAGGGACGCATGGGGAGACTCCAGGGAACGGAGAGGCGGCTTAGCGCGGTTCCGCGCCAGCGTCATCCCGCGGGCCGCGCCGGCCGTCAGCCGATGGCCGCGGCGGCCGCCGGGTCGGTGCGCAGGCGCTGGGCGTCGCGGCCCGGCGGCGCGCCGAACAGGCGTCGATACTCGCGGCTGAACTGGGAGGGGCTGTCGTAGCCGACCGCGAAGCCGACGCCGGCGACCTCGCCGCCGCCCGAGAGCAGCAGTCCCCGCGCCTGCTGCAGCCGCACCTGCTTCTGGTATTGCAGCGGGCTCATGGCGGTGACCGCCTTGAAGTGACGGTGGAAGGACGGGACGCTCATGCCCGCCAGCCGCGCCAATTGCTCCACGCGCAGCGGCTCGGCGTAGTTGGCGCGGATCCAGCGGCTGGCCCGGTTGACCTGGGAGAGCCGGCTTTCCGCCATGCCGATCTGGCGCACCATCTCGCCGCTCTCGCCCTGGAGCAGCCGGTAGACGATCTCGCGCACGATCAGGCGGGCCAGCACCGGGGCGTCGGCGGGACGGTCCAGCAGGCGCGCCAGCCGCAGCACGGCGTCGAGCAGGGCCGCGTCCGCCCTCCGCACCGCGAAGCCGCCCGTCGGCGCGGACGGCGGCGCCGTCGCGGGCAGCTCCAGCAGCACGTCGGCGACGACGGCGGGATCGAGCGCAAGGACCAAGCACAGATAGGGCGCGTCGGGCGCGGCTTCGGTCACGTGGCCGCTGACCGGCAGATCGGCCGACACCACCAGATAGTCGCCCGCGCGATAGTCGAACACGCGGTCGGCGAGCAGGGTGCGCTTGGCCCCCTGGACGACGAAGCACACGGCGGGCTCGTAGACCGCCTGGGTCGGCTCGGTAGGCCGGTCGGCGCGCGCCGTCGCCAAGCCGGGCAGGGCCGCCGGATTGAGACCGTCCGCCGCATGGCGCGTCAGCAGGCTGCGGAGTTCGTGCAAGGCTTCCATGGCGCGGTTCAAGCCCTAAAAGACCCCGCGAGCAACGGTCCAGCCCGACTCTGATAGGATCGTGCAAGAAATCGGCAGCTTCGCGCCTACCGCCCGCGAGGGCCGGTGGGCTTTCATGGGGGCGCAAGAAGGAGCCTCCCCATGACAAAGACCTGGTTCATCACCGGCGCCGCGCGCGGCATAGGCGCCGACATCGCCAGCGCGGCGCTGGCCGCCGGCGAGCGCGTGGTCGTCACCGGCCGCGACCTCAAGGCCGTGCGCGACGCCTTCGGCCCCGACAGCGAGCGCATGCTGGGCCTGGCCATGGACGTCACGCGCCCCGACCAGATCGGCCGCGCCGTCGCGGCGGCGGTCGACCGCTTCGGCGGCATCGACGTGCTCGTGAACAACGCCGGCTACGGCCATCTCGGCATGTTCGAGGACACCGCCGAGGCCGATGCGCGCGCCCAGTTCGAGACCAATGTGTTCGGCCTGTTCGAGGTCACCCGCGCGGTGCTGCCGGTGATGCGCCGGCAGCGGTCGGGCCACATCTTCAACCTGTCCTCCATCGCGGGCCTGCGCGGCGGCGCCAGCGCGGCGCTCTATTGCGCCAGCAAGTTCGCTGTCGAGGGCTTCTCGGAATCCCTCGCCGGCGAAGTCGAAGGCTTCGGCATCCGGGTCACCATCATCGAGCCGGGCTACTTCCGCACCGACTTTCTCGACGCTCGCTCGATCCGCCTGGCCGAGGGCGGCGTCGCGGACTACGCCGAGACCTGGCAAGGCTTGCGCGCCTTCTTCGAGACCCGCAGCCACAACCAGGCCGGCGACCCGGCCAAGCTGGCCGAGGCCATGATCCGCCTGGCGGGCGAGGCCGAGCCTCCGCTACGGTTCTGCGCCGGAACCGACGCCGTCGCCGCGACGCAGGGCAAGATCGACCTGCTGCAGCGCGAGCTCGACCGGTGGCGGTCCCTGTCGGAAAGCACCGACGGCGACTTCGAGGTGGCCGAGGAGACGGGCCGCAGCGCCTGGGGCTGACGCGACGGATCGCGGCGGCGCCCGGCCTTGGCGCCGCCGCAATGCCGGGCGCTGATATCGCCATGAGTATCGCGTTCCTGATGCTGCTGGCCGCCGCCGGCGGCGAGCCCGAGGCCGGCTTCGGCTACGACCCCCTGGCCGAGGCCCGCGAGGGCAGGCTGCAATGCTACCAGCCGGACCTGAGCCGGCGCACCTGCAAGGGGCTGGCCGGATTCAGCTTCGAGGACGACGGGCGGATCGTGAGCCGCTCGGAGGTGCTGGTCGAGGCGCCCGTGACCACCGTCATGCGGGTGACGTCCCAGGTGAAGGTGCGCGGCGACGCCGTGTGCGGGCCGCTGGCCGACCTCGAACGGGCCGAGTTCCTGGTCCAGGGCCGTCCGGCCACCGAGGGCGAGGTGGGCCTGATCCGCTTCTTCATGTCGTCCGTTCCGCGCCACGGCGAGGTCTGCACCCGCTGGGTCCGCGACGGCGACGGCTTCATCGCCCACGGCATGCTGGACGGCGAGGAGCTGCCCGAGTTCGAGCAGCGCATGGTCTGGGTCGAGCCCGACGACGGCTTCGTCGTCGGGCCCTGATCGGCCGCGGCTTGGCTCAGGGGCGGGCGCTGGCCCTGGCCAGGCCCTCGGCCGCCAGCCGCCGGCCGGGCGCGGCCGCCAGCGCGCGCTCGTAGGCGGCGCGGGCCTCGTCGCGCCGGCCCAGCCGCAGCAGCTCGTCGCCCAGCAGCTCCCACCCGGGTTTCTCGATGGCCGGCGGGCCGAACTCCACGGGCAGGGCGCTTTCCGCCTGGGCGGCCTCGCGCAGCGACGCCAAGCCTTCGTCGGCGCGGCCGCTGCGCAGGGCCTCCAGCCCGCGAGCCTGGCCGAGCAGCACCTTGGCGTGCGAGTCCAGGTAGCCGGCCTCGGGCGTCCCGGCCGGAAACACGGCCCGGGCCTCGGCGGCCAGCGCCTCGAGCCGCTCGCGCGCCGCTCGCGCCGCCGCCGCGTCACGCGCGGAGAGCACCTCGCCGTAGGCGTGGGACAGGCGACTGCCGAGCCAGCCCCGATCGGGCAGCTGGAGCCGCTCGGAGGGCCACTGGCCGGTGTCGACCAGCCGCCGCAGCGCCATCAGCGACCAGTTCGCGACCAGCGACCGGGGCGGCTCGAAGCCTGCGCCGGGCGCCGGACCCGCCAGTTCGCGCCGCGCCTCGGCGGCGCAGGCGTCGATCACCGCGTCGGCCTCGGCGACGCGACCGCGCTGGAGCTCGCCGTAGACGAACCATTCGGCGTAGTGGCCGCAGTTCGTGGGCCCCTGGCCGCGCGCGGCCCGCTGGCGGTTCACCACGTCCATGGCGCGCCGATTCATGGCCACGGTGTCGTCCCACATGCCCCGCGCCAGGAAGATGTGGCTGGTCATGTGCACCGCATGGCCGGCGTCGCCGGCGACGTCGGCGTAGAGCCGCGCCGCGCGCATGCCGAGCGGAGCGTGGTCCGGGTCGTCGTAGCTGTGGATCAGGTAGTGCAGCACGCCGGGGTGGCGCGGGTGCTGCAGGAACGCCTCCTCGAGCAGGGCCGCGGCGCGCATGTAGAGGGCCACGTCACGGCCCTCGTGCGCCAGGCCGAGCAGGGAAAGGGCGTAGAAGGCGCGCGCGTCCACGTCGTCGGGCCAGCGCCGGTGCGTCTCGGCCATGGCGGCGGAATAGCGCCGGTCGCGCTCCTCCTTGGAGCCTTCGCCGTAGAGGATCTCGACGGCCTCGAGGTAGGCGCGCTCGCGCTCGGTGCGGGCGCGGGCGAGCCGCGCCTCGCGCGTGGGCGCGAGCTTGGCCAGGGCCGCGCGGCCCGCCGCCGCGTCCTGCTGCATCCAGACCGGGTGGTTGTGGGCCATGGCCTCGCCCCAGTAGGCCATGACGAAGCCCGGGTCCGCGGCCTGGGCCTCGCGGAAGGCGGCGATCGCGGCCTGGTATTCGAAGTTGTGCAGCTGGGCGAGGCCGCGGCGGAAGGCCGGCTGGGCCGCGGCGGCGCCGGAGTTCTCGAACGCCACCTCCCCCACGGGACCGGTCTGGGCCGTCGCGTCCGAGGGCTGGCCGGCAAGCAGGGCGGCGGCGAACGGCAGGGCGACGAGGGCGGAACGAAGATGCATTTGGCTGAACCTCCTGGAGTCGCTCCGGTACGATGTTCCGAGCCTAGCGGATCAGCGTTCGGCGTCATCCGTAAAGCGCGCCGACGCGAACCGCCGACGGGTGACGAATCCGCGCCTACCCGGCACACTCGGGGCATGTGGCGCACCGTCGTCCTCTACGCCGTGATCCTCGCCGTGGCCGCCTTCCTGCTGGCGTGGCTGGACTACCAGCACCTGGCGCGGCGGTTCTCGACCGAGATCTACGTCGCCGCCGTCGCCCTGGCGTTCGCGGCGGGCGGCGTGTGGCTCGGGTGGAAACTGTCCAGCCGGCCGCGCGGCGCCTTCGCGCGCAACGAGGCGGCGATCCGGGCGCTGGGCCTGACGCGCCAGGAGCTGCGCGTGCTGGAGCTGATCGCCGCGGGACAATCGAACAAGGAGATCGCGCGGTCGCTCGGGGTGTTGCCTAACACCGTGAAGACCCACGCCGCCAACCTCTTCGCCAAGCTGGAGGTCGGCCGCCGCACCCAGGCGGTCGGCAAGGCGCGGGAGCTGGCGCTGATACCGTAACAAGGGACCAGCCCGACGAATTCACCCTTTCGGGCGATGGCGCGGGCCGGGCCCGGCCGACAGTCTCCGGGCCATCGAAACGCGAACACGGAGCGGACCCATGGGTCGCATCATCATCGTCTACGGCGTCATCGCCGGCCTGATCGTCGCCGGCCTCATGCACCTCACCTTCTGGCTGCTGCCCGTCGAGGGCGGGCCGCTGGGCATGTTCATCGGCTTCCTGTCGATGTTCATCGCCTTCTCGATGATCCTAGTCGGGGTGAAGCAGCACCGCGACCAGGCCGGCGGCGGCGTCATCAGCTTCAGGCGCGGCCTCCTCGTCGGGCTCGGCATCGCGCTCATCGCCTCGGTCTTCTACGTGCTCGCCTGGGAGCTCTACCTGGCGCTCAGCGGCGTCGACTACATCGGCGACTACTACGCCAGGGCCCTGGCCGAGGCGCAGGAGTCCGGCGCCTCGGCGGCCAGGCTGGCCGAGATCCGCGCCGAGGCCGCGGTCTGGACCGAGCGCTATGCGAACCCGCTGCTGCGCATGGCCATCACCCTGACGGAGATCATCTGGGTCGGCGTGCTGGTGGCCGTGGTCACGGCCCTGCTGCTGAGGAACCCGCGCTTCCTGCCGGCCCGGGAGGCGAGGGCGGCGACCTCCGGCTAGGCCGCGCCGGGCGCACGAAAACGCCCCGGGTCGGGGGAGGCATATCCGCCCCGCCGGTGATCGGCGGTGAGCCGGGCCGAACGGGGAGGGGGCGGAGGCCGACGCTTTTTTTGGGGGCCATGTCGATCCGCGGCCCGCCGGTTCGTCTATGTCTCGGGAACAGACAACAGGAGTGCCCCATGGCCTATGTCGACGGATATGTGCTCGCGGTCCCCAAGGCGAAGCTCGACGACTACTGGAAGATGGCCGAGCTCGGCCGCCAGACCTGGATGGATCACGGCGCGCTGAGCTACTGCGAGGCGCTCGCCGACGACGTCCCCTACGGCGAGCTGACCAGCTTCCCGCGGGCGGTGCAGGCCAAGGACGACGAGACCGTTGTCTTCAGCTTCATCACCTACCGCGACCGCGCCCACCGCGACGAGGTCAACAAGAAGGTGTTCGCGGACCCGCGCATGAACCAGATGTCGCCGGAGGACACCCCCTTCGACCTGAAACGGATGATCTTCGGCGGCTTCGACGTGCGCGTGGAGGCGTAGGACGGCCACGGCGGGGCGGCTGCGCGACACCGGGTCCGGACCGCGGTAGCCTCTCCCGCCGAACGACCGGGAGGCCCATGAAGACCTGGCTCGCGATCGCCGCGGCCCTGGCCGCGCTGTCGGCGACCGCCGCGACCGCAGCGCCGGCGCGGCGGCCGCCGATCATCGACATGCACGTCCACGCCCGGGCGCCGGGCGCCATCGTCGGCGCGCCGGACGCCTGCGCTCCCTTCGTGGTCTGGCCGCGCTGGGATCCCGCCGTCCCGGACTTCGGCGCCCTGACGTTCAACCATCCGCCCTGCGCCCATCCGATCCCGCCGGCCCGCGACGCCGACGAGCTGATGGCCCAGACCCTGGCCGTCATGGAGCGGCGCAACATCATCGGCATGGTCTCGGGACGGCCCCAGGACACCGCCCGCTGGAAGGCCGCGGCGCCCGGACGGGTGATCCTGGGCCTCGACCTGCGGCTGCACGACTCCGGTCCGCCGACGCGGCTGCTGAAGGCCTATTCGGTGGATGAGCTGAAGGCCCTCCACGCCCGCGGGGAGTTCCAGGTGCTGGGCGAGGTGATGGCCCAGTACGAGGGGGTCGCGCCCGACGACCCCAGGCTCGAGCCCTTCTGGGCCTTCGCCGAGGCGATGGACATTCCGGTGGGGATCCACATGGGCCCCGGCGGCGGGGCCGACGCCTATTCCGGCGCCTCGCGCTACCGCGTCCGCAACGGCGACCCGCTGCTGCTCGAGGAGGTGCTGGTGCGGCGCCCCCGGCTGCGCGTCTACATCATGCACGCCGGCTTCCCGTTCGCCGACAACCTGCGCGCCCTGATGTTCGCCCACCCGCAGGTCTACGTGGACATCTCCGCCATCGGCTTCAGCGAGCCCCGGCCGGCCTTCTGGCGCTTCCTGCAGGAGATCGTCGACGCCGGCTTCGGCGACCGCGTCATGTTCGGCTCCGACCAGGGCGTGTGGCCGGGCGTCATCGAACCGGCCATCGCCGCGATCGAGGAGGCGCCGTTCCTGACCGAGGCTCAGAAGCGGGACATCCTCTACAACAAC
>Ga0196964_10001168_pt1 | contig 13577 bp, 13 predicted proteins | sample S1_10metaG_FD_148615 | JGI IMG/M metagenome (GOLD analysis project Ga0196964, IMG submission 148615) | Soil microbial communities from Anza Borrego desert, Southern California, United States - S1_10 | ecosystem: Environmental > Terrestrial > Soil > Desert | place: USA: California | collected...
GCCGGTGATGGCGCGGTTGTCCTCCCTGGGAGGAGGGAGAGGACCCTGCGCGCCGGAAGCGCGCTAGCGGCGGAGGTCCTCGCGCGCGGGAGAGGGAGAAGGACAAGCCGGCCCGGGCGGTCCATTCCTCACCTGCGGCATCGACCTCCGCTGCGCTCCGGTATGCCGCGAGATCCTCCTCCGAGGAGGACTCAGATCCCCAGCGCCGTGCGGTAATCGGGGTGGACGAGGTCGTGGTAGTCCGGGTGGCGGACGATCCAGGCCGAGACGTAGGGGCAGGTCGGCAGCACCAGGGCGCCCTCGGCCCGGGCCCAGTCGAGCGCCGCCCGCACCACCAGGCCGGCAAGGCCCCGTCCCTGCAGCGGGGGCGGCGTCTCGGTGTGCGGGAAGAGGATGCCCGAGGCCAGGCGGCGGTACTGAGTGTAGACCACGGCGCCGTCGACCTCGGTCTCGAAACGGCCCTCGGCCTCGTTGTTGCGCACGACGGGTTCGGACATGGCGGCTCCCCTGGTCGGGGGTTCCTAGCGCGCCGGCGGGCCGCCGTTAACCATTTCCGTTGGCGCGGCGGTCAAGCGGCGCCATGATCGGCGGCCGGTAGATTTCCGCCGCGTCAGCACAGGGGAGGCGGCCATGGAGTCGAGCGAGTTTCCGACCGTCGTCGAGGCGTCGGCCGGGTCGGTGGATCCGATCCTCCTGTTCATCGCCGTCGCCGTCGGCGCCCTGCTGGTGGTGATCGGCTGGATCGCCGGGCGCGCGACCCTGGTCGCGGAGGCCGAGCAGCGCCGCCGCGACGCCTGTTCCTCCATCTACCGGGCCATCCTCGACCGCTCGCGGGCGGCGGCGGCGGCCACGCGGCCGCACGTGATGGCCTCGGCCAGCGCCCTGTTCGAGGAGGTCAACCTGCGCCTGGGCCCGCTGGCCGCGCTGGGCGGGCCGTTCGGCAGGCGCCTGAAGGACCTCGACGAGGCGCTCAAGGGCAAGGCCAGGCCGCCGGCCCCGCCGGCGCCGGCCCGCGCGGGGGCCGGACACGGCGACGGCCACGGCGACCCCAAGCCCGACGACAAGCCCGAGAACGGCGCCGCGCCGGCCCAGGTGAACATCGACGTCAACGTCGCCCACGGGGCCTCCGTCCACGGCCACCACGGGCATGGCCACGGGCACAAGCCCGAGGACAAGCCCGCCGACCAGATCGACGCCATCCGCGCGGCGGTGCTGAACTTCACCGACCAGTGGGCGCAGCCGGAAACCGAGCGCGAACTGCAGAAGCTGCAGCGCGCCCTGCTGACGCCGGCGCCGAAGCCTGTTTTCAAGGCCTCCGGCTCGCACTAAGCCGGGAGCATGAAACTCGCTTCGCTCAAATCCGGCCGCGACGGCCGCCTGGTGGTCGTCTCCGACGACCTGCATTTCTTCACCGACGCGGCCCTGGTCGCGCCCACCCTGCAGGCGGCGCTCGACGACTGGACCCGCTGCGAGCCGGCGCTGCGCGGCCTGGCCGAAAGCCTGGAGCACGGCTCGGTGCCGAAGGAGCGCTTCCACGAGCGCGAGGCCGCCTCGCCGCTGCCGCGCGCCTACCAGTGGGCCGACGGTTCCGCCTACGTGAACCACGTGGCCCTGGTCCGGCAGGCGCGCGGGGCCGACCTGCCCGAGAGCTTCTGGACAGATCCGCTGATGTACCAGGGCGCGTCGGACGCCTTCCTCGGTCCGCGCGAGCCGATCCCGCTGGGCGACGAGGCCTGGGGCTGCGACCTGGAGGCCGAGATCGCGGTGATCACCGGCGATGTCGAGCAGGGCGTCAGCCGCGACGAGGCGCTGCAGGCCATCCGGCTGGTCTGCCTGGTCAACGACGTCAGCTTGCGCAACCTGATCCCGGGCGAGCTGGCCAAGGGCTTCGGCTTCGTCCAGTCCAAGCCGCACTCTGCCCTGTCGCCGGCGGCGGTGGCGCCCGACGCGCTCGGCGACCGCTGGCGCGACGGCAAGCTGCACGGGGCGCTGCAGGTCTCCATCAACGGCCAGCTGTTCGGCCAGGCCGACGCCGGCGAGGACATGACCTTCGACTTCGGGACCCTGGTCGCGCACGCGGCGAAGACCCGGCCGCTGGCGGCCGGCTCGGTGATCGGCTCGGGCACGGTGTCGAACCGCGACGCGGGCGGCGGTCCGGGCAAGCCGGTCGGCGAGGGGGGCCTCGGCTACAGCTGCATCGCCGAGGTGCGCACGGTGGAGACCATCCTGCGCGGCAAGCCGCAGACCGAGTTCCTGAAGCACGGCGACACGGTGCGCATCGAGATGCTGGACGAGCGCCACCACTCGATCTTCGGGGCCATCGAGCAGACGGTGGCGGTGAAGGGCCGCTGAGCTACCGCTCGCCCCGGACCAGCTGCGAGCCGGCCCAGGAGACGAGGCTGACCAGCAGGGCGCCGAGCACTGCGGGCACGAAGCCGGCGATGGAGAAGCCCGGCAGCAGCAGGGCGACGAGGCCGAGCACCGCGGCGTTCACCACAAGCAGGAAGAGGCCCAGCGTGATCACCGTGATGGGGAAGGTCACGAACACCAGGATCGGCTTGACCACGGCGTTGGCCACCCCGAGCAGCACGGCGGCGAGCGCCAGGGTGACCCAGCCGTCGACGGTGATGCCGGGCACGACGGCGGCGGCCAGCCACAGCCCGAGCGCGGAGATGACGGCCTGGATGAGGAAGCGTCCCATGCTCCGCATGTGGCCACGCTTGGGCCTGGTGTCCAGAGCCGCGCGGCTCCGGCCTAGCGCCGCACCTTGAGCTCGAGGTAGCTGCCCGGCCGCAGCAGGAGTCTCAGGGGCTCGCCGGCGTCGGCGACGGACTCGTCGCTGACGTCGCGGCCGGTCCCGTAGTTGATCTGCATGTCCGGCTGCCTGGGGACGCCGACCAGGGCGATGAGGCGGCTTCCGGCCGCCAGGCGCCGCGCGGTCACCGTCTGGCTCTCGAAGCTCAGCACCTGCGGCCGGCCCGGCGTGAGCAGCCGCCGGCGGCTGCGGTCGGCCATGTAGCTGGCGCGCCCGAGGTAGGAGGCGAGCAGGCTGTAGCGCCCGTCCGCGCGCTGCTCGAAGAAGGTCACCTGCAGGTCGAGGTCGCGCTTGTTGACCACCGCCTCGAAGCGTCCCGTGAAGCCGCCCGCGACCTCGACCGGCCCGGCGAAGGGCCGGGTGGCGAAGACGAGCGCGTTGCGCGCGTCGAGCTGGTCCCAGGGAACCTCCACGTCGACGTCGCTGCGGTCTGCGAAGTCGACCTTCAGCTCCGGGGCCGGGGCGTCCGGCGCCGGCCGCGTCTCGCCGAAGGCCAGGAGCCCGTCGCGGGATTCGCCGCCGAGGAAGAGCCGCAGCGGCCGGTCGGCCATGGCGTCCAGGCTGTCGACGTGACGCCAGGCGTCGGCCCCCATGACCTGGAAGTTGACCCGGCCGCTGAGGATCTCCGGCAGCGGCCGGCCGCGGAACACGTGGTCGAACCACTGCATGCGCACGGCGCGCAGGTCGAGCATGGCCACAGGGTCGATGTCGTAGCCGTTGATGCTCGGCGTCACGCCCTGGGTCATGGCGAAGTGGCCGTAGGGGCCGATCAGCAGGCGGTGCTCGGCGTTCGGCCGATGCCGGTAGTGCTCGCGGGCGAAATGCAGCGCCCCGACCATGCCGCCGTCGAAGTAGCCGGTCTGGGCGAAGACCGGGATGTCGATGCGGGCGAACTCCTCGCCGACCGGCGCGAGGGCCTGCCAGAAGGCGTCGTAGCCGGGGTGGTCCAGCCACCTCAGCCAGACCGGGTTGGGCTGGCCGTCGATCAGCTCCAGGTCGCGATAGCGGCGGCCGGTCACGTACCAGGTGCGGTCCAGCGCCCGCCAGCGGGCGCGGTCGCCGTAGGTGATGTCGTCCAGCGACGGGGCGCCAGTGGCGTAGAACAGCCAGGGGTAGCTGAAGTTGCGGAAGACGTTGCCCTGCATCGGCGCGTCGACGCCGGGGGCGTTAGTGGCGTTGGTGGCGATGGCCTTAAGCGCGCGCGGCCGGTGCTTGAGCGCCGCCCACTGGGTGGAGGCGTTGTAGCTGCCCGAGAACATGCCGACCCGCCCGTCGCTCCAGGGCCGGGCGGCGAGCCAGTCGATCACCGCCGCCGCGTCGGCGCCGTCGTGCTCGTAGGGGACCGCCTGGCCGGCGGTGCGGCCCTTGCCGCGGCTGTAGGCGACCACGCCGGCGTAGCCGTGGGCGGCCATGGCCACGGCGTCGGACAGGGCCCAGTCGTCGCGGGCGTAGATGGTGAAGTTGAGCAGCGCCGTGAGCCTGCCCGTTCCGCCGCGGGGACGCACCAGGATGGCCGCGACCTGCGCGCCGCCGGCGGCGGGGACCAGCGCCTCCTCGACGAGGAAGCGGCGCTCGGCCTCGGCGCGCAGCAGCGGCTGGACCGCCGGCGTCAGGTGGACCCACGTGGCCAGCGACTGGCGCGCGGCGACCAGGGCCGCGGCCTGCGGGCAGGCGTCGACGGCGAGGCCGGCGCAGCCCTGCTGGGCCTGGGCCTGGGTCTCGCGCAGGCGGTCGAGGCCCGGGGCGAACCAGGGCAGGGCGTCGGCGAACGCCTCGTCCGACGCGGCGCCCAACACCTCGTCGAAGGCGCGCCGCAGGGCGTCGGCGCGGGACAGGCCGCCGGCCTCGTGGCGACGGGCGCGGGCGTAGACGCGCCAGGGGACGACCGAGCCCGCGCGCATCGGCTGGCCGGTCCGATAGGCGGCGGCCAGCCGGTCGAGGGTGGCCTCCGCCTCGATCCACCGCCCGGCCGCCAGCTGCAGCCGCATCAGGCGGTCGAGGTCGCCCGGCCGGACGGCCTCCGCGGCGGCGGCGGCGGCGAGCCTCGCCGCCAGCGGCTCGGGCGCCGCGGTCGCGGCGCTCGGGAGGATCAGCAGGGCGGCCGCCGCCAGGGCGGTCTGAACGACGGATCTCAAGCGCATGGACAGGTCCCCCGACGGCGATCGTCGCGGGGAGCCTAGGAGGGCCGGACGCGGCGCGAGAAAAATTCGGCCAGCGGCCGCTTTGCGGCGGTGAACGGTCGATGGCGGGGGGCTAGAGCATGCGGTCCTTCAGCAGCCGCGACCCGGACCGGCTGGCGGTGATCGCCTCGCCGTCCTCCATGTGCAGCAGCAGGCGTCCGCCGCCGGCCGGCTCCGCCCGGGCGATGCGCTGCGCGTTGACGATGCGCGAGCGGTGCACGCGGATGAAGATCGCCGGATCCAGGGTCTTCTCCAGCTCGGCCATGGTGATGCGCACGAGGTGGCGGCCGCTGAGCGTCGACACCTCGGCGTAGTCGTCGGCGCCGGCGATGCTGACGATCGCGTCGACGTCGATCGGCTGGATGTCGTCGCCCTTGCGGATGAAGAAGCGCGACAGGGTGCGGCCGCGCTCGACCATCACGGCGGCCTCGGCGGGGACCTGCCCGCGGCGTCGGCGCAGGGCGTTGAGGTGGGCGACGGCGGCGACGATCCCGTAGGTGGTCAGGTTCTGCAGCAGCTGCCAGGCCGAGGCCCGCGCCGGGAACGGCTCGACCCGGAACTGGAACAGGGACATGTCGTTGGCTGCGCCCAGCAGCACCGTCAGCAGCCAGTAGCAGGCGAGGGCGTAGGCGGCGGCGAGCACGGCGTGGCCGATGAAGACGACCACCGCGCGGCGGCCGGCCAAGCGCTCGGTCACGATGCGGTAGGCGACCGCGCCGAACAGCACCGTGGGGAGGGTGTTGGCCAGGCCGCCGGTGAGCGCCATCGGCAGCGGATGGCCGCCGCCGATGGCGAGGACGGCGGCGTAGGCGACGAAGACGATCGGCGCGCCCAGCGCCGCGAGCCGCCAGAGGGGGGGCGGCGCCTCGCCGCGGCCGGCCAGGATGGCGCCGTCGTGCTTCATGCGTCCTTCTTGCCGTCGCGCCCCCCGGCCTGGCAACCGCGGGCGCCGCGCCGCGCCGCGTTGACCCGCGGCCGCGCATCACTAGATTGCGCGCCTCGCTCTGGGGCCCCAGTGGCGAAATGGTAGACGCGGCAGACTCAAAATCTGTTGCCTGCAAGGGCGTGCTGGTTCGAGTCCGGCCTGGGGCACCAACTCCGATCGTCGACCGCACGTCCCGGTCCCCGCCTCAGAACAGGTCGGGCTCCTCGCGCCGCTTGCGGCCCGGGCGCTCCCGGACCACGCCGGGATGGCCTTTCAGCGGCCGCAGCGGCGCGCCCGTCCAGATCCAGTCGCGCCGCTCCTCGATGCCGACGTGGTAGAGCGGTTCGCGGCCGACCCGCTCGTCGAACAGGGCGCGGGGGATGTTGACCCACTTCGGCGAATGGCTGCGCTCGTAGAGCACAGGCGAGCCGCAGCGGCTGCAGAAGTGGCGCACGGTTTCCGCCGACGGGTCTTCGAAGCGCGTGAGGGCGGCCTCGCCCCTGGTCACGCGGGCCCGCGTCTTCCAGGAGCCGACGTAGGTCGCATAGCCGGCGCCGTGGGCGCGGCGACTGGCCGGCGTGTGATCGTGCCAAGCCCAGAACGCCGGAAAGTCGATCTCGACCTCGACCTCGCCGCACAGGCACCGCCCGGCGGCCGTCTTGCGATCCTTCGTCGCCATGGAAGCTCCTGCACTGGAGCGGCGGTCCGCCGCAAGTCGCCACGATAGCTGCTTTCGCCGCCGCGGCCCCGGCGTTACTCTAGGGTGATCGGGCGCGGCGTTAACCCTTTCGTTGAGCGCGCGTTGGCCGCACGTCCCGATCCTCCGCAGGGGAGGGCGTGGTGAAGCTTCCGAAGCTGAGGTCGAGCGCGCGGACCGCGCCCCCGGCGGGCAACACCCGCCGGCTGATGATCGTCGCCAAGGACCCCGGGGTCACCTTCGCCGACGGCTCCCTGGCCTTCGCCGAGGTCGACGTGCCGGCCGAGAACCTGATCCCCGGGCCGACCGGCTACCGGGTCAAGGTGGTGGACTACGACGCCACCGCCCAGGTGCTCTACCTGCCGCGGGCGTCCTACAGCGACGACGCGGGCGAGCCGGTCGACCCGTTCGCCTTTCCGGCCGAGGCGGAAGCGTCCCAGGAGGCGCGGCTGCTGCACCAGGCGCGGCTGCTGGAGAACCCGAACTTCCACGCCCAGAACGCCTACGCCATCGTCATGCGCACCCTGGCGCGCTTCGAGTTCGCGCTCGGCCGGCGGGTGAGCTGGGGCTTCCGCGGCCACCAGCTGCACGTCGCGCCGCACGCCTTCCTGGAGGCCAACGCCTTCTACTCGGAGGAGGACCAGGGGCTGTTCTTCGGCTACTTCCCCGGCCTCTCCGGCGCGACCGTCTTCACCTGCCTGAGCCACGACATCGTCGCCCACGAGACGACGCACGCCCTGCTCGACGGCCTGCGCACCCATTTCACCGAGCCCTCGACGCCGGACCAGGCCGCCTTCCACGAGGCCCTGGCCGACGTGGTCGCCCTGCTGTCGATCTTCTCCCTGCCCGAGATCGTCGGCCGCATCCTGCGCGACGAGCCGCCGCGCACCCGCGACGGCCGCATCCCGCTGATCGAGCCCGAGAAGCTGACCGTCGACGCCCTCACGGACTCCGTCATCGCCGGCCTGGGGCTGCAGGTCGGGCGCGAGTTCCCCGACGGCCACGGCGCGGCCCTGCGCCAGTCGGTGCGGCTGAAGCCCGACCCGACCCTGCTGCAGCAGCCGGAGTTCCTGGAGGAGCACCGCCGCGGCGAGGTGCTGGCGGCGGCGATGATGCGCGCGTTCCTGACCCTGTGGCGGCGGCGGATCGACCAGCTGGGCACCTTCGAGGGACGCTACAACCTCGACATGGTCGTGGAGTCCGGCGCCAAGGTGGCCGACCACCTGCTGACCATGGCAATCCGCGCCATCGACTACTGTCCGCCCACGGACATCGACTTCAGCGCCTACCTCGCCGCCCTGCTGACCGCCGACGCCGAGGTGGTCCCCGACGACAGCCGCTTCCACTACCGCGCCACCCTGGCCGAGACCTTCCGCGCCTACGGCATCGCGCCGCCGACCGAGGGCTGCCGCGAGGACGGGGTCTGGGACCGCTTCAAGCCGAAGGAGCCGGTCACCTATGCGCGCTCGAACTTCGACTCCATGCTGCGCGACCGCGACGAGGTCTTCCGCTTCATCTGGGAGAACCGCGGCGCGCTGGGCATCGACGGACGCGGCCAGATCGAGGTGGACTCGGTGCTGCCCAGCGTCCGCCACGGACCGGACGGCTTCCTGCTGAAGGAAACCGTCTGCACCTACGTCGAGACCGCCGAGCTGTTCGGAGCCGAGGTCGAGAAGGTGCTGGGGGTCGAGCGGCCGGCCGGCATGCCGACGACCGAGCGGGTCACGGCCTACGGCGGCGGAGTGATCGTCTTCGACCAGTACGGCCAGATCAAGTTCCACATCGCCCACCGCCTGCGCAGCCCGCGGCAGGCCTACCGGCTGGCGCTGCTGTGGGACCGCGGCGCGACGGCCGTGGCCGCCGACCGGCGCAACCGCTTCGCGGTCGCCCACCGCACGCGGATGGAGGGCTGAGATGGCGCTGGCCCCCACCAAGGTCACCCTGTTCTCGTACCAGGTCGGCTTCGGCGACTGCTTCCTGCTGCGCTTCCACTATCCCGACCGCGACCGCCACGCGCTGATCGACTTCGGCAGCACCGGCAAGCCCAAGCACGCCGAGAAGGACCACATGGCCAAGGTCGCGCGCGACATCGCCGCCAGGTGCGGCGGGCGCCTGGAGGTCGTGGTCGCCACCCATCGCCACGCCGACCACATCTCGGGCTTCGCCACCGATCCGGACGGCGACGGACCCGGCGACATCATCGCCGGCCTGGCCATCGACTACGTCGTGCAGCCGTGGACCGAGGCGCCCGACGCCGCGAAGGATTCGATCGGTCCCGAAATCTCGTCTCCGCAGGCCTTCACCTCGCGGCGGATGGCGCTGGCGGCCATGCACGAGACTAGCCGCCACGCCCTGGCCATGCTCGACGACGGCAGCCTGCACCGCGTGCCCAAGGCCATCCGCGAGGAGTTGGAGTTCATCGGCCGCGACAACCTCTCGAACCTCTCGGCGGTCGAGAACCTGATGCGCCTCGGCCGCAGGCGGTTCTACGCCTGGCACGGGATGGACCTGCCCCTGCACCGGGTGCTGCCCGGGGTGAAGACCCACGTCCTCGGCCCGCCGACGCTCCGCCAGACGGACACCATCCGCAAGCAGCGGTCCGAGGACGAGGACGAGTTCTGGCACCTGGCGCCGCTACGCCTGTCCGGCGCCCGCGCGGCGGTCGCCGAGGGCGAGGCGCTGTTCCCCGGCCATCCGACCGAGCCCGGCAACCGCCTGGCCGCGCAGTGGCGATGGTTCGCCAACCGGGTCGAGCAGGTGCAGGCCGAGCAGGTGCTGTCGCTGGTCCGCGCGCTCGACAAACAGATGAACAACACCAGCCTGATCCTGCTCTTCGAGGTGGGCGGCAAGAGCCTGCTGTTCCCGGGCGACGCCCAGATCGAGAACTGGCGCTACGCCCTGCAGTCGCCGATGGCCGAGAAGCTCACGGCGGTGGACCTCTACAAGGTCGGCCACCACGGCAGCCTCAACGCCACGCCGCGCAGCCTGTGGGCCAGGTTCGCCAAGCGCGGCCCGTCGACCAAGAAGGGCCGGCTGACCACGGTGATGTCGACCATGCCCGGCAAGCACGGCAAGGAGGAGCGGGGCACCGAGGTGCCGCGGGCGACCCTGCTCAGGGCGCTGGAGACCGACTCGGAGCTGCACTCGACCCACCGCGCGCCGGAAGGCCAGCTGTTCCAGGAGGTGACGCTGAAGCTGGGCGGGTGACGGACGCTCCTATTCCGTGAAGCCGAACTCGGCCAGCAACTGGGCGCGGGTGAAGGTCGGAGGCTGGGCGTCGCGCGGACGGCGACCGCCCCACAGCTGGTAAACGCCGGGGGCGACCTCGTCGTACCAGGGCGCGTCCTGCGCCCCGAGCTCCTTGCGCCAGGCCAGGTAGTCGTCGAGGGTGCGGAAGACCTTGCCGCGCGAGAAGGGCAGGTTGGCGATCCCGTCCGGCGTGGTCTCGTAGCTCACGGGCGCCTCAGCCGCGGTAGCGGTCGTGGCAGTTCGAGCAGGTCTGGCGGACCGCCGTCCACTGCGCCGCGAAGCCGGCCTTGTCGTTGGCCTCGGCCAGCTGGGCCAGCTTGTCGGCGGCGGCGGCGTAGTCGGCGGCGCGCTGCTCGAACCCGGCCCGGTCCGACCAGATCTCGGGCCTGGCCTTGGTCGGGGCGCCCGCTTCGCCGCCCGTGCCGGCCGGGAACATCGAGGGGATGATGCGCGCCCAGTTGGCCAGCGCCTTCGCCCCGAAGGCCAGCGGCTTGACGTCCCCGCCGCCGTCGATGACCGGCTTCATGGCGCCGAAGGCCCCGGCCGAGAGCCTGTAGGCCGCCTGGCGGGCGCGGACCACGTCGGCCGCGTCCAGGCCCGGCTCGCGGGCCGCGGCCGGCGCCTGGGAGAGTCCGGCGGCGCCGACGACACAGGCCGCCGCCAGCCAAAGCAGTCTGCCCGACATCGCTCTCGCTCCTCGTGAAGTCCGTCCGCCGTTAACCTATGCCGTCGGCGCGGCGCCGCCTAGCGGCGTTCGGTGGGCGGGCCGGCCCGGACAGCTTTGCCGAACATGTTCAATCCCTTGTCCCGGTCGCGGGCGAGGAGTTTTGCACAACCTTCACAAGAATCCGGCTGGCTTAGCCGTGGCCGAAGGGTTAACGTCCCGGCCCGTAACAGGGGGAGTACGCATGCGGCGCTCGGGGAGGAGCATCGCGGCGATCGCAGCCGGGACCGTGCTCGCGGTCGTGGGCGGCGTCGGCGTGTTCGCCGGCTGGACCCAGGCGACGGCCGACATCGAGGACCCGGACGCGCCCATCGCCACGGCGCCTCCCACCTTTCCCGACATCTCGGCCGCGCCCGCCCAGGAGATCCAGGCCGAGGTCGAGGCCATGCGCACGCCGACCCCGCCGGTGGCGGTGGAGTACGCCCAGCTCAGCGCCGCGGCGATCAGCAGCGCCACGGCGCCCGCGCTTCGCCAGGCCGAGGAGATCGCCTGGCGCTACCAGCCGCAGATCGCGTTCGACGGCGGCGAGCCGACCTTCGGCGGCCAGCGCTCCGGCGTGGAGATGAGCCTCGAGCGGCCGCGCCGCGGACGGGCGGACAGGCGCGAGGGCGGCGGCCGTCTCGCCGCCTTCAGCGATCGCGTCCGGAAGCCGAAGGACTACCACCACAAGGGCCGCTGGTACCTCTTCGCCTCGGACGAGAGCACGGCCGTGGGCCTCAACCTCCTGCGCAACCGCACGGGCGAGCTGCGCCGCATGAGCTGGTCGGCCGAGAAGGTCGCGGCCATCGGCGACCTGCAGGCCGGCGTCGGCTGGCGCAAGGGCGCCTTCCAGGCGGCGCTCAGCCTGGTCGACCGCGAAGTGTCGATCTACGGCCGCTCGCGCGACGAGCGGTTCGTGGCCTTCACCATCTCGATCCGCCCGCGATCCAAGGCCAGCGGCCCGCGCCGCCATCCCAGCGAGGAGCCCTCCTACTACCCGCCCCGGGCCAGGCCGCGCTGATCGGCGCTTGACCCCGGCCGCCCGAAGCGCAGTTTGCGCGCAAGAGTCGGGAGGCCCTCCATGAACCGCAGATCGTTCCTGTTCGGAACCGCCGCCGTCCTCGGCGCGGCCGGCCCGGCCGCCGCCCTGACGCCGCAGGTCGCCGACCTGCTGATCCACGGCGGGCCGATCTACACCGGCGATCCGGAGCAGCCGGTGGTCGAGGCCGTGGCGGTGGTCAACGGCCGCGTGGCCTGGGTCGGCGAGCTGGCCGCCGCCGACCCGCGCATCACGCGACGGATCGACCTCAAGGGCGCGGCCATGTTCCCGGGCTTCACCGACGCCCACGCGCACCTGCTGGGCATTGGCCAGCGCGAGCTGACGCTCAATCTGGAAGGAACCGCCTCGCTGGCGGCCATGCTGGAGAAGCTGGGCGCCTGGGCGGGGGCCCACCCGCAGGACCGGGTGCTGGTCGGCCGCGGCTGGATCGAGACCCACTGGCCGGAGAAGCGCTTCCCGACCCGCGGCGACCTCGACCGCGTGGTCGCCGACCGCCCGGTCATCCTGGGCCGCGCCGACGGCCACGCCGTGGTGGTCAACTCCGCCGCCCTGCGCGCGGCCGGGATCACGCGCGACACCGCCGCGCCTTCCGGCGGCGAAATCCTCAAGGACGCCGCCGGCGAGCCGACCGGCATGCTGGTGGACGCCGCCGAGACCCTGGTCGCCTCGATCATCCCGGGCGGCACGGCGGAGGGGCTCGAGCGCGCGCTCGACGCCGGCTTCCGGGTCTACGCCGGCTACGGCTGGACGGGGCTGCACAACATGAGCGTCGGCTGGGCCGAGGTCGAGGCGCTGGAGGCGCGCGCCGCCCGCGGCGGCGCGCCGATCCGCGTCTACAACGCGGTCACGCCCGAGGCGGCCTCCAGGCTGTTCGCGCGCGGCGCCCACGCCACCCCCGACGGTCGCGTCGTCACCCGCACCATCAAGGTCTACGCCGACGGGGCCCTGGGCTCGCGCGGGGCGGCGCTGTTCGCGCCCTACGCCGACCGGCCCGAGACCACCGGCCTGATGCAGACCTCGGCTGGCGAGATGGTCCCGCTCTACGAACGGGCGCTGCGCGAGGGCGTGCAGATGACCACCCACGCCATCGGCGACCGCGGCAACGCCGAGACGCTGGACTGGTACGAGCGGGCGCTGAAGGCCGTGCCGGCGGCGCGCCGCAAGGTGGCCGATCCCCGCTTCCGCATCGAGCACGCCCAGGTGCTCAGGCTGCAGGACATCCCGCGCTTCAAGGCGCTGGGCGTCATCCCCTCGATGCAGCCCAGCCACGCCATCGGCGACCTGCACTTCGCGCCGGCGCGGCTGGGCGACGCGCGGCTGGACGGGGCCTACGCCTGGCGGCGGCTGATCGAGGCCGGGGCGATCGTCCCCGGCGGCTCGGACGCGCCGGTGGAACGCGGCGACCCGCTGATCGAGTTCTATGCGGCGACGGCGCGGCGCGACCTGAACGGCTTCCAGGGACCGGACTGGCGCGCCGACCAGGCGGTGGACCGGGAGACGGCGCTGAAGATGTTCACCCGGTGGCCGGCCTACGCCTCGTTCCGCGAGGACGAGCTGGGCATGATACGGCCGGGCTACCGCGCGGACTTCAGCGTCTTCTCCGTCGACCTGATGAAGGCGCCGGCGGCCGACATCCCGAAGGGCAGGGCGCTCATGACCGTGGTGGACGGGGCGGTGGTCTATCGCGCCGACGGCTGGTGACGCTCAGGCGGCCTGGTCGCGCAGGTCGAAGGACGAGGGCGGACGGCTGAGCTTCACCGCCACGCTGACCTGACGCTCCGCCAGCGCGAAGGCGCTGGGGATCGGCGGCACCTCGAACTCGTCCTCGAAGTCGGCGTAGGCGAAGGAACGCTGTTCCGGCGGCGCGAAAAGGACCAGCCGCTCGCGGGCCGCCCGGTCGCGGTCGGCGGCCGCCTTGCGCGGCGCGGATTTGCGGGTTTTGGGTTTC
>Ga0196964_10001169_pt1 | contig 13575 bp, 11 predicted proteins | sample S1_10metaG_FD_148615 | JGI IMG/M metagenome (GOLD analysis project Ga0196964, IMG submission 148615) | Soil microbial communities from Anza Borrego desert, Southern California, United States - S1_10 | ecosystem: Environmental > Terrestrial > Soil > Desert | place: USA: California | collected...
GCGGGGACGAGCGCAGCGGCGACCGCGGCGCCCGCGATGAGGGACGTCTTCATGGGTGTGGCTCCTCGCTTCGAGGTCGATGGATGGGACGGAGGGGACGCCGCGGCGCCCGCCCGTCCCGTCGCTCAGGACCGGGCGAGCAGCGCCGGGGCGCGCCGCGCCGGAGGCGGGCGGCCGCGCAGGTGGCGCAGCGCTGCCGCGCGATGGCGCGGGCGCGTGGAGCGGGGAAGCGGGTGCCCGGCGACGGCCTCGCGGACCGCCTGCCGCGCGGTCACGGCGGCGCGCGCCACGAGGGCGTCGGCGCCACGCAGCAGCGCGGCCCCGACGGCGCCCGCCGCGGCCGCCAGCGGCAGGACGGCCCAGCCGCCGTCGGCCAGCAGCCCGTGGAGGCCGGCCGGGTGGCCGGCCGTCAGCGCGCCGGCCAGCAGCTCGTGCGCCGCGTGGGCGGCGAGGACCGCACCGGCGAGCGTCAGCCAGCGCCGGCGCCACGACGCCGGGTGGGCGCCGGGGCCGCCGGACGCCGGGCGCAGGAGGCAGGCGGCGAGCGCTCCGAGGGCGACGGCCGCCAGGGCGGCGACGAGCGCCACCACGACGTCGAGGTAGGCGTGGCCGGAGGCCGTCGCGCCGGCGGCGTGCTCGCCGCCCAGCGCATACCGGGTCTGGTGCAGGGCCAGCGCGCCTGTCGCGACGACCGCTGCGCCGCGCAGCGCCGGAGCGCGGTCGAGGGCACGGCGCGGCGGCGTCATCCCCGGCCAGTGTAGAGCGCTACGGCGTGGCCGGCGGCTGGGGCTGGGGCCGCGCGAGCGCCGCGATCCGCCATTCCCCCTTTTCGCGGACGAGCTCGAGCACGTCGTCGGAGGGCTTCTGGTTGGTCGCGGTGGAGCGGACGCCCACGAGCGCCTGGTCGCCGCGGACCGCCACGGTGCGGATGGTGAGCGCCGGGGCGTCGGCCTGCCCGAGGCCCGTGCGCCAGGCGGTCTCGCACGTCAGCCCGGCTGCCTCGACCTCCGCGACGAGCGCCCGCGACATGACGTCCTCGCAGATGCGCTCGTAGTCCTTGGCCTTGGAGGCCTTGGCGAACGCCTCGACGGTGTCGCGCACCTGGTCGGTGGCGGATGCCTCGCGTCCGCAGGCGCCGAGGCCGAGCGCGAGGACGACCGCGACGGCGGCACTGATGGGACGGCGCACGCCGGCAGGGTAGCCTGCAGGCATGGCTCGCGAGCCGCTCGTCGACGGCCACGGCCGGCGGATCGGGGACCTCCGCGTCTCCGTCACCGACCGGTGCAACTTCCGCTGCCAGTACTGCATGCCCGCGGAGGGCCTGCCCTGGCTCGAGCGCGACGAGGTCCTGCACTTCGAGGAGCTCGAACGGATCGTCGGCCTGCTGGCTTCGATGGGGATCGCCTCGGTGCGGCTGACGGGCGGCGAGCCGCTCGTGCGCCGCGAGCTGCCGCGCCTGGTCTCGATGCTGGCGCCGCTGCCCGGGCTGGACGACCTCTCGATCACCACCAACGGCTACCTGCTCGAACGCGACGCCCAGGCACTGGTCGATGCCGGCGTGCGCCGCTTCAACGTCTCGATCGACTCGCTGCAGCAGGACCGCTTCTTCGAGATGACGCGCCGCGACGCCCTGCCGCAGGTCCTGCGGGGGCTCGACGCGCTCGCGGCGACCACGCCCCGCCCGCGCATCAAGGTCAACGCGGTGGCCCTGCGCGGCTACACCGAGGGCGAGGTCCTGCCGTTCGCCGCCTTCGCTCGCGAGCACCCGTACGAGGTGCGCTTCATCGAGTTCATGCCCCTGGACGCCGACCGGGCGTGGAAGCCGGAGGACGTCCTGACCGGCGCCGAGGTGCGCGCGATCGTCGAAGCGCAGTACGGCCCGCTCGTCGCCGAGGAGCGCGAGCCGCACGCGACCGCGCGCACGTTCACCTTCGCCGACGGCCGCGGCCGCCTCGGCTTCGTCGAGCCGGTCAGCCGGCCCTTCTGCTCGGACTGCGACCGGCTGCGCCTGACCGCGGAGGGCAAGCTGCGGACCTGCCTGTTCAGTCTGCGCGAGACGGACCTGCGCGGGCCGCTGCGCGACGGTGCGACCGACGACGAGCTCGAGGCGCTGATCCGCGCGGCCGTGTGGCGCAAGGAGCTCAAGCACCGCGTCAACGAGCCGGGCTTCGTGCAGCCGGTGCGCAGCATGTCGGCCATCGGCGGCTGAGCCCCGGCCGTCAGCCCGAGGCGCTGGCGCGCGGCGGCAGCGCCCGCGGGCCAGGACGGCCAGAGAGCAGCCCCGAGGCGGACCACAGGTCCTCGGGGGCGTTGACGTTGTGCAGCGCCGCCGGGTCGACCTCCACCTCGCCGACGGCCAGGCTCCCGACGACCTCCATGAGCCGGGCGTCGGGCGCGAAGCCCTCCAGCTCGGCGAGCGCGCCGGGCAGGTAGAGCGCGCACAGCGGCTGGCGCCGCCCGCCGGCGGTTGCGACCACGGCGTGGAGGCCGGCGCGCGGCGCGCCGAGCAGCGCGCGCAACGTGGCGCCGTCGAGCAGCGGGAGGTCGACGGCGACCGCCAGGACGGGACGCCCGCCCGCCTGGCGCAGCGCGTGCAGCACGCCGCAGACGGGATGGCGCGGCTCGGCAGGCTCGACCAGGACGTCGGCCAGCCCCGCCAGCGGCGGCAGGACGGTGTCCGGCTTGGCCACCACCACGACCTCCTCGACCACCTCGCGCACGGCCGCCACCGTCCAGTGCACCAGCGGGACGCCCAACAGGCTGACCGCCGCCTTGTCGCCGCCGATCCGCCGCCCGGCTCCGCCGGCCAGCACGGCGCCGAGCGGGCGCTGCGCAGGGGACGGGCCCGGGGCCATCGCGACGAGCATAGACTGACCCGATGGAGGGCTTCGCCACGACCCGGCCCTGGTTGCGCTGCTACCGCTGCTGGTCGACCGACCTCGAGGTGCAGGTCCACTACGACGGGATCCATCGCATCGACCCCGAGACCGGCGAGCGCGCGGAGGTCGTCGACGAGGTCCAGGAAGCCGTCGTGCAGTGCCTGGAGTGCATGCACGACCAGCCGCACCTCACGTTCGCCGACGGGCGCGTCATGCCGGTCGAGGACCGCTGGGAGCGCATGGTCACCGGCACGCCGTGGGTGGCGTCCTGCACGGTGGAGGTCGACGCCGAGGAGGTCGAGACCTGCTCGGGTCCCGACGCCGGCGATGCGCTGAGCTTCGCCGCGTTCGGCGACCACGGGACCCGCGAGTTCTTCACCCATGTGCGGTTCCACAAGCACGAGGGCGACGACCGCATCATCGTCCACCTCCTGGTCGAGCTCTACGCCCGCGACAAGGACGAGGCCACGAGGGTCCTGGAGGACGCGGCCCGCGGGCTGCTGACCATCACCTCGCTCGCCGAGGAGTCCCGGCCGCCCGCGGCGGCCGAGGACCGCCATTAGGCCAGCGCGCGGAGGTGGCGGACGGCGAGCGTCACGCCCGCCAGGTCCTTCGGCCCCTCCTCGAGGTCCAGCGCGCGGGTGAAGGCCTGCAGGCGCCGCCCCGTCTCGGCGCGGCGGCCCAGGAAGGCCGACACGGCGTCGGCGCCCGGCGCGTCCGGCGACTCCTCCAGCGCCTTGCGGGTCAGGACGCGCCGCGCCTCGAGCACGTCGTCGCGGACCGCCTGCACCGCCCAGCGCTGCAGGCGCGACTGCGTCGGCAGCTGGTCGACCTCGCGCTCGAGCCACTCGAGCGCCAGCGCGTCGCCGAGGGCGAACGCGGCGCGCGCCACGTCGAGCACGTCTCGCCTGGTTGCCCCCGCCGTCACCACCACGTCGGGTGCGTGCACCAGCGCGGGCTGGCGGGCGTGGCGGCGCGCGACCTCGTGCGGGACGCCGGCCGCCACCAGGCCCTCCTCCTCGTTGCGGCACGCGCTGCACCACGCGTCGGAGCGCAGGTCCGGCAGGGCCGCCTCGAGCTCTTCCACGCCCGCACGATGGGCCGCGACGGCCTCCTCGGGGTCGCCCTGGGCCGGATGCGCGAGCCACCAGCGCGCGCCTGTCTCGACGAGCCCGTCCACCCCGCGCTTCAGGTGCCAGTACACGGCACGGTCCTCCAGCGCGCCGTCCAGCGCCTCGACGGCGCGCCAGCGCGCCACCGCGTCCGACGCGTCGCGCGCCAGTCGGAACGCCCGCACGACCTCCGCGGGGTGTGCGGTCTGCTCGACCACCAGCCGCGAGGCGAAGAACGGCCCGAGCGAGTTGACGACGTCGTTGGCCACCAGCGTCGCGACCAGCTCGCGCCGCAGCGGGTGCTGGTCGAGCAGGTGGCCGAACCGCGCGACGACCGCCGGCGGGAAGTAGCCCCGCAGCTCGGGCCCGGCGATCCACGGCTCCTCGGGCAGCCGCGACTCGAGCAGGGCGTCGGTCAACTGGCGCTTGGCGTAGGCGACGAGGACCGCGAGCTCCGGGCGCTCGAGGCCGTGGCCGGCCCGCCGGCGCTCGCCCATCTCCTCGCCGCCGGGCAGCCCCTCGGAGGCGCGGTCGAGCAGCCCTTCGCCCTCCAGCGAGGCCATGAGGTCCTCGGCGGCATAGAGCGCGCTCGCGGCGACCTGCACCTCCTGCGCGAGCGTCTGCGCCTGCAGGAACGAGTCGCGCAGGACGTGCGCCGTCACGTCGTCGGTGACCTCGCGCAGCAGCTCGTCGCGCTGCGGCCCGTCGAGCTCGCCGCGGCGGACCGCCAGGCCGAGCAGGATCTTGAGGTTGACCTCGTGGTCGGAGCAGTCGACCCCGGCGGAGTTGTCGATGAAGTCGGCGTGGCACAGGCCGCCGCCGCGGGCGAACTCGATGCGCGCCGCCTGCGTGAGCCCGAGGTTGCCGCCCTCCCCCACCACCCGGCAGCGCAGGTCGCGCGCGTCGACCCGGATGGCGTCGCTGGCCCGGTCCCGGGCGTCGCTGTCGCTCTCGGCGGCGGCCTTGACGACGGTGCCGATGCCGCCGTTCCACAGCAGGTCGACAGGGGCGCGCAGGACCGCCCGGATGAGCTCGGACGGCGGCAGCTCCTGCGCGTCGGTGCCCAGCGCCGCCCGCATCTCGGGCGTCAGCTCGATCCGCTTGGCGGTGCGGGGGAACACGCCGCCGCCGGCGCTGATGAGGCTGCGGTCGTAGTCGTCCCAGCTCGAGCCCGGCAGCTCGAACAGCCGCCGGCGCTCCTCCCACGAGCGCTCCGGGTCGACCGGGTCCGGATCGACGAAGACGTGGCGGTGGTCGTAGGCGGCGACCAGCTTGAGCGACCGGCTCAGCAGCATGCCGTTGCCGAACACGTCGCCGCTCATGTCGCCGATCCCCACGGCCGTCACCGGGTCGCGCTCCGGGTCGACGCCCAGCTCGCGGAAGTGGCGGCGCGCGGCCTCCCACGCGCCGCGTGCGGTGATCCCCAGCGCCTTGTGGTCGTAGCCGGCCGAGCCGCCGGAGGCGAACGCGTCGCCGAGCCAGAAGCCGCGCCGCTGCGCCACCTCGTTGGCCGTGTCGCTGAACGTGGCGGTCCCCTTGTCGGCCGCCACCACGAGGTAGGTGTCGTCCTCGTCGCGCACCCGCACCCCGTCGGGGTGCACGACCTCGCCGGACGCCTCGAGGTCGTCGGTGACGTCCAGCAGCGCCTCGATGTAGCGGACGTACTGCCGGCGCACCTCGGCCGGCGACGGCGGCCCGGCCTTGAGGAAGAACCCTCCCTTCGCGCCCGCCGGGACGATCACCGCGTTCTTCGTCATCTGCGCCCGCAGCAGGCCCGCGACCTCCGTGCGGTAGTCCATGCGGTCGGAGTGGCGGATCCCGCCGCGGGCGATGCGCCCGCCGCGCAGGTGGATCCCCTCGAAGTCGGCCGCGTAGACGTAGACCTCGAACAGCGGCGCCGGGCGCGGCAGCGCGGGGACCTCGCCGCTGCAGATCTTCAGCGCCAGTGCGTCACGGCCCGGCCGGTAGGCGTTGGTGCGGACGATCGCGTCGATGAGCCCCAACTGGTTGCGCAGGATCCGGTCGTGGTCGAGCAGCTCGACCTCGTCGAGACCGGTGAGGATCTCGTCGCGCAGCGCCGCCTCGGCGGCGGGGTCCGGCTCCTGGCCGATGCCGTGGCGCAGCTCGAAGAGCCGCAGCTGCTTGGCCGTCAGCTCCGGGTGGACGGCGATGACGTCGTTCTGGAAGGACTCGGTGTAGCGCGAGCCCAGGCGCTGGCGGTAGCGGCGCAGCGCGCGCAGGATCCCGACCTGGTGGTGGTCGAGGTCGGTGAGCGCCAACAGCCGGTCGAGCGGGTCGGACTCCGCCGTGCCGTCCCACACGGCCTCCAGCGCCGCGGCGATGCGCGAGCCGCAGTCGTCGAGCGCCAGCGGCGCGTCCCCCGGTCCCAGGACGTTGAACGCCTGGATCCAGAGCTCGTCGGGGCCGAGCAGGCGGGCAGGCAGCTCGTCGATCACCCGCAGGCCGAGGTGCTCGAGCATCGGCGTGGCGCGCGAGAGCTCGACCTTCGGACCGCGCTTGGCGAACGCCACGCGGGTGCGCCCGGCGTGGTCCTGCAGTCCGACGACGAAGTCGCGCGCGCCGCGCGCCAGCTCCTCGAAGCAGCGCAGGTCGTCGACGGCCGTCGCCGGCTCGGTCGCCGCGCGGTAGGCCTCCGGAAGGCGCCGGGACCAGCGGGCCGCCAGCATCCGGCCGCGCTCGTCGCCGTGGGCCTCGACCAGCGCGTCGCGCAGCCGGTCCTCCCACGTGCGGGCGATCGCCCGCAGCCGGTCCTCCAGGGCCTCGAGGTCGACCGGCGGCAGGCCGCCCGGGGCGTGCACGGCCACGTGGACGTGGACGCGCTCGCCCTCCCCGAGCACCTCGTGCACGTGCAGGCGGTCGGTGCCGCAGACCTTGGCCAGCAGGTCGCGGATGCCCTCGCGGACGACGGGGCCGTACGAGGCGCGCGGCACCGCGGCGATGAACGAGGCGCCCTCGCCGTCGGTGTCGAAGCGCGCCAGCAGGCGCACGGCGCCGCCGCTGAGCGCCAGCAGCTCGGCGATGGCGGCGCGCAGCTCGTCGGCGCTGGCGGCGAACAGCTCGTCCTTGGGGAACGCGTCGAACAGCCCGACGGAGGCCTTGAAGTCATGCGAGCCCTCGATGAGGTCCTCGGCGGCGAGGATCCGCCGCAGCTTGGCGGCCAGCAGCGGCGTGGCGCTCGCGCGCTCCGCGTAGGCGCGCGAGGTGAACAGCCCCAGCAGCCGCGCCTCGCCGTCGCCGGGCAGGCGGATGCCCACGTCGTCCATGCGCTCGCGGCGGTGCACCGGTGAGAGCGCGGTGGTCTTGCCCACGACGAGCGGCTCGCCGGGCGGGATCGGCGTCAGCGACTCCTGCGGGCCGTCGCGCAGGAGCCCCAGTCCCGCACCGTCCTCCCACCAGCCCAGCAGCACCATGTGGCCGTCGGCCAGCCAGCGCAGGAACGCGGCCACGTCGGCGTCCTCGACCCGGTCGGCGGCGGCGCCCAGGCGCTGCAGCATCGGCTCGAAGTCGCCGACCACCCGCCGCACGTCGGCCAACGTGCGGCGCACCTCGTCCTCGAGCTCGGCCAATTCCTCCGGCGTCAGCCGGCCGTCGAGGTCGAAGTGCATGACCGACTCGCGCTCGGGCAGCGCGCGCGGGTGGCCGATCTCGACGAGCCGCCCGCCCGCGTCGCGCCGCGTCCCCACGACCGGGTGCACGACGCGCGCCACGCGGTGGCGGCGGGCCTCCAGCAGCGCGGTGACCGAGTCCACGAGGAACGGCAGGTCCTCCGTGCTGGTCTCGACGACCGAGCCGGAGGACTCGTACCCGTGGTCGGTGCGCGTGGGCGTGAACGCCCGCACCGCGGCGGGCGCGCCGTCCCGGCCGGAGGCCAGGGCGAACGCGCCGCGCATCTCGGCGTGGAGCTCGTCCTCGGGCCGGTCGCGCGCGTCACTGCGGCGCCGCAGGTAGGCGGCGGCGAACGCGTCGAGTGCGGCTGTGTCCTCCTGGCCCAGCGCCACTGTGGGGCGACGCTACACGCTCCCGGGCGCCGCGTCGCCCCCTGCCGCCGGCCGGTAGTCCCCGACCGACCACACCCGGCCCTGCGGGTCGCGCACGGCGAAGAACCGGCCGTAGGTCTCCTGGCGGATCTCCTCGACCACCTCGGCGCCCGCCGCCCGGGCCTGCGCGAAGGCGGCGTCGAGGTCGTCGACGACGAGGTAGGGGACGTCGCCGGCGTAGGGGTCGCCGGGCGGCCGCGTGGTGCCGACCATCAGCCAGGTGTCCTCGCCACGGCGCAGCTCGGCGTGGGCGACGGCCCGGCCGTCCTGGCCGGGGACGGTCATCGTGGGTTCGAAGCCGAGGGCGTCCTGCAGCCAGCGGATGGCGCCTTCGGCGTCGTCGTACTGCACACCGCAGATCAGCATGGGCCCGAGGCTATGCGAGGTCCAGCGGCTCGCTCTTGTACGAACCGGAACGGCGCTCGAGCAGCAGGGCGCGCGGCGGCAGGCCCGTCATCGCCCGGACCTCGCGCGACAGGTGGGCTTGGTCGGCGAAGCCGGTGTCGGCAGCGACGCGGGCGGCGGGCTCACCGGCCTCCAGCAGCCCGATCGCCCGCTCGAAGCGCAGCAGGCGCGCGGCGCGCTTGGGCGCCAGGCCGACGTGGTCGCGAAAGCGCGCGCCGAGGTGGCGGGTGCTGCAGCCGAGCTCCGCCGCGAGGTCGCCGACGCGCACCAGGCCGCCGCTGCGCTCCAGGCGCGTCCACGCCCACGCCACGTCCGGCGGTGCGTCGGGGCCGTCGAGCAACCGGCGGGCCAGGAACGCCTGGACCACATCGACGCGCGCGCGCCAGGAGCGCAGCTCCCGCAGCCGGTCGGCCAGGCGCCGCGCGTCCGGGCCGAGCACGTCCTCGAGCGCCACCGACCTCGCTGTCAGCTCGTGCATGGCGACGCCGGCCAGCCGCCGGCACCCCAGGGGCGTGAGCAGCACCTGGACGCCCTCCTGCAGCGCGCCCCGGGTGCTCGACAGCACCGAGGCGTCGTCGAGGCCCGCCAGCAGGCCGTCGGGGAAGCGCTCCCAGCGCCCACGGGTGCAGATCCACAGCGGCGCGCCGAGGTTGACGATGAGGACGGCGTGCGCCGTGGGCAGCTCGCGCCGCAGCTCGGGCCCGGGGACCGTTTCGGCGTAGGCGTGCAGCGCCCGGACGAACGGCCGCAGGGCGGGATGCGGCGCCGCTCTGCCGATCAGCAGCGGCGCCGCGCTCATGCGCGGGCGGGCTCGGGTTCGGGGACGGCCGGCCCGGGTGTCAGCGCCGCGCCGAACACGACGAGCGTGAACGCCAGCAGGCGGACCGCCAGCGCGCCACCGCCGTCGGGCAGCGGCTCGCCGAAGACCAGCGGCCCCGACGCGATGGTCACGACGTTCGCGGCGGCGCTCGTGATGGCGATGACGGCGACGGCAGGGCCCAGCTGCAGCGAGCGAGCGCTGACGACCAGACCCACCAGGGAGAGGACGGTGATGACGAGCGCCTCGAAGGTCAGCAGCGTCCAGAGCCCGTCGGTGCCCAGGTCGGCCGCCACCGCCTTGATGGTCACGTCCGAGCCGCCCCACAGCAGGCCAGCGCTGACGGCCAGCACCACACCGGCGCGCGGCGTGTCGCCCAGGACGGCGACGCAACAGGCGACCGCGGCGGCGGCAAGCACCGCGACGTAGGTCCACAGCGTCGCCGCCTCGAACGAGTCGTAGGCGTGCTCGGCGCCGCCCTCGAGGGTGGCGGCCAGCAGGGCGAGGCCGGCCGCGGCCAGCGCCACGCCGATCCACTCGCGGCGGCTGGCCTTGATGTGGAAGACCTTGTCGGCCAGGGGGGTCAGCAGGACGAGGCCGCCGGCGATCACCGACTGCACCAGGCTGATGGGCGCCAGCGCCAGGGCCGCGACGTGGAACACCCACGCGGCCATCGCCACGATGATCCCGAGCGTCCACCACCGGTTGGCGAACAGCGCGACCGTGGAGCGCACGGGCGCGCGCCACTGCACGTCCGGCGCGTCGACCGCCCCGCGCTGCTTGAGCAGGAAGCCCAGCAGCGCGACGACCGCGCAGCAGACGGCGAAGAACAGGCCGAGGAGGACCGAGGCCGACACCCGCGTCGCAGGCTAGCGACGCGGGTGCGGGAAGCCTCAGCCGGCGTGCGTCAAGAGGCGACGCGCTGCTCGAGCGCGTCGAGCTGCGCGCGGATCTCCGCGGGCAGCCGGTCGCCGAACTTCTCGAGGTGCTCGCGCACCTGCGCCAGCTCCGCGCGGACCTGCTCCTTGTCGACGGTGAGCAGCTGCTCGAGCGCCTCGTCGGAGATGTCCAGGCCGTCCAGGTTCAGGTCGCTCCTGGCCGGCACCAGGCCGATCGGCGTGGTCTCGGCGTGCGCGTCGCCGTCGCAGCGGCGGAAGATCCACTCCAGCACCCGGGAGTTCTCGCCGAACCCGGGCCACAGGAACCTGCCGTCGTCGTCCTTGCGGAACCAGTTGACGTAGAAGACCTTCGGCAGCTTGGCCTCGTCGGCCTCCCGGCCGAGCTTCAGCCAGTGGGCCATGTAGTCGCCCATGTTGTAGCCCGCGAAGGGCAGCTGGGCGAACGGGTCGAAGCGCAGCTGGCCGACGGTGCCGAACGCGGCGGCCGTCATCTCCGAGCTCATGGTGGCGCCCAGGAAGACGCCGTGCTCCCAGTCGAACGCCTCACGCACGAGCGGCACGCCGCTCGCGCGACGCCCGCCGAAGAGGAACGCGTCGATGGGCACGCCGGCGGGGTCCTCCCACTCGGCCGCGATCGACGGCGACTGGTCGGCGCGCACGGTGAAGCGCGCGTTGGGGTGCGCGGCGGGCTCGTCGGAGTCCGGCGTCCAGTCGCGGCCCTTCCAGTCGATGGCGTGGGCCGGCGGATCCTCCGTCATGCCCTCCCACCAGATGTCGCCGTCGTCGGTCAGCGCGCAGTTGGTGAACAGCGTGTCGTGCTCGATCGCCTTCATGGCGTTCGGGTTGGTCTTCACCCCCGTGCCGGGGGCCACGCCGAAGAAGCCGGCCTCGGGGTTGATCGCGTAGAGGCGGCCGTCCTCGCCGAACTTCATCCAGGCGATGTCGTCGCCGACGGTCTCGACGGTCCAGCCCTCGAGCGTCGGGATGAGCATCGCGAGGTTGGTCTTGCCACAGGCGCTGGGGAACGCGCCGGTCAGGTACTTGACCTTCCCCTCGGGCGAGGTGAGCTTGAGGATGAGCATGTGCTCGGCCATCCAGCCCTCGTCGCGGGCCATGATGGAGGCGATGCGCAGGGCGAAGCACTTCTTGCCCAGCAGGGCGTTGCCGCCGTAGCCCGAGCCGTAGGACCAGATCTCACGGGTCTCGGGGTAGTGGACGATGTACTTCGTGTCGGCGTTCGTCGGCCAAGCGACGTCCTCCTGGCCCTCGTCCAGCGGCGCGCCGATCGAGTGCACGCACGGCACGAACTCGCCCTGCTCGCCGAGGACGTCCAGGGCGCCCTGGCCCATGCGGGTCATGATCCGCATGGAGACGACGACGTACGGCGAGTCCGTGAGCTGGACGCCGATGTGCGACTTGTCCGAGCCCAGCGGGCCCATGCTGAACGGCACGACGTACATCGTCCGGCCCTTCATGGCGCCGGAGAACGCGTCGTTCATGACCTGGCGCATCTCCTCGGGGGCGCGCCAGTTGTTGTTCGGGCCGGCCTCCTCCTCGGTGGCGGCGCAGATGAAGGTGCGGTCCTCGACGCGCGCGACGTCGGAGGGGTCCGACCAGGCGAGGTACGAGTTCGGCCGCTTGGCGTCGGACAGGCGCTTGAACGTGCCGTGGTCGACGAGCAGCTGGCACAGGCGGTCGTACTCCTCCGCCGAGCCGTCGCACCAGTGGATCTCGTCCGCCTGGGTCAGGGACGCGATCTCATCGACCCAGGCAACGAGCTTCTCGTGCTTGGTCGGGACAGTCACTTCGCTCACTCGGGAGCTCCTACGGTCGCTAGCTGAGGGCCGGGCGGGCGCGCTGACCAGCAAGCCCGCCGGGGAAGACGAGGACCATATCCTCCCCGGCGGTTGCAACGTTCAGTCCCCGGACGGGCTGCCCACCGAGCCGGCGGGCTCCGCGGAGACGTCGCCCTCGGCGCCCGGGTTCTTCTTCGGGACGAGGACCAGCCGCTTGAACTCGGCCACCAGGACGCCGTCCTGGTTGAGGACCTTCGTGTGGACCTTGACCACGCCGCGGTCGGGCTTGGACTTCGAGGCCTTCTTCTCGAGGACCTCCGTCTCCACGAAGAGCGTGTCGCCGTGGAAGACGGGGTTCGGGTGGCTGAGCTCCTCGGTGGCGAGGTTCGCGATCGCCTTGCCGGAGACGTCGCTGACGCTCATGCCGAGCGCGAGCGAGTAGACGAGCGGCCCCACGACCACGTTGCGGCCCTGCTGGGACTGGCCCGCGTACACGTCGTTGATGTGCAGCGGGTGGTGGTTCATGGTGATGAGGCAGAACAGGTGGTCGTCGGCCTCGGTCACCGTCTTGGCCGGCCAGTGCTTGTAGACGGCGCCCTCCTCGAACTCCTCGAAGTAGCGGCCGTAGCTGTGCGCGCCGCTGGCCTCGCGCTCGCGCTGGTCGGTGGTGAATCCGTTGTCGCTCATGGGGGGCGGAAGTGTGACGGTTCGGCCCTATACGGGGCATGGAGCCCCCCTCCCGGGATCGTGACGAGGTCGCACTTCGAGGCATGGAGGCCACCGAAGTGCGACCTCGTCTGCCGTGGCACGCCGCCGCCCAGATCGCGGCGCGGCAACACGGGCGCATCACCGGCGCCCAGCTGCACGCCTGCGGCGTGGGACCGGACGCGGTCAAGCACGCGCTGCGGCGCGGGCGGCTCTTCGAGGAGCACCGTGGCGTCTACGCCCTGGGCCACCCCGGCGTCTCGCGGGAGGCACGCTGGATGTCGGCCGTCCTGGCCTGTGGTGCGGCCGCGATGCTGAGCCACAGGTCGGCGGCCATGCTGCTCGACGTCGCCCGTACGCCCTTTCCGATGCCCGAGCTCTCGGTGCCGCGGCCGGGATCCGCCCGGCGTCCCGGCATCCTGGTGCACCACGTCGGCACGCTGGCGCCGGAGGACCGGCGACTGCGCCGCGGGATCCCCGTGACCGACCTCGCCCGGCTTCTCGTCGACCTCGCAGCGGTCGTGGACCGCACCGAGCTCGACCACGCCTTCGACCGTGCGGCCCGCCGGGGCATCCTCGACCTGGCAGCGGTCCACGAGGTGCTCAGTCGGGTGGCCCGCCCCCGAGGGGCGCGCGTCCTGCGGACCGTGCTGGCCGAGCACGACACCTGCCCGTGGACCAGGTCGCAGATGGAGCGTCGCTTCCTTCGGCTGTGCCGCATCAGCGGCGTCCCGATGCCGCTGGTGAACCTGCCGTTGTCGGCCGGCGGCCGCACGCTGGTGGCCGACTTCGTGTGGGTCGCGGAGCGTCTCGTGGTGGAGACGGACGGCATGGAGTTCCACGGCACCGCGCCGGCCGCCCGGTGGGATCGCCGCCGCGACCGTGCACTCGTCCTCGACGGCTG
>Ga0196964_10001170_pt1 | contig 13574 bp, 10 predicted proteins | sample S1_10metaG_FD_148615 | JGI IMG/M metagenome (GOLD analysis project Ga0196964, IMG submission 148615) | Soil microbial communities from Anza Borrego desert, Southern California, United States - S1_10 | ecosystem: Environmental > Terrestrial > Soil > Desert | place: USA: California | collected...
CATGGTGATGGCGCCGGCCAGGACCGGCAGCGACAGCAGCAGCAGGAAGACGGTGACGAGGATCGACCACACGAACAGCGGCATGCGGTGGAGCGTCATGCCCGGCGCGCGCATGTTGAAGATGGTCGTGATGAAGTTGATCGCGCCCAGGATCGAGCTGGCGCCCGCCACGTGCAGGGACAGGATCGCCAGGTCCATCGACGGGCCTGCGTGCCCTTTCGTCGACAGCGGCGGGTAGATCGTCCAGCCGCCGCCGAAGCCCTTGCCCGGGCCGCCGTCGACGAACATCGACAGGCAGAGCAGGACCCACGCGGCCACAAGCAGCCAGAACGAGATGTTGTTCATGCGCGGGAAGGCCATGTCCGGCGCCCCGATCATGATCGGCACGAACCAGTTGCCGAAGCCGCCGATCATGGCCGGCATGACCATGAAGAAGATCATGATCAGGGCGTGGCCCGTGACGACGACATTGTAGCCGTGCTTGGAGGGTTCGATCAGCCCCAGCTGAGCGAGCCAGGAGCCCTCGGTGAAGACCTGGATGCCCGGTTCGGCCAGCTCCCAGCGGATGAGGCCGGAAAGCGCGCCGCCCACCAGGCCCGCCATGATGGCGAACAGGAGGTACAGCGTGCCGATGTCCTTGTGGTTCGTCGACAGGAACCACCGGGTGAAGAACCCGGGGACGTGATCGTCGTGGTGCTCGTGGGCGGCGTGGGCCGTAGCCATGGCGTCAGCCTCTGATCTTTACTGGGCCTTGGGCGCGGCGGCGCCCGTGGCGGCTGGCGGCGTCGCGGCCGCGGCGGAAGGAGCGGTGCCGAGCGGGGTGGCGCCCGACGGAGAGTCAGCCGGAGCGCGTTCGCCCGGCGCACCGGCCGGACCAGCCTCGCCCGCGGCAGTCGGGGCGGCGGCCGCGGCGGCCGCAGCCTTGGCGGCGGCGTCGGCGCGAGCCTTCTCGGCGGCGGCGCGGGCCTGATCGGCGGCGAAGGTCATGGAGCCGCCCTTGGAAGCGACCCAGCGCGCGAATTCGGCCTCGCTGACGACGTGGATTTCGATCGGCATGAAGGCGTGGTCCACGCCGCACAGTTCCGAGCACTGGCCGTAGTAGACGCCCGGGCGGTCGGCGCGGAACCAGGTCTCGTTCACGCGCCCCGGCACGGCGTCGGTCTTCAGGCCGAAGGCCGGGAGGGCGACGGCGTGGATGACGTCGGAGCCGGTGATGAGCAGCCGCACGGTGCGGCCCGCGGGCACGACCATCGGCTCGTCCACACCCAGGCGATACGGCTTGCCGGCGGCTTTCGCCTCGGCTTCCGGCAGCATGGAGGAGACGAACTCGCCAACGCCGTGGTCCGGGTACTCGTAGGTCCAGTTCCACTGATTGCCGGTCACCTTAACGGTCACGTCCGGCTTGGGCATGTCGTGGTAGGCGTAGAGCAGGCGGAACGAAGGCACCGCGATGACCACGAGGATCAGCACCGGCACGACGGTCCAGATGACCTCGACCAGCGTGTTGTGGCTCCAGCGGGCCGGGGTCGGGTTCGCCCGCTTGTTGTAGCGGATGATCACCCACAGCAGCAGCCCGAGCACGAGCAGGCAGATGCCGGCGATGATCGGCACCAGCAGGAAATCGTGGAACTGGCGCGCCTGCTCCATCAGCGGCGAGGCCGCCGGCTGCAGGCCGATGCCGCCGTCGGTCGGCTGACCGATGAGTTCGCCACTGTCCTGGGCCCAGGCCGGCGCTCCGCCGAGGAGGGCCCCGCCCGCCACAGTGGCGGCGGCCGCGATCCTCCCCATCCACATCCGCGATGTCTTCATGTGCTCTTGCGTCCGACGCCTACGGGACAAGGCCCGGCGCCCTGCAAGGATCGCCCGGCCCTCGGTTGTTTTCTGCGCGCGTGCATATCGGCTCGCCGCGGCCTTGCCAAGCGAGAGCCGCGATTAAACCGCCGGTTTCCGTTGGGCATTCTCCACCCTATGTTTCTAAGCACCCTCCCCGCCCCCGGAAGCTCAGTGCCATGAACGCCATTACCGCCGCCCCCTCCCTGCTCGAAGCCTCGGGAGTCGAGCGCGAACGAGCGCTTTCGCTCCTCGGCGACGCGCTGCAGGGCGCCGACGACGGGGAACTGTTCGTCGAGCGCGCCGAATCCGAATCGCTGGTGTTCGACGATGGACGGCTGAAGGGAGCGTCCTACGACGCAAACGAGGGATTCGGCCTGCGCGTGGTGGCGGGTGAGACCGCCGGCTATGCGCACGCAAACGAGATTTCCACCGTCGCGATCGGCCGGGCGGCCGAGTCTGCGGCCCTGGCGAAGCGCGGCTACGCCGGCGTCGCCGCCGAGGGGCCCCGCGCGACGAACCAGCGCTGGTACGGCGAGGACGATCCGCTCGCGGCGCCGGCCTTCGGCGACAAGATCGAGGTGCTGAAGCAGATCGACGCCTACGCCCGCCAGGTCGACCCGCGCGTGGTGCAGGTGTCGGCGACGCTCGCGGGAGAGCGCCGCACCGTGGAGATCCTGCGCGCCGACGGCCGGCTGGTGCGCGATGTGCGCCCGCTGGTGCGCCTGAATGTCTCCGTCACGGTGGAGAAGGACGGCCGGCGCGAGTCGGCGCACGTCGGCGGCGGCGGCCGCGCCGGGTTCGAGAAGTGGATCGCCGAGGACAACTGGCGGGCGGCGACCGACGAGGCGCTGCGCCAGGCGCTGGTGAACCTCGACGCCGTCCCGGCGCCGGCCGGCGAAATGGCGGTGGTGCTCGGACCGGGCTGGCCGGGTGTCCTGCTGCACGAAGCCGTTGGCCACGGCCTGGAGGGTGACTTCAACCGCAAGGGTTCGTCCGCCTTCTCCGGCCGCATCGGCGAGCGCGTCGCTGCGCCAGGCGTGACGGTGGTGGACGAGGGCTCCATCCAGGATCGCCGCGGCTCGCTCAGCGTCGACGACGAAGGCACGCCTACCGGCCGCACCGTGCTTATCGAGGACGGGGTGCTGGTCGGCTACATGCACGACCGCATGAGCGCGCGCCTGATGGGCATGCAGCCGACCGGCAACGGGCGGCGCCAGTCGTTCGCCCACATTCCCATGCCGAGGATGACCAACACCTACATGGAGGGCGGCAAGGACAAGCTGGAGGACATGCTCCGGTCGACCAAACGAGGCCTCTACTGCGTCAACTTCGGCGGCGGCCAGGTGGACATCACCAACGGCAAGTTCGTGTTCCAGTGCACCGAGGCCTACCTGATCGAGGATGGAAAGGTGACGGCGCCTGTGAAGGGAGCCACCCTGATCGGTGACGGACCGACCGTGCTGACCAAGGTGACCATGATCGGGGACGATTTCGCGTTTGACCCGGGCGTGGGTGTCTGCGGCAAGGCCGGCCAGGGCGTGCCCGTCGGCATCGGCCAGCCCAGTCTCAAGATCGAAGGCCTGACCGTCGGCGGCACCAGCGTCTGACTGCGGCAGCAGAATACTTCCTTCACCGTGCATTCGCGTGCGCTGGACGCGGATGACACAATTTTGCCTAAGTGAAGGAAAGTTACGTGACTGAAATTTAATCTACCTTTCCGTGATTTAATTGGCTCTTGCCACCTGCCTTCCGCACCTTCGCCGTCACTGCGGGAGGACAAATCATGAAGCTGGCTGGACTGACCGCCGCCATTGTTGCGGCGGCTGCGGCGACTGGCGCCCAGGCCCAAGAAACCACACCCCCTGACGCCGCCATCCCTACGGCGGCGGCCGAGCCTACCGGCACGGATGGCGAAGGGGTCATCAAGTATCCGCCGGAGTTCTTCGCTAGCGCCCAGCCTCAGTCGGCCTTCGACATGATCGTGCGCGTGCCGGGGTTCTCCTTCGACGGCGGCGACAACGTGCGGGGCTTCGGCGGCGCCGCCGGCAACGTGCTGATCGACGGCCAGCGGCCAGCGTCCAAGCGCGACAGCCTCGAGGCGGTGCTGCGCCGCATCCCGGCCTCGACCGTAGAGCGGATCGAACTGATCCGCGGGGGCGCGCCCGGCATCGACATGCAGGGCCAGACGGTCGTGGTGAACGTGGTGCGCAAGACCACGGCCTCGTCCCAGGCGCTGTTCGCCGTCGCGTCCGCCTTCCACCAGGACGGTCGTGAGACCCCGGCCATGCGCATCGAGGGTTCGCGCCGCTGGGACGGCATGTTCGTCGAGGGGTCGCTGCTCCTCTACACCTTCATCGACGACGGCGCCGGCGAAGGCCCGCGCATCGTCCGCGACGGCCTCGGCAACGTCATCGAACGGGCTCACGCCGACGAGACCGCCGGCGGCCACGGCGTCGAAACCAAGGCCAGCTTCGAGAGCCCGCTGTTCGGCGGCAAGATGCGCCTGAACGGCTCGCTGCGGATCGAGCGCTACGACTGGGAACTGATCGACGACACCTACTTCCCGGCGCCGTTCCGCTTCCAGGTCGAGGACAATTTCGACGAGCTCTACCAGACGGAGTTCGGGCTGCAGTGGGAGAAGCAGCTCGGACCGCGCACCACGATCGAGCTGCTGGCCATCCAGCAGCTGCGCGACACCGACTTCACCTCAATGTACGTCGATCCCTCCAACGACATCGTCTTCGGCCAGACCAGCTTCTCCGGCGAGTCGATCGTCCGCGGTAAGGGCCGCTTCCGCTGGTCCGACGCCCTGACCTTCGAGGGCGGCGGCGAGATCGCCTACAACTTCCTCGACCGCTCGACGACCTACGTCGAGAACGGCGTGGTCATCCCCCTGCCCGCGGCCAACGTGCTGGTCGAGGAGGAGCGCGCCGAGGTGTTCCTGCAGGGCACCTGGCGCGTCACGCCCCAGCTCACCGTCGAGGGCGGCTCCAAGGTGGAGTTCTCGCGGCTGAGCCAGTCGGGCGACACCGACCTGGAGAAGGAGTTCGTCTATCCCAAGCCGCGCCTGTTCGTGACCTGGGCGCCGGACGCGGACAACCAGCTTCGCTTCCGCGTCGAGCGCGAGGTCGGCCAGCTGAACTTCGGCGACTTCGTCTCCTCGGCCACCCTGTCGACGGGCTTCGTCACCGCCGGCAACGCCGACCTCGAGCCTTACAAGAACTGGACCTTCGAAGCCGCCTACGAGCGCCGCTTCTGGGGCAAGGGCGCGATCGTGCTGACCGGCCGCTACCAGATGATCGAGGATGTGGTCGACCGCATCCCCGTGGTCGATCCCTCGACCTGCCCGCTGGTCGGCGGCGTGCCGGACGTGACCTCGCCGCTCTGCACCGTGTTCAGCGGCGTGGGCAACATCGACGAGGGCCGCAACCTCGAGTTCGCCGTGAACCTGACGCTGCCGCTCGAGAAGGCCGGACTGAAGGGCGGCGAGCTGCGCTTCAACGGGACCTGGCGCGAGAGCGAGGTGGAGGATCCGACCACCGGCGAGGACCGCCGCATCTCCGGCCAGCAGCCCTTCAGCGGCCAGATCAACTTCACCAATGACGTGCCTCGCTTCCGCCTGACCTGGGGGGCCGACGCCTTCCTGGAGTGGGAGGAGACCTACTACTTCGTCGACCAGATCGAGACCGTGGGCCTGGAGACCTGGTACCGCCTGTGGGTGGACTGGAAGATCAAGCCGAACCTGCAGCTGCGGGTCGAGGCGCAGAACCTGGCCGACCGCGCCCTGATCCGCGACCGCGAGGTCTACGGCGGCCGCCGCGATCTCTTCCCGGTGGCCTTCCGCGAGCACAAGGAACTGGCCTTCCCCGCCTTCCTCTACGTCCGCATCCGCCGGACCTGGGGCTGACCTAACCCTCTTCCCCAGAGGGACCTCCGGGAGGGGCGCGCCGCAAGGCGCGCCCCTTTCGCACATTGGTCCCCTGGGCGGGCGCGAGGCCCGCTGGCAGGCCAGCAGTTTCCCTCTCCTTCAGGAGTGGGACAGGCCCGGCGTGGAGCCGGGCCAGGGTGTGGCCCTCCAGTGGAGTGCGACTGTTCGGATCGCAGGGGCGTGCGAGCCGCGCCACCCCCGTCCCCCCGGATCAAGTCCGGGGGTCCACCCCCTCCTGAAGGAGGGGGAGACGACGGACAGGGTCTCCCTCTCCTTCAGGAGAGGGACAGGCGGCGGAGCCGCCAGGGTGTGGCCTCCAGCGGAGTGCGACGGCGGGCAGACTGCGACATCTGCCACCGCCGCAGCTCGGCGCAGGCCCCTTCGCACCGGGGGTGGAAAGTCCCCGCCCGACGAAAAAGGGCGGCGCTTGCGCGCCGCCCTTCGTCTCGTCCGTCCGGACCGGCCGTCAGTGCGGCTGGGTCGGAGCGGGGTTGGCCACGTTGCGGTCTTCCTGGCCGCGGTCGGTGACGTCCGGGCCCGGGTGATTGTCCGGGTCGTTCACGCCGTGAGCCCAGCCCTTGATGAAGAAGCTGATCACGATGAACGCGGCGCCGATGCCGATGCCCCAGAGGCCCAGCTGGCTGAACACCTCCAGCGAACTGCGCAGCGCCGCACCGGCGTCGACCACCTGACCACCGACGGTCTCGGTCCCGGCATGGCCGGCGATGATCCCGCCGACGTACTGGGCGATCGAGCTCGACAGGAACCAGACGGCCATCATGAAGCTCACCACCGAAGGCAGCGACAGCTTGGTGATCTCCGACAGGCCGACCGGCGACAGGAACAGCTCACCCGTGGTGTGCAGCAGGTAGAGCATGCCGAGCAGCATGAGCGGCACGCGGAAGGCCGAGTCGGCCATGCCCGCGCCCCACACCACGACCATGAAGCCGAGGCCGACCTGGATCAGGCCGAGGCCGAACTTCAGCGTCGGGTTCGGGTCCATGTTGCGCTTGGCCAGGTACGCCCACATCGCCGCGAAGATCGGCGCGAAGATGAGGATGAAGCCGGCGTTGAAAGCCTGGGTCTGCGACGCAGGCATGCTGGTGTCGATCCAGCCGAAGCCGCCCCACGGAATGGCCAGGCCCGCCGCGTCGATCTGCGAAGGCGTGCCCACCGGAATACCGAGGAAGCTCGTCGCCGCGGTCGTCAGCGTCAGGTCGACGTTGCGGTCGGCGAACAGGTTGAGCGAGGTGCCCGCCTGTTCGAACAGGGTGAAGAACACCACCGCGCCGAAGATCAGCACCATGGCCAGCATCATGCGCTGGCGCTGCACCCAGGTCTTGCAGACCACGGCGATTATGTAGAGCACCGCCAGCAGCGACAGGATGGTGGCCCCCGTCAGGACCTGGCCGACGAGCGCGTTGCGCTGGACCAGGAAGTAGACGCCGCCCACGCCGACGATCGACAGGATGTAGATCAGCATCTCGCGGTTCAGCGGTCCGAAGCCCTGCTTCAGGCGCTCGGGATTGGGCGGTTCGCCCTTGCCCTGCAGCAGCGGTTTGCCGAGCACGAAGACGATGAAGCCCAGCAGCATGCCAATGCCGGCGAGGCCGAAGCCCCAGCCCCAGCCGTAGGTCTGGCCGAGGTAGCCGCAGAGGACCGAAGCCCAGAAGGCCCCGAGGTTGATGCCGTAGTAGTAGAGGGTGAAGCCGGAATCCCGCCGCGGGTCGCCCTGCGGATAGAGCTGTCCGACGATGGTCGAGATGTTCGGCTTGAGGAAACCGACCCCCATGATGATCAGCGAGACCGCCAGGTAGAAGGCGTTCACGCCGCGCGCATCGCGCTCCTCGGACATCTGGTAGGAGTCCTTCGGCAGCACGTTGGGCAGCGGGCCTCCGGGCGGCAGTCCCTCGATCGTCAGGCCAGCCTCGCCGCCGGTGAAGGCGTAGGGCTTGCCGTCGACCACCAGGCGCACCTCGCGGTTGTCGCCCCGGCCTTCCTGGGTCACCACGTACTCCTGCCCCTGGTAGGTCAGGGTCTGGGTGGCGGGGTTGCCCTCGTAGGCCATGAGGCCGTGGCCGGCCACCAGCAGCAGGGCGCCGAAGGCCACGGCCTTGCGCGTGCCGAGGTAGCGGTCGGCCAGGATGCCGCCCAGCAGCGGCAGCAGGTACACGAGCGAGGTGTAGGAGCCGTAGGTGGCGCCCGCCGTCGCGTCGTCGAAGAGGAAGTGCTGCGTCAGGTAGAAGATCAGGATCCCGCGCATGCCGTAGTAGGAGAAGCGCTCCCACATCTCGGCGAAGAACAGGATGATCAGCCCCTTCGGATGGTTCTTGAGCATCTGAAGCAGCACGGGGATGCCCGTCACCAGGGTGATGACGATCCCTATGATTACGATGATATTCATGCGCGACCTTCGCGTTTCCCAAGGCGGCCGCGCGCAAGGCCCTCCGCGCCGACCGTCCCCCACATGGCGCGGATAGGACCACGCGCCATGTGGGTTTACAAGGCGTAACCACGCGTGAGCCGCAGAACTCCGATACGACTCAACGCGGTGGCGAGGCTTACTTCACTCCGGCCATCATCCGCTTGAGGATCGGCGAGCCGAGGAACAGCACGCCGCCCACGATCACCGAGGCCCAACCGATCTGGTTGAAGACGGTCTGGTAGGTCTCGAGCTGGGCCTGCGGGTCGACGACGACGCCCCCGACGGTTTCCGACGCCGTCAGCTTGGCGATCTGGCCGGCCAGCGAGTGGGCCAGGGCCGAGGACAGGAACCACACCCCCATCATCAGGCCGACGATGCGCTCGGCCGACAGCTTGGTGATCATCGACAGGCCGATCGGCGACAGGAACAGCTCGGCCACCGAGTGCAGCACATAGGCGAGCGCCAGCCAGGTGAAGGCGACGCGGAAGTCGGGCGTCGTCTGGGTCTCGATCGCCCAGACCAGCACCAGGAAGCCGGCGCCCACGAGCGCCAGGGCGATCGAGAACTTGTACGGCGTCGGCGGCTCCAGCCCCTTGCGGCCCAGCGCCTGCCACATCGCGGCGAAGATCGGGCCGAGCAGGATGATGCAGAGCGGGTTGACGAAGTGCGCCTGGCCCGCGGTCAGCCAGTCGGGCAGGACGACGGAGCGGTCGGCGAACAGGGTGAGCGAGGAGCCGGCCTGTTCGAACAGTGTCCAGAACAGCACCGAGAAGATGCAGAGGATCAGCGCCACCAGCATGCGCGAGCGGGTCTCGGCGCGGAGCCAGAAGATCGAGTAGACGATCATGCCCAGGAAGATCGCCGGGGCGAGGATGCTCAGCGACATCTCCACCACCTCGTGCCGCTGCAGCAGCAGCCAGATGGGCACCACGGCGACGACGCCGCCGATCCAGAACAGGGCCTCCAGCGGCACGCCCAGGACCCGCCGCTTCAGACGCTCCTCGGACGGCGGGCCGGCGCGGCCCTCGAGCCACGGCTGGCCGAGCTGGAACACGATCAGGCCGAGCAGCATGCCGATGCCCGCCAGGCCGAAGCCGTACTTCCAGCCGTAGACGATGCCGATCCAGCCGCAGGCCAGCTGCGACAGCAGCGAGCCCAGGTTGATGCCGACGTAGAAGAGGGTGAAGCCCGCGTCCCGCCGCGGGTCGTCCTTGTCGTAGAGGGCGCCCACGACCGCCGAGATGTTGGCCTTCAGGAAGCCCACGCCGACGATGATGAGGCTCATGGCGAGGAACAGGCTGAGCTCGCCGGCGGGGTCGCGCTCCACGCGGGTGGAGAACTGGCCGAGCGGCGTCGATGCGGGGATCGGAGACGCCTCTGCGGCGTCGCGGGTCAGCCCCTGGGGACTGATCGTGACCGGCGTGCGCGAGCCGTCCGGCCCCAGCGCGATGAGCTTGCGGTCCTGGCCGCGGCCGTCGGCCTCGACCCGGTACTCGGTCCCGCCGACCGTGACGTACTGCCGTCCGCCGGAGCCTTCGAAGGCCATGGCGAAGTGGCCCGCCACGAGGAGGAGGGCGCCGATGGTGACCGCCTTGCGTGCGCCCAGCCACTTGTCGGCGATGGCCCCGCCGACGATCGGCATCAGGTAGACCAGCGCCGCGTAGGCCGCGTAGAGCCCCTGCGCCTCGGTGTCCTCGAACAGCATGTGCTGGACCAGGAAGAGCACCAGCAGGGTGCGCATGCCGTAGTAGGAGAAGCGCTCCCACATCTCGGCGAAGAAGAGGACGACCAGGCCGCGCGGATGGCCCAGGAACGTCTTTCGCGGCGCGGCCGCGGCGGCGGTCGTGTCGGTCACGGTTCGGGATTCCCTGAAAGCTTATGTTTTGCCGCAAGGGAGCGGAAAGCCCGCAGGGATGCAAGGGTCGATGCGGCGGGCGTTCAGCCCAGGACCTGGATCAGCGCCCTGGCCGCCGCCGGATTGCGCACCTTCGCGCCGCTGATGAAGTAGACGTAGGCGTCGCCTCGCTCGGCCCAGCGCCTGGCCTGCTTCGCATAGGCGTCGAGCTCCTCGGGCGTCACGCCCGCCTCCAGGTCCTCGCGGCTGGACATCACCCGGGCGTAGGCGAAGTCGGCCGTCTCGACGTCGATCTCGGGGAAGTCCTCGTCCAGCGCATAGACGATGGCGCAGCCGTACTTGCGCGCGAGGTCGTAGAACTGCTGGGTCTGGAAGGTCGGGTTGCGCACCTCCAGCGCGTGCTTCAGCGGCCGGCCCTCGACCTCCTTCGGCAGCAGCTTGAGGAAGCCCTCGAAGTCCTCCGGCTCGAACTTCTTCGTCGCCATGAACTGCCAGTTCAGCGGCCCGAGCTTGTCGCCCAGCGCCGCGATCCCCTGACCGACGAACTTCGCGATGGACTCCGCCGACTTGTCGTCGCCCAGCACCTTGCGGTTGGTGCAGAAGCGGGAGCCCTTCACGCTGAACCGAAACCCGTCCGGCGTCTCCGCCGCCCACTTCTCCCAGCTGTCGCGCTTGAAGGTTGAATAGTAGGTGCCGTTGATCTCGATGGCGGTGAGCTGGCGCGAGGCGTACTCCAGCTCCTTCTTCTGGCTGAGGCCCTGCGGATAGAACGGCCCGCGCCACGGTTCGTAGGTCCATCCGCCGACGCCGACGTAGATCCGGCCTGCCATCCCAGCCTCCGAAGTGGACCACTGACTTAAGCTCGACCGTCAGGCCTCGCCACCCGATTCGGGTCGCCAATGTCGCGGGCGGCTTGGTATTCGGGCCGAAATGGCCTATATCCCTCCCGTCGACCTCTGAAGCGTAACGCGCCCTCCGTCGCTACGCGCTCGGTCCAAGGCTCCTACTTCTCCAGACTCGACGGCCCTCGCGACGTGCGCGTGGGCCAGTCCCGTCACACAAGGAGTCTCCAATGGCTACGGGCACTGTCAAATGGTTCAACACCACCAAGGGCTACGGCTTCATCGCGCCTGACGGCGGCGGCAAGGACGTGTTCGTTCACGCCACCGCGGTCGAGCGTTCGAGCCTCGGCTCGCTCCACGAAGGTCAGCAGGTTTCCTTCGAGCTCGAGCGCGACTCGCGTTCGGGCAAGGAATCCGCCGTGAACCTCCAGTCGGTCTGACCGACTTGGCCAAGGAAGAGTTCATCGAGTTCGAAGGCGTCATCGAGGAGTTGCTCCCCGAGGGCCGCTTCCGCGTGAAGCTCGACAACGATCATACTGTCCTGGCCTACACGGCCGGCCGGATGCGGAAAAACCGCATCCGGTCGCTCGTGGGCGACCGGGTGACCGTCGAAATGACCCCCTACGACCTGGACAAGGGGCGGATCACCTTCCGCCACAAGACACCGGGCGCCGGCGTTCCCGCCGGGCAACGGCCGCAGTTTCGTCGCCGCTGACGGGAACCTTCTCGTCGGTCGGACGGTCTTACTCTCGAACAGCAAGGCTTACGCATGCGCACCACGCCCGATCGCGCCGTCCTCACCGTCGGCCGCCACGAAGGCCAATGGGCCGTCGAGCTTGACGGAGAGCTCTTCGGTCACTCCCGCGACAAGGAAGAGAGCAAGGCCGCCGCGACCAAGCGGGCTCGCCAGATGCACGACAGCGGCCGCGCCTGCCAGGTGATGGTCGTCGGCGAGAACTTCTTCGGCTGACCCAGCGGGTCAGCCGTCGGCGCCGCGTGCGCCACCGGCATCTTTTGTAAGTCGACGGAACGGCGCCCCGCGGCGGGGCTTCCGTTCGCATGCGCATTCACCACCTCAACTGCGGCACAGACTGCCCCCTGGGCGGAGCCCTCTTCGACGGCTTCAGCAAGGGGCCGCTGGCGAAGCTCAGTTGCGCCGCCCAGCTCATCGAGACAGAGCGCGGGCTCGTGCTCGTCGATACCGGCTACGGGACGCAGGACGTGCGGCATCCGCACCCCCGGCTCAGCCGCACCTTCCACGCCCTGCTCAACATCCGCTTCCGCATCGAAGAGACGGCCATCTACCAGGTGCGCAAGCTTGGGTACGACCCGAAGGACGTGCGCCACATCATCCTGACCCATCTCGACTTCGACCATGCGGGCGGGATCGAGGACTTCCCCAATGCGCGCGTCCACGTGATGGACGCCGAGCGCGAGGCGGTCGAGCGCAAGCGGCGCGGCTTCGTGAGCACGCGGCGCTATCGGCCGGTACAGTTCGACGATGTCCGCGACTGGCGCACCTATGCCGGCGGAGGCGAGCGCTGGTTCGGTTTCGAGGCCGTGCGCGACCTGGACGGCCTGCCGCCCGAGTTCCTCATGGTCCCCCTGCCCGGCCACACCTGGGGCCATGCGGGGGTGGCGATCCGCACCGGCGAGGGCTGGCTGCTCAACGCCGGCGACGCCTACTTCTTCCGCGGCGAGATGAACCCCCAGCATCCCCGCTGCACCCCGGGCCTGGCCGCCTACCAGAACCTGATGGAGGTCGATCGGGGCCAGCGCCTCTACAACCAGGACCGCCTGCGTGCGCTCAAGCGCGACCGCGGCTCCGAAGTGCGGATCTTCTGTTCCCACGACTGGAAAGAGCTCGAAGCCCTGCAGCGCGAGGGGGTGATCGACGCCCCGGAGCGGAGCGCGCGCACCTCACCGGACATGGACGCGTGGTTGCCCGAGCCGCGTGAGGACGGTCAGCCGGGTCTGCACGACGACCGCTACCCGCGACCGGTGATCTGACCGCAGCAACTTCGCCGTTGCGCCGGGCGACGCGACGCGTCCACCCTCCCGCCGAGGGAGGAACGCCATGCGCTTCGTCATCACCCTGGCGGCTGCGGCCGCCTGTGCGCTCGCGCCGCCGGCCGCGGCGGCTCAGCCGGGTCCGGCGGCCCAGGTCGCGGAAGCCGATGCGCGCCAGCGGGTGAGCGCCGTCTTCGATCGCCTGAAGGCGAAGGGCTACTCCGGCGCCGCGGCCGTAACCCTGAAGGGCCGGCCGGTGTTCGCAGGCGCCAGCGGCGAAGCCGCCCCGGGCAGGCCGTGGCGCGTGGAGATGGCGTCGGACATCTTCTCGATCGCCAAGACCGTCATCGCCATCGCGATCATGAAAACGGTCGAGGACGGGAAGGTCTCGCTCTCGGACCCGCTGTCGAAGTGGTTTCCGGACACGCCCGCCGACAAGGCGGCCATTACCGTGCAGCAGCTGCTGACCCACTCGGCGGGCCTCGTCGACACGCCCGAGGGCATCGACGAGGACTACACCCGCGTCGGCGCCGACGAGTACCGCCGCAAGGTTCTGGCCGAGCCCCTGACCTATCCGCCCGGCACGGGTCGCCGCTATTGCAACAGCTGCTTCAGCATCCTGGCCATGATCGTGGAGAAGGCCTCGGGCCGCTCATTCCACGACTACCTGCGCTTCGACGG
>Ga0196964_10001171_pt1 | contig 13574 bp, 32 predicted proteins | sample S1_10metaG_FD_148615 | JGI IMG/M metagenome (GOLD analysis project Ga0196964, IMG submission 148615) | Soil microbial communities from Anza Borrego desert, Southern California, United States - S1_10 | ecosystem: Environmental > Terrestrial > Soil > Desert | place: USA: California | collected...
TCATCAGTGTATGGACCTACCGACCCGTGACCTCGCCACGATTGAGGACTACACCACTCTCTCCCCCGCCGTCCGGGCGCACCTGACGGTGAAGTTGCAGATGGTGACCGAGGCGCTAGAACCGTATCTCGATGGCACCTTCGAGATCTCACCGCGCATGGTTGAGGTGTATTTGCGTGCTCTGCGTGAGTTGGGACTTCTGTACCGTGTCTACGATCCGCCTCGGGTGAAGCCGGACGAGGGCAGCGAGGTGGAGCCTCAGCGCGCTCTGGAGGCGCGGCGACTGGAGGTTATGCAGTCGTTGGAGGAGCTGGCGTTGCGGACTCCCTCCCCATACAGTTCTTGACTGTAGGGGAGGGAGGGGGTATCTTTCTCTCTGATGGAACAACCTCTGGATGTCCCTGACCCCGAGAGAAAGGACCCATGTGAGAACACGTGACATGGCCATCGGCCAGTACGTCAAGGTACGCAGCTATGCCACCGGGAAAGCACGCGATCTGCGTGACCTGGTTGGCACGCTTACCGAAGTCTGGCCGGTGAGCAGCGAAGCCGCCGTCAAATTCCCCGGGCGGGGCGTCGAGATGGTCGAGGCTCGGTGGCTTGAGGCCAGCAGTACCCCGCCACCGCCCGTCGATCCACCCGAGCTGGCCGAGTACAAGCGGCGACTTACCCAGGTCGCCCAGAAGTACGCGCGTGCCAACGGTCTGTGCGACGTGGTTGACGACTTCCTCCGCGAGATGGGCGCCGAGCCCCGCAAGCCGGGCAAGGTGCGGCTCGTCTTCGAGATCGACGAGGACGTCTGGAATGACTACGTGGAGGGCAGCGCCGACGAGGGGACCGACGTGCTCGACGGCGCCGTCAATACCTTCGGCAACCTCTTGGCAAGCAAGTACCCCTCCCAGCGTGTCGACTACCTGAAGTCCGCCACCTTCATCGACGCCGAGGAGGACAAGTGACCAAGAGCTTCGCTGCCCTGCTCGCCGCCGGTGTCTTGGCCGTCGGCACTCTCGCCGGCTGTTCGGTCCCCCAGGACAAAGTCACCGGCGAACTCATCGCCAAGGAGTACGAGCCCCGCAACTGCGAGAAGCGGTCCAAGGGCAAGTGCAAGAAGTGGGATCCGGCCGAGCACGAACTGACCATCCGTACCGACGCCGGTGATGAAGTCGAGCTGGTGGTCACCAAGTCCGTCTACGACCGCGCCACCGTCAAGAGCACCGGCACCTGGAAGGGAAGGATCGACTGATGAGCTACAACACCCGACTGTACGGCCAGATCGACATCGTCCCCGACTTCGAGACGCTCGGCTCGGTGCCGAAGTTCGACTCGGTGAAGCTGGAGAACCGAACCGAACTTCGACACCCACACGACATGTACGCGCCGGTCAGGACGGTCATCGGTGCCATCAGCGCGGACGCCCCCGAGTGGGTGGACCAAGACATAGTGGCCGCTGACCTGACCGCCATCGTCGACTACATCGCCGCCAAGGAGCCGGACACCAAGTTCGTCGGCTACCTGGAAGGCAGCGGTGCAGAGCCGGACGACCGGTGGCGAGCGTACATCGTGGACAGCAAGGTCGTCTTCGTTGAGCCGGAGATTGTTTGGCCGGGAGCACCGGATGCCGCAGCCTAACGACCTGCCGCCGGATACCCACCGGCCAATCCAGCCGCTCGACATTCGCCGCCGCCGGGAAATCAAGGTGTACTCGGAAATCAGCCGGTTCACCACGATCAACCGGCTGTACATGACGCCGATGCAAATGGGCATCCTGGCCCGGGAGATCGTCGGCCGCCTGGAGAAGGAGCGGGAGCTGGCATGACTTTCGTGTACTTCCATAAGTATCGCCGGGATGAGCCGACCTCGTGTCCGGTCTGTTGGCTGGGAGGTGGTTTCCATGAGACCAGCATTCATGCCGCCCATCAGGTGCCTCGCGAGCTGATCAAGGAGACCGGGTGGCACAAGCAAAAGGACTGAAGGCGGCCCGGAGTAAGTGGTACCGGGACCGCAAAAGAGCCGTCATGATCGGCTACGAGGATGGGATGGATTCGGATCAGTTGGTGTTTATCTGCCAGCTGTTCCGAAATTGGTGGAAGGAGTACGGATGTGCCTGAGTCCACACAGGACAGTTGGCGGGAGTATTGGTCGTCCAACGGGACGTTCGGCTACGACGCCGACCGCACCGAAAAGACTGTCTACGATGGACAGAACCGACTGCTGGAGAAGGTCGCCCAGACCCTCGACGAGATCTTCCCGCCTGAGGAGTTTGGGAAGGGCTGGGGCACCGGCTGCGTCAGTCCTGGCGACGTCGTACGCCAGTTCATCGTGAAGCCGGAGCAGAAAGACGTGGCTAGCTAAGGCTTGGCGGAGCGGGGCAAGGTGAGCCAAGGCAAGTTCAGGCACGGCAAGGCAGCAGTGGTAAGGCAGCGCAAGGCTAGCTTCGGCTTGGCAGGGCATCGTCGGGCAGGGCAAGGCAGCAACGGATGGGCGAGCCAAGGTTTGGTCTGGCTAGATGTAGCTTGGCGAGGCTTGGCAGCAGTGGTGTGGCGCGGGTCGGTGAGGTTTGGCGGGGGATGGCGCAGCTCGGCGGGGCTAGGCATGGCAGTCAGGGCTAGTCGTGGTACGTCGTGTATGGCTGGGTAGGGCAGGGTTAGGCAAGGCAACTGTCCACATAGGAAGGAGAAGCTAAATGGCAACAGGGATAGCAATCAAGCGGCTGGAAAGGGTGGTCTTCGAGGTCCCGATCATCGGAACGTCTCCGCTTATCGTGAACCGCTGGTCCGAGAAGGCAAAGGCGATGATGCTTCAGGCTCAGCAGACGACGGCTCGGGCGAAGAAGGAGCCGAAAGACCCGGTCGCCAACTTCGAGGCGTCGCAATACAGGTTCGAGGACGGCCGGCACGGCTTCCCGGCGACCGGCTTCAAGGCCGCCATCGTCCACGCCGCCCGACTGTTCGACGGCGTCACCCAGGTTCAGGTGAAACAGACCGTCCTGGTTGAAGGGGAGGGGAACGAGCAGCTGGTGCCCATCGAGTACGGCGAGGTCACCATGCGCGAGGACACGCCTCGAAACGCATCGGGCGTCGCTGATCTCCGATACCGGGCTCAGTACTGGCCTTGGTCAGCCGTCCTGCACGTCCGCACGATCGCCGGCCAGATCGATGAGGAGTCGCTGCTGGCTCTTGTTGACGCAGCGGGTGTTGGTGGCGTGGGTGAGTGGCGACCGACGAGCCCGAAGTCGGCGACCGGTACCTACGGGACATTCGCCGTCGTCGACAACTGATCGCGGCAGTCTGGGCTGGGTGCGCGTCGGTAAGGCGGGGCATGGCAGGTCAGGGTTCGGTAGGGCTCGGTTCGGTTCGGTGCGATATGGCGCGGCAGCAAAGGCGCGGGACGGCCTGGTGCGGCAGGCTTAGGCGCGGTAAGGCAGCAGTGGTAAGGCGCCGTGCGGCAAGGCCCGATGGGCTTAGGCGGGGCATGGCAGGGCAGCAAAGGTCCGGCGTGGTGAGGTGAGCTGGGCGAGGCTAGGCAGCAGCGGTAAGGCGCGGCGTGGTACGGCTCGGCAAGGCTCGGCAAGGCGAGGCGAGGCGCGGCAGCAGCGGCACAGTGAGGCTCGGCGAGGCGTGGCAACGCTCGGCGAGATGTGGCAAGGCAGCATAGGCGCGGAATGGTAGGGCTGGGTTAGCTTGGGCGCGGCTAGGCAACGCAAGGAAGGGAAGGAATGGAACCCAAAGCAGATCTTAGAGAGATACTTCAATCCATCTATGACCAGAAGGGAGAGCTGACACCCGAACTCGTTGTCCAGGAAGCCGCACAACCGGATTCGCCACTTCGGGGTTATTTCGACTGGGATGACAGTTCGGCGGCACATCGCTTCCGGTTGTTCCAGGCAGCGGCCCTGATTCGACGGGTGAAGATCACCGTCGAGACCAGTCCGGAGAGGCGAATCCAGGTGCGGGCCTACACGCACGTTCCCCAGGCGCAGTCCTACCTACCCACCCCCGAGGCGTTGGCTCGTCACCACGACATGGTCCTCGCCGACGCCCGCCGGGCACTAGCGTCGCTGCGTCGTAAGTACGAGAACCTCGTCGACTTCGACGCGTTGCTGCGTGAGGAGCTGGAGCGTCGCAACCGTTCTGAAAGTGAAGAAAGGGAAGTCAAGCAGTGACCGACGAAGGAAAGACCGTCACCGGCTCCTTCAGCGTCGAATTCAACCGGGCACGCCTCGACGAGGACGGCGGCCTGGAGGAATTGTCGATGCTGCTGGTCCGCAAGGGCATGGAGATCGCCGCCGAGGTGATCCGGAAGATCGAGGTGGAGGGGCCGCCGGAAGAATGGTGGCACGGGCTTAGGGAGGCACTCGCCAACCGAATCCTTGAGACCCGCACCATCAACTTGGTCGACTCGACCGGCTGGAGTCGGGCAGAAGACCAGGAGGACTAGGGAGGGAGGGGGTATAGGCGGTATGATCGTTGGACCTACTTCTAAAGAGGTGGTCCATGAGCCAATCGCCATTCCCCTGCTACATCCAATCGTGGCGGTACGACCTCGAACACGCTGACCACGAGCGGCTCATCGGCCCGTGCCTGTCTTGTTCAAAGGCAGTCGCGGGCTGCTCCGTATGTCCGCTGCAAAAAGTGTGTGCGGCCAGCCCATGTCCCGGCACCATCCGGGGAGGGATCGCCTGGTACGACGTGCCCATCCACGGTCGCATCCAGGCCCCCGAGTGCCCTCGGTGTGGGAACCCCGTGCTCACTCGGTACCAGCGCAAGTTCTGCTCAGTAGCCTGCCGCAAGGACTACGAGTGGACCTACAACGAGGCACGGGAGCAGGAAGAACGATTCCAGCTCATTAGAGCGGCCACCACACAACTAGCCGCCTAAAAATAGGAGGCCACATGACATGAGCCACATCGCCCGCCAAGTGTGGTGTGACGAACACGAGAAATGGGGCTTCACCAAAAACTACGCCAAGGCGGTACGGCGCAGAATGTCTGACCCAGATCTGCAAATCTATCGGTGCAAAGGCCGGTTTCATGTCGGACACGCATTAGGCCCCAGTGACGAGACCCAAAAGAGAAGGAAGAAACTTGACAATCGAGATCAACGGCAAGCCGTTCGACCTAATGATGGTCGTCCGGGCCGTACGGGAAATTGAGGACCCCATTGAAGGGATCATCGAAGCCACCCGCCTCATCGATCTTGCGCGCGACCAACTACTCATCGAGCTGGCTGGGATTCGTCGCGGATTCGCCGTGCAGGCTCAGGCCCAGCTCCGCGCGCAAGGTATGTCGGTGAGCGCGGCCAACCGCGAAGTCGCCGCCCGAGCCCAGACGTCCGAGGCGAGCGTGAAGAGGATGTTGACGGAGGCGAGCCAGTATGGCGTCTCAGCGTCATAAGCGGAACCCCAACCTCGGGTGGCGGGGACCATGTGAGGCCGGCCTGGGGATCAACGGCGAGTTCGGCAAGCCTTTGGTCAAGATGTGTAACGAGCCAGGCAAGTGGTTCGCGGGCGGCTTCGCCTTCGGGATGGTGTTGTGCCCCGAGCACGAGCATCTGAAGGAGCGGGTGGACCAGATGGCCATGCAGATCCGCGACCTGCGCGAGAAGAAGAAGGGCAAGGATGGCAACGGTGATTGACGCCGGCAACATCGGCAAGCAGCGGTATCCCCGTCGGTTCTACCTGCATCGTGTCGAGGACCTTAGTGGCGTCTCCGGCACTGGCGTCGTCGCCGATGGGGTGAGGTGGCAGGACGGCTCGGTGACCCTGAAGTGGCTCGGTGAGCATTCCTCCGAGGTGAGCTGGGCTGGCATGGAGCACATCGAGGCCATCCACGGACATAACGGCAAGACCATGGTCGTGTGGCGGGACGACGAGAACGGCTACCCGTACCACGAGCAGACTGCCTGCCCGTACGCACCACCGACGGTCGAGTTGGGTACAGCCGAAGTCCTCCGCTGACTTCAGCTCCTACGCGACGAACAAGCCTGCCGCAAAGGGTTGACGACCCCCCGGGGAGGGGGTGTACAGTTTGGCGTGTCCGGTCCCGGCTGGTGACCTCTACTCCCAGCTCGGGCCGGACCCCAAGCCCAACGTCGAAAGGCAGGATCTTGACAAAAGTTGACAAGGACAAGCCCACCAGGCCGGCTCCGGAGCTTCCCCAATACATGTGGGTAACTCCAGCCCTGGCCCGCACGTGGCTCGACCTCAACGAAGAGAACCGAAAGTTGCGTGACAACCACGCCGCCGCCTTCGCCCGTGACATGGCCTCCGGCAACTGGCACGAAGAAGTCATCGCTGGCGTTCACTTCGTGGACGACACCGGCAAGCTCGGCGACGGGCAGCACCGCCTTCACGCCATCGAGCAAAGCGGTGAACCGCAATGGATGCTGGTCCGCAGCGTCCCCGCCGAGGCCATCGTCAACGCCGTCGACCGAGGTGCTCGACGCAACGTGGTCGACGCCCTCCACTTCGCCGGCTTCAGCACCACCCCGGTACGGGCAGCCCTCGCCCGCAAGATCATCCAGATGGACGCCGGCTTCGCTCCCGGCGGTGCTGGCCGGCTCAAGCCCACCGACGCCGAGATCAAGGCTGTCCTTATCGGTCCGAACGCCGAGCTGGTCAACCACGCCGCCGACGTGGCCATGCAGATCCGCAAGGCGGACGCCCTCAAGGCGCGCCCCGGCAACGTGGCCATCGCCTACTACCAGGCTGCCAAGATCGACAAGGACGCTGCCAGAGAGTTCTTCGAAACGCAGCTGCTCAAGAGCGAGGGGCTCGTCTTCGAGTCGCCGGCCAACGCCCTGCGACGTCGCTTGCAGAACGCGGTCGGCAAGAAGATGAACGACACCGAGCAGTACAACTACATCGTCCACGCCTGGAACCACTACCGGCGCGGCACGCTGCTCAGCCGCCTGCAAAGCCCCGACTCGTGGGGACCGACCGGCTACGCCACGCCCATCTGATGGGGGAGCTGCTGGTCACCGTTGCCGTCCTCACCGCGTTGCTGGGTCCGGTGGTAATAGGGTCCATCGCAGCCTTACTGCACTTTCGCGGAAGGAGGCAACGGTGACCAAGCCGCTCAACGAGGCGTTCTGGATTCGATGGAAGGCAGCCTGGCGAATGTCTCGCCGGCTAGGTCAGGACTTCGCCGAGCACCTCAACCAGGCCGGGATGCTGCTCACGCCGGCCCGGCGAAATGAGGTCATCGCTGGCGAGCTTCGCCGGGCTGCCCTCGAACTGGAGAACTTGTCGGCCGTCCACCTGCTACACGATGACGGCCGTTCTGGTAGCAACGCCCTGGACATGCAACGTGCCACGGTGACCTGGCTTCGTCGCCGTGCAGATTGGATCGAGAGGCAGGACGGATGAGGGAGGAGCCGGTCGTTGGGTTCATCTGGGACGCCATCCCGTTCACCGAGCAGCGCTACCGGCATCTGCTGGAGGTCGAGGCCGGGATGATCTGGTACGACCCCACCTGGCAGAAGTACCGCAAGTCGGGCACGCCTCGGGGTAGCGCGATGACCACGGCCAGCGTCGACTTCATCACCCGGTTCGGGTTGGCGTACCACACCCAGAAGACCAACTTCTCCGGTTGGCACCAGTGCGGCCTAACCACCGATGGTCAGATTCTGCTGGCCAAATGGAAAGAGCAGAAAGGGGTGAAGAAGTGAGCATTTACGACGAGACCGTCGTCGCGACCAAGTTCGACCCGTTCGCCCCCGGCCCCTCGACCGAGTTCGAGGACTGGGGCGATCTCATCCCGGCCCCCTCGCTCGCCGAGCTGGCCGAGAAGCTGGCCGAGCAGGGGGGCTTGGACATCACCCGCGAGTGGGAGATGGCCAGCGCCCAGTTGACCATGCGGTACGTCGCCGCTCGCGACGACACCGGACCACTACCCAAGATCGAGATCGAGAAGGAGGATAAGTGAGCGATTTGGGAGACCGCCTGGAGGAGGAGTTCAACCGCCAGATTGGCATGCTGAAAGGGGCGGTGGAGGAGCATGGTGGTGACGACGGCACCCCCCCACCGTGGATCACGGCCCAGGCGGATCAGCTGTGGGTCGCCGCCCGAGGTGCCTGCGATCAGCTCGTCGATGGCGTCCAAAAGCACGTAGCCGCGAACCACCCGTGCTGTACGAACAGCCCTGACTGCATCGGTATCGGGCTGATGGTCGGCACCTCGGTGGCCTTCAAGGAGGCGCCGACGTCGATGATCCCGGCCGCCTGGAGTGCCTGGGGGCAGCTGGCCAGGGCCAAGCAGAGGATCGCCGAGCTGGAGAAGGAGTTGGAGGAACGGGATGGCTGAGCATGGCCAGTTGGCCCAGGCTGACCAGGTGATGGCCGAGTTCCGGGACATCCTGGCCACCATCGTGCGGCACTGCCGCGAGCACTTCGACGTGTGCGACAACCCCGGCTGTCCTGGTTCGAGTGCGTTCGCCGGCATCGCTGAGGTGATCGCTCAGGGGCCGAATGTGAGCCTGGCCGCGCTCACCTTGGCGGTGCACTACCTGGCCAAGAATGAAGATCTACTGATGGACGAGTTGGAGGTGGCGCTGAGTGGCACGGGTGGTACGAGCGAGGTACTGGGAGACCAGGACGGGCCGGGCGGAACCGAATCGTAGCCACCCCGACGACCGGGCTCACCGGGAACAGGTCCGTGATCTGTTCCGGGCGGCTTGGCGGGCGTCTGGCTTGCAGGCCAAGCACTGGTCGTTCATGAACCAGGAGCGGGAGGACTGGAAGGCCAGCTCGATACTGCGGTGGGCCGACAAGGCGCACCTCAGGGTGACGTTCGTCTTCGACAACTTGGAGCAGTACATCCCGGAGGAGCTTAAGTACTCCCCCGAGGGGGAGACGCACGACGAGCGGCTGATTCGGTTGAAGAAGACACTCGGTGCCATCCGGAAGGCGATGGGCGTCTCCAAGCTGGAGATGGATCGCCGGCTTGACCAGCAGTACTGCGTCTACCACTCGTGGGAGTCGCGCCGGACCGACTTCCACCTGTCCGCCATGCAGCGGGCCGTCCGGGCGCTTGGGGGTGTGTTTCGCATCGAGATCGAGCACAAGCACAACCCGGGCATCCTGAAGAGGATCACCCGGAAGTAGTTCCGGAGTACCCCCTCCCTCGGGTACGATACCTGGGTGTTCTGGGGACAAGGGTTACCGTCTCGCCCTTGTCCCCATCCTTCGAGCATTGGAGAAAGATGATCGTCGCCGAAGACTGGGGTGCGGACCAGAACGCCTGGCTCGTGCAGCTGTCCTACACCGTAGCCATCGTCTCCGGAGTCTTCTTCTTACTGTTCCTGGCCTTCCTCTTCCGAGTGCCACTGTTCCGGCTCATCGAGCCAGCTCTCCGGCCACTACGTCACCTGCTCATCCCGGTCAAGTTCGTCGTCCGCGTGACACCCCTGCACATGCCGCTACGTCGATACATGTACACCCCACGACACCTTCAGGAGGCATAAGTGATGCATGTATGGCAGGACGTGTACGAGCCAGGGGAGTTCCTCTTGACCACGACAGATCGAGGTGGCTTCCGCGCCTACCAGGTGACCGAAGATGGCGAGTTTGAGCCAGTTGACATCTCCATTGTCGTCAGTCGTCAGATCAGCGAAAAGAAACGTAACGGAGAGGATTGATATGGGTAATCATGGAGAAGGCGCGGCCGGCGGCGGCCTGAAGGCCCGCATTGGCGCCTGGGAAAAGATGACCGGCGCCACCAACATCACTCCCACCGCCAAGAAGATCGGCGGTCTCACCTTCCATAGGCCCGGCTCGCAGAACAGCCGCAAGGGTGGTCGAGGTAAGTGAGCATCCTCGACGAATTCCTTGATGGCGGCTACGAGGACGATGACCTCGCCCTACTTAAGCACCAGATCGAAGACCCTCGGGTAGTTACCAGTTCGGGCGGCGGCATGTGCCCCAACCAGCACTGGGGCAAGCTCACCGACGGATCCGTCTTCTACTTCCGCATGCGACACGGCTGGTCCAGTCTCCGGGTAGGACCACCAGGCACGAAAGAAGAAGATCTCCCTCTGGTCAACCCGGCTTGGGACCAAGGGGCAGCCAACGCCGCCTATGACGCGCAGAGGGAATATCCCCATTCGTTCTGGCTCGGACCGATCGGCGAGGACACCCCGTATCCCGGCGACGACCTGATCGGGTTCTTCCGCACCAAGGAAGACCTCAACGAAAGTTTTCGTAAGTGCCTCGATCAAATCTGGAAGGAGAACGGGATTGACTACACCAAGCGATGAACCCACTGTCGCGCTCGACGCGTACACGGAGAAGTACCTACTCCTGCGCGCCAAGCGGGCCGAGAAGCGTCGCCTCGACGCCGAGGTGGATCAGCTGGAGAAGGAGTTCCGCCAGCTCGTCGGCGACGCACACGTCGGCCAGATCGCCGGCCGGGAAGTCTTCACCAATCGGCCGATCCGGACGTTCCAGGGCAAGAAGTTCGCCGAGGACCATCCGGTCATCGCCAAGACGTACACCCGGATCGTGGAGAAGCCGGAACTCGACCTGCTGGCACTGGAACGGGACCACCCGGCCCTGTATGCCCTGTACCAGTCCCGGCAGTTCCGGATCTTGGAGGTGGAGTGAACACCACCACCGTCCAGACACTCCTCGCCGTCTTCACCAAGACGGCCAACGAGTCGCATCCGTGCAACGCCGCCGCGAAGCTCCGGGAGGCCATCCAGGTCATCGAGATGCTGTTGAACCAGCGTGACAGCCTCCAGCGAGATGTTCGTCTCCTGCTCAGCCAGCAAGCACTTTCCTCACTCAAGGCGGTTGAGCACAAGGCCAAGGAACAGGTCGCAGCTAGCTCGGACAGATACACCGGTCCGCAGCCACGGATCTGGTTCAAGAGCGCCGGTGAGCATCCTCTCGTCGGCGTCTCGAAAGTCGTGGACGCCGAGGGCGACGACTGGGTGCCGGTCGAGGCCGGTAACCCGGAAGGCAAATGGAGGATGGAAAGCGACGAGGGTGAGCCTGGGAAGTCCTTTACGAGCCTGGTGGAGGACTACGCCCCTATTGTGGACATTAGTCCCGGCGTCCCGCAGGGTCACTGGACCGACGACGAGCCCATGTCCCCGGGCTACATCGCGCCAGAAGGAGTGGGTTACGTCTGCACGCCCGACAAGACGTACACCCGAGTGGGGGCCAATCGTTGGCGTCACGAGGATTCCGACGACGACGAGGTCAAGGACGATGGTTACCTAACCTTCGCGGACATCGTTGGCGCAAACGGAATCGTCTGGGTCGCCCGGACCGGCCCCAACCACCAGCTCTTGACTTGGCACAGGGGCGAAGAAGAACCTCACGCGTCGTTCGAGTTCGTGCGTGATCCGGAGGACTACTACTGGCAGCGTGAGGGCGACGTCTGGATTTGCCCCTATGGCGGGAGCGCGCATGCCGAATGCCTTTTCGGCATGCAGGAAGTCACCTGGGATGAGCTGCTGAATCATTTCGGCAAGCTCAAGGAGTACTGGCGGGGACAGTGACCAAAGCACAGGATAAGGGCCGTGAGGCGGAAAACTTCACGGCCCAATTCCTTTCCGAGAATGGTTGGCCATATGCCGAACGGAAGCGTCTGTCTGGCGCCAAGGACAGGGGCGACCTGACCGGCACCCCCGGCCTGATGTGGGAGGTCAAGTACCTCGGCAGAGGCGTCCGAGCCAGGATGGCGGCCTGGATGAAGGAGACGAAGGTCCAGACGGAGAACGCGTCCGCCGACTTCGGGATCTTGGTGGTGAAGCCACCGGGATTCGGGCAACGGCAGGCCGGCAAGTTCTGGGCAATCCTGGCCTGGGATGAGTGGATGCGTCTTCTGCGACAGGCCGTCGAGCTGTCTGTCGACGGAGTCCCAGTCGCTCCGGTCTTCCAGCACTCCAATGCCAGGATGACCACGCTGGGCGCCAAGGTGACCGAGCTGGATCGCATCCCCGGTCTGGAGTGGGTGATTTTCATTCCGCCGCGCGTCTTCGATGGCTCGGGACTGGCCGTGATGACGCTGGAGAGACTGGTGCCCATACTTCACGCAGCTGGCTACGGAGGAGACGGTGTCCCTGCAAGAACGCCCAACGGATCCCTCAGTGGGACCTAAAAGGGACGAACTGAATCAGCGGTCTGAAGCCATCCTGAAATGCCGCGACCTGACCGACGAGCAACGCCAGGAAGAGAATGCGGCAGCCTCTCGATATGTGCGTCGTTGGGCATACGAGAACAAGATCCATGATTGGCGAGAAGTTCTGGACGCTCTGGGGTTGGCATGAAGCTTCGCCTCGAACTTGAGTTCACCAGTGAGACCACTTTCTATGGTGTTTGTGGCTGCGGTCGCTGGAAATCGCAGGTCTACCTGCGGGAAGAGGAAGAGGAACTCTTCTCTCTGTGGGGCCAGCACTGCCAGGAGCGACACCGGCCGAAAGGACTAGTAGACAGGCCGACCGAGACCTGATACCTTGGGTTCAGCAGGGGAGGGAGGGGGTTACAGAGGACCGGCCCCCGCAACCGATCCCTCCCCTGCGACACCCCCTCGTAGCCCAAGTAGAGGCCCTGCGTAACTGCGGGTGAATGTCCAGGTTCAAGTCCTGGCGAGGGGACGCACGACAAACGACAGCCGTAACGAAGGGAGTTACACACTCATATGGTTTCCATGACGGATCTCGATCTCGTCGAGGTCGGCAGCGACGGCAAGGTACTCACCGAGGAGGAGGTGCAGCGCGCACGCATTCTCGGCGCTCTCCAGCAGCTGGGCAGCCTCACCGTCCAGGACGACGCCATCCGGTTCGAGGGCACCAAGATCATCCTGCCCCAGCAGTACAGCGGACGCGTCGAGTCCGCCATCAGCTTCCTCCGGCAGTACCTCAAGGACCAGTCCGAGACGTACAGCTTCCGACGCAAGTACAACTACCGGCCGTGGGACGGCGCCTCCGCCTTCCAGCGCGCCATGAAGAAGACCTTCGGTACGTCCGGCATCGGCAAGAAGATCGAGACCTTCTTCGGCGACTACCCGCCCGAGTACGTCACGATCAACGTCGGCCCCGGCAAGACCGAGTCCGTGCCGTGGGGGCAGGTCGGCCTCAACATCCTGGAGGCCGTCTTCAACCTCGGGGGCACGCGCGACAAGGAACTCGGCCAGCTGTTCGTCCTCTCCGTCGAGGCACCGAAGAAGTACCGGCGAGAGATCACCGCCTTCTTCGACATCGTCGAAGAGGAGCTGCGGACCGCCTCGATCTACCGAGGCAAGGCGATCAACGGCGCCTCCGAGCCGGCGTTCCTCGACGTGAACAGCATCGACCCGAAGTCGGTCGTCTACGCCGACGAGACCCTCCGGCAGCTCGGCGCCAACCTGTGGTCGCTGCTCGATCACACGGACCTCATGCGGCAGGAGCGGATCCCCCTCAAGCGGGCCGTCCTGTTCGAAGGTCCGTACGGCACCGGCAAGACCCTGGGTGGCCTGCTCACCGCGCAGCGGGCGGTCCGCAACAACTGGACCTTCATCATGGTCCGCCCCGGCCAGGACGACCTGGCCGAGGCGCTCCAGACGGCCCAGATCTACGCACCGGCGGTCGTGTG
>Ga0196964_10001172_pt1 | contig 13569 bp, 8 predicted proteins | sample S1_10metaG_FD_148615 | JGI IMG/M metagenome (GOLD analysis project Ga0196964, IMG submission 148615) | Soil microbial communities from Anza Borrego desert, Southern California, United States - S1_10 | ecosystem: Environmental > Terrestrial > Soil > Desert | place: USA: California | collected...
TCAGTGGTTTTCCTGGATTTCCAGAGATGACCTTATCAACCTGATTTTGTTCTCACTCAGCAACCCCAATATCGAAGGCGTCCTTAATGCTACAGCCCCCAACCCTGTCCGTATGAGTGAATTGTGCCTGACCTTGGGGCAAGTTTTGCATCGTCCGTCTTGGTTGCCCGTTCCCGCCTTTGCTCTAGAAGCTCTCCTGGGAGATGGCGCTAAGGTGGTTTTGGAAGGTCAACAGGTTCTACCGAAAACAACTTTGTCCAAAGGCTTTAATTATCAATATCCAACGCTCAAACCAGCGCTTGAGGAAATATTGAGCCATAGCTAGTAGTTAGTTGTCATTCGTCATTTGTCATTGGTTAGTGACAAATGGCGAATGACCAGACCCAGGAGAATTAAGTCGGAGAAGCTACTTCGAGTGGAGCAGGTTCGCCAATCTCAGCCTCTGACTCATCTTCCACGCGCTGTATTTTAGCTCCCAACTGCCGCAGCTTTCCTTCGATATTATCGTAGCCTCGGTCTAGATGATGTAATCCCTTAATTGTGGTTTTTCCTTCGGCTGCCAGCGCTGCCAGTACCAGTGCTGCGGAGGCGCGTAAGTCTGTTGCTAGGACTGGCGCTCCCGATAGCATAGGCACTCCCCGCACGATCGCATTGTTGCCTTTGACACGAATGTCGGCTCCCATGCGATTCAACTCCGCTACATGACGTAAACGGTTTTCAAATACGGTTTCGGTGATGACGCTATCCCCTTCGCTCAGGGTTAACAACGCCATGAACTGTGCCTGCATATCTGTAGGAAACCCTGGATAAGGCAAAGTTTCGATATCAGTTGCTGTGTGGCTGTGTCCTGGAATAATCCGTAGGCAGTCGGGTGCTTCTAAAATCACCTTTGAGCCAATTTCTTGCAGTTTGGCAATTACAGATGTCAGATGGTCTGGCACGATGGGCGAGATACTAAGTTCCGAGTGCGTAATCGCACCAGCAACTAAAAATGTTCCCGCTTCAATGCGGTCAGGAATGACGCTGTAGTCTACAGAATGTAAGCTGGGGACGCCAGAAATAATGATTGTGTTTGTGCCAGCGCCACTAATTTGCGCTCCCATTGCCTTACAGAAATTAGCCAGATCGACTACTTCTGGCTCTTGGGCGGCGTTTTCTATGATTGTTTCGCCGTCTGCCAGGGTCGCCGCCATCATTAAGGTTTCTGTGGCACCTACGCTAGGATAGTCCAGGTAAATCTTGGCACCTTTTAACCGACGGTTAGGTCCATTTACATAAGCATGGACAATTCCGTGATCGATTTGTACCTCTGCGCCCATTTTTTGCAAGCCCCGGACATGAAGCTCCACGGGTCTGGCACCGATAGCACAACCGCCTGGGAGTGGCACCCTAGCAACTCCTAGCCGCGCCAGCACCGGACCAATCACAAAGAACGAAGCTCGCAGCTGAGAAACTAGCTCGTAGGGCGCTTTTGACTGTTCAATGTGGCGAACATTGCAGTCCATGATGTCGCCTTCATGCTGTATCTGGACGCCCAATGACTCCAGAATTTGCCCCATCCGCTTGACATCGACCAGAGAGGGAACATTCCGAAGTCGGCAATCGTCTGGACAAAGCAAGGCTCCAGCCATAATCGCCAGTACTGAGTTCTTAGCACCGCTAATTTTTACGTGTCCTTGCAGGGAAGCTCTGCCCCAAATGTGTAAGACTGATTTGTCGGCTTCGGGCAAGGAGTGGGTATCTGTCAGGCTGATAATTGGTCTATCCTCCAGACTCAGGGAATAGTTGGGCAATTTGTTAATTTGGTTAGATTCTACCTGAAATATGCCAAATGTCCAGAATTTTAGCTAAATTTTCAGTAGGTTTTCATGTTTACATTATGCTACTTAATATTCCCGGAAAAAAGTAGTTGACATATTTCCTGGGATTGCCTAGTATTAGAGATCGCAAATGGAATAAATGATTAAGCGGAACTGGCGGAATTGGCAGACGCGCTAGATTCAGGTTCTAGTGTTCGCAAGGACTTCCGGGTTCAAGTCCCGGGTTCCGCATATCAATTTTGGATTTTGGATTGGCGATCGCTGGTTTTGTACCAAAAGCATTGGGTCTAACAAGTGGGCTAATAATCCAAAATCTAAAATCTAAAATCTAAAATCCCATGTTGACAAGCACCCAGAATCCTCTGGTAAAGCAAATCCGTAAGTTGCACTCCGCTAAGGAGCGACGGGAGCAAAAACTATTTTTGCTAGAAGGTACGCACTTGCTGGAGGAAGCGTGCGCGGTGAATTACCCGCTGGTGACGGTTTGTTGTACGCAGCAATGGCAGGAAAGTAATCAACAACTCTGGGCGGATGCGTGTAATCTATGCGATCGCGCAGAAGTTGTAAGTCCTGAAGTAATGAAGGCGATCGCTACTACGGTTAACCCTGATGGCGTTGTGGCAACGGCACCACGCAGAACTTCCCAGTTACCAAAATTCCCCCTGACTGGGATAGGACTTGCCTTGGAAACTCTGCAAGACCCAGGTAATTTGGGTACAATTATCCGCACTGCGGCGTCGGCTGGTGTTGAGGGATTGTGGCTGAGTGGGGATAGTGTAGATTTGGATAATCCCAAGGTGTTACGGGCGTCAGCTGGACAGTGGTTCCGCCTACCTATGGCAGTTAGTTCAGATTTAAAAGCACTGGTGAAAGAGTGTAGAGATGCTGGGATGCAGGTGGTGGCGACGACTCCCCAAGCGCAAGTGACGTACTGGGATGTAGAATTGTCGCGCCCCACGTTAATTCTACTGGGTAATGAAGGCGCTGGGCTTTCGCCAGATTTAGTGGCGTTAGCTGATGTGGAGGTACAAATTCCCTTAAGTCCAGGGGTAGAGTCCTTGAATGTGGCGATCGCAACTGCTTTGATATTGTATGAAGCTAAGCGTCAACGACTAACGGTAGGCTAATCTATATTTAAGAAGAAAGGAGTCAGGAGTCAGAATTCAGAATTTAGAATTCTCTAAGACTGGCGTCTGAATTCTGTATTCTTCTTTTATAGGAATAGCCAAGGCGATTAAGACGTTTTTAATTAATAAAACCATTGCTTTTCTTGCCTTCTGCCTTCTGCCTTCCGCTATAAGTGCGAATATTTTTCTAGCGATCGCGTCTCTGTTCCATCTGTTCAATTTTTTCTCGCATAGAAAGCACTGGTTGCCACAGTTTATTAAAGTCTTCTGCGTATTGGTGTTGCAGTGCTGACATTTGATTTTGATAAAATTTGTTCATTTGCTTGATACTTGCTTCCATCTGGCGTAGCTGCTGCAAAAGTTCATCTTTATCCTGGGAAGATTCACTTTTCAGAGGGTTTGGAATTTGATTTTTGTTGTCTTTTTCTCCGCTACTAATGGAAGTCTCGGCTGGCAAATTTTCATTTGCAGATGGAATCTTTGCGTTTGCAACTTGACTAATGGGACTATTTAGTTTATCAATCCACGCTATTTTATCCGTAGCCTCTAAGGTAATCTCATTTACTAACGTCTTGAAGATTAACTTCTTTTCATGAGTCCTAATGTCCCTAATGGGATACCACCTTTCATTGGTTAATACCATTATATTTAACGCCAACTCATGAGGATTGTTACGACGCTGTAAAACCCACCATGTTTTCCATAAATTTAAACTTTCGGTATAGTTTAATTTATAGTTGCTAGGAATTTCGTATTGGTGATATTCAAAAAATCCTGGTTGACTTTTTGATTCACCAAAAGGTACAAAGTTATTTTCTAGGAATAACTTCTCTATAAATTCCCAATGCTGATATGTATTTTTAACTAAAGCAGAAGTAATTTTAAAAGAGCGCTTTAGTATAGCAACTAATTGCCTTTTGCGGTTTCTTAAAGTAACTACATTTAGCTGGGATTCTATTTGTAAATTTTGGCTAAAAACAAATTTTGTTTCGCCTTCAGCAAAAACCTTGATTAAATTTTCATCATCATTTGTTAATGGCAGAGCTACTTTTTCACTTTTTCCCTGGGTGCTACTTGTATTTAATATTTTTTCACTGCTGATTTCACCATTTGTATCTAGAATTTCGCCTGTATTTTTTTCCTTGGATACTTTGGTAGCCCAAATCAATTTGTCAGTTCTTTGTAAAGTAATTTCTCCAGCTACTGTTTTTATATATAAGCTTCCATTTTCAACAATAATATCTTGCAGGTAGCACCAATTCCCCTTGTTAAATACCAAAATATTCAGGTTAGTTGCGTGACGTTTGCTAGGCCACCACGTTTTCCATAAAACTCCTGCTTCTGTGTGGTTTACCTTGTATCCATCTGGAGTTGCGTACTGTTCATACTCAATAAATCCTGGGCGTTTTGAGTCGCCTAAGAATACAAAATTGTGATCCGTTAAGCTTTTATGAATTATTTCTTTATGTAAAGAGCTATTTTTAATTAAAGCTGAACGGCTCTTGTGCAAACAAGTAACCAGACCAATTAATTCTGATTTGCGAGTAAATAATTGTAACTGGCTATTATTATACTCAATTCGCAAATTATTATTAGATGCGAATTCAGTTTCTCCTTGAGCAAACCGTTTAATTAAAGCTGCATCATCAATATTTCCAGTTTTTTGCTTATCAGCTTGAACGGCTGATAAATGGGATGCTGGTTTTTCCCTTGAAGTTGCAATTATACAATTTTCTTCGTCAGAGTTTAAAGCATTATTATTTAGCATGGAAGCGTTCATCATCTTTCGCCTACTATTCGTCAATGTTGCACCCTGACGAATTGGTTAATCCCTAACTTCTAGTAGCAGCCACAGTGCCACGTAGGTGAGCATCTGACTTAGGAAGCTGCCTGTCTATTCCCCCAGTGATAGGAAGAATGTTCTAAGTTTATCTAGCTTTAGATAGATGTTAGCGTATTTTCATCGTTCTTTAGGAACAAACGTGATAAATCTAAATTATTGCTTGGTAGGTCAAAGCTCCCAATCAACGATTTCTTAATTAGCCCTGATTTATCGTTGATTGTCGGCTATTTTGTAACAGTGCGAACTAATTTAAGTTGACATAAGTGTAAAAACGTGAGATTGCCAATTTTATGCTGAAGCTTCCGTGGATTCAGTAATTAGGTTGGTCGATCGCTACTTTCGATTGCCAGGGAGAGAGAAACTCCAGTATCCTAACTGTAACTTTCCAGGAGATGGGGTAATGCTGGAAGAACAACGTCAACGGGCAGTTAGGGCATTTCAAGAGTTCGTTTCTACGTCACTTGAGGCGCGGCTGGGAAGGCATGAGCATATTTCCAAAGAAGCGGAGGCGATCGCATTATTTCACTCAGTCGCCGCTACGGTTCCGGCATATCAAGCTTTTCTGAAGGAACATAGTATAGATGCCGCATCAGTTCAGACTTACGAAGATTTTCAAAAACTGCCCCTGATTACAAAAGAAAATTACCTGCTGCGACACCCGTTGGCTGAGTTGTGTCGCAATGGTAAGTTAGAAACGTGCGATACGATCGCAGTTTCATCCGGTTCAACAGGTAAGCCGACATTTTGGCCACGCTTCCTGGCAGATGAACTCCAGATTGCCACACGTTTTGAGCAAATATTCCACGATAGCTTTTACGCCGACACTCGCCACACCTTAGCTGTAATTTGCTTTACATTGGGAACCTGGGTAGGGGGAATATACACGGCGAACTGCTGCCGCTACCTAGCCAGCAAAGGCTACCCCGTTACCGTTATCACTCCTGGTAATAATAAAGAAGAGATCTTTCGAGTAGTGCAGGAACTCGGTTCCGCCTTTGATCAAGTTGTACTGCTGGGGTATCCACCATTTATTAAGGATGTCATTGATAGTGGCATCGCCCGTGGTGTGGAGTGGCAGCGGTATCATATCAAAATGGTGTTTGCGGGAGAAGTATTTAGTGAGGAGTGGCGTAATTTAGTAGGAGAACGTGTTGGTTCAGAAAATCGCTGCTATGACTCAGCCTCACTTTATGGAACAGCAGACGCGGGTGTATTAGGTAATGAGACACCTCTGAGTATCTCTATACGTCGTTTCCTAGCAGAAAATCCAGAAGCCTCAAGGACATTGTTTGGAGAGTCGCGCTTACCTACGTTAGTACAGTATGACCCTTTGAACCGCTTTTTTGAAACTCATGAAGGGACGCTGCTGTTTTCAGGAGATAACGGTATTCCGCTGGTGCGCTATCACATCTCAGATAGTGGGGGATTAATTTCTTATGAGGCGATGCTCAAGTTTTTGGCAGAATGGGGTTTCGATCCTGTGGCGGCGTTGCAGGAAGAGGGTGGAAGAGGTATTCATCAGTTACCTTTTGTTTATGTCTTTGGACGCTCTAATTTTACGGTTTCTTATTTTGGTGCGAATATATATCCAGAAAATGTGACAGTAGGGTTAGAACAACCACTTATCAGAGAGTGGGTTACTGGAAAGTTTGTGTTGCAAGTTAAGGAAGATGCAGATAAGAATCGATTTTTATCTGTTGTTGTGGAGTTAGCGCCCGGAGTGGAAGAAAACGAGGAGAAGCGGGAGGCGATCGCATCTTCTATTCTCTCCCAGCTACTGCGTCTCAACAGCGAGTTTGCTAATTATGTCCCCGCAGAATACCAAATACCGCAGGTTTCCCTAGCTGCAATGGGAGATCCAGAGTATTTCCCTATCGGGGTTAAGCATCGTTACACTCGCAAGTAGTTATAGCAGAAGGCAGGGGGCAGGGGGCAGGGGGCAGAAGGGAAAAGCAAGCGTTATGGCGATCGCACCCAATAGACATCTCCAAAAATAAGCTTCAAACCCTTACACTGCTTGGACTAATATTTAATTTCTGGAGATGTCTAATCAACAGTTTAAACGCAGAGGGTCGCAAACTTCTCTGCGCCCTTTGCGTTAACTAAAGTTCTAAATACTCCCATAAACGGGAATAGCTGCGCCTCGCACATCTTGCGCCGCTTCCGAGGCGAGGAAACAAATAACTTGAGCCAAAGATTCTGGTTTCACCCACTGGGAAGCATTTTCTACACCCATTGTTTCTCGGTTGGTGGGGGTATCAATTATGCTGGGTAGGACGACGTTAGCTGTGATATTAGTGCCTTTGGTTTCGTCTGCGATCGCCTGCGTCAACGCCACAACGCCAGCTTTAGAAGCACAGTAAGCCGCCATTTGCCCAGAAGGTTGCACAGCAGCCCGCGAAGCTACCGTTATAATGCGTCCATAGCCAGTTTGCAGCATTTTCGCCAAGCTGTGCTTACATACTAGAAAGGTAGTATTCAGGTTTAAGTCAAAGTCTCGCTTCCAATCTGCAAAGCTATATTCGTGGGTTTTCCCGATCGCAAAGCCACCCACTAGATGAATTAACACATCTACCGTTTCCATGCGGTTGATGACGTTGGATACTGAACCTTCATCTGTAAGGTTAGCAGGGATAAACTGAATTTTGGCAAAGTGCTCTGGTGACACAAACGCCTTGAGGCGTTCTACGTCTTGGGAATGATAATAAGGAATTGTCACTTCTGCACCTTGGGCGAGAACTGCTGGCGTTACTCCCATTCCTAGTCCACCAGTACCGCCTGTGAGTAATACACGCTTGCCTTGCATTGATTTTGCCTCCTTTTAATCGGTTTTCACGATAGCGCGATATCAAGGATAGTTAAAGGCAAGTAGCGATCGCACCCCTCCTACAGCTATGGTAAGGATTAAGATTTTTTAGACCGCAGATGGAAGCAGATGAACACAGATAAACGCAGATGGGTTTTCCCCGACTAATGATTTTTTGGATAGATTCTGAAGTTTAAGGCTTAAGTTTTACATCGGTTAGAGACAATTTCGATCGCAACTTCCGGCGGTTTACCAAACTCCCAAATAAAATAAGAGCGGTTTTTCTTCTCCCACCAAGCGTCGGCTATTTGCACATCCAGAGTCAGAAACACATCTGGCACAATTGGCGGCTGATCAATCGCAGAAAAAATACCTACATTAGCTGCTGCAACAAACAAGCAAGAGTAAACGAGAAATATAATAAAATTTAATGTGCTAAATCAAACAAAATTTCAGCATCAAAGTAACAATGCAAATTACCCAGTCTCTACATACAGCCATTCTCGTTTCTGACTTAAAACGTGCAGAACATTTCTATGGCACCGTATTGGGATTATCTAAAGTCGATCGCACTCTCAAATACCCAGGTGCCTGGTATCAAATCGGTGATTTTCAAATACACCTAATTGTAGATGCAACTATTCAACCACAGTTACACAACGCAGAAAAATGGGGACGCAACCGCCACATTGCCTTTGCTGTTGCAGACTTAGATGCTGCTAAAGAGCAATTGCTAGCTCATGGGTGTAAACTGCAAATGAGTGCATCGGGTAGAGACGCACTATTTACGCAAGATCCAGACGGCAATGTAATAGAATTAAGTGCTGGATGAAAATTATCGCCTACATTTACAGCGATCCTTTGTTAGAACCGCCCCCAGATCCTAATATTTGGGGTTGGGAGATGGATCAAGTTTATCAAGATTTGGGAGGGCGTCAACAACTGCGACAATTGTTAAAAGATTGTCAAGCAGAACCAGCGGATTATCTGTTAATTCGGCGGATGGAAGAATTGGGTGATTCGGTGGAGGAAGTAAGCGATCGCCTCACTCAAATCCAATCCCTCGGCATTCAGCTAGTTGCGACAGAATCAGAAATTCCCCAACAAGTAAACTTACTGCAACTGCTGCAACAAATTCAGTATAACCAGCGCAGTCGTCGCATCCGCCAAGGACACGCCCGTAATCGCCTCAAAGCTGCACCGCCTCCGGGTAAAGCGCCCTACGGATATCGACGAGGTAAAGACCGCTACATTATAGATCGCAGCGCTTTCCCAGTAGTTAAGGATTTTTTTGAACAATTTCTACTTTATGGTTCCCTGCGTGGGGCGGTGCGATATTTAGAAAAAAGATATGGCAAGAAAATCTCAGCGTCTACAGGACAACGCTGGCTAACTAACCCAGTATACCGGGGTGATACAGCTTATCAAAATGGTGAAGTTCTCTCTGATACTCATGCCGCCATTCTTTCCAAAGAAGAAGCGGCGCAAATCGATCGCCTGCTGCGGCGCAACCGTCGCTTACCACCGCGTACCGCCAGCGCACCGCGATCGCTTGCAGGTTTAGTCATCTGCGGGGAATGCCAGTCACCCATGACTGTAACCCGCGTTACCACCCCTCGCAAACAACAAGAGTATCTCTATTTACGCCCAACTAACTGTATGCGATCGTCCAAGTGTCGCGCCATTCCCTATGAGGAAATATTACAGGAAACCATTCAAAAAATATGTCAGGATTTACCTAGAGCCGTTGCTGGGATGAATGTACCCAGTATGGATGGGATTAAGGAAACTCTTAGCGCTGAAATTACCCATAAACAAAATATCTTAGAGCAGTTGCCCGATCTAACTGTTAATGGCATCCTAGATTCAGAAACCGCTGAGTTACGCGCTTACAAAGTGCGGACAGAAATTGCTCAAATTCAAGCTAAGCTAGCGGCGCTTCCGCCAGTGAATTTGCAACTGTTAGCTCAAGCAGTTTCTATCACTCAATTCTGGCTAGATCTTTCTGAATCCGAGCGAAGATTTTACTTTCGGGAATTTATTCGCCAAATTGAAATTATCCGCCATAATCCTGATGGGTGCCAACTGCAACTAATTTTTATTTTTTAGGCAGTAATACATTATTAAGGAATATGTCAAAAGGAAGGTGACTAAAAGCCAGGTGATATGGAAAGAAACTGGTAAAGAATGGAAGTGATACGTTCTTCAGACTATGAGATCCTTGAAGGAAGTAGCGTCACCGCAGATGGGTTCTACTGATTTATGCAGAAATTACTTGAGGTTTAACCACAATTGAACCTTTTTCATCCCTATCCTGTCTAAACTAATAAGACAAAAGGGAAAAAGGAAGGAACCTAGAGCGGCGATATCTAAAAAACATTTATAAATTATGATGGCTACGAATATGCGATATGAAAAGAAAAATTAACTTAGGCTCCATATATTCTCTGGAGGAAAATCCTCGGTCGGTAAGCTCCTACATAGCTATACCGACCGAGGAATTGCCAAAATTGAGGTGGATTCAGGTTGTAATGGCCGGATTACTGATTACCTTGACAGGCTGCGGTATTCTGCCCAAAGAGACGGCGGAGGCGCAATCTCGACGCCCAGGAACTGAGCGGGGCAACAAAGCTAGTAACGTTGATGTGGCGATCGCACGTACAGGTTCTTTGCGTAAAGATACAGAATACACCGGGACAACCGTACCGTGGCAAGAAGTGTCAGTGCGATCGCAAGTTGAAGGCAAACTGCTGAAACTCAATGCCAACGTCGGAAGTCCAGTAAGGCGGGGTCAAATCCTTGCCCAACTTGATGACACCATCTTGTTGACAGCAGTGACACAAGCGGAAGCAGAACTAGCAACCCTCCAGTCGGAAGTAGCCCGCGCCCGTACTTTAGTTAACAACGCCCGAACCAAAATAGAACAGGCACGCCTGGAACAGCAGCAAGCCCTGAATGACGCCGCACGCTACCAAAAACTTGTAAGTGCAGGAGCTATCTCTAAGCAACAAGCAGAAATATCACAGACCGCAGCTGGAACCGCAACGCAGGCGCTGCGCTCTACCATCCAACAAGTTAGCACTGAACAGCAGGCAGTGGCAGCAGCTGAAAGTCGAGTCACGGCTCAACGTGCAGCTGTTGCTCAAGCACGGGAACGTCTATCTTATAGGTTGCTCACTTCCCCTATAAATGGCGTTGTCTTGCAACAAGTAATCCAAACAGGCAACTTGGTACAGCCTGGAAGTGAAATCCTTAAACTGGGTGATTTCAGTCTCGTGAAAGTTGTGGTTCAACTCTCTGAATTGGAACTGTCAAAAATCCGCGTTGGTCAGTCTGTACAGGTGCGTTTAGATGCCTTCCCGAATGAAAAATTGACAGGGCAAATTGCTCTTATTTCCCCAGCAGCCGATCCGGCATCTCGTTTAATTCCAGTGGAGATTACAATTCCTAATAGTAACGGTCGCATCGGCAGTGGGCTATTAGCGCGAGTAAGCTTTTCTCAAGCAAGCGGTGAACGAGTAATCGTCCCTCAATCTGCACTCATGTCAGCCAACCAAAGGGGGAGTAGGGGCGGTGCCAGCAGACCTGCCGCCGAGCCGGGTGGAGTTGCTAATCCAAAATCAGAAAGCCAAAATTCCAAGTCGGATACGGTCTTTGTGGTGACAGGAGAAGGGAAAGAGGCAAAAGTAGTAGCTCGACAGGTGACGCTAGGCGATCGCGCTAATAATCAAGTTGAAATTATATCGGGGTTAGAGCCAGGAGAGCGATTTGTCTCCCGCAGCAGCAAACCTTTAAAAGATGGCGAAACTGTGCGTTTAAGCATTTTGTCAGAATCTTCATCTCCAATCCAAAATCCAAAATCTAAAATCCAAAACCGGGATAATGCACAACAGTGAGACAAAGGGATTTAGTATAAGTGCGATCGCTATCCGCCGCCACATTGGGACACTCGTACTCACGGTGGCAGTTGTGGTTGTGGGGATTTATTTCCTATCGCAACTGCAAGTAGATCTATTACCCTCAATTACTTACCCTCGGATTGGCGTGCGGCTGAATGCGCCGGGAGTCTCGCCAGAGGTTGGCGTTGAAGAAATAACTAAGCCCATAGAAGAAGCTCTTTCTGCCACCGAGGGAGTCGAGCAGGTTTTCTCCCAAACCCGTGAAGGACAAGTTAGTGTAGATTTGTTCTTCAAACCAGGCGGTAATATTGACCAAGCCTTAAACGATGCCACCGCATCCTTTAACCGCGCTCAGGGAAACTTACCAGATATTGTTGAACAACCACGCTTATTTAAAGTAGATCCTTCCCAATTGCCCATTTATGAATTGGCGCTGACATCTTCTTCCTTAGAAGCCGTGGATCTGCGAGTATTTGCAGAAGAAGAACTAGCGCGTGAACTGGGTGTGGTTCCAGGGGTTGCATCAGTAGACGTTGCTGGGGGTGTCGCCGAAGAGGTGCGGGTTAAGCTTGACTTGCAACGACTACAAGCTGTGGGAGTTGGGTTAACGGATGTGTTAAATGCGCTGCGCGATCGCAACCAAGACATTTCCGGCGGTCGGCTTCAAGAAAGCAATGGGCAGCCCCTAACGCGCACGGTAGGCAAATTTAAAGATGCCAGTGAAATCCAAGATTTGTCTTTTGAGGTAGGTGGCGGTTCATCCCCCTCATTAACAGGGGGGACGAATAACCCCCAATCCCGCGTTTACCTGCGAGACTTTGCTGAGGTAATTGATGGCACCGAAGATCAACGGGTGTTTGTCTCTCTAAACGGAGAACCAGCAGTCAAAATCAGCATTCAGAAGCAACCGGATGCCAACACAGTTACGGTTGTGGATGGGGTAAAAAAACTTATTGAAGATCTCAAGCAGTCGGGTTTAATTCCTGAAGACATGACTTTAATCCCGACGTTAGATGAATCTCGGTTTATCCGTAATTCCTTGGCTGATGTCACCACTTCTGGTGTATCTGGAGCCTTACTAGCTGCGGCTGCGGTGTTCTTGTTTTTGGGTTCTCTGCGTCAAACGCTGATTATTTCCTTAGCAATTCCCCTGTGTACTCTAGCAGCCATCATTTTGATGAAGCTGTTTGGCTTGTCCCTCAATTTATTTAGTTTAGGAGGTTTAGCATTAGGCATTGGTCAGGCGATAGATACAAGCGTAGTTATTTTAGAGAACGTTTCTGAAGGCGTTGGCATCATCCCTGGTCAGACTTCACGCCCCCGCTTGCAAAAAGAGGAATTTATGCAAGAAACTCTGGCGCGTAGTCAGGAGGTAGAATCAGCCTTGATTGCTGCGACGGGAGCAAACTTAGTATCGGTGGTGCCGTTCTTTTTAATTGGTGGTTTCTTTTCGCTGCTATTTAATGAATTAATTCTGACTATTTGCTTTGCAGTGGCGGCTTCGCTTTTAGTAGCGCTGACTATAGTGCCGATGCTAACTTCTCGTCTCCTAGCTATTCAGTGGTCGAGTCGTGTTAGTGAGTTATGGATATTACAGGTTTTTAATCGGCGGTTTGAGGATGCTACGCGAGGCTATTCTAGTGCTTTGGTTAAAGCTGTGCGCTATCGAGTGCTAGTGGTGGCGATCGCATTTTTAATTTTAGGCGGTGGCGGTTTATATTTAAGCGGTCAACTTGCCCAGGAAATATTACCCCGAATTAGCACCGGACAAGCTAACTTAAATGCTCAGTTTCCTCCGGGTACGTCTCTGGAAACTAACCAGAAAGTGATGGCGATAGTAGATGATATTCTCCTAAAGCAGCCGGAAACTGAATATGTTTTTTCTACTGCTGGCGGGTCTTTATTTGGCACCAACACCACTGCAAATCCCTCTCGTGGTTCTGGAACTATTACCCTGAAAAAGGGAACTGATGTGGCGGCATACGCGGATAGGGTGAGCAAAGAATTTGAAAAGCTTAATTTAGCAGGAATTCGCTTGCGAGTGTCTCCTGGTCAACTGCGAGGCATCATCCTC
>Ga0196964_10001173_pt1 | contig 13569 bp, 15 predicted proteins | sample S1_10metaG_FD_148615 | JGI IMG/M metagenome (GOLD analysis project Ga0196964, IMG submission 148615) | Soil microbial communities from Anza Borrego desert, Southern California, United States - S1_10 | ecosystem: Environmental > Terrestrial > Soil > Desert | place: USA: California | collected...
AATGAAGATATGGGCCGAAAAGTAACTGTCGATAGTTTACCCACCATAACCTTTGACGTTAAGAAAGCCGGGTTTCTTGGCGGATTTGTAGGTAAACGTTATTTATATTGCCTGCTTGTAATAATTTTTGAAGGGGTTACTGATAAACCATTTATATTATTCAGGCAAATAAGGGTTCCGGTCAACCCTGCAAAATACAAATAAGAATGCGCGGCCATGTTGTTTACATAGCATTGTTTTTCCTGTTGTATTCCTGCAACAATTCGCCTCAAAACATTCCTTTCCCCAAACCGCCTTCGCAATTTTTTAAACCCAAATCAACACCCGTAAAATTTGCAAAACCGGTTTCATTGATTCCTGTTGTATATACAGGCGATCGTTTGCCAAAACCCGAAGAAAAAAAATTATCCGAACCTTCAATAAGCGCACTTGCCGATTTTGAAAAAAAACGACTGGCTCCCGATACTCTTCACCTTACAGGCGTACAAACCAATAAACTATTCAGGAACGTTTCAAAATCTGTGCCTGGAAAAGAGAAATCAGGTGTGCCAGAAAGAGTACGCGCATTGCCTGCGCAAATGCGTGATAATTCCATGACCAGTATTTCATATTACAACCAGGAAAACGGTTTGCCGGGAAATTTACCCGAAAGCATAATCATGGACCATGCAGGACGCATGTGGATTGGCACCGATGCAGGCTTGTGTATGTTTGACGGGCATGTATGGGCCATTTACACAACCGATCAGGGTTTAAGTTCCAACGTGGTGGTTAGCGTACTGGAGGACCGTCAACACAATATATGGGTGGGTACTTCTGGAGGTGGTGTAAATATGTTGAGTCGGGACCGTAACACCATTAAAAAATGGGGAACCAAAGAAGGCTTGAGCAGCACCGATGTAAAATCAATGACAGAAGATCATTCGGGTAACATTTGGGTGGGTACCTATGGAGGCGGAATAAACGTCATCAATGCGTCACGTAATACTGTTGAGCATCTTGGTAAAAAACAAGGGTTGAGCGGTGATCTGGTATGGACCGTTTTTTGCGACAGTAAAGGGTTTATATGGACGGGAATTCACCAGAGCGATTTATGCAAAATTGACAGCAAAACGAACCGTGTTGAAGTGTATGCGAAACAATACAGTATAAATACCAATTCGGTTTTTGCCATTGACGAAGATAAAAAAGGAAGGGTTTGGGTAGGAACCAATGGAGGAGGTGTTTTTGGTTTATTACCGGGCGACACCAATGTGTTGCACTACGGTTGGAACACGGGCCTGGCATCGGCCGATGTTTTCAGTTTGCTGTGCGACTCGCAGGATAATTTATGGATTGGCACCTACCGTTCGGGAATAACCCTTTTGCATGCAAATGGTAAAGCCAGGTATTTGGGAACCGACCAGGGCTTAAGCAACATAACTGTAACTGAACTGATGGAAGATAACCGCGGCAATGTGTGGGTGGGTACCAATGGCGGTGGCCTTAACTGCATTCAAATGCGTAGCGGATTATTCAGGCATTTTACCGCAAGGCATGGCCTGACCGATTATTACGGCTATGCTTTGTTCGAGGATAAAAAACATAACCTTTGGATTGGAACTAACGGTGGAGGGCCTAACGTTATTGACAGCGCCAAAAACATTCGCTGTTACCGCGATGCCATGGTTTATACGGTCCAGGGGGGCATTTACCAGGACGCCAGGGGCAGCATGTGGTTGAGTAATTTTATGCCGGCAATTACTGAAATTGACAGCGCAGGCGTTGTGAAACATTACAAAGCCCCGCAAGGCATCACCAAGGGGAACAGCTGGACCATACGGGGAGACGCAAAGGGATATATATGGGCCAATATGCTTAGCGCTGCCTTGTATGTCATATGCCCAGGCCGCGATTCAATTTTATTCATTGATTCAACCATGGGATTAAGCGCTTCAAACATTAACGATATATACATTGACCGTAGCAACCATGTTTGGGTGGCCACCAGTGGATCGGGTGTACAGGTAATTGACCCCGAACGCAAAACAGTAAGGACCATGAACAAAGAGACCGGCCTTTCTGATAACAATGTACTTGGCTTTTATGAAGACGAAGAAGGTCAAATGTGGATTGGAACCGATGGGAGGGGAATTGATATTCTAAATAAGGAACGAAATGCAAAAATAAACATCGGCATCGGGCAGGGAATGCCTCACAACCGCATTCAAAGTTTTGTAAAAGATAACGACCGTGTTTGGGTCGGAACAGGGCATGGTTTGGCCTGCATTACAAAAAAGAACGGTGCTTTTTTCATCAAGCGCATTGGACGGTCGGAGGGCTGGAAATCGGTTGACTTTTTTACCGCATCGGCCATAAGGCGTTATGATGGTACGCTCGTGTGGGGTGTTGGCGATGGTATTACGTTTTATAACCCGGGCAACCTTGAAGATAAAAAACCACCGGTTACGTTTATTTCAACCGTTAACATTATGCAAAAGGAATTGAACTGGCATTTTGAATCGAAAAAAAATGCCTTTGCGAAAAAAAATAACATTGAGTTTAAAGGAGTGACCGGTGATTATTTTTTGCCCGCTGCACTCGTTGTCCCGTTTAGCCAGAATCATTTGACCTTTGGTTTTACAGGCATTGCATTTGGCCAGGAGCCTGGAATACGGTACAGGTACATACTGGACGGGTTGGATGGGAAATGGAGTTCAATTACCAATGAAAACAAAGCCGATTACCGCAATATTCCACCGGGTAATTATGTTTTTAAAGTTGCTTCGTGCAATGCTTCAGGGTATTGGAGCAAACCTGTTGAATTTGCGTTTACGGTAAACCCTCCCTGGTGGCGTACGGTTTGGGCTTATAGCAGTTACGCGGTTATTTTTGTTTCTTTCATTGTTGGGTTTAACCGTATACGCACGCGATCGCTTTTAAAAAGACAGCGCCAGTTGGAAGAGACCGTGAAAGAACGCACGGCCGAAATTGAACAAAAACGGCAAGAAATAATTGATTCGATAAACTATGCGGCAAGAATACAGCAAGCCTTGTTACCATCGGAAAAGCTTGTTGACCGAAATTTGAAAAGGCTTGGAAAGGACAAGGACCGATAATGAAGAAGCTGCTGTTGCCCTTGGTTTTGTTGTCCTGTGGCAGGGATGAAAATGTTATTGAGCAGTCAACCATGAATGAACCTGTAGCTGTTCATGCAAAAAATCCTGATGGAATTTATATTGTTGTTTTGGGTACGGTGCAGGATGGGGGCTCACCCCACCTTGGTTGTTCCAAAACCTGCTGCAAAAAACTGTTTGAACATCCAGACCCTTTGCGTAAAGTGGTTTCATTGGCGGTGGTTGACAGCAAGCAACATAAAAGCTGGTTGATCGAGGCCACACCTGATTTACCTGAACAGGTAGCTAACCTCAACCGTTACGCAGGCGGTGATTTCCCTGAATCAATTTTTTTGACCCATGCCCACATTGGTCATTACACCGGCTTAATGTATTTGGGCAAGGAAGCAAAAAATACGAAACAGCAGAAGGTATATGCCATGCCACGCATGAAGGAATTTCTTGAAAAAAACGGACCCTGGAGCCAACTGGTGACCGATTCAAATATTTTAATAAAAAACATTAACGTACAGGAATCCTATTCAGTGAGCGCTGACCTTCAACTTTCACCGTTTCCTGTTCAGCACCGCGATGAATTTTCAGAAACTGTTGGATACACCATAAAAGGGCCGCATAAAACAGCGGTATTTATTCCAGACATTGACAAATGGTCAACCTGGCACAAAGACATAAAAGAAGTTGTTACTCAGGTTGATTTCGTTTTAATTGACGGTACCTTTTTTGACGGCAGTGAATTACCCGGCCGCGACATGAAAAAAATTCCGCACCCGTTGGTGGTTGAAAGCATGGAACTGTTCAAGGACCTCCCGGCAGCCGACAAAAAGAAAATCTATTTTATCCATTTAAATCATACCAACCCCTTGTTAAACCCTGAAAGCCCCGAAACAAAAAAGGTACAGGAAAAAGGATTTAACATAGCGCGCATGAATATGGTGCTGGAACTGTAGTTATTCTTTCTCTTTTTGCCCCAGCGAAAACCAATTTCCCGAATCGTCTTTAAACAAGGCCTCGATCCCGTAAAATTCTTTTTTCGGTTCCTTTGTAAAAACCACGCCTTTCTTTTTGTATTCTTCATACGTGGCGTAAATGTTCTTGCATTCAAACACCCCAAATCCAAACGTGCCTTTTTGAATAAGGTCGCGCATAACGGCAGCGGTTTCTTTGCTAAACATCATGCCCTCGGTAACGGGCATTAAGGTAAGTTCAAGTTCGGGCTGTTCGGGTGGTGTTACGGTTAACCAACGCATACCCGGACCCATGGGCGCATCGGTGTGGACCTTAAAGCCCAGTTTGTTTACATAAAAATCATAAGCCCTGTCCTGGTCCAGGACGTAAATGCTTGCGTGGATAATCTGGTGATCATGGTTAAATGGTTATTCGTTATTAGAGGCGTGGGTGTGGCATAAAGGGTGTTAAAGAACGCGAGCCAAAAATGCAAACAACAAAAGAGACGCATTTATTGAAAATTGCGATTGTTATGAGATACATCTCTGTGACTTTGGGGAACTCCCGGGTGCTCTGTGGTTAAGAAGCAAATGGCTTATTTTTTTTGAAAATCCCCTTGCCTCGGCAAAGCACCCGGGAATGTAAACCAGCGGCCTTTCGGCAATTTCTTTTTTGCGTTTTTCATGCTGTTTCATATACGCCTGCGGACTTATGCCAACATTGCGTGAAAACAATTGGCTGAATGAACCAAAGCTTTCAAAACCTACGGCCAGGCAGGTGTCGCAAACAGGCATTTGGTTTTGCAACAGTGCTTTTGCTTTTTCAAGGCGTACGCTGATTAAATACTGATGAGGGGTTTTACCATATATTTTAGCGAACAAGCGTATGAAATGGAACTTTGAAAAATGCGCCTCACCGGCAATGATGTTAAGATTAATGCACGAAGCATAATGTGTGTCAATATACAATTTTGCGTCCACAATACGCTTATATAAATATATTTTAGGGCCCGGGGGCATGCGTTGTCCGTTGCCGGTTATTTGGTTGTTCATGAGCGTGGGCCTGGTTTAGCCTGCACGATAAAAAGGTGTGGTGCCAAATATAAAACGTATTTCATATATTTGTTTACCATGCGCATATTTTTAATATCTCTTTTATTCTTACTGTTTGCAATGGGGTGTGCAACCAATGAAAACAATACAGGTAAAGTTGAAACATATGCCAAACCATTTGATTGGAAAAGCAATTACGGCCAACATACCGATACGTGTTTTAAACCTACCGATGAAAACGACACTCCCCCGTTTAAATATAATTGCCCCTGTGATTTATATCAATTTGGCGAATATCAAACCAGTGACAGTACACGCCACATTTATATTAGGGGTAAAAACTGGAACCCGCATTTGCGGTCCTGTACGTTTGCCTTTTACGAGGGGGCTTATAACACAACCACCGGTAATATGAAAGCTGTTAAAATTCATTTATTGGATGTTGAACGGTTTATTATTCCAACTGATGATACGGAGTATGGGAATAATCGTGTTGCAGGTAAAGTTATTCTGGTATTTTACCGCACAAACAAAGGAAGAGATACCATACTGGCTGATCCGGGGAATACAGGAATTTATCATGAGTAAACATCATGGCCCGCAAAGGAAAACGTGGGCTGCATTTAAACGTTAACAGAATAACGCGGCTCAACTCGCTCAATACGTTTAATGCTTTTGCACGCAGCATTATGGATAAACTGTGAGCGACAGAAAATCGGGTTTTACCGAAAAATCCGGTATAAAATAACCTATTTGAGTAATTTTTGCCGTCTGTCGCAAATGCCCCTGTTCAATGTCGGGGTTGCACCAGCCCGTTTTAAAGAGGCCCAACTATATTTGTATCATAAAAACATAACAACTATGAAAACATTGCATTTTAATGTAAAAATCAATGCTCCCAAAGAAAAAGTATGGAAAACCCTTTGGGACGATGTCACCTACCGCAAATGGACCAGCGCTTTCAGTGAAGGTTCGCACGCTGTGAGCGATTGGAAGGAAGGTAGCACAGTCCATTTTTTAGATGGAAAAGGCGCTGGCATGTACAGCAAAATTGCCAAACTGGTTCCCAATGAATTCATGTCATTCAGCCACCAGGGTGAAATTAAGGACGGGAAAGAACAGCCTGCAAACAGCGAATGGTCGGGGTCGCATGAAAATTACACGCTTAAGGAAGTGAACGACAGCACCGAACTGCTGGTTGACCTTGATTCGGTAGGTGAATTTGAACAATACTTTACCGAAGTGTTCCCAAAAGCCCTGGCGAACGTAAAAAATTTAGCAGAAAATTAAACAAGCATTTAAACCATTATAATATGTCATCCAATACAGTAAAATTGCACCGTGTGCTTAAAGCAAGTCCTGAAAAAGTGTTCCGCGCGTTCAGCGACCCCAAAGCGTATGCCACCTGGCTTCCACCTTACGGATTTATATGCGAGGTTCATCAGTTTGAAATGAAAACAAGCGGGAGCTACAGAATGTCGTTCATTAATTTCTCAACCGGTAAAGCCCATTCATTTGGTGGGAAAATTCTCGAAATAAAACCAAATGAATTCTTAAAATACACCGATCAGTTCGAGGACCCCAATTTACCGGGTGAGATGATTACCACCGTCCAGTTCAAAAAAGTAATAGTAGGCACTGAGCTGAACATTGTACAGGAAAACATACCTGCGGCAATTCCCGCTGAAATGTGTTACCTTGGCTGGCAGGAGTCATTGGAAAAATTAGCAAAACTGGTTGAACCGGAAATTCCGGATGCGTGATGCCCGTGGAAAGTTATAAATGCTTAACCATTTTAAAATTTGTGATTTCAACACCTTGAATTTTGTTTAACCGGGTTTGAAGTACCATGAACCCGCGCTTCTTGAAAAATGCTTGTGCTGTAAGACTAACATCAGCATACAGCACAGTACTTTTTCTGCGCATGGCTTCAGTTTCAATTTCGCTGTAAAGCCTGCTTGCAATGCCTTGTTTTTGATAATTCTTGTGAACGTACAGGAAGTCAAAATAATCATTGTTTTCCAGCGAAGCATAGCCTACTATCTTGCTTTCAACTAGTGCGACAAGCAAAAACTGTGTTGTCAGTTTGTTGATCCAGCGCTGGGTGTTTTCAACCGAAGTTGTCCAGACGTTTAGTTGTTCAGGTGAATAATCATTTTTACAAATAACGGAAATCGTATCAACAAACAACGCCTGCATTTCGGAAAGGTCGTCCGTTTCAGCAAACCGGATGGTTGGTTCATGGTGTTTCATTTTACTTTCAAGGTAATTGCATAATAGTTGCGCCAACAATTTTCAGGCAGTTGTCAAAACGCTTCCAAACCCGAAGGTACCTGAATTGTCCTTCAAGGGGCATGCCCATCATTCTTCCTTTGGCTTTCATGGTTACAATTGAAACAGCCGTATCGCCCGTTATCCTGATTTCGTCAATGACCGTTGAAGCGTCTTCAATAATCATTGTTTTTGACCTGTGGGCGTTTAAATCCATCTCCTTGGTCACTATTTGACCTGTGGGCGCAACGGCAACCAGGTCATCGTGCAAAAGTTGGTCAAGCATGTTAACATCGCTTACACGTTGTGCTGAAAAAAGTCTGTTTTCCGCTTCAATGATGTCCTGAGTCGTAATTTCTGTATTGTGCATAGTAAAAGGATATATTGTATTGCTGGGGGCTGCTAATTTTATTCCTGGGTTAATCTATTTTACATCAAGGTCAGTCTTCAATGGCCTCAATACCCTGTTCCTTGAGGCGTTCAAGGTGGTCTTTCATGGCCTTGAGTTGTTCGGGCGAATGCCCCTGCCAATCGGTTATTTCGCCAGTCACCCGGAGTGCATCCTGCGTACGGTATGACTTTGTTGGATTACCGGGGAACTTTTTGTTTGTCAAATTGGGATCATCTTCAATGGGGCCGGTAGGTTCCACTGTGTAAATTCTTCCGCGCCCTTCGCCCTGGGCAAGTTCGGCTCCCCAGGTAGCGGCATCAAGCGTAGCGGTCAGGTATACATAGGACGCCCTTTTGCGTGTACCATAATTTGAACTATATCCGGGTTCAATCAGGTCTCCCGGTTTCAGATCGGCTTTTGTACCGTGATAAAACCGGTTGTTGCTTTCTGGTTCCATTATTGGCATAGTTGATTGTGAATGTCTTTTTTGCATCTGTGTGGCCGTGCATTACAATGACCGGTAATGCGTTTATGGCTGTATCCAAATATACGTTTTTTCATGCGTCCCAAAAAAGACCTGTACTCCCAAATAATTTCTTAGTTTTACTCCGCCAATGAATCCACGCGACAGCAAAAAAACCAGACTGGCCGTACGTATAATTTTACCCGTTGCGGTTAGCCTGCTCCTGGTTTTACTCTGGGAAATTACCAGCCGGGCGGGAATTTTTCCACGGTATATGCTGCCTGGCCCGGCCGATGTGGTTGCCAGTTTTAAGGAAGAATTTGAAACTGGCCGCCTGGTAAACGATGTTATTGCCAGCATGTGGCGTATAACGGTAGGGTTTAATTTGTCGGCCGTACTGGCCATACCCATTGGCTTGTGGTTAGGCCAACACCTGATGATGCGCATTGCGTTTTCGCCCATGCTGAATTTTTTCAGGTTCCTGTCACCGCTGGCATGGATACCTTTTGCCATATTATGGTTCCACATTGGCGATAAACCTGCCATATTTTTGATTTTCCTGGCCACGTTTTTTCCATTGGTGATTTCAACCATGAGCGCTGTGGCCAACATACCCGTCATTTATTTTCGCGTAGCAAAAGATTATAGCTATAAAGGGTTTGAGCTGTTGACCAAAGTTACGTTGCCGGCTGTTTTACCGCAAATTATTACCGCGTTGCGTGTAAGTTATGGTATTGCCTGGGTGGTTATTGTAGCGGCCGAAATGGTGGGTTGCCAGGACGGGCTTGGTTACGGCATCTGGGACGCGCGCAACGGGCTCAAACTTGATACGGCCGTTGCTTATATGATTGTAATTGGAACGTTGGGCGTGCTGGTTGACCGTTTGCTGGCGCAGCTCACAAAAATGCCGGAGGTGCGTTGGGGTTATGAACGATAAACTAACGGACATAACACTTACGTTAAAAAACGTTTCGCACCGGTATGGCGAAATACCGGTTCTTGACAACATGAACCTGGAAGTAAAAAAGGGTGAATTTGTTGTGTTGGTCGGCCCGTCAGGCTGCGGTAAAACAACCCTGCTCAATGTATTGTCAGGCTTTATAAAACCTACAAGCGGAACGGTGCAGCACCATGGAGTCATACGTACGGTTTACCAGCAGGACGGGTTGTTTCCCTGGCTTACGGTAAGTCAAAACATAAGCATGGGTTTGCGCCTGGTGAAAAACGAAAAACAAAAACAGGATGAGCTTGCCGAAATGGTTGACCTCATTCATTTGAACGGGTTTGAAAACCATTATCCGCACCAGCTTTCGGGCGGCATGAAACAGCGCGCTGAAATTGCCCGTGCGCTGGCGGGCCATTCTGATATTTTATTGATGGACGAACCATTTTCGGCATTGGATTACCAGACGCGTTTGCGTATGCGCCAGGAGTTGGTTCGGTTACTGAAAGAACGCAACCGCACGGTGGTATTTGTCACGCATGACATTGAAGAGGCCGCGCAACTGGCCGACCGTGTGTTGGTATTATCCAACAGGCCGGCACACATCAGCAAGGAATTAATTCTTGATGCGCCCAAACCGCGTGAGTTGACCGGTGCAGCTGTTATTGGTGCTATGGATAAAATTTTGAAGGAACTTGGCTTGAATGTGTAACGTACAAGCATGCATGCATTTTCTATAATGCTAAAGAACTGCTTCAGGTGTACTTTTAGCTTAAAAAAAGGAATGAAAGCAAAATCAACAAAACCCTCCATTAGTAAAAATGGCTGGAAAACCTGCACACGGGGGCATAAATACCGCGGACCCGGACCTTGCCCCATATGCTGGCCCGGTGGAAGAAAGAAGAAATAAGTACCCGGTTTCTGCGCTTGAAAAAATGCATACCTGAATAAATGCGCATGCACCAACGAGCAGCTTAAAATGAGCGTAAAGGTTGTATTTTATACCCCAAAAAGCAAAAAAAGCTGGCGCAGGTTTTATTGACAACTACGGGCATTTCCGCGATTGGTGTCTTTAAAAAAAGATTTGGCAACGCGAAGGATCATGACGGTGTACACTACTAGTGCAGGTGCTGAATAAATTAAGAATGAAAATACCGAACTGGTTATGCATATCGGCCAGGTTTAAAACAACGGCAACGCGCTTAATAGCTACACAAACTGCCTGAGCCATTCCTGTGCTTTTTTGTAATCGTCAAACAACATGCACGGATAAGGCCCCTTGTTTGTTTCGGTAAAAATACGGCCTACTGTTTTACCTACCTGCGTGTCCGATACCATGGCCATGGCCTTGATATAACGTGTTAAATTACCTGCAACATAATTCAGCATTTGGCTTTTCTGGTCTTCAATCTGGCTCAGGTCATTCAGCAAACACAATTTTTGCATCCCGCTGTTTGACAATTCATCAAACAGGTTAAAAAGTAAATTATATTTTTCAGGAGTACGTTCGCCCGGTTTGCTTACCGCGTGCAAAATGCCTTCGCTATCGAACCAGCATTTCAGTAGTTCGGTTTCATAAATTTTCTTCTGCATCACTATAAATTCCACCGCGCAAAACTAAATTATTCCCCTAACAGGAACAAGAGTATAAATACGGTATTTTGCTAAAAATCACAATAAACGCATTTAGCATTCATCAACGCGCTAAAGCAAATTAATCATGTGCATGCGCCAGAGCTCATATGCTCCGCAAAGGCAGTAAATTAGCGTTTTCACCATGTAAAAATCGCTTAAGGTAACATTTCACATACTGTCTCATTTTGGGAAGAGCCCACGCTAACTGAAAGCTTTTAACGAATGGTATATAATATTCTATATATATGTATTTGCTGTTTCTCCAACCGTTTTGGTTGCGTAAAATGTTTTCAAGTCGGGCAAATACACCGTAAAGGTGGTGCCCACACCTGTTTCGCTGCGTACCTCAATGCTTCCTTTAAGTTTTTCAACGGCACGTTTTACAATGTATAAACCAAGCCCCGATCCCTTTGAAACGTTGGTAGCCCTGAAAAACATGTTGAATATTTTTTCCCGGAACTCAGGGTCAATGCCAATGCCGTTATCGCTTACTTCAATCCTGATGCCAGCGCCATGTTCGGTAATTTTAACGTTAACTACCGATTCTCTCCTGTTGCTGTATTTCACGGCATTTTCAAGCAGGTTTTGCAAAATGGAACTGATAAAACGGGTGTCTGCGTAAAAATCTTTTGTTTGATGTATAGTGATGTTGAAACGGATGTGTTCAATATTATCGGTATAGGCCAGGTTGGTTTTGGTATCATTCAACAGTTTTTCAAATTGTATGATGTCAATTTTTTCTTTCATGGTAGTAACATAGCTTATACTGGTAAGGTCTACCAGAATACTGTCAAGCCGGCTTACGGCCTCTTTAATTTTTTCCAGGTATACTTCTTTGGAGGCGGCTGTATCAATGGAAGCCACGTTGATAAGACCCAATATAGTGGTGAGGGGTGAACGCATATCGTGTGAGAGTTTTGAAATGAGGGTTTCCATTTCATTTATTTTTTCGTTCAGCTGTTCTTCCAGCTTTTTACGCACCATCAGGTCGCGGTCCAGTTCTTCGGTACGCTGTCGCACTTTTTCTTCCAGCCCTGTATTCAGGTTTTGTAACTCGTTCTTTGCTTTTTGGTGTTTGCGTGTAAGGCGTATAAGGAAAAACGCCAGTATGCACAACACCACACTGGCCATTATAATTAAAAACAGTTGACGTTTTTGCGCTTCAATGGTTTTTCGCAAGACATCGTTTTCTTTGCGCGTAAGCAGTGTTTTGTACTGCACTCTCATGTCGGCCATAAGCCTGTCACGCTCGGCATTGTTCAGTTTGCCCACAAGAGCATTTATTTCTTCCAGCTGGTTAAGGGCTTTTTCGTGGTTTTTGTTTTCCTTGTAAATTTCAAACAGGGTACGTTTGGCCAATAACGTATAATTGTCAATGCCGCACGAATCACTGATGAGTACCGATTGTAGCAGCAGCTCTTCAGATTTACCAGGTTGGTGCATGGAGTTGTACACACGTGCCATTTTGGTATAACACAAAGGCAGTTCACAGGTTTGTCCGTGTTTTTTGTATGTTTCAAGGCTTTGGTTGTACCAGGCCAGGGCGATCGTGTACGTTTTATTTACATATTCGGCATAACCAAGCATAAGATAATTGACGGCATGACCGCCTGCGCGCAGGCTGGTATCAGGGCTAATGTTAATTGATTTTAACGCGTGTTCACGTGCTTTGGCATAGTCCTGCAATGCAAAATAACATTCGGCAATGTTGCCCTCAACCAATGATTGGTAAGCCGGTGTATTATCTTTAATGCGGCTGGCATACGTACGGCAGGTGTTCAGGCAGTCAATGGCTTCGTCAAGGTTACCAGTCGCTTCCAGCACATCGCAATACAAAAAACGGCCGTGAAAGTTTTCTTGTGGTGTAAGGTTTTTTTGTTCCAGAAAGGTGAGTACGGCTTTTTGCGCCTTTGCAAACTGGTTGGCATACACGTATTGGTTTACTTTTTGACGCAGGCTGTCAAGGCGTTGCTGGGACTTAAGCGGCAATAAGCCTGGTATAAAAAACAAAAGCAAAATAAACCGCATAGCGTTTTTACAACCCCGGTTAAACATGCAAACAACTAAACACTATGCAGAGGGGTTGGCTACCTGCCGTGTATTGGGTCAATAACTAGTAGTTTACATCAAGTATACCAAATATAAGGTTTATTTTGCCTGAATTAAATTTTTTCGACTGATTTTGGCCTATATCAGGTCAAACAGCTGAAAAATACGGGTAATGTGTGGCTTATGACGTTCTGAAATAGTGCAAGTATTATCAGGTATATAAATTTCTATATGCAGCGTAAGTTCGCATGACGTTAGGAATATTTAAACTTCAGCAAGACTGTACGCCTCACAAAAACATTACCATCACTGTTCCAACAACTCCTAAAAAAAACATCATGTTTACTACAGGCTCCCAATCTTTCATGAGTTTGTTCTGCCTGTCGTTGATTTCCTTCTGATACCCCTTTGCAAAGGCAATGCGGAACATAATAAATAACTGCTGCCCTATATCCAGTACAAACCCGCTCCACATCATCCAGTAATCAAACCCGTGCAATGCATTCATCATGTCTAAAAACGGTTTGCCCAACAGGCAAGGAGCCGCCAATAGCGGAGAGGCAAACACCAGCAACACCAACGCCATTAAACGGTAATCACGGCCCGACATTTTTTTATGGTTGAGCAGTTCAAAGTTGGTGCGTTTTTTCATTAGTGTCAAAATAATCATGATAACGACCACAAGCGCCTGCAAGCATAAAAAC
>Ga0196964_10001174_pt1 | contig 13565 bp, 6 predicted proteins | sample S1_10metaG_FD_148615 | JGI IMG/M metagenome (GOLD analysis project Ga0196964, IMG submission 148615) | Soil microbial communities from Anza Borrego desert, Southern California, United States - S1_10 | ecosystem: Environmental > Terrestrial > Soil > Desert | place: USA: California | collected...
TTGTTCTTTGAGTCAGGAACGGTGTGATAGAACGGGCGCTGTCCTTCATTGCCATTCAAGCGCCAGCCCACGTGGAAATGGTTGTCCCACGCCGCGAACAGGCTCAGGTAGTTGTCGTTGTCCCAGTAAATCGTGACCGTGGGATAAACAGCGAAGCCGCCCTCTGTCTTCATGTAGCACGAAACAGTCAGCGGGTTCTTGTCCGTGCCGATGATCTCGTTGCGGCGCTTGATGCCGGCGTACAGACGCGGCTCACACTTAATGGTCAGGCCATCTTTACCAGTCGTGATCGTCGGCTTGCCCTTGTCGGATTTCTGTTCGACCCACGCGTCGGCGAGCTTCGCATCGGTCAGCGGATCGATGACTTCGATAGCATGGGATCCGATGCAGAGCAGGAGTAGAAGGAAGGCGGCTTGGCGAGCAACAACCATCATGCGTGAAGACCCCGGGGACATTTCAACAATGCTGTGAACCGCGTAAACAAATACACCGCTTGCACATGCGACGTTGAAGTTATAAGGGCTGAAATTGTGCCGTGAAGTGCCGGAGCATTGGAGCCTGCCAGGTAAGTTTCATTCCGCGGATACTCTCCCGCCGGCCGAATGTCTCCAGCACGATTTCCCCGATATAATCGACATGGCTTTGCGTATAGACGCGCCGTGGAATAGCCAACCGAACCAGGTCCATGCTGGCAAGTGTCTCTTTTCCGGTGGCGGGGTCGAACTTTCCGAACATGGCGCTGCCGATCTCGACGCCGCGCAAGCCCCCGAACTCATATAACGCGCAGACTAGCGCCTGCCCCGGATACTGCTCAGACGGGATGTGCGGCAGGAAGGCGCGCGCGTCCAGATAGACCGCGTGTCCGCCGGGCGGCTCGACAATCTTTACGCCGCCAGTTCGGACTTTCGCCGCGAAGTATTCGATGCAGGCGTGCCGGTACTCGAGGTAACGCTCGTCGAGGACCTCTCGCATGCCGACGGCAAGCGCCTCGAGGTCGCGCGCGGCGAGCCCCCCGTACGTGGGAAAGCCTTCGGTCAGGATGAGCAGATTGCGCGCCTGCTCCGCCAGCTTGTCATCGTTGCAGGCGAGAAAGCCGCCGATGTTCGAGAGCCCGTCCTTCTTGCCGCTGAACGTCGCGCCGTCGCAGTATGAGAACATCTCCTGCGCGATGTCGTGCGGAGACTTGCTCGCATACCCCGGTTCCCGCGTCTTGATGAACCACGCGTTCTCGGCAAAGCGGCAGGCGTCGAGGAAGAACGGGATCTTGTGCTTCTTCAGGACGGCGCTGACGGCGCGGATGTTCTCCATGCTGACCGGCTGCCCGCCGCTGGTGTTGTTGGTCACTGTCAGCATGCCGAGTGGGATTTGTGGGGCAGACATTCCTGTCTGCCTTGAAAGAAGCGCCTCGAGTTTTTTCACATCGAGGTTGCCCTTGAACGGCAACTGCAGCGACGGAACGCGAGCTTCATCGATGACCAGGTCCAGCGCTTCGGCGCCGGTGAACTCGATATTCGCCCGCGTCGTATCGAAGTGGTTGTTGCTGGGGATGGTCTTTCCCGCGCCACCGACGATCTGGAAGAGAATGCGTTCAGCCGCGCGGCCCTGGTGCGTCGGGATGATGTGTTTGAAGCCGGTCAGTTCGCGCACGACCGATTCGAACTTGTAGAAGCTGCGGCTGCCGGCGTAGCTCTCGTCGGCGACCATCATCGCGCCCCATTGCGCCGACGACATCGCCGAGGTGCCGCTGTCGGTGAGCAGATCGATGAGGATGTCTTCGGCGTGGATGAGGAAAGGGTTGAAGTGAGCCTGCTGCAGGATCTTCTGGCGTTCTTCGCGGGTGGTGAAGCGGATGGGCTCCACCATCTTGATCTTGAACGGCTCGATGATCGTCGCCATGGGCTCCTTATATAAGGGGTGGAGAGGAACGCCAAGACAAGCGATCTGCGTGAGTAGAGAAAGTCGCGATCTTGCACGCGAAGCGCAGCAGTCGCCTAATGAACGTGTGCACTTCAGAAATGTCTCTAAGAAAATAAAAGTCCAGATGGTGGCAGCAAAGATTGCTCTATTTTGCGACAATAATGCAGGGCCAACAGCAAGTTTACAGAGTATCTTTCATCCAGAAGCCCTTTGCTCGGACTCCGGTCATCTTGCAATGCCTTAGGAGGGAACGGCTTATGGGCCTGCCACGGCATCGCCGCGCTAGGTGTTACCACTCCAGCGCCGCCGCGTTGACACTTTTGCTGAGCTTTGTCGGCGTGCCCTGCAGTTTTGCTGCGGATTTTTCGCCGCCCGACAAAGCCGCGGCGCTCGACGCGGTCAAAGCCATGGTCGGTGAAGCCGCCAAATCAGGGAAGAAAATCGACGTCTGGCTCAACATGTTCGGCTCGTTGCAGAAGGCAGAACTCTCCAAAGTCGACGCCAAGAATGTCACCGTCAAAGTTCAGAACAACCCGTTCGATCAGCCCTGGGACAAGATCAGTCAGGATCAGATCGCCGCGATGGCCAAGGCTTGTGTGCTTGGCGATGCGAAGCGCGCGCTGACGCTCGCCGACTACTGCCTCGCCACCGAGCAGAAACAGAAAGCAGAAGAGGCGCTCGAGATGGTCAGCCAGCTCGATCCCAAGATGACCGCGGAACTCGGGCCGCGCTTCAAGTACGTGGGAAGCGTCAAACAGGCCGAAGAGCCTGTGATCGCGCGCGTCAGCGCTGCGGTCTTGACGGGTACCGGAGCGGGCGCGTCTTCGAGCGGCTCGGCGCCCGTCGAAGCCAAACCGTACGCGCCGCCGCCGAAAATTGCCTTCAAGCCGTCAGAGCCGGGTCTGCTGGTTCCGGTCAAAGAAGTGGCCGCTGCGATCGACAATGCGATCGAGATCGACCTGGCAGAGATGGGCATCCGGCCCGAGCCGCTGTGCGATGACACGGCGTTTCTACGCCGCGCGACGCTGGATCTGACCGGACAGATTCCGTCGCCAGAAGAAGTGATCGAGTTCTTCAAGAGCCCGGACTCGAACAAGCGCGCCAAGAAAGTCGGGGAACTTCTTCAGCGAGCCGAGTACGCGGATCACTGGGCGACGTTCTGGAATGTGCTGCTTGTCGGCCGGCGCACGCGCAGCGATGCCGACATCAACACGCCCGTGCTGCGCGGCTGGCTGCGCGAGCAGTTCTCAAAGAACGTCGCGTACGACAAGATGGTGACGGAACTGCTGACCGCGACGGGTTCGAACGACAAGAGCGGCCCGGCAAACTATCTGACCTATCATCTCAACGACACGCTTCCGAACACGATGGCGCATCTGTCGCAGACGTTCCTGGGCGCGCGCATCGGCTGCGCGCAATGCCACGACCATCCCTTCGACAAATGGACGCAGCAGGACTTCTGGGGCTTTGCGGCGTTCCTGGCCAACACACGCAGCGACCGGCGCGAAGAGAAGAACGATCCGAAGGACAAGAACCGCGTCACCCGCGCGTGGCATGTGCTCGTCGACCAGGACAACAAAAACGGCGGCGGTCGCTACGATCCGCCGAGCGGAGATCTGAAGCTTCCCCCGAAGGCGCTCGACGGCCCTGTGCTGAACATCGCGCCGCTTGCGAAGAACGACTCGGGCGGTGGCGAAAAGAAGAAGCGGCGCCGCGACAACAAGCCCGAAGAAAAGCCCGCCATGCAGAAGCCTGAAGAGAAGAAGGACGGCATGATGGCCGGCGGCATGATGGGCATGGACGGCGACATGGCCATGGGCATGGCCGGTTCCGCCGCCGAAGACGCCGGCAGCCGCGGCCTTGCTTATCGCCGCGCGCTGGCCAATTGGATCACCAGCCCGAAGAACGAGAAGTTCTCGCAGTCGGTCGTCAACCGCGTCTGGCGCTCGATGTTCGGATACGGCTTGGTCGAACCTATCGACGACATCCGGCCGAAGAACCCGCCGTCGCACCCCGCCGCGATGGACATTCTCGTGCAGGATTTCAACGCCTCAGGCCGCGACCTGAAGCGCCTGATGTCCGTGATCGCTGCCACAAAGGCGTACCAGCGCGCATCGGTGGGTAATTCGATCAACGCCGAACGCCACAAGGCCGTGCGCTACGCCGCGCGTGCCGAAGTGCGCCCGATGACGCCTGAGATGCTCCTTACTGCGATCGTGAAGGCGACGGGCGGCGACGAAAAAGCCGACGCGCTCATGGCCGGTCTCCGCGCGCGCGATACGGCGATGATGGAAGGCAAGATGGACAACGTCAGCGACGACGTGCGCCAGTTCGGCGACTTGATGCAGCGCTTCATCAACACCTCCACGGCCGAAGACCGCGCGGGCAAGCTGCAGTTTGAAGGGACCGTCGCTCAGGCGCTGATGATGATGCACTCCAATTACATGACCAACGCAGTCAAGAGCGGCGTGGAGCGCTTCAAGAAGAAGGGCATGGGCGACATGGTCTACATCTTTGCCGCCACGCTCGGCCGGCCGCCCTCGAACATTGAAGCCGCGGCGTTCTCCAACCAGACCCTCGAAGATATCATGTGGGTGCTGTTGAACTCCGCCGAATTCGTGACGATCCATTAACAGAATTGACGAGGTAAGGCAGTCACAGGGTGGCCCACCTGAAGGGTGGGCGCCGAAGGCGCAAGAGGCAGCGACCAGACACTTTCGAATCGGCAGTCAGGTTCACGGCGGGGAAGAACGTTCTCGTAGCGGATTTCGAGTCTCAGCGAAACTGAAGGAGAGTTACAATGCCATCGCCCATCTACTGCCCCGGTCCGGTGACCCGCCGCGGACTGATCAAGAGTGCCATTGCCGCGTCGTTCGGCTATGTGCTCGGCCGGAATTTCATTCCTGCCGCATGGGCCGCTGATGAAGTCCCCGGCAAGGGAGCCGCCAAGCCGGCTGCCGGCTACGTCCAGGCAAAGGGCCGCGCGCGCAACATCATCCTCATGTGGATGGGCGGCGGACCGAGCCACATCGATACGTTCGATCCGAAGCCGGGTACGCCGCAATCGGGCGGTGTGAAAGGGATTGAAGCAGCGACAGGCCTGCAGCTTTCCGAGAAGCTGCCGAACCTCGCCAAGATGGGCCGCCATCTTTGCGTGCTGCGCGGTGTCACCAGTAAAGAGGGAGATCACGGACAGGCCAGCCACCTGATGCACACGGGTTATCGCGAGCAATCCGGCGTCGAATTCCCGGCGCTCGGTTCGATCGTCTGCGCTGAGTGCAAGGATGGTCCGCAGAGCGAACTGCCGAGCTACGTTGCGCTGAACGGCGGCGGCTTTGGCCCTGGCTTCCTCGGCGCGGAGTACGGGCCGTTCTCGCTCGGCGCCGGGCAGTCGATTCCGGATCTGGTGGCGCCAGGGAAGGCGGGTTCCAACGAGAGCCGCCGCCGGCTGCTCGATCTGCTCGACAAACATTACGCCGGGCAGACGGGCGCGCCGTTGGCCACCGAACATCAGAAAACCTACGAACGCGCGATCAAGCTGTCGAAGTCGCCGCTCGCAAAGCTCTTTGAGATCAAGGGCGACGATGTGAACAAGGCCGCGAAGTACGGCAACAGCGGCTTCGCGCGAGCGTGCTACGTCGCCAAGCAGCTTGTCACCAGGGGCGGTGTGCGCTTCGTCGAGATCGACCAGGGCGGTTGGGACACGCACGAGAAGAACGACGAAAACACCAAGCGGCTTTGCGATGTCATCGATCAGCCCTTCGCGCGGTTGCTTGAGGAACTCAACGCCGAGGGCGCGCTCTCGCAGACGATGATCATCTGGATGGGCGAATTCGGCCGCACGCCCAACATCAATGCTAACGCCGGCCGCGATCACTATCCGCGCTGCTTCAGCATCGCCATGGCCGGCGGCGGCGTGAAAGGCGCACAGGCGGTCGGCAAGTCCACAGCCGGCGGTCAGGAGCCCGACGGAACCGCGATCACCGTTCCGAACCTCTTCTACTCGATCTGCGAGGCCTGCGGCATCGATCCGAAGAAGATCCGCGACAGCGCCGACGGGCGTCCGATCCAGGTGGTGGATCGCGGGGCAAAGCCGGTCGAAGGCATCTTCGGCTAGGTTAGTTAACTCATCACTTGGATAAAGACGGGCGCACAGCGAGTGCGCCCGTTTGCTGCCGCGCGATTTGTACGCACCCTCGTACTTGATTTCCCCTTCGCGACGTTACCAAAACGGCAATTTTCAGCCTGCCGCTGCTAGGTTTCCGCGTTTACGCCTCAGGAAGAGCCCTCGAATACGTGGCATGTGTTTTGATCTCCAAGCGACGCCATCAGCTACGCGCTGTTTGACGCTGAGCAGAGACAGCCATGCCACTATCGGAGGGGTCCTTGCGATTGAAGGTCGGTATCTACACCGCAGCCTATCCCGGCGTGAACGGCGCTGGAGGCATCGCGACTTATACGGAGAGCCTTGCGCTTGGCCTGGTGCAGCTCGGCCATGAAGTTCACGTGTTGACTTTGGGCGATGAGACCGAATCGCATCGTATCAAAAACGTACATATCCATTTTGCGCGCAAGAAATACCTCGGTGGCCTCGAACGTTGGATTCCAGGCGCGCGTGAAGCATGGGCGGTGAGCGCGCGAGCGCGCGAGCTTGCCCGCGAACATCAGCTCGACATTTTTGAGTTTCCAAATTGGGAAGGCCGCGGCGCGTTCTTCAAGTATGGGTTCGGCGCCCCGCCCATGGTTGTGCGGCTGCATACTTCTCTTGAAGAGACTCTCGCTCTCGAGAAAAAGTCGCGGACGCTCGGGCAGCGGTTCGAATGTGCGCTCGAACGAGCGGCGTGCCTGCGCGCCGACGCATTGTACGTCAGCACGCGTGCCCACCGCACCCACATGGCTGAAGAGTTGAGAATTCCCGAAGCTCGAATGAGCGTGCTGCCGCTCGGCATTCCGGATGTCTCCGAGAGCGCCGCGAGACAGCCGCGTCCGCGCGGGAAGACTCCGATCGTGTTGTGCCTGGGGCGGCTCGAGCGGCGCAAAGGGAGCGCGACGCTGCTGCAGGCCGTGCCGGAGATCGTGAAGCACTGCGCGGATGTTCAGATCATCTTTGCGGGCAAGGACCGCAGCCACGCCCCGGGGAACGTCACTCATCAGGAGTACTTCGCGAAGAATTTCCCGTCGAGCCTTCAGCGCAACGTTGTTTTCAACGGCTTTACCAGCGACGCGGATCTCAGGGATCTCTTCCAGCGAGCCGACGTGCTTGTGGCTCCTTCGTTGTACGAGAGCTTTGGGCTGATCTTTATCGAGGCGATGCGCTGGAGCGTGCCGGTCATTGGAACCAGGGTCGGTGGCATCCCCGAGATCATCACCGACGGCGTCGACGGAGTCCTGGTGCCGCCGGCATCGCCGCCCCACCTGGCAGAAGCCATCGTGCGCGTGCTCTCTGATGAGCCGCTGCGGCTCCGGTTGGCTCACAATGGCAGGCAGACGTATGAGCAGCGGTTCACCCATCACGCGATGGCGGCGCGAACCGCGGCTTACTTCCAATCCATTATTGCCGCGCCCGTCGCGAAGGGCGCAGTCCCCCGGCCTCTGCATTCTCCGGCGCATTGGAGCTGATTCACGTGACCGATATTGCAAACACGATTCGCATCAGTGTCGTGATCCCGACCTATAACTACGGACGCTTCGTGTGTGAAGCTGTCGATTCGGTCCTGGGACAGACCTTGCAGCCGCTCGAGATCATCGTGGTTGATGATGGATCGACGGACAACACGGCTGAAGTCCTGAAGCCGTACGGCAACCGCATCCGCTACATCTACCAGAAGAACGAGGGGCTCTCCGCCGCGCGAAACGCAGGCATTCTCGCGGCGCGTGGAGAATGGATCGCGCTTCTCGATTCAGACGACACGTGGGAGCCGCGCAAACTCGAGCTGCAAGCTGCGTTCGCGGCCGCGCATCCCGAGATCGATCTGCTTGGCACTCTGGAATTGACAGCCGCGGACTCGCCGCAGCTTGCTTGCGAAGCCGTCTTCATCACCACGCGCGATTTCCTTGGCGGCGCTCCCTTCGGACCCAGCAGCGTCCTGATGCGGAAGTCTCGCGCCATAGAGGCCGGACTGTTTAAGGTCGATCTACGCTCTGTCGAAGACCGTGACATGTGGCTCCGACTGTCCACGCGAGGGAAATGCGCGCGGTTGAACACGCGCCTGTGGACCTACCGGCAGCACAGCAACCAGATGCATTCAAACGCGCAACGAATGCAAGAGTCGTACCTCCGCGTTCTGAATGAGTTCTTCTCAGAGTTCCCGCGCGAACGGAAGCATCGCCGGCTGGCGTACGCATGGTATCACTTCGATTCCGCGCAGGAGTATTCCCTCGGTGGACGAACTGCTCGTGCGATCGGGCATCTGCTCCGGTCCTTCATGCTCCAGCCGTGGCCGCTGCCGCAGTTGTGCCGCGTGCGCAAGTTCAACCGATTCATCTTGATGGCAAAGTGCCTGCTCGGTGACAAGGGTGTGGGCTCCCTGCTGCGAATGCTGAAACCACGCCGCCGCAGTGTCGAGCAGACGCCGCAGCCCAGCCCGGGCGAAGTCTACGCGAGCCAGAAGTGAACTGTGCCGGCGGTCGCCGCCGGACGGAGGGACGTATGGAAGAACTTCGGGAACGAATAGCGAAGCTCTCTCCTGAGCAGCGGCGGTTACTCGAACACAAGCTGCAGCAGAAAGTTCGCGACCGCATCGAGTCCATTGCCAGCGACACCCTGCATATCAGGCGGAATCACGCCGAGGCATTGCCGCTGTCATTCGCGCAGCAGCGACTGTGGTTTCTCAGCCAGCTCGACGAGCAGAGCACGCAGTACAACATTCCATACGCTGTCGAACTGAAGGGCCGCCTCAGCGTGGAAGCGCTCTCGCAGACGCTGCGCACGATCGTGGCGCGGCATGAGGCGCTGCGGACGACCTTCTCTCTTGAAAACGGCGTCGCCGTTCAACGCGTGGGCAGCGCATCGAATGTTGAGTTGAAACAGATCGACCTGAGTCACGCCCCTGCGGAAGTGCGTGAACAACTCAAGATGGACACGCTGCGCCAGGAGGCCAAGCGCCGCTTCGATCTGCGGCGCGAAGTGCTCATTCGGGCGGCGCTCGTGAAGCTGCAGGCCGATGAGTTCGTCCTCTTGCTCACCATTCATCACATCGCCGCGGATGCATGGTCCTTCGGAGTACTCTTCAGAGAGCTCGGCACGCTGTATGAGGCTTTCTCGAAAGGCGCTCAGAATCCGCTTCCGCCGCTCGACATTCAATACGCTGACTTCTCCATCTGGCAGCGCGAGTGGCTGTCAGGCGAGACACTTGGAAAGCAACTTAATTATTGGAAACGCAAACTCGGCGGGCTCGCCGTCCTGGATCTTCCGACCGACAACCCTCGCCCGGCGAAGATGACCTACGAAGGCAGGCGCCTCACCTTCACCTTGCCCGCGGCCTTATCGCTCGAACTCAAGCAACTTGCGCGCAAAGAGCGTGTCTCCGAGTACATGCTGTTGCTCGCCGCATTCAAGGTGTTGCTGCGACGCTATAGCGGCCAGACGGATATTGCCGTCGGTTCGCCGATCGCCAATCGCAATCGCATCGAGCTGGAAAAACTGATCGGTTTCTTCGTCAATACGCTCGTTTTGCGCACAGACCTCGGCGGGAATCTCACGTTCCGGGAGCTGCTCTCGCGCGTTCGCGAGACGTGCCTCGACGCCTACGCGCACCAGGAACTCCCCTTTGAGAAGCTCGTCGAAGAACTGCAGCCGCAGCGAGACCCCAGCCGCAATCCGTTCTTTCAAACAGCGTTCGTGCTGCAGAACACACCCATCGCTCCGCTGAAGCTCACGAATCTGGTGATCACGCCCCTTCCGCTTCATGACGGCACGGCGAAGTTCGACCTGACACTGATGATGCACGAGAGCCGCGGCCAGTTCAGCGGCATTCTCGAGTACCGCAGCGATCTGTTTGAAGACGACACGATCCGGCGTATGGCTGGCCACCTGCAGACGCTTCTGACAGGCATTGTGGCGCAGCCCGAAACGGCGATCTCGAAGCTGCCGTTGCTGAGCGACCTCGAGCTTCATCAGGTGAAGCACTGGGCCGACACGAAAACCCCGTACCCAGATGATGTCCCCATACACAAGCTTTTCGAAGACGTTGCGGCGCGCACACCGGAGGCGACCGCAGTCTCGTTCGAAGGGCAGAGGCTCTCGTATCGGACGCTGAATGAACGCGCCAACCAGCTTGCGCGAGTCCTGCAAAAGCACGGCGTGCGGCCGAAGTCTCCTGTCGGGTTGTGCATGGAGCGCTCGCCAGACCTGATCATCGCTGTGCTCGGAATTTTGAAGGCCGGGGGAGGGTATGTTCCGCTCGATCCGTCGTACCCGCGCGAGCGGCTTGCGCTGATGGTTCGTGACTCGGGCGCGCCAGTCATCATCGCTGAAGGGGGCGCAGTGGCGGCGTTGCCGAACGTCGAGACGCCGGTGCTGGAGTGGGAAGCCATCACGGCCGAAATGTCGCGCATGCCGGCCGACAATATGCAGCCAGGCGTCGGTGGCAACGATCTCGCGTACATCATCTATACCTCCGGATCGACCGGCCAGCCCAAAGGCATCTGCATTCCGCAGAAAGCCGTCAATCGGCTCGTGCTGAACACCAACTACGTTCAGTTGAACGCATCAGCTCGCGTCGCGCAGGTTTCGAATGCATCGTTCGACGCCGCGACGTTCGAGTTCTGGGGCGCGCTGCTCAACGGCGGCGAACTCGTGATCATTCGGAAGGACATCGCGCTTTCGCCACGAGACTTCATCGCGGCTCTTCGCGAACACCGCATCTCGGCGATGTTCCTGACCACGGCGTTGTTCAATCTGCTGATCGACCATGATCCCGCGGCATTCAGCACGCTCGAGCATCTGATGTTCGGCGGCGAGGCCTGCGATCCGCGGCGCGTGCGCGCGTGTCTTGCCGGCGGCCCGCCGAAGCGGCTGCTGCATGTCTACGGGCCGACCGAAGTCACGACGTTCTCGACATGGCATCTCGTCGAGAACGTTCCGGAGGACGCGCAAACCGTCCCGATAGGTAAACCGCTCGCGAACACCGAGGCCTATGTTCTCGATCGCGATTTAAATCCAGTGCCGCCGGGCATTCCGGGAGAACTGTACCTCGGCGGCGACGGCCTGGCGCATGGTTACCTCAACCGCCCGGAACTGACCGCGGAGAAATTTATCCCGCACCCGCTGAGCACCGAGCCGGGCGCGCGGCTGTACAAGAGCGGCGACATCGTGCGCTATCTTCCGAACGGAGACATCGAGTTCATCGGACGCCGTGACCACCAGGTGAAAATCCGCGGCTTCCGCATCGAGCTCGGTGAAATTGAAGCGGCGTTGCTCGAACACGACGCCGTCAAGCAGTGCACCGTCATCGCGCGCGAGGAGACCCGTGGCGACCGCCGCATCGTCGCGTACGTCGTGCTCAAGGATGGAGCGCAGGCGCCGGACTTCAGAAAGTTCCTCAGCGGAAGAATGCCGGAGTACATGATTCCATCAGCGATCATGACGCTGGCCTCGCTGCCATTGAATGAGAACGGAAAAGTCGATCGCAAGGCGCTGCCTGCCCCTGATTACACTGCAGCAGAGCAGCGCAACGCCCGCACGCTCCCGCGCTCCCTTCTCGAAAGCCAGATCGTCGAGATCTGGGAGGACGTGCTTGGAGTGAAAGGCATTGGGATCACAGACGACTTCTTCCATCTCGGCGGCCATTCTTTGCTGGCTGTTCAGATGATGGACCGCGTGGAACAGATTTGCGGGCGCAAGCTGCCGCTCACTGCGCTCTTTGCGAATGCGACCATCGAGAACCTCAGCCGGGAGCTCTTGAACTGTGAGAACAGGGATGGGCAGCGCCCGTACATGGCGATCCAGGCCAGCGGACAGAAGCGGCGCTTGTTCTTCCTGCACGGCGACGTCTACAGCGGCGGCCTGTACTGCATCAACCTTGCCCGCTGCCTGGGGCCAGACCAGCCGGTGTACGCGATCCATCCTCACGGCATGGACGGGCGTGTTTTCGATATGTCCATCGAGGAGATGGCCGCAGAGCAGTTGAAGGTGATCCGTTCCATCGATCCGCATGGCCCCTATCTGCTCGGCGGCTTCTGCGCGAGCGCGTGCGTCGCGTTTGAAGTCGCGCAGCAGCTTCGGGCCTCGGGCGCAACCGTGGAACGGTTGATTATGGTTGATGTTCCGCCGCTGCGGCACGATTGGCGCCTCATCCGCGCCGCTGTGAACGCATTTGGCGCGTTCCATCTTTCGGCCGCGGAGCGGCGTGAGCTCTACTCAACGTGTCTCAAGCGGTACGCACGCCTCCGTGAATTCGCGCGCTCCGGGGTGCGCGAGCAGATCAACAAGATCGGCCGGAAGCTCTCATCGCGCCGCAACAGCGTGCCTGCACAGGAGAAGACGGTCGTCGGCGTCCGCAACATGCCGCGCGACATCGCCCTCGCGTATCAATGGGCCATCGCCGGCTACGCTCCCAGGCGTTATCCCGGAGATGTCTCGCTGATCTTCAGCGATGATGTTCACAGCGATGGCGACGCGACGCTGGGCTGGGGCGATGTCACTCGAAGCGCGGACGTGTATCGCATCCCGGGTGACCATCAAACCTGCCGCACGAAGCACAACAAGGAGTTTGCCGAGCAGGTGCTGAAGTCTCTTTCAGGGCGTTGATTGGGTTCTCGGCCCACGCACATCCGCCGTAAGCGGCTGCCCGTAGCGGGTTGCCCAAGAGTCGTCTACTCGACCGTTGCTGGAACGGCCGTTGACTGGCGCGCAGGTTCGCGCGCGGGATCTGAAGTCTGCGTCGGATCCGCACGGATGATCCATTCATCCAATGCCTGGACCATGACGGGCCACGTGAACGGCACCATGATGAGAATCCCGCGCATCTCGCGCAGGACGCCCGGCGTTGCGATGTAGATCAGCGCCCAGAGCGGGAACTGCAACGCGAGAATCTGCAGCGGCAACGGCACACGATTGCGGCGCAGCAGCAGATACAGGATGGGCAAACCGAAAACGACTGCCATGCCCCAGACATACAGATGCAATTGAGTGAAGTTGTAACTGAACGGCGGCCCGAACCATCCGCGATCTGTCCCGTAGAGCACACGCGGGAGCAACTGTCCAAAGGCCGCGAGCCCCAGAGCGATGCCGAGCTCCGTAGAAATCTTCAGCATGCCGCCGCGACGCCGGATCAATTCCATTCCGGCAACACAGAACGGCACGAAAACGTGCTTTTCCCACACGAATCCAGAGATGAACAGCAGCGCGAAGTAACGCCATGTGCGCCGTTCGTTGAGAATCTCGCCCACGAGCGCGACGGCCAGAAGCGCTCCCCACGGATCGTTCGGATGGTAGTCGTTGTCGAACCAGAACATGTTGATGATGGCAACGAGATACAGCACCGAGCAGAACGCCGCCGCCGGCGAACCAAATCTAAGGCACAGCCTGTACAGCAGCGCCAGGAACAGCACTAGCCCGACCGTGTAGTAGACCATGTGCACAGCCGCGAACCAGATCGGCGTGCGTTTCGGCGCCAGCGAGAACAGTTGCTCCAGAATGTTGTCGT
>Ga0196964_10001175_pt1 | contig 13554 bp, 8 predicted proteins | sample S1_10metaG_FD_148615 | JGI IMG/M metagenome (GOLD analysis project Ga0196964, IMG submission 148615) | Soil microbial communities from Anza Borrego desert, Southern California, United States - S1_10 | ecosystem: Environmental > Terrestrial > Soil > Desert | place: USA: California | collected...
CGCCACGGGCAATTCGCAGCTTCAGTTCCTGGACCAGCTGGTGAAGATCGGCGGCGTGGACTGGTCGCGCGTGACGCTCTTTCACATGGATGAGTACCTCGGCATCAGCGCCGACCATCCGGCCAGTTTCCGGCGCTACATGCGCGAGCGCGTTGCGGCGAAACTCAAGCCGAAGGTGTTTCATTACATGGAAGGTGACGCCATGGAGCCGCTCGCCGAGTGCCGCCGCTACGCAAAGCTGATCGCCACGCAGCCGATTGATCTGTGCTGCCTGGGCATCGGTGAAAACGGGCACCTGGCGTTTAACGATCCGCCGGTCGCGAATTTCACCGACCCTGAACCGTGCAAGATCGTGAAGCTCGATCTGGCCTGCCGCCAGCAGCAGGCGGGGGAAGGGCACTTCCCGAATATCGACGCCGTTCCGCAATACGCTCTGACGCTCACGATTCCGGCGCTCTGCTCGGCCAAACGCATGCTCTGCATCGTTCCTGAGAAACGCAAAGCGGTCGCGGTGAAAGGCACAATTAATGGCCCCATCAGCACCGCCTGCCCGGGATCGTTCCTGCGGCAGCAGGCACACTGCACGCTTTTCCTGGATGCGGATTCGGCGAGCTTGATTTGAGGAAGTAGGAATAACGGAACACGACTTCACCACAGAGACGCAGAGTACGCAAAGATTCACAGAGAACTGCTTTTCGGAAAGAACGTAATGGATTACTCGAAGATCGTCGCGGAGCGGGTGCAGGGCATCGAGGCGTCGGGAATTCGAAAGATTTTTGATCTCGCGGCGACGGTGAAGGATGCGATCAACCTGTCGATCGGCCAGCCGGACTTCGACGTGCCTGACCCGATCAAAGACGCCGCCATCGATGCCATTCGCGGCGGCTTCAACCGCTATCCGCCGAGCGCCGGACTTCCCGAATTGCGCGCGCTCGTGCTGGATCACTACCAGCAGCTCCACGGCGTGCGGCCCGAAGACTGCCTGATCGCCAGCGGCACGTCCGGAGGATTGACGCTCGCACTGCTGGGTCTTGTGAACCCAGGTGACGAAGTGCTCGTGCCCGATCCGTTCTTCGTCAGCTATAAGCACCTGACAACGATGTGCGGCGGCAAGGCCGTCTTCTACGACACCTACCCGAACTTCCGCGTCGACGTGGCCAAGCTCGAGAAGCTCATCACGCCGCGCACGAAAGTCATCCTCGCGATGTCGCCGGGAAATCCGACTGGCGCGTGCCTGCCCGAGAAGAACAAGCGCGATCTTGCGGATCTTGCGCGCGCGAAGAACCTGATTGTGATCAGCGATGAAATTTACGAGCTCTTCAGCTACAGCGGCAGCGCGGACAAGAGTCTCGGGGCGTTTTATCCCGAAGGCACGCTCTGCGTCGGGGGACTTTCGAAGACGCTCGCGATGACAGGCTGGCGCGTGGGCTGGGTGACCGGCGCGCGCGATCTTGTCAACGAGCTGATCAAGCTGCAGCAGTTCACGTTCGTGTGCGCGCCGAGCACCGCGCAGAAGGCGGCTCTGGGCGCGTTCAAGATTGACCTCTCGGACAAGGTCGCCGCGTACAAAAAGAAGCGCGACTTTCTGGTCAGCGGCCTGCGCAAAGCCGGCTACGAATGCGAAGAGCCCGGCGGCGCGTTCTATCTCTTTCCGAAGGTGCCGGCCAAGTACGCAAGCGGCCAGACCTTCATCGAAGAGGCGATCAAGCATCGGCTGCTGCTGGTCCCCGGCCACGTCTTCTCCAACCGCGACACGCACTTCCGCATCAGCTACGCCGCCAGCGACGCGGTGCTCGCGGAGGGCTTGAAGGTTTTTGAAAAGCTGGCGTAATCTCGGTTCACCGCAGAGACGCTGAGGCGCAGAGATTTATTTAAAATTTTTCCGAGCTCAGCAAGGCTTTATTTGGGGCGTAGTTGTGTGAATGCTTGACAATTTTGGATGCTGCCGTTCCCGCTAACGATCACCCTTTTTTCCGCGAATTTCACACTTTGAAAATCTAATACGTTTGCACTGAAGCACTTATGTGTTGCGCAACACGACGCGCAACATATCAATATTTTAATCTGAGTTCGGATAAGGAGTTACTGTTTTTGTTGCGCAACATAATTACCCTAGGGTAAGAGCAGGTGATGAGTGACCGCGAATGACAGTGTGTGGTCGAAAATGTTGCGAGTCTAACGCTGGATCAGTGCGTGCCCGTCGGCCAAGATGAGTCGAGGGCACTTAGCGGGCGTCATTGACAATCACGTTCCGTAGACGTTGAGCAAAGTTACTCTCGTTCAGTCTCCCGCTGACATTCACGCGGCAGCCGCGTTCGGCTTGGTGAACGTCGATCGTGCCCTCTGCGTCGGGCTTCAGATCGGCGATGATTCGGACCAAATCCTGGGAATTCAGGCGTCCGGCGCGGCCGCTTCCGGAAATTTGCGGTTGACCGTTGTGCATCTTAACGCGAACGCGAATGCCGCCGTTGAGCAGCAGGGCCAGATAATCGCTGATACGTTCGAGCAGATTCATAGCAGATAATTGCCACTTGTCATTAGTCACTCGTCACTTGTTGCAACTGACCAATGACAACTGACCACTGACACATCATTCGTCCTTCTTCGCGCGCTTCTTCGCCTTGAGCAGCGCGCGCGTGTAGTCGCTGGCGGCTTCGTCGGGCTGGCTGACTTTGGTGCCTCCGACCACGGGCTTGTTCTCGCCGGCGTTTGCGTCGGGATTCAGGTTGAAATCAGAATTCGCGCCGGCCTGTTCGAAGCGGCTCTGCGCGGCACGGCTTTGCGCGCCGGTTGGAACGATATCCTGCGGCGGCGGCGGTTCAGCGGGCTTGCCGGTGACGCTCTCCATGGCCTTGTCCTGCAGTTCCTGCTGTTTGCTTCGCAGCTTGCCGAAGAACGGCGTGAGCATCGCCCAGAGCGCCAGGAATCCTTTTTCCGGATCGAGCGCCAGCCGGCGGACGGCAACGTCAAAGGGGAAGAGGCACAGCGCCGCGATCAGCAGCCGCCAGAAAAGATCCGTCGGCTGCCGCGAGGGCGGCATGTCGTGCGCATAGACGTTGCAATTTAGCGGATCGAGCTTGCTGAGATCCTTGAGCCGGCTGACTGTGGCCTTGCCGGTTGCGATCTCGCCGAGCTTCGTCAGCAGCGCGTCGTCGCTTTCAAGATGCAGAAATTCGGCGCTGTAGCTGTTGGCAAGACCGGTCACGATCGCGTTCGGGCGCTTGCTGTCGGACTGATCGATGATCGTGACGGAGTACGCCCCGGTCTTGGTGACGGGGAAGGTGGCCTCGTAACGGCCCGGCGCGGTCATGTTGAAATTGAGCTCATACGTGCGGCCATCGGTGCCGTTGCGCGACACTTCGGGATCAATCGCGTTGCCGCTGAGCTTTGCGAAATTCAGGTAATTGCCCTGCGCGTCCAGGCCTTCGAGGACTACGTGCGCGGTGTTGCCCTCAATTCGCGTGGTCACCGTGTGGTTGCTGGGCATGCGCTGGCGGCTGACCCACGTGAGTGTGTTAAGCCAGAATTTTTTGTAGGCGCTCCATTCGACCCACTTCGCGCCCCATTTGTTGGTGCAGTCGCTGGTGAACGCGACGGATTTCCCGAGGCCGTAATGCCAGCTCATCATGATCGGCAGCTTCTCGCCTTCAACGGTGGTGAAGAGCTGCAGCTCGGCGCGATCTTTCGGCGCGGTGACGACGAACGCTGTCACATCCGGAAATTTTCCGCCGAATTCTTTGAGCGTCGGGCCGGGCACGCCCAGGCTGATCGGAATGCCTTTCTCGTCGCTGCGGATCAGGCTCTTGCGCACGACCGCGGCTTCCTTGATGAAAATCTGCGGCAGCTTGCGCGGATCGTCGGCCGAGTAGTAGCGGCCGCCGGTCTGCGCTGCCACGTCCTTCATCGTCGAAATGTCGGCGCCGCCATGCGGGAAGATCGTGATCACCGAAATGGTGATGCCGTTCTTCTTCGCGGCAGCCAGCGTCGCGCCCGTCGGCGGAGACGGATCGCCATCGGTAATCACAATGCAATGCTTCAGGCTGATGTTGTTGAGATTCGAGAGGCTGTTGACGGCCATCGAGACGATGGTTTCGAGCGACGGCATGTCGCCGGGCTCGCAGCCGTCGATGAGCTGGAACATCTGGGGCCGCACCGGAGCCGGCTTGAAGCACCATTGCTCGCCGCCGAAGTTGCCATAATAGATGAGGCCCGCGTAATCCTGCGGTGAGAGCGTTTTGATGGCGGCTTTGGAAATCTTTTTGCCCCACGCGTTGCCGTCGGCGAACTCGCAGGTGTGCAGCACAATGCAGAGCGCACCGCTGGGCATCACGCGCTGATTTTTAAGATCCATCTGAACGGGCAGAGCATCTTCGATCGGTGTGTTCAAATAGCCACCGGCGCCGAAGCTCTGATCACCGCCAATCATCACGAGGCCCGCGCCCTGGTCCTTGACGCACGTCTCGATCACTTTCATCTGCTGCTCGCTCAGGAATCCCCGCGCGAGATTGGCCAGCACGATGCAGTCGTAAGCGCGGTAGGCTTCCGGGTTGTCGGGGAGCGTCGCGCCGGACCGGACATCGAGCGTCATCTTTTCGCCTTCCAGCGCGGCGAGCAGATGCTTGACCTCCGCCACGTCGCTGGTGAGCACCAGCACGCGGTTTTCGGTCTGAACGTCCGTGAAGGCGTAAGCTTCGTTATTTTCGGCGAGCGTGTCGTCGGCGCGACTGGCCGGTTCCAGCACCGCACGCACTTCCTTCGCGCCACCGGTGTGCATCTTCAGGCCTGGGAAGGTCACACGGTTTTTGCCGGCGGTCAGATTCACTGTCTGTGGCTGCGGGTTGCCTCCAACTTTATCGCCAGTGAACAGGCGGACCGTCGCGGTTGTATTAATGTTCGAATACACAAACACGTGCGCGTCGAACGGCTGCTCCCAGAGAAGCTGGCTTGGCAGCACGATTTTCTCAATCAGCATTTCCGCGTCGTTGCCGCGGCGCAGCGGAACGACCCAGACGTCCACGCCCATGCTGACGACCCGCTTGAGCTCCTCGGCGGCATCGCCGCTGGTCTGGCGGCCATCGGTGAAGAGGACGATGCGGCGGCGGGCGTCGTCGTCGGAGCGGGCCAGGGCGCGCTGAAAGGCGGTTTCGATATTCGTTGCGTCGGGCATCGCCGTGGCCTTGAGGTTTTTCGCCTCGGGCACACCCGCGGGATCGAGCAGGGCCGTGGGGGAGATCTCCCATTCGGCGCGGCCGCCGAAGACGAGCAGCCCGACCTTGTCATCCGCCTTTTTGGCGGGAAGTGTTTTCTTGATGAAGTCAAGCGCGCGCTGGCGCTCACTGACCGGAACACTCTTTGAAACGTCGAGCGCGTAAAGAACGCTGAGCGTGTCCTGCTCGATAACCATCTGCAGCCCGGCGAGCGCCAGCAGCAGCAGGATCATCATTGAGGTGCGCAGCAGGAACGCCGTCCACATGCGGCCGCGCGAGATGCCCGCGAGAGTCTTGTGCTGCAGGTAAAGAATCACCGCGAACATGGGAATCGCCAGCAGCAGCCACTCGGGCCGCTGCAGGTGAACGCGCGCGGTCGTGCCCTGCGGGTTTGGCGCCGAATAGGTCAGCCACGTGATGACGGCGGCGAAGAAGGCGGAGACGGCGAGGATTTCTTTGACAGCGCGGCTGCGCGGCGCGTTGAACCAGCGGTGAACGCACCACATTCCAGCCATAACCATGACCGGCGAGACGATAATCAGTCCAAAGATCAGGCGTTCGCTCATGTGAAAAGTTCACCTTCGACCACGGCCGAGCACGCTTGCTACGGCTTCGACTCTAGCACGTCCGCCCGGGGTTTCATGTCTTTCGCCGCCAGCCGCGTTTCTTTTTCTTTCAGATCAAAAATCTGGATGCGGTGATTTCCAGTATCGGAAACCAGCAGCCGCCCGCGCGCATCGATGGTCAGCGCCCAGGGATTGGCAAATTCCCCCGGCTGAGCGCCCGCAGAACCGATGCAGCGCAGAAACTTACCATCCGCATCGAAGACGCTTACCCGGTGGCCGTTAAATTCGGCGACGTACAGATGTCCATCCGGCGCGCAGGCGATGTCGTAGGGATAGCGCAGCTCGCCCGGCGCGTAGCCCATCTTGCTGAAGGAAAGCAGCAGCTTGCCCTCGGGATCAAATTTCTGGATGCGGTGATTGCACGCATCGGCGACATAGACGTTGCCGTTTGCATCCAGGGCGATGCCGCTGGGACGCTGAAACTCGCCCGGTTCGCTGCCAAAGGAACCCCAGCTTTTCAGAAACGTTCCGTCCAGATCGAACTTCTGTACCCGGTCGTTGCGGTCGCCGTATTCGACGACATACACGACCTTGCGTTGCGCGTCGCAGATTGCCGATAGAGGATGTGTGAACTCGGAAGGCCCGCGTCCGGGACCGCCCCACTGCCTGATGATCTTGCCGTCGACGGACATTTTCAGCACGCGCCCGTAATGCGTGTCGCAGACGAGCAGGTTGCCGTCGGGCAGCGCGGTGAGGCCCTTGGGATTGCCGAGGTCGTGCTCTTTCATCGACCAGAGCGTCAGCGGCTTGCCTTCGGCGGAGAAATGCTGCACGCGCGCGGCACGGTCGACCACGACGAACGAGCCATCCGGAAATCCCGTGATGCCGCGCGGCTGCTGAAACTGTCCGTGCTTGTCGCCTTGCGAACCGAGGCTCTGCCACGCCGGCGTTTCCTGCGGAAGCGTTTTCGGCGTCATGCCAAAGACAAGCAGCCACGAGAAAGCGCACAGCGCCAGCGAGAGCAGCACAAGCAGGATCAGCGGGCGGCTGACCTGGAGCGATCGCGTTCCCGGTTCACTCATTCCGTGTTCTGCACTTTCCGGCTGCGCGTGACAATATGGCCTTCGCTGAGGTGCTCCACGCGGTCGCACAGACAGCGCATTTCATCGTCGTTGTGTGTTACCAATAGCGTCGTCAGATTCCGGCGCAGGCGTTCCTGTGCCAGCGTCTCCAGCACGCGCGACTTCAAGCCCGAATCCAGCCCGGTGAATGGCTCATCGAGCAGCAGCAGCCTTGTCTGCGTGCAGAACGCGCGGGCGAGCGCCAGCAGGTGCCGCTCGCCGCCGGAAAGCTGCGCCGGATAGCGCGACGCCAGATCGCGGATCAGAAACGTCTCGAGCGCATTGGCGCAGTGCGCCTCCTGCTCGGCGCGGCTCAGGCCAGTGGCCGAGAGCACGAAGTCAAGATGGCCTTTCACAGTCAGGTGCGGCCATAAGCCAAGGCTCTGAAAAACCAGCGCGATGCCGCGTTGCGCCGGCGGCAGCTGCGTTTTTGCGGAGGAAATCAGCCGGTCGTCGAGCAGGATTTCGCCCGAATCCGGGGCGAGCAGGCCAGCGATGATGCGCAGCAGCGTCGTCTTGCCTGAACCGGTTGAACCTTTCAGGCCGAGGCACTCGCCGTCAGAGATCGAGAACGTGACGGCGCGCAGCACCGCGGAAGCACCCGCCTGCGCGCCGCTCAGCGTCTTCTCGATTTCATGTACATCCAGACGGCTCAAAACAGTCCCCTCAAAGTCCTTCAACCACCGGCGCGCGTGCACGGTCAGTCCACTTCAGGATAATCAGCGCGGCGGTTCCGCACAGCAAAAGCACGCCGGCCACGACTCCTCCCAGCAGGAGACTGAGACCAAAGACGGCTTCATCATACCCCATGTGCTGCTGCTGAAACAACCAGACAGTTGCCGGAACAAGCCCCGGCGGCGCCAGTCGCGATGACATGGGTACTTCCCCCAGGGCAAAGATGAACACGAGTGCCGAGGCCGCCAGGATGTGCGGCAGGATCAGCGGCAGGGCAATCGACACCGCGCGCGAGAGGCGGCCGTGTCCGGCGAGCGCGGCCGCGTCGAGAAGATCCGGGTCCAGTGCCGCCAGCCCTTCTTCGACCAGGCGCAGAGGAATATAGAGAAAGCGGATGACGAGAGCGGCTGCAAACGTTGCCGCCGGAAGCGCAGTCGCCAGAGCCGTTCCATTCAGCGTGCCACTGAGCGCCAGCTCGATGGCCAGCAGCGCGGCGGCGAGGAACGATCCGGGAATGGCCAGCAGAAACAGGCTTGCTATGTTAATCGGCCGCGTGCGGGTCTCAGGCCACAGGACCGTTCGCGCGATAGCAGCGATGATCGAAATGACGGCGACGGCTGCGGCGATGCGCAGCGAACTTCCGAGCGCCTCGGTGCCTGCGCCGAACACGACCGACAGAGGTTTATTGGTGTTCTGCGCCTGCACGAAACAGACGGCCATCGGGAGGACGAATCCGAGCAGAATGCCGGCGCTTAGCACGGAAAGAGGAATCAGGCCAGAGGGCATCTCGCGCGTGTCGCGCGGCGAATCCTGGGGCAAGTTGTCGCGCGTGACGCGGACGGATAGCCACGCAACGATTCCGATGAGCAGCAGCAGTGGCATGCTCGCCCACGCTGCACTGGCCGTTTTGCCTAGCATCAGCGCATCGTGGACTTCGGTCGGCAGCGTGCGGACGAGGAGGAGCGAGCTGACGCTGAAATCGGTGCTGCTGAACAGGAAGACCAGCAGCGCGCCCGCGGCAATTTCGCCGGCGACCTGCGGCAGCACGATGCGTAAAAAGCTGCGGCCGCGCGAGCTGTACAGCAGCGCCGCTTCGTAGGCTTCATTGCGCGAGCGCCGGAAGCCGGGCCAGGTCTCCAGCGCAATGATTGGCCAGAGGCTGCTGGCGAGCACGAGCGCCGCGCCAAATTCGCTGAACAGCCAGCCGCGCGACTCGGGCGCGAATCCGGGAATCGGCACGTTAAAGCGCGAGGCGACGCCTGCCGGCGCGAACAACCCCACCCAGCCGCTGACGCTCACCGATGCCGGCAAGGCCAAAGGCAGCGCCGTCACCACCAGGAGGAGAACCGCCTTCCGCGAGAGGCCGCCGCCGCTCTTCTCCGATAGCGCCCAGCCGGCAGGAATTCCGATCAGCAGAGCCATGCCGGTCGCGAGAATTCCAACGAGCAGGCTGCGTCCAGTCGCGGCCACTAGCGCGGCTTTGCGCGCCGCGGCAAATCCCGGTTCGCCTGATTCGTAGGAACCGAAGGCGTCGGCAAATCCGCCCTGTCCGGCAAAGGCAATCAGCAGCGGCGCAAGCAATGCGAGCGCGAGCAGAACGTGTAGCGCGTGATCAATTTTCGAAGGCTGCCGCATAGGACCCATCCGCCTCATTGAATAGAACACAAATGCCGCGCGTCACAACATCTGGATTTGCATTCGCACGCGGGTGGCGGGTGTCGGGCGACGGGGATTCCGCCGCTCCTCACGCGCCACTCGTTTGTTGCCGAACGGTGGCACGGCCCAGGGCGCCGTGTCGCGCAGCGACAAGAAGCCGCAGGACGGATGCGCTTCCGAGTTGGGTTGCACAAAAAAATGGCGGACGTTGTTCCTGGAGCTTCTTGTTCGCTTCGCGAACCCAGCCCGTTGGGCTGGGCCACCCAGGATGGGCACCCGGTATAGGGGGCCCTGCACGGGTTTGCAAAGCTGGTTGACAGTTCGGCGCGCGTGCACGAAAACGAGCTTTTCCAAAAACTCACTGAGGAGTTTCCGAGATGAGCAATGCTTTCAATTCTTCCCGCAGAACGTTTCTTGCCGGCGCTGGAGCGGCATGGCTGGGCGCGTCGCTGGGTTCGTCGGCGCGCGCCGAGGACAAAAGCGGCTTCCGCTACTGCCTGAACACCAGCACCATCAGCGGGCAGAAGCTGACGCTGCAGGAAGAAATCGAGATCGCGGCCAAAGCGGGCTACACGGCGCTTGAGCCATGGACGCGAGAGATCGACGTCGTCGCGAAAGCCGGCCCGACCGCGCTCAAGGACCTCGGAAAACTTCTGGCCGACAAGGGTCTCGCCGTCGACAGCGTCATCGGCTTCTTTGATTACCTCAATGACGACGAAGCCAAGCGCACGAAAGGTCTTGAGCAGGCCAAGCGCGACATGGACAACTGCGCGCAAATCGGCGCCAAGCGCATCGCGGCCCCGCCGGTGGGTGTCACCGGAGTGGAGATGCCCATCGACAAGTGTACCGAGCGCTACAAAGTGCTTTGCGAGCTCGGCGAAAAAATGGGCGTTCCGGCGGAGCTGGAACTCTGGGGGTTCTCCAAGACCCTCTGCAAGCTGCACGACGCCGTTAAGGTCGTCAAAGATTGCGGCCATCCGCAGGCGTGCCTGCTGCTCGACGTGTTCCATCTCCACCGCGGCGGGAACAACTTCGCGGATATGAAGTCGGTGGATGCCTCGAAAATCACCTGCTTCCATATGAACGATTTTCCCGCAGATCCGCCTGTTCCGGCGATCACCGACGCGCACCGCATCTATCCCGGAGACGGCGTCGCGCCGCTCACGCAGCTGTTCAAGGACCTGCGCGCCAACGGCTTCAAGGGCGTCCTCTCGCTGGAGCTCTTCAACCGCAACGAGTGGAAGCGCGACGCGCTCACCGTGGCGAAAATCGGCCTCGAGAAGATGCAGGCCGCTGTCGCGAAGAGCCTCTAAGCTGCTTTCACCGCAGAGGCGCGGAGAACAGAACTGCGTTTCTGCGGTGAACTTTATTTTTCCTCGCCAAGCAGCACGCGGTAAATGCGCTCGCCGAGCGGCAGAACCTTCGCCGCGAGCTCCCTGGCATCCACCTGCAGCGGCTTGATGTCGTGCATCCAGTCTGGAATTTTTGCGCCGACGTCGCGCACGGGAATCTGCCGCGCGCCGTTCTCCGCAAGCCACGCTTCGGTCTCCGGCCGCAGGAGATAGTCGACGAACGCACGCGCTTCGGCCGGATGCTTGCAGCCCTTCAGGATCGCGACCGTGTTCGGAATCAGGAACGCTTCGGTGACCGCGCGCGTCTGCTGCGGGATCGTGAAATTCACAGGCTTGTTGCGTTCCATGGCGGAGATCACATCGTCCGTGTCGGTCAGGCCGATCTCGAACGTCCCATCGGCCACCCGGTTGCGCACGTCTCCGTTGCTCTCGGCGATGACCACACCGTTCTCGCGCCACGCACGGAAGAGCGCGAAGGCTTTCTCTTCGCCCAGTGCCAGCACGAGCGCCACGAGGTGGCTGCGGGTTGTTCCGAACAGCGGTTTGGCGACGGCAAACTTCCCCTTCCAGCGCGGCAGGCTCAGGTCTTCGAGCGACTTCGGCAGCTCCTCGCGCGTGACCTTCTGCGTGTTGTAGACAAGAACGCGCGCGCGGCAGCCGAATCCGGTCCACAGTCCGTCCGGATGCTTGAAGTGCGCCGGAATTTTGTCCGCGGCCGGCGAGATGTACGGTTCGAGCGCGCCTTTATCCGCCAGCAGCTGCGTGAAAGAGAGCTCCGAGTTCCAGAACACGTCGCCGTCCGGATTGTCCTTGCGCTGCAGGAGCTGCTCGGCCATGCCGGTAGTCTTCGTGGCTTCTCCGTCAGTGCGCGCCACGACCTTGATGCCGCTTTCCTTCTCGAAGCGCTCAAAGAGCGGCAGCGCGTACTCGGCATCCACCGAGGTGTACACGACCACCGCGCGCTCTTTCGGAATCGCGGGCGCGCTCAGCAGCAGCGCCGCCGCGATGGCCGCAAGCGCCAGGACGATCACGACGACGAAACGCGGATTGATCATACGACCTGGAGTCTTGAGTCACTTAAGTCAGGAGTCTTGAGTCTGGAGTCTTGAGTCCAGAATCTTGAGTGAGTGGTCTATTCCTTGAGCGATTCTTTCGGCTGCGCTTTGATTTCGCCCGGTAGCGCTGGTTGTTCACCGGGCGCCGGTTGCTGGGGAGCCGTCTGAATGTTGGCGCCCTGCTTTACTTTCAGGAAGTAATCGCGCACGACTTCGCGCGCGTCGCTGGGAATGCGTTCGAGCTCCAGCGAGCTGGACGCTTCCTGCTCGGCGGAGGTCAGCGCTTTGACGAACTCGGTGGGCGCGTCGCCTTTGGCGCCCTGTCCGCGGAAGTGCGAGAGGCCCGTGATCGCGCCAGCCTTGAGCTGGCCTTTAAGCTGCTCGGCTTTGAAGCCCGGATCAGCGATGTTGCGGAAGGGGCGCAGGCCCTGCCCGGGACCGCCGCCGCCCTGGCCGTCGCCGGGCTTGTTGTTCGCGTTCTTCTCGCCGTTCTCATCGCCCTGTCCACCGGAACGGCCGCCCTGCTTGCCCTGCTCGCCGCCTTCCTGACCGGCCTGCTGGCCCTGCTGCCGTCCGGCCTTGCCTTGCATGGAGCGTCCTTTGCGCGCGGTCTTCTTTCCGCTCTTTCCGCCGGGCTGAGGCTTGCCGTTCTGGCCGCTGGGCTGGCCGCCCGCTTCCTGTCCGGCCTGCTCGCCGTTTTCGTTGGCGATGCCTTCCATCGCCTGGTCGAGACCCTCTTCAATTGCCTCGAGGTTCTCCATCTTCTTCTCGTCTTCTTCGCCGAGCTGAACGTCATTGTCCTCTTCAAGCCGCTCGAGCTCCTCGGCCACTTCTTCGATCTGCTTTTCGATGTCGTCGCCGTTCTTCTTGTTGCCCTTGTTCTCCTTTTCCATCTGCTTCTTCATCTCACTCTGAAGCTTCTGGAAGTCGGCCGCGTTCATCGCCTTTTCGGAGAGTTCCTGCAGGTTCTCACGCAGCGCCTCGTCTTCGGCAAGCGCGCCCGCGAGCTTCTCCACTTCGCGCTTGAGCTTCTCGAGGTCCTGCCGTTTCTGCTCGTCGCTCTTGTTCGGGTTATCCAGGATGTCCTTCTTGATGTCCTGCGCCAGACGCCGCAGCTGCCGCGCGGCTAATCCGGGGTCTCCCATTTTCAGAGCTTCAGAAACCGCCTTGGTGAGATCGGAATCTTCGAGGTTCAGATCCTTGGCCTGCAGCTTCTCGAGGCGCTCCAGGAATTCCTTGCCCTGCGTGATCTTGTCTTTCTCGTTCTCGATCTGCTTTTTAAGCTGCCCCATCGCCACGAGCGCATCGTCAGGGTTGCGCTTGCCTTCCTTCAATTCTTTGGCGATCTTGTCGGCTTGCTGGATCAACTGATTGGCTTTGAACTGCCCGCTCTGCTCATCGACCTGCTCGTCGACCTTTTTCTTCATGTCTTCCAGCTTGCCTTCGAGCAGCTTTGCCGCTTTCTGCTGCTGCACTTCGGCCTTGCGCTTGTTCTCGGCAGCGGCGACCCAGCCGGCTTTATCCTGGTACGGCATGAACTGGTAAATCGCGAACGCCGCGCACGCAGGCAGAAGCAGCAGCGCAAAGCCTTTCGAGATGCGAACGGGAAACGCCTTCTCGACGTCCAGTTTCTGCAGCCGCTCGAGCGCTTCAGCATAGAAGACCTCGCTGAATGCTTCGTTCGCCGGGTCTTTCAGATCGAGCGTCAATGCTGTGCAGATGCGCGCATGCAGACCCAGCCGGTCGTCTGCCAGCACCGCCGCAAGCGTCTCATGCAGGCGGTTGGTAAACGTGCGCCAGAGAATATAGGGAATCGAAAGCAGGCTCAGCATGCCCCAGAGCACGACTACGTTCACACCGACTTTAGCCAGCGAGAACAGACGGTCTCCAAACAGGAACACGACCAGCAGCCAGAGCAGCAC
>Ga0196964_10001176_pt1 | contig 13550 bp, 9 predicted proteins | sample S1_10metaG_FD_148615 | JGI IMG/M metagenome (GOLD analysis project Ga0196964, IMG submission 148615) | Soil microbial communities from Anza Borrego desert, Southern California, United States - S1_10 | ecosystem: Environmental > Terrestrial > Soil > Desert | place: USA: California | collected...
AAGCTGGCCGAGCCGAAGCCGCCCAGCGCCGTGTTCAGGGTGGTGAGGAAGTTCGCCGGCGTGAAGGCGGTCGCCCCGCCGCCGTCCACGCTCATGGTCCCGGCGGTGAAGTCGATGGCCACGCGGCGCTGGATGACGCCGGAGCCGTCGACGATGGCGACGGTGGTGGAGCCGGTGAAGCCGCCGATCGCCGTGGGCAGGTCGAGCCCGGTGTTGCGGCCCGTCAGGCTGGCCGGCGCGGGGGCTGCGCTGTTGGCGTTGTGGGCGCGGTTCAGCTCCGCGACGATGCGCGAGGTGACCTCGGCCAGGCGCTCGGCGGTCTGGGGTCCCTCGACGTCGCGGAATTCGATCAGGCCCTTCAGCTCGCCGGACTGGAGGTGGTCGAGCAGCGGCCGCTTCTGGCCGTGCGGCTCGGTGATCCAGAGCTCCGAGAAATCGGTGCGGCTATCGACGGTGCCCGCGGCGGCGTACTCCAGGCGCGCCGCGCCGTTGCCGGCGAGCAGCAGGCCGTTGTTGGTGCGCAGGGTCACCCCGCCCGCGGCGCGGGGCAGGACGCGCACGTCCATGAAGTTCGACAGCTGGTCGATCAGCTGCGCCTGGGCGCTCTCGGCGCCGGAGGTGTCGCGGCCGGCGACGCTGGCGCGCGAGATCTCGACGTTTAGGTTCTCGATGTCCTCGAGCAGGCCGTTGATGGACTCCACCGCCGAGGAGATGCGCGTCTCGGCGTCCAGCCGCGCGGCCTGGATGCCGGAGGCGACGCGCGCGGCCTCGTCGAGCAGGGCCTTGGCCTGGGTGATGGCCTCCTGGCGCCGGGGCGAGGAGATCGGGTCCTCCGCGGTGACGGCGAAGGCGGCGAACATCTGGTCGGCCAGGCCGAAGATGCCGCCGTCGCCCGAGGGATCGCCGAACAGGCTCTGGACCTTGTCGAGCAGCTCGTAGCGCACGCCGGCGCGGGCCATGTCGCCCGAGGCGTTGAGGGTGGCCGCCTGGAGGAAGCGGTCCGTGGCCAGGCGGATGCGCGCCACCTCGACGCCGGTGCCCAGGCCCTCGACGGAGGTGGAGCGCTGGTCGACCGTCTTGCGGACGTAGCCGACCGTGTTGACGTTGGCGACGTTGTCCGAGACGACGCGAAGCTGCGCCTGGGCGACCTGCAGGCCCGAGTTGGCGGCGTTGATGATGCTGGTCAGCGACATGCGCTTAACCCTCCGCCCGGCAAGGCGCGGGCGTCACCGGGCAGAAATTGCCCGGCGCGGACGGCGGGTCCGATCGCCTTCGCCTTGAAATGCATGGACTTCTCCGAGGAAGCCGGTGAACTGGGCTTCCTGCGGCGCAAGCGGCGGGCCAGTTCAGGTCAGCCGAAAACCTCGGCGGTTTCGCGGTCCACGGCTACGGGGCGGTAGGCCTTGCGCCAGACGATGTGGCCAATGACGGCGCCCAGGACCGCGTTCAGCCCGATTCCCATCCAGGCCTCCCAGGCGATCAGCGCGATCGCGCCGCCGGCGAGCACGAAGCCGGTGACGCTGGCCGTCACCGGACCGCGGAGGCCAAGCCAGTGCAGCACCCGCCAGACCGGCGTGCCGACGATGAACAGGCCCGCCGCCCAGATGATGGTGGCGAAGAAGAAGGCCAGGATGCCGATGATCAGGCCGCTCAGGCTCTGGGTCTGGATCACGGCCGTCGCGGCCATGAACACAGCCGTCGCAGCGCCGCCAACGACCGCGCCGATCGAGAGCGCAATCACTGCGCGGCGGAAATCGGTTGCCCGCTTCAGGGCGGCCCTCCCTTTCGGTGCGATCCTGCTACGCCGTCGGCAGGTCGTCCACCGGTTCGATCCTCGCAGCCGCTCGGCGGGTCGGCGCGACGACCAGCAGCAGCACCGCTAGCGCCCCGAACAGGCAGGCGGCGATGACGATGGCCATCGGCCGAGCCGTGCCGTCGTGCAGCACACCGACGAGACCTGCCGCGCCGGCGCCCAGGCCAAACTGGGCGAAGCCGACCAGGGCGGAGACCGAACCGGCCCGGTGCGGATCCATGGCCATGGCGCCGGCCACGGCATTGGGGCTGCCCAGACCATGGATAGCGATGCAGAAGAAGAGCGGGACCAGCACGCCCCACATGCCGCCGAACCCGCTGAGCGCCGCGCCCACCAGGATGAGAGCGGCCGTGCAGGCGACGGCGAGCCCCGCGGTCAGGATGGCGTCGGCGTCGAAGCGCTTCAGCAGGGCGCGGTTCAGCTGCGACGCGCCGATGATGCCCGCGGCGTTGGTCCCGAAGATCCAGCCGAAGTCCTGCGGCGCGATCTCGTAGGTCTGGATCAGGAGCTCGGCGGAGGCGGCGATGTAGGTGAACATGGCCGCCGAGGCCGCCGCGCCGACGAGGATGTAGCCCACCGCCGCGCGGTTCTTGAGGATCGCCAGGTAGGCGGCGACGGGACGCTCGGCCCGGGCGCGGGCGGCGGTCTCCTCCGAGCGGGATTCCGGGAGGCGCAGCAGCACCGCCAGGGTCGTGACGACGCCGAACACCGCCAGCAGCCAGAAGATCGCCCGCCAGCCGGCCGCGCCGAGGATCCACCCACCCACGAGCGGCGCGAGAATGGGCGCGAGACCCATGATCAGCATCAGCAGCGAGAAGATGCGCGCCGACTGCTGGTGGTCGAACCGGTCGCGGACCACGGCGCGCGAGACCACGATCCCGGCGCAGCCGCCCAGCGCCTGGAGCACGCGCAGGACCACCAGGCTCTCGACCGTCGTGGCCAGCGCGCAGCCGACCGACACCGCGACGTAGAGCACCCCGCCAGCCAGCACCGGCGGCCTGCGGCCGATCCGGTCCGACAGCGGGCCGTAGGCGAGCTGGCCCACCGAGAGGCCGATGAGGAAGGCCGCCACCGTCAGCTCGGCGCCGGCGCTGCCCGCATTCAGGTCCCTGCCGATCTCGGGCAGGGCCGGCAGGTACATGTCGATCGACATCGGCGCGACGGCGATGAGCGCGCCGAGGATCAGGAGCACGCCGAGCGGGGCGTGGGTACGCGAAGGGGAGGACATCGGCGGCGGGTTACGCCCGGTAACACGGGGACGCAAACGGAGCGGTGCGGCTCTGGTGGGCGGTCGGAGGTCCCCCTGCCGCACCACCACCCCCGCCCCCTCCTCCATCGATCTCTCGGGGCGAGGGTGAGCGGCGCTCATCCTCCCAGGACCACCCGCTCCAGTTCGCCGAAGTCGTCCACGATCACGTCGGGTCGTCCCGCCACAAGCCCGACGCGGGTGGCGTATCCCCAAGTGACCGCCGCGCACGGAAGCCCGGCCTTGCGCGCCGCCTCGATGTCGCGGGTCTCGTCGCCGATGCACAGCACGCGCGCGCCCTGCCCGGCACTCCTGGCGACGCGCGTCAGCAGGCCCGCCTTGCCGAACAGAGAGGCGCCGCAGGCGTAGCGGCCGACGTGGACAGCGGCGGCGCCGAGGATGCGGCGGATGGTAGGCTCGGCGTTGGAGCTGACGATGGCGACCTCCACGTCCGCGGCGCGAACGCGGGCCAGGAAGGGCGCGGCGTCGGGGAACAGCGGGATCCGGTCCGCGTGGGCCGCGACGCGGGCGCGCAGGTCCTTCGCGATGGCCGGCAGCTTCCAGAACGGCACGCGCATCGCCTTGACCAGCTCGCGGTTGGAGATCCCCCGGAGCTCCTCGATCTCGGCCTCGTTCACCTGGCGAAAGCCGTGGGTGCGGGCGAGGTCGTTCAGCACCGTGCGGAACCACGGCGCGCTGTCGGCCAGCACGCCGTCGAAGTCGAGGATGATCAGGTCGTAGGCGGCGCGGGCGGTCATGGCCCGCTCATAGCCGCGGCTCCGGCGGCTACGCTAGCCAGCGAGCCGCTCCTCCTTGGCGAACGGGCTCAGCCCCAGCCAGGTCTGCATCGCCGAGGCGAGGTTCCGGTCCCCGGTCAGCAGCATGCGGTTGTCGGCTCGGGCGGCGGCGACGGTGTCCACGCCCATCCAGATCGCCGTCATGGTGCGCAGGTCGACGGAGACGTAGAGATCGACGTCGAAGCCCGGATCGACGCTGCACAGGTCGGGGTCCGTCCCCGGCTCGACAACCAGCCACCACGAGCGCTTCGTCGCCGGCAGGTCGGAATAGACGATCTGGATCACGCTGCGGCGGCTGGGCATCGGGCGTGTGTCGAGGCCGCGGCGCATGTCCCACATCAGGAGCTGCACATCGAGGTGCTGCAGCGACAGCTCGGAGCTCACGTGCCGCTGCCCCCACTTGCCGAAGGCCTCGACGATGGGCGCCAGCTCCTTGCCGGCCTCGGTCAGGTGGTACTCGTTCACGCCGGCATCGCGCGGCGAGGGGGTGCGGGTGAGGATGCCCGCCGCCTCCAGCTCCTTCAGCCGCTGGGACAGCAGCGCCGGCGACATGCGCGGCACGCCCCTGCGCAGGTCGTTGAAGCGGGTGACGCCTGCGCACAGCTCGCGCAGCAGGACGATCGTCCAGCGCGTGCACAGGATCTCGGCGGCCATCGCGACGGGGCAGAACTGGCGATAGGTGCCCTGGGCCATGCAACTCTCCCTCAGAAGGCGTAAGACAGCCTAGGCCCGACGAACGGCGTTCTCCAGTTCAGTTTCTGTAGCGGGCAGATTCAGTTCCTGAACTGGAGGGGGCGGCCGTAAGGGCGGAGGATGGGGCTCAACCCAATCGTCCGAGAGATTGACCCATGACTGCCGCGACTGTGATCCCCATGCCTACCGACCAGACCTGGGCCCAGCGCCTCGACGCCGTGATCGGCGACATCGCCGCCCGCGCCTCGACCCACGACAGCGACGACAGCTTCGTCGCCGAGAGCTGGGAGACGCTGAAGCGCGAGGGCTTCCTGAAGGCGCACGTGCCGGCGGAGCTGGGGGGCTGGGGCCTGACCCACCGCGAGACCAGCGCCCTGATCCGCCGCCTCGCCGCCGCCTGCGGCTCGACCGGCCTGACCTATTCCATGCACTCGCACCTGGTTGCGCTGGCGGCCTGGCGCTGGCGCAACGAAGGCGCGCCGACCAACGGGCTGCTCAAGCGGGTGGCCGCCGAGAACCTCGCCCTGGTGTCCAGCGGCGGCTCGGACTGGCTGAAGAGCGCGGGCACGGCCGAGAAGGTCGAGGGCGGCTTCCGCATCACGGCGAAGAAGGCGTTCGCCAGCGGCTGCCTTGGCGGTGACCTCCTGATGACGAGCGCCGTCTGGGACGACCCCGAGAACGGCCCGACCGTGTTGCACTTCGGCGTGCCGCTGAAGGCCGAGGGCGTGCGCATCGAGCACAACTGGCGGACCATGGGCATGCGCGGGACGGGCTCGCACCAGGTCGAGATCGACGGCTTCTTCCTGGCCGACGCCGCGGTTTCCGGCCGTCGTCCGCAGGGCGTGTGGCACCCGCTGTTCCACGCCATCAGCATGCTGGCCTTCCCGCTGATCTACTCGGCCTACGTGGGCGTGGCGGAAGGCGCGCGCGCCAAGGCCGTGGCGGCGGCGAAGAAGCGCGCGGGCGAAGAGGCGACGGCTTATCTCGTCGGCGAGATGGAGAACGCCTTCGCCCAGGCGGAGATGGCTCTGGAGGACATGCTGCGCACCGCAGAGACCGCGAAGCCCGGCCCGGAGACCACCAGCCGCGTCATGATCGGCCGCACCCTCGTCGGCCAGGCGGCGATCGCGACCGTCGAGCGCGCCATGGAGGCCGCCGGCGGCGGGGCCTTCTACCGCGCCATGGGCCTGGAGCAGGCGTTCCGCGACGTCCAGGGGGCGCGCTTCCATCCGCTGCAGGAGAAGCCCCAGCTGCGCTACACCGGCCGCCTGGCGCTGGGGCTGGACATCGACGGATGATGTCGCGGGATTAAATCGCGGTAAGGCGCATCCGAAGCGCGCGCACGAAGGCTCCTTACGGCGAAGCCTGCAAGGAGCCTCGCCGCATGCCGCCCAGACCAGCCGTCGCCTTCGCCGCCCTGCTCGCGCTCGTGAGCCTGGGCGTTTCCGCCCCCGTGACGGCGAAGCCGGACTTCGACCCGGCCGCCTGGCGGGCTCGGGTGAAGGAGAACGCCACCCAGGTGCTGGTGCTGGGCACGCCGCACCTCTCGGGGACACCGGCCGACTTCGATCCCGCCGTTCTGGAGCCGTTGCTGCAGCGTCTGGCTGCGTTCAAGCCGGACATCATCGCCATCGAGAACCTGTCGGGCGAGAGCCTGCAGTCCCTGCGCGCCTACTCCGGCGTCTATCGCGAGACTGCCCAGGACTATGGCGGCCGGTTCTACCGCCTCGCGACCATGGGCTGGGCGGGCACCGGCCTCGACCTCCCGGCCGCTGAAGCGGAGGCGCGACGGCTGCTGGCGGCGTGGCCGGCCTCCCCTACTCCCGCCCAGCGTCGCCGGCTGGCGGCGGTGTTCGCGGCCTCGGGCGATCCCCACTCGGCGCTGGTGCAGTGGTGGCGGCTGGACCCGTCCGAGCGCAAGGCGGAGGACGGCGTCACCCCCGACCTCGCCAACGCACTGAACGAGTACGACAGGCGCAGGAACGAGAGCCACATGATCGGCTCGCGCCTGGCTGCGCGCCTGGGGCTGGAGCGGGTCTATCCCACCGACGACCATTCCGGCGACGACATCGTCTACCAGCGCCTGGAGGCGATTGAGGCGTGGATGTCGCGCCCGGAGGTCCGCGAGGCGATCAAGCGGCCGGAGTTCCAGGCCTTCATCAAGGCGACCGAACGGATGAAGACGCCGGAAGAGGCGCTGGCCATGTATCGCTGGCTGAACTCGCCGGAGGCGCTGCGACTGGACGCCGAGCTGCAGTGGGGCGCGATGCCCGGCGGCCCGACGGCCGCCCGCCAGCGGTTCGCCGAATGGGAAACCCGCAACCTGCGCATGGTCGCCCACATCCGCGAGGCCGCCGCCGCCGCGCCGGGCGGCCGCGTGCTGGTGATCGTCGGCTCGAGCCACAAGCCGTGGTTCGACGCCTATCTGTCGATGATGGCCGACATCGAGGTCGTTGACGCCGGCAAGGTCCTGAAGTGACGGCGGAGGGGGCGCCCGGCGCACCGGGCGTCCCCTCGCCGGATCAGAACACGTCCTTCTCGAACACGTCGCCGACCGGGATCACCTTCGCGCTGGCGACCTTCACCGGATACACGGCGATGACCTTGTCCTCTTCCACGATCTCCGCCGGCTTGGGCGAGGCGTAGGTCATGGGCGACGGGGCGTCGGAGGTCAGGGCCGTGCGCAGGTCCTCGGCCTTCGGCGTCACCACCACGATCGACATACCGGGCCCGCCCAGGTGGCGCTTGATGGCCGCGTTGACCTTCTCGAGGGTCAGGTCCTTCAGGCCCGCGCGCATGTACTCGGTGTAGTCGCCCAGGCCGTAGAACTGCTGGTCGAGGTTGTAGCCGAGGTGCATCGACTGCTTGGCGACGAGCAGGCCGGTTGCCTTGTTCAGGAACTGGCGGGTGGCGTCGAAATCGGCCTGGGTCATGCCGTTCTTCACCAGCTTGTCGAGCTCGTACTTGGCCACCCGGATGGTGAAGTGGGCGTGCTCGGGCGGCACCGGGCGCAGCCAGATGCGGAAGTCCTGGCGCGAACGGGCCACGTTGGGCGGCGGCTGGAAGGTGAACATGCCGCCGGGGAAGTATTCCACGTAGGCGTAGTCGCCGTAGTTCATGCCGCGGATCTCGCGGATGCGCTGGTAGAGGTACGACGCCGACGAGCGGTGCTCGCCGAAGTAGCTGCGCACCAGGTTCAGGGCCACGAAGTCGGGGTGACCGCGACGCACGTCGATCGGGAAGCCCATGGTGATGGCCGCCGCACGCGAGTCTTTCTGCACCAGGGTGGCGTCGATGGCGGTCGGCTTCTTCGGCGCCGGGATCGCCTTAACCGCAGGCCCCGTCTTCGGCAGGAAGGACCACAGGTCGCCCCGCGCCCGCATCAGGAAGTCCGGCGTCGCGCCGCCGGCCACGCCGAGCGTCAGGCGCGCCTGGGTGTAGTGCGCCTTGTGGAAAGCGCGGACGTCGTCCAGCGTGAGCTTCTCCAGCGACGGCGCATGGCCGACCGACAGGTGGCCGTACGGGTGGTCGGCGTAGAGGCGCTCGTAGAACACCTCGTTGGCCAGCTCCTCGTCGTTGTTGCCGCGCAGGCCGACGCGCACGGCGTTGACCAGCTGCGACTTCACACGGGTGAAGTCCTCCTCGCGGAAGCCCGGCTCGAGCAGCTGGCTGGCGACGATGTCGTACCAGCGGTCGAGGTTGTCGCGGTGCACGGTGCCGGCGAAGACCGTCATCTCCTTGTCCACCGACGAGCCGAAGCCGGCCGCCATCGGGAACAGGGCCTGCTGGATCTGCTGGTAGGTGAGCGAGCGGCTGCCGGCCTCGGTGACCATGGAGGCGGTAAGGGCTGCCAAGCCTTCCTTGCCCGCCGGGTCGTCGACCGAGCCGGTGCGGAAGATCAGGCGCACGTCCACCAGCGGCGAGACGCTGGGCTGCAGCAGCTGCTTGAAGCCGAGCGCGGCGCCGACCGGCTTCTTCGGACGAGCCGGAACGGTGACGGCGGTGTAGGCCGCGGCCGCGGCGCCGGCGCCGGCCGAGCCGACGTGGCCGTCGACGGTGCCCGGCTTCTTGGCCTCGGCGTCCAGGTCGCCGTAGGCCAAGGTGGCCACGGTCATGCCCTTGTCGGTGAAGTAGCGGTTGGCGACGCGCTTGATGTCGGCCGGGGTGATCCGGTCGTAGCGGCGGTAGACCTCGTTGATGGTGTCCACGCTGCGGGTCGCAGCCACGTACGGAGCCACGGCGCCGGCGACGGCATCGGTGGAGTCCAGGCCGCCGGCGAAGCCGTACTTCAGCGCGCTGCGGATGTCGTTCAGACGAGCCGGGTCGGCGTCGACGACGCGCAGGCGGGCCAGCTCCTTCTGCAGCTCGTCGCGGATGTAGGCCGCGTCCTTCTTGTCCTTCACCAGGGCGTAGAGCAGCGGCAGGCCCGGATCGACCCGGTCGGGGCTGTAGAAGCCGATGGCCTGGGCCTTCTGCTCCTGCACGACCAGGCGGTTGAAGAGGGGCGATGACTGGGCGAAGGCGTAGGCGTTGATGACGTCCAGCACCTGCTGGTCGCCCGCGGTCGGGTCACCGCTCTTCGGATACGCGGCCGGGCCGCGGAAGCCGATGGCGACCCAGGTCAGGGTCTCGCCCGCCCAGGGGACGTGGGCGTACTGCGGGCCGGACGGCGGCGGCTCGACCGGCACGGCCGGGACGTCGGCGGCGGCGGCCTTCCAGCCGCCCCAGTACTTCTCGGCCAGGGCGAAGGCCGGGCCCGGCTTCACGTCGCCGGCGATGATGATGCTGGTGGTCCGCGGGGTGTAGTAGCGGGCGAAGAACTGGCGCGAGTACTCGTACTGCTCGGGCATCGCCTCGATGTCGGCGATGAAGCCCATGGTCGTGTGCTTGTAGGTGTGCCGCTGGAAGTGTGTGTCGCGGATCACCTCGAGCAGCTTCGAGATCGGGTTCGAGATGTTCTTGTTGTACTCGCCGAGCACCGCGCGCGCCTCGGTGCGGAAGTCCGGCTCGGAGTAGCTGAGGTTCTGGAAGCGATCGGCCTCGATCTTCAGGACCGTCTCCAGGTCCTCCTTGTTGAAGGTCGTGTGGTAGTTGGTGAGGTCGTCCGAGGTGTAGGCGTTCGAGTCCGCGCCGATGGCCTTGAGCACCGCCTGGTACTCGGTCGAGGACATGGTCGGGGTGCCCCGGAACATCATGTGCTCGAAGAAGTGGGCGAAGCCGGACTTGCCCGGCTCGACCTCGTTGCGCGAGCCGACCGAGACGGGGATCTGCACCGACACCACGTCGGGGAAGCCGGTTTCGATGACGATGACGCGCAGGCCGTTCGGCAGGTCCTTCACGTGCGTCGGGAAGGGGAAGATCTCGCCCGAGGCGGCGGCGGACTGCGCCCAGGTCGGGTTGTAGGCGGCGATGGCGGCGGCCCCGGCGGTGCCGGCGAGAATGCCGCGTCGGGTGATCCTGAAGTCCTGCATGGTGTTTCCTCCCCTCGGACGTTTTTCGGCGCGCACCTTTGCACGGCGCGCAGGGCGCGCGCCAAGGCGACTTCATGAATTTTCGGAAAGGGTCTTGAGCCGGACCCTGGGTCCGGCCTGATGAGGTCGGGGTCCGAACGGAGGCGATCTTGCCCAAGGCCGACCAGAACACCTTCCGCACCGCGGCCGACACGGCCTCGCGGCTGGGGCTGACGGTGCGGGCGCTGCGCGTCTACGAGCGCCACGGGCTGGTGAAGCCCGGGCGCACGGCGGCGGGCTGGCGCGTCTACGGCCCCGAGGAGGTCGCAAGGCTGCACCAGGTCACGGCGCTGAAGCGCCTGGGCCTGACGCTCAGCCAGATCGCGGCCCTGCTGAAGGGCCGCGGCGTCGACCTCGAGCGCCTGCTCGCGGCCCAGGAAGAGGCGCTGGCCGCCCGCAAGCAGCGGGTGGACCGGGCGCTCGACCTGGTGCGGCGCGCCCGCGCCCGGCTGGCCCAGGGCGAGACCCTTCCGGCGGACGATCTGGTGGAACTGACCAAGGAGACCGTGATGTCCGACCAAGCCCCCGGCCCCGAGATGAAGGCCATCTTCGACAGGCACGTGGACTTCGGCCGCGTGAAGGAACTGCACCCCGGCGATTGGACGCCCGAGGACCAGGCTCGCGCCCAGGCCGAATGGGACGTGCTGATCGCCGAGGCCGAGCGGCTGAAGGACGGCGACCCCGCCTCGCCCGAGGCGATCGACCTGGCGAAGCGCTGGACGGCCCAGGTGGCGAAGTTCACCCGCGGCGACCCGGAGGTGAGCCGCCAGCTCGGAGCCGCCTGGCGAGAAACCGCCGCCGACCCGAAGGCGTCGCAGCAGATGCCGTTCTCGCCCGAGGTGTTCGCGTTCATCCGCAAGGCGCAGGCTGCGGCCGGCGGCTGCTGAAGGCGCAAAGAGAAAGGGCCGCCCTCTCGGGCGGCCCTTCGTCGATCCGTTGAAGCCGGAGCCTACTGGACGCCGGTGCGGGTGTAGGGCTGGCTGAGGCGCAGGCCGTCGACCGAGGCCGTCTGCAGCGCGGCCTTCTTGGCCTGCTCGTCCTTCTTGCGCTGGATCATGGCGTCGACGCGCGCCTTCTGCGCCTTGAAGGCGGCCAGCTCGCGGCCGGCGAGGATGGTGCCCTGGGCGACCTTGGCGCCGACCGGGTTCACGCGCTTGCCCTTGAACCAGGTCTCGTAGTGCAGGTGCGGGCCGGTCGAACGGCCGGTCGAGCCGACGTAGCCGATCACCTGGCCCTGCCGGACGCGGGTGCCCGCGCGGATGCCCGAGCCGTAGCGCGACAGGTGGGCGTAGCCCGTCTCCCAGCCGCCCTGGTGGCGGATGCGGACCCAGTTGCCGTAGCCGCCCCAGCGGCGCGCCTCCACCACCACGCCGTCACCCGCGGCGACGACCGGCGTGCCGTGGCCGGCGGCGAAGTCGATGCCCTGGTGCAGCTTGCGGTAGCCCAGGATCGGGTGGCGGCGGAAGCCGAAGGAGGAGCTCATGCGCGCGCCGTCGATGGGGGTGCGCAGCAGGAAGCCGCGGATGTTCTTGCCGAACTCGTCGAAGTACTCGGCCTTGCCGTTGCGGAAGAAGCGGTAGAGGCGGACCGGACGGCCGCGGGCCTCGAGCTCGGCGAAGATCAGCTCGCCGGTCTTGATGGTCTTGCCGCTCTCGGTGACGTCGCGGTCGAACACCAGGGTGAACTGGTCGCCGGCGACGATGTCGCGGTCGAAGTCCAGCTTGTGCGAGAACAGCTTCACGACCTGGTTCTTCACGGCCGGGGTGGCGCCGAGCGCCGCGGCCGACTGGAACAGGGAGCCGCGCACGGTGCCGTGGGCGACCGTGGTCTCGGCGGTGATCTTCTCTTCCAGCTCGCGCAGCTTCATCGCGCCGTCGAAGGTGCGCGCGACGGTGAGCGTGGTGGCTGGGCCGGTGCGCAGCGTCAGCCCGATCAGGCGCGGCGATCCGCGGCCCGTGGACGGCGCGGCGATGGCGGCCTGGAAGGAGGAAGCGTTGGAGACGCCTGCGCGCTGCAGGGTCTTGGCGGCGGCCTTGGCCTCGGATTCGGAGACGCCCAGCCGTTCCACGGCGTCCTGGATGGACTCGCCGCCGCGCACGCGCACCGGAACGTTCTCGGGCAGACTCAGCCCCGGGCGGGTCTCGGCGGCGACGAAGGCCTTGGCCTCCAGCGCGGCGACCGCGGTGGGGTCGAGCGGCGGAACCTCGACGGTTTCCGCGGGTTCATAGACGCGCCAGATCAAAGCCGTGACCGCCAGGGCGGCGACCGCCGTCAGCAGATGCGGCGCAAAACGTAGAGGCTGTCGGCGTGGATCGAACTGAGCCATCGGTCCCCGTCGTTGCACGTCCGGGGCCAGACCCCGGAAACCCTGAAATAGGTACGAAGCGACGGCGCCCGTCCCTGGGACCGTCACGGTGGGACAATGGCCTTAGCAGGGCGTTAACCGCAAGGGTTTTGTGCCTCGACGCCCGAAAGCGTGACGATATCTCGCCTCCGAAGCGAGGGTTAGGGGGCAAGTTTCGCCTCTGGATGAATTGATCAACCCGTGGCGTCGGCGACACACCGCCTGTAGCCGGATCCGGCCCCGTCCCTACCCTGCCAACGAGTCGCCGCCGAGGGGCTCGAGCGCCACGCCCTGTGACCTCCTGGCCACCCGCGGCGTATCCGCCGCACCTGTCGCTGCGGCGATCCACCACGCGAGGAGAAGCCCCGTGAGCCGGAATCCCGCGCCCGACAAGGCTGCGCTTGTTAAGGGTTCAGGCCGCGACTCGCGTCCGACCGTCGAGCAGGGGCTCGAGAATCTGCTGCGCGAGCGCCCGCACGACCGGTACGGCGACGCCGTCGCCCAGCACCTTGAAGGCCGCGGTGGCGGCGCGGGGGAGCCGGTAGTCCTCCGGCAGGCCCATCAGGCGGGCCCCCTCCCGGGGCGTGAGCAGGCGCGCGCGGACTCGGCCGGGCTCGGCCACCACCACGATCTGGCGTGAAGAACCGCCGGCTGGCGTGCGTAGGCAGCCGGCCAGGCCGTCGAAGCGGACCTCCGCTCGCTGGGCCTTGACGCCCTTCTGGACACGCACCCGGCGGAAGGCGGCGCCGACCGCCCTTCCATGAACCGCCGCCGCCTCCTCGAGCCGCGCGCGGTGCAGCGGGTTCATCAGGTCGAGCAGGCGATCCGTGGCCTCCGGCGAGAACCAGTCCAGCGCTGCGTCCGGCTCGAGCAGGTCGGCCAGGACCGCATTGCGCCGCTGGGGCGCCTGCAAGCTCCACCAGATCCAGCGGTCCTTCAGCGCCTGCGGCAGGCGCCCATGGGCGGCTTGAACCCGCGGCGAATGGAAGGGCGCCTGCGGAGCGCCAGCATCCACGTCCCCCCGCGCAGCGACCACGAACACCCGCGGCCGCGATTGGGGCAGCCAGGGCGCCGCGTCGACCTCCAGCGCGCCGAAACGGTAGCCGATCTCGTCGAGCGCAGCGGCCAGGGCCGTGAAGTCCCGTCC
>Ga0196964_10001177_pt1 | contig 13545 bp, 13 predicted proteins | sample S1_10metaG_FD_148615 | JGI IMG/M metagenome (GOLD analysis project Ga0196964, IMG submission 148615) | Soil microbial communities from Anza Borrego desert, Southern California, United States - S1_10 | ecosystem: Environmental > Terrestrial > Soil > Desert | place: USA: California | collected...
CTGTAAACTGGCCTTTTTGTATGGAATTCATTGTTTCCTTTAGCCGTTCTTGTAGGCGCTCTATATCGTCCCCTTCGCCGATAAACGACGTCCGTATATTATCATTTAAATAATAAAATGTCAGCTTACTGGTTTTCCCAATGCTTTTATATTCTGGCAATGTCTCGACAGCGATCTGGTAGATGAGGAGTTGGTCTTTTTCTTCGCCGGTTACCTTTTCTTTTGCCTGACCAGTTTTATAGTCGATAATTTCAAGCGTACCGTCGGCCAGTTTATCGATACGGTCGATACGTCCGTGGACGATATATTCCCCTACTTTAATTTTAAACCAGCTTTCCAAGGATACCGGAATCGTCCAGTTACCTTCATGGGATGCATAGAAGACTTTTAAAATCTCTTTTCCTTTTTCATAGTATTCTTCCCTCTGTCTTTTGTTTTCATACCAATCTGGAATCCATTTTTTTTCATACATGTCGAGAAGTTCCTCTAGTGGTGGAACTTTTACGTTGGATTCAATGATGGTGACAGCAGGATTGCCAAACAAAGAACCTTGCGAGGCTTGGTTTAACTCTTGGATACGTTCATAAAATTCCTGCAAAGTGGCATGCATACTCTGGCCAAAGCTAAAACTGGCGGTTCCACGAGTCGGAATTTTCAATATATGCGCAAGTTTATATTGATACGGACATGTCTGGTAGGATTTAATCTGGGAAAAAGAGAATTTTCCCGGCAATTCATAGACGATACCCCCTTCAGCGCTTTCCAATCTCTTTGGAGCAAGCTGCGTTTTCCATTGAGTCGTTGCTGTTCCTTTTTCCTGTTTTTTTTCATCAAAACCAACTTCCATGAGAAATCGACTCATCTTTTTTTTCCGCACACCACCATACCCTTCAGCACTGGTGAGGTACAGCCGTTCTTTTGCACGAGTAATGCCGACATAAAACAAACGTCTCTCTTCTTCTAAATGCCCATCCCCTTCGGGCAACTGCTCTTTAATAAGCGGTAAAGGTATTTCAATAGCATCACTTCGACTGCGGGACGGAAATCGGTCTTCCACCATATTCACGAGAAATACATAGCGGAACTCAAGTCCTTTTGATCCGTGAATCGTTAAAATATTGACCGAATCGGGCGTATCCTCTGGCTGGTGCAATTCACCGGCATCTCCTGCGAGCGTCACTTCCCGGTAATGATCAAGGAATGACGCAACGGTTGCGTCAGGAATGACCATCTCATATTGCTTCAACGTCTCAAATAATTGCTGTAATTGATAAATTTGCCGGATCATGTGCTGGTTTCCTTTTTCTTCTTCGTGGGCGAGGTATGAAAGATACCCGCTTTTCTCAAGAAAATGGTACAGAACGAGAGAGGGTTTCTCCTGACGCGCTTGACGCATTCCTTCATGGACAAGAGAAAGCAATCGTTCACAAATCTGAATACCTTCAGCGGACAAATGGAATTCTGAGGCACGCTTCAACGCTTCATAGTACGGCGTACTTTTCTTTTTTGCCATGGTCGTAAATTTTTGTACATCGTTTTCCGTGCAGGCAAAAAATGGCAAACGAAGAAGCCGGTAGATCGCACCAGATTCATGATAATCGTTTATAATTTTAAAGAAATTAATGCAATCGAGGACAATAGGCTGCCGATATAATCCGGAAGACGCCAAAAATTCATACGGGATGCGTGCCGCTTCCAAAGCAGCCAAAAACGGTTCTGCATGGTTATTCGCGCGGACAAGAATAGCAAAATCGTCCCATGCGCAATGCGTTTGTTCCTTGAGTGTAAGAATTTCTTCAACCACCCGACGTACTTCATCATCAAGAGTTGAACCATGAAAGTGTGTTACAGCACCCTCTTTTATTCCACCCCCTGCCCGTAACGCTTTGTCTATGCCGAGCTTCACTTCAAGCCGATCCGGGTTATTATGTTGAATCGATGCATAGGCTAAATCAAGAATTTTCTGTCCAGAACGATAGTTTTCATTGAGAACAATCTCTTTTGCCTTCGGAAAATCGGTTTTGAATCGCAGAATATTCGAGACGCTTGCGCCACGGAATGCGTAAATGCTTTGGTCATCATCTCCAACAACGGTTAACTGCGTTTTTTCACCGGTCAGGAGACGAACGAGATGGTACTGAGCCCAATTGACATCTTGGAATTCGTCGACAAGGATGAAACGGAATCGTTCTTGGAGTAAGGTGAGGATCTGCGGGCGTTTTTCCAACAACTTGACTGTATAATAAATGAGGTCACCAAAATCCAGCGCGTTATTATTCAATAGGAGCTGATTATATGTATGATAGGCATTCGCAATCTCTTCCAGCCGTGTTTTTTCGTCTCCCACGGTAGAATCTGTATCGAGGCGGAGGGACTCCGCATAGGCGAGATATTCTTCCGGAGAAATCAGCTCATCTTTACATTTGGAAAAATGCTTGAGGAGCTCATGAATATGTTTTGAGGGATTTCCAAGCGGGCGATAATAGTCCAGACGAAAATCATACAAATGACTTCGTACGAGAAGCCACGCATCCGTTTCTGTGAGGAGCTTGAAGCTGGTCGGAAGACCAATATGTAGCCCATATCGCTCTAAGAGGCGTTGGCAGAACGTATGGAATGTTGAAATATGCAAGTCCAGATAGCCATTATTGAGCAACCGGTCCACACGATCAGCCATTTCTCCAGCCGCTTTATCCGTAAACGTCAGTGCCAAAATATCTTCAGGTTTAGCATTCCCCGTATTCACAATATGCGCTATCTTTTCTGTAATCACCGTTGTTTTCCCCGTACCGGCACCGGCAACGATTAAAAGAGGCCCATCAAGGTATGAGACTGCCTCCTGTTGTGCCTTATTCAGTGATGTTTTTACCATATGTGGCCGTATAGTATCATTCCAATTCATCCTTGACAATGTGGAGAAAATAGAAAAAACCGGCCCTGTCCGGTCGGTTTTTTAAGCTGCTCGCTTTCTGTAGCTCTCGACGTATTTTTCGAGCAGAAGTTCAAATTTTCTTTGTGGCAGATTTGGGTCAAGGTCTTTCAGAAAGAGAGTACCTTCTTCCCCTTTCACAAAATCATGTAACCAGCCCTGGTGAATCGGATCAAGACGATACCGTTGTTCTACATCAAACCTTAAACGGGTAATATCATCTTCTTTTTTCTCAATGTGTTCATGGGGGCCAGAATCCAGTCCGCCTTCACCTGCGCCATGAAAAATGTCTTTGTTTTCAAGCATATTATGCTGATAATGCGGTAGAATCTCTTTTCCCTGTTGCACGTCGCTTCGGTAATCGTTGGTTTGTCTTTTCTCGCATGTATTGTCGCAACCTATTCACAAGGACATCACGAATCATCTCCGTTTGAAGCGATTGAACAAAGGCATAATCGTTCTTCTCATGAAGATCTAACAGGGTAGATTGAAGTGGGACTGGCAAGCGCACACGGATTCGCTCGATCATTTCATTAAAATCTTCTTTGTGTACTTCTTCACGTTTTTCTTCAGGACGCAGCATGCGGGTAATATTTTTCGCTTTATTCATCACCTCCTGGGCTTTTTGTGGATCTTTTTTCTGAAGTTCAGCAAATGCTTTTTCCACCTTGTCGATACCCACACTTCGCATTAATGCCCGATCTTCCTGCTGCTGTTCTTCTTCAAATCGAGCATCCTCAAGAGGATTAATAATGTCACCAGATTTACTTTGTGTAACGTCAAAATTCATGGCATTTAATTCATGCATTCTTCCGAGCTGTGGAGAATCCAATGGATGAATAGGTGCGTGATCTTTTTCATCTATATCTCCAAATTGTTCAAATCTGCTTCCATCAAACATAGACAGTATAATTAAGACATGTGACTATACCATACTCTCCTTGTTTTGTCAATCTTATTTCGCAATTTTTTCTCTTAACTGAGCCAATTCCTCTGTATACAACAGGAGGGTCTGTATTGCTTTTTCAACTTTTCCTTTATATGTAGCATCTATTTCTTCTTTTGATTTCATAAATGTATCCTGGACATTCGTTACCGTGATAGCGCCTGGTATTGTAATCATTTTTGCATTCCAAGTAAAAGAAAGCATGTGCTCAATCGCGCGAACACCACCAAATCCACCTTCAGACACACTACAGAAAAGCACAGGTTTTGCTGCGTACTCATGGAGTGCCATATCGAGAACCATTTTCATCTCACCAGGATAACTATGATTATACTCTGGAAAAACAAAAATAAATCCGTCTGCTCTTTGAGCGATGGATCGCCAAACTTTGGCATTGGGATGATCAACCCACGCTGGAATTGTATATCCTTGAGCATGATCTCGAACATCCACCAATTCTGTTTCGAAGGGAAAAGAACGAGCTATGCCCAATACATAGGTAGCCACTTTTTCAGAAAAACGTTCCTCACGGGCAGTACCAAGGAGGATCGGAATATAGGGTTTTTTCATAGGAATCTAGTATATCAGGTTTCCGGGTGTGGCTGAAGTGATTCGGATATATCTTCCTCCCCGCTTCGTTCCTCCTCTTCCTCGGGCCCAACAAAACCTCCAGCCTGGAATTGCCAGAGCTTATAATACATACCTTTCTTTTGCAGCAACTCATTATGTGTCCCTTCTTCGAGAATATTTCCTTTGTCGATCACCACAATTTTATCCATGATCATAATCGTAGACAGACGATGTGCAATCACAATAACCGTTTTTCCTTTCATAAGATTATCGAGTGCTTCCTGGATCAATTGTTCTGATTCTGAATCTAAACTAGAAGTCGCCTCATCCAAAATAAGAATGGGGGCGTTTCGAAGAATAGCTCTTGCAATAGCGATACGTTGACGCTCTCCCCCAGAAAGTTTTACACCACGTTCACCAACTTCAGTTTGGTATTTTTCCGGGAATTCTCGAATAAATTCATCGCAATGTGCCAATCTTGCCGCTTCAATGACTTCCTCATCAGTGGCATCCGGCTTACTGTATCGAATATTTTCTAAAATGGACCGATGAAATAGAATCGGTTCTTGAGGGACAAGACTAATATTTTTCCATAAACTTTCCTGTGTGACGTGCGAGATACGTTGTCCATCAATTAAAATTTTTCCATCACTGACTTCATGTTGACGAAGCAACAGTTTCACAAGCGTGGATTTTCCTGATCCTGATGTTCCTACCAGTGCAACTTTTTCTTTAGGCTGGATCGTTAAATTCATATTACTAATAATACGTCGCGTGCTATGATAATAAAACACAACATTTTTAAATTCGATCTTTCCATCCGTCACCTCTAAATCTTTCGCATTATGTACGTCGATAATTTCATGTGGCGTCTGGAGAATTTCAGCCATCTCCTGTGCTTCAGCAATGTTGTGGTACATAAAACGGAGAGTTCTTCCAAAATCCCACACTTGTCCAAAAATGGTAAGGAGGTAAGCTTGAATCAGAACAAAATCACCAATGGTCACAAGACCTCGTTGCCAGTATCCGATGGCAAAATAATAAATAACAAGCTCAAGCCCGATCATGAGCGCAGCCTGAATTCCTTCAAAAATAGTATCAAGATTCCATGTAAAAGATCGTAAATATCGAACATCTTCCATGCTACGACTAAACCGTCCGCATTCCCGATGATATCCATTAAACAATTTTACATTACTGTGATTCGTCACCGTATCGGCTAAAATGCCGGTGACACGGGTTTCCGCCCCCGTGAGACGGATATCATAGCGAAATTTAAAATTGGATAGTATCCAATTAACAAACAAAAAAAGAATAATCCAAACAACAACAATAGTCCCAAGAAGAAGATGACGCGAAAAGAGGACGATCAAAATAACGGTAATGTTAACCACCAGTTTCAACAAAAACCAATAGACATTGTCTGCAATGCGCTCAAACGAGTCTAAGAATTTACTCACGCGCTTAACCAAAGACCCGACAAAATTACTATGAAAAAAGGAAAATGAATGTTTGTGAAGATAGCGGAAACATGTTTCCGCCAACGCTTTGTTCACTCGCGGTTTAAAATAATTGTTTGCAAACCCAGCGGTGCGCCAAAGAATCCACTCAAAAAGATGAAGAATTGCGATGGTCGTGAGGATAGTGATAAGTGTACCACGCGCAGCTCCCGGAGTATCACTGGTAGAAATAACATCAAAAAAGTCTTTATAATACAGCGGAATAATAATCGTTAAAATGGATCCAGTGATCACGCAGAGGATAAGGAGGATGCCTGACTTTTTGTACAATTTTACATGTTGCCAGTAAAATGAGAGGACTGAGCGGGCTGGAGATTTCATAGGCATGTACTTACGGCACAGACGAAACATCAGTAATTTTAGTATAAACCTACATCTCTGATTGGGCAAATAAAAATCCGCCCATATGGGCGGATTTTTTTATAGTTTTCGATACTTCTTCCCTACTCTCACACGAGCCAGTTCTTTCTCGATCTTTGCTTGGAGTCTTGCAAATTCGACATCATCAGTTGCATGCTGTTGCTTCATGAGTTCTTCCGCGCGCTGTCGTGCCGTTTCCGCACGCTCGACATCGATATGTTCCGCTCGTTCTGCGGTATCGGCCAGAACATAGATTACATTACCCGGACGCACTTCCAAAATACCGCCAGATACGGCAAGTGGGACTTCATAATCCTTCTTTTTAGCAATCAATTCACCCGGTGCCAAAATAGCGACCAGTGGAATATGTCCGGGAAGAATAGTGACATGGCCTTTTGTTGTCGGAATCGTTACCTGGTCGACATCATCCTGGTAGGTGACGCCGTCTGGAGTGACGATCGAGAATGTAAGCATATTAAACGACTTCTTCGATGGTACCCTTCATGTAGAATGCTTGTTCACCTTTACTGTCATGTTTCCCATCCAAAATTTCGCGGAATGCACGGACGGTTTCGCTGACAGAAACATACTTCCCTTCCATTCCGGTAAACTGCTGTGCAACAAAGAACGGCTGGGACAGGAAACGCTGAATCTTGCGAGCACGCATGACAGATAATTTGTCTTCTTCTGACAATTCTTCCATACCAAGAATCGCAATGATATCCTGAAGGTCTTTATAACGCTGAAGTACTTTCTGGACTTCGCGAGCAGTACGATAATGCTCTTCACCAACTACTTGCGGATCCAAGAGCGTCGACGTGGAATCCAAAGGATCAACGGCTGGATAAATACCAAGCTCAGAAAGGGAACGGTTCAAAACAACAGTTGAGTCAAGGTGAGCAAACGTCGTCGCTGGCGCTGGGTCAGTCAAATCGTCGGCAGGGACGTAGACTGCCTGGACTGATGTAATTGATCCTTTGTTGGTTGAAGTAATACGTTCCTGCAATGCACCCATTTCTGTTGCCAATGTTGGTTGATATCCGACAGCAGACGGCATGCGTCCGAGGAGTGCTGACACTTCAGAACCTGCTTGGGTGAAACGGAAAATATTGTCGATAAAGATAAGCAAATCGCGACCTTCTTCATCACGGAAATATTCTGCCATGGAAAGTGCAGTCAAAGCGACACGAGCGCGAGCTCCTGGTGGTTCATTCATCTGACCAAAAACTAATGCCGTTTTGTCGAGCACGCCAGATTCTTCCATTTCACGATACAAATCGTTTCCTTCACGCGTACGTTCACCGACACCAGCAAACATTGAATACCCGCCGTGTTCTTGTGCGATGTTACGGATGAGTTCTTGGATGATAACCGTCTTACCAACACCAGCACCACCGAAGAGACCGACTTTTCCACCCTTCAAGAATGGACATAAGAGGTCGATCACCTTAATACCAGTTTCGAGAATTTCTGTTTTTTGTGATTGCTGTTCAAATGAAGGCGCTTTACGATGAATCGCATAGTTCTTTTTTGCCTTTACCGCTCCTTTTCCATCAATCGGTTTTCCCACGACGTCAAACATGCGTCCCAGCGTCTCAGAGCCGACCGGAACTGAAATTGGTGCGCCAGTGTCAACTGCTTCCACACCACGCGCTACACCGTCTGTAGGGCCCATAGCGATCGTACGGACCGTATTTGAACCAAGATGCTGCTCCACCTCAAGGACAAGCGTCTTATCGCCATTCTTTACTTCGAGTGCGTTATAGATCGCTGGCAATTCATTTGGAAAATGGACATCGACCACCACACCGATAATTTGAGAAATTGTACCTGTATTCATACCATGAAATTAACAACTAACCACGCTCCATGATTGAGATCACGTCGCATGGTCAGCCGCTATTCGAGGGCTGCCGCACCACCAACGATTTCAGAAATTTCCTGGGTAATCGCTGCTTGGCGTGCTTTATTAAAGCTGAGTTGCAAATCCCAAAGCATTTCCCCTGCTGCTTCATTCGCATTCTTCATCGCGACCATGCGAGCGCTATGTTCGCTTGCTACAGATTCAAGGAGTGCCTGAAAAAGCTGTACTTCAACTAAGCGGGGTAATACAGTATCCAAAATATGTTGTTTATTTGGTTCAAACAAAAACTGATCCATATCTATGCCTTCATATACTTCTTTTGCATGGGTCGTGCCGCCGACATCATCAAGCATGGCATCAATATTCGTCTTGGTAATAGGTAAAAGTTGTCGAACTGTTGGCTGTTGTGCAATGCTCGATTTGTAATCCGTGTAGGCAACATAGACTTTATCGTATTTCTTTGCGACAAACTGCTCAATTGCCATACGACTAATCGGGAGAATATCCTCAAATGTTGGACGCTCACCAAACTGGTCATAAATACCCAGTGTTTCCACAGGCGCTTTTTTCGCAAAGAGCGCGGTCTTTTTTCCAATGCCGATAAGATCAATGGAGAGGTCAGCATTTTTTTGTGTCATCTCACCGTCATGCTGTGTAATAATATCTTTCCGAACAAGAAATTTTCCTGTCGCTTTAAAGATATTCGCATTAAAGCTTCCACACAACCCACGACTTGCGGCAATAGTAATGACGAGGGCTCGTTCTACCGGACGCGTGGCAAGAAGCGGCATTTTCTTCGTTTCAACGCTTGACAGCTGGTCCATGAGTTCTTTGGCCATATGTGCATACGCGCGTGTACGAAGAGCTGCATCGACGGCACGACGCATTTTTGCTGCAGAAACCATTTCCATCGCCTTGGTAATCTTCTTCGTATTGGTGATGGATTTCATTCTGCGTTTAATTGCCTTAGTATTGACGGCCATACATGAATCTTAGACTGTCTTTTTCCATTCAGTTAATGCATCCTTCAAGCCATTTTCAATCTCATCACTCCATTCTCCTCCTGCTATTTTATCAAGAAGAGATCGTTTTGTTTTCTCCATGAAATCAAGGAGTTTTTCTTCAGCTGTCTTGATTTCCGTCACAGCGATCCCATCAAAGAAACCGTTATTCGCAGCGAACATAGACACGACCTGATATTCAACAGACATAGGTGAAAATTGTGGTTGTTTCAAGAGTTCTGTCAAAAGGCGTCCACGATCGATTTGTTTTTTTGTTTCTGGATCCAAATCACTCGAGAATTGGGCAAATGCTTCCAGTTCTCGGAACTGCGCCATTGCCAGTTTCAATTTACCGGCAACTTTTTTCATCGGCTTAATTTGAGCCGCGCCACCGACACGAGAAACAGACAAACCGACGTTCAATGCAGGACGGATCCCACGGAAGAAAAGATCTGTTTCCAAGAAAATCTGTCCATCGGTAATAGAAATGACGTTCGTTGGAATATACGCACTAATATCTCCTGCCTGGGTTTCGATGATTGGAAGTGCTGTAATCGAGCCACCGCCATTCTCTTTATTCAAATTGCAAGCGCGTTCCAAGAGGCGTGAATGGAGATAGAACACGTCCCCAGGATATGCTTCACGTCCTGGCGGGCGACGTAGGAGCAGTGACATTTCACGATACGCCCATGCTTGTTTGGTCAAATCATCATAGATAATGAGGACATCCTTCCCTTTGTCAGCAAAAAATTCTGCAATCGTGACACCCGCATACGGTGCAAGGTACGACATTGGGGCTGGTTCTGAGGCGCCAGCGGAGACGATAATGGTGTAATCCATAGCACCACGCTCAGAAAATTTTGCAGCAATGCGAGCAACTTTTGATTCTTTCTGTCCAATGGCGACATAAATACAAATGACGTCCTTTCCTTTTTGGTTGAGAATCGTATCGATTGCAACAGCAGTCTTTCCGGTCTGACGGTCACCAATAATAAGCTCGCGCTGTCCACGTCCGACAGGAATAAGAGCATCAATCGCCTTAATACCCGTCTGCATTGGACGATTGACTGGTTCGCGCGTCATAACGCCCGGCGCAACACGTTCAATCGGATAAAATGTTTTTGTTTTTATTTCTCCTTTTCCGTCTATTGGTGCTCCGATCGCATTCACGACACGCCCAACGAGCGCGTCACTGACCGGAATAGACATAATGCGGTTTGTACGCTTGACCGCATCCCCTTCTTTAATGTGCTTATAATCACCAAGAATAATCGCACCAACGGTCTCTTCTTCTAAGTTTAACGCGATACCATACACGCCGCCTGGAAATTCAAGCATTTCCTGCGCTTGGCAGTGCGAAAGACCGCTCATACGGGCAATACCATCACCAATTTCAATAACGGTACCCACTTCGGTGACTTCTGGTGACGCTTGGAATGCATCTATTTTTTCTTTCAAGCTTGCGATGATTTGATCAGTATGTGACATAGTCGTTGTTTAGTGAGTTACTGCGCGATGTGCCACTTGAGGCGAGACAACTGCGTCCGAAGGCTTGCATCGATTATTTTTGTTTCATCCTTTATGATCACTCCACCGAGAAGGACTGGATCAACCGTCTGTGTCACTTCTCCTTTCGTTCCCAGCGTCGACAATATCTTTTTTATTTCTCCTTCACTCAATTCCCTTGCGCTGACGATATCGTATGTTTTCATTCCTTCCTTTTCTTTTGCATATCGCTCAAACGCTTTGAGAATGTATGGAAGGCGTGTTGCCGACTGATTCTCTCGGAGAAAACGGACAAATGCATCGAGCGCGTCTTCCAGTTCCTTTCCCTTTTTATCTACGGTCAGCTCGTACAAAATTTTGGCGTATTGTCCCGGCAATAGCTTTTTCATACTATTTCACATTTTTCAAAAGCTCTTCAATCAGGCCAGCATCTTTTTTACTGTCCAATTTTTCTTTCAGCATTTTTTCTACGATCGTAACGACCAATTCTGCCGTTTCTTTTTTCAATTCAGCGCGCATTTCTTCTTTATCAATTTCAATATTTTTCTTTGATTGCTGGACCAGAAGTGCAATTTCATCCTTCGCTTTCTTTTTAAACTGCTCCTTCATGGATTCTGCTTCCGCGTGCGCGTCTTCCATGATTTTATTCGCAAGAACTTTTGCATCATCAATGCGTTCCTGAAATTTCTGTTCACTCATGTGGAGATTCGTTTCGATTTCTTTCGCTTTATCTAGGCTGTCGTCGATAATTCTCCGACGTTCTTCCATTTTCTTCGTCAGTGGTTTCAACATGAGATACCATACCGTAGCCATGACCAAGAGAAAGTTGACCAATTGAAAAACAAACAGCTGGCCATTCAAACCAACGGATGCAAGAAGACCCTCTTCCGTTCCACCGTGAGCTGCTGATTCTGTTGTATGTGCTTCTAGAGCCGTATGGACGGCTGTATCTTCTGTTCCATGCTCTGTTTGTATTGCCATACCGTAAACAATTAATAATTCCATTCTCCCCAACCGTGAACGGCAAGGGAGGTCGAACTACTAGAGGGTGAAAGCGACAACGAGCGCATAAATTGCGATCGCTTCCGCAAATGCTGCACCGAGCAACATTGGAACGAAAATCTTCCCTGCTGATTCAGGGTTTCTGCCGATTGATTCCATCGCTTTTGCGACGATTCGGCCGATGGCGACTGCTGGTCCAATACCACCAATTGCCATTGTGAACGCTTTTGCAAGCGCCACCATTGATTCATGATCCATATAGATCCTTTGCTGATACCATTCTCTTCCGAGGGATTATACAGGTATTTTACCTCGTGAAAACGATATCAATTAATACTTAGTATCTAGCGACAGTATCGCCAGATACCACGTATTAATGGTCAGTGCCATGTGGCTCCTGCACGGCAACAGTCAAGTAGACGAGCGTAAGCATTGCAAAGACAGATGCTTGGATCAAACCTACCAACACTTCGAGAAGCATGAACGGCGTTGGAATGAATGCTGCAGCAAGCGCGGTAATGACGGAAATAAGGACTTCACCAGCAAAAATATTTCCGAACAAACGAAGTGAGAGGGATAATACTTTAGAGAGCTCACTAATAATCTCAAGGAGGCCGACCATAAATTCAATGCAGGCGGTGAAAATCGCGATGGGACCCTTTTTTATACTCCGGAGCAATCCGCCAAATTGAATAAATTTTCCCACATGGGCAAATACGCCAACGGTGAGAAGTCCAAAAATGTGTGAGGATACAACAGCAACAAGGGCCATAGCCAACGTGAGATTTAAATCACTGTTTGCCGGACGGAGAAGAAAACTGTGTCCGACTGAAATACTTCCTGTTCCTGGCAAAAGCCCCATCCAATTGGAAAGTAAAATAAAGAAAAATACAGAACCAACAATTGGTAAAAAACGAAGTGTTTTTTTACGCTCTCCTGTCACCTGATCAAAATATGGGAGAAGAAGTTCCAAAATATATTCAGCGCCATTCTGCAATTTTCCGGGGCGCAATTTTGTTTTCCGGGAAATTGCAATGCCGAGCGCCAAAAGGATAAGAAGCGCAAGGGTTGCATTAATCATTGTATTCGTTACAGCGATGGGTCCAATATGAAAGAGGACTTCAGGCGCAAGGGTTGGAATGTGAATTTCAGCCATACATTATTTCTTTTCTTCTTTTGTATCGATTGCAGTATAGGTCCTTCCGTATTCTTTTGCTTTTCGGTAAATACTTTTTCCAGAGACAAGTGCAGCAAGGACAAATGCAGCCACCGTTGCCCAAGGCCCAATGCCATAGCGGGCATCCATCCATTGCCCTACCAGGACAAAGAGGACGACAGGAACAGCAATAGTCGCTCCAAAATCACCGACGATTCGGAGCCCAAGGAGCATATATTTTCTCTGCTCATTGTCCATAGCGTTCTGTATGATAAAGATTGGAAAAAGGGCGACCATATTGTACAGGAAGCGCCCTGCAGCGTCAATATCCTTTTTTTATAGACCTCTGGATAACGAAGAAAGGGTCCTTGCGCGAGGGCGACGCAAGGACCCACTTGAGCTAGCGCCCAAGAGAGAGATCGGTGGGAATAGCGGCGATAGCCGTGCATCCGAGCCACTGATCTGCAAACGAACGGGCTACAGGGGTGGTATGCTCATTCCGAATGGCGAGCGTGGAGTCATTATCTTCCTCCGTTTCGCTGCGGATATGGTATCCGTCTCCACCCAGAAAGAACCCTCTCACCTTGAGGAGCGCGATATGCTCGATCGATCCGAGGGAGAAGGTCGCGTTCTGTGGCAATGGCAGCACATCGCGCACTTGTCTCACGAGTGCTTCTTGATCGGCATATGT
>Ga0196964_10001178_pt1 | contig 13542 bp, 10 predicted proteins | sample S1_10metaG_FD_148615 | JGI IMG/M metagenome (GOLD analysis project Ga0196964, IMG submission 148615) | Soil microbial communities from Anza Borrego desert, Southern California, United States - S1_10 | ecosystem: Environmental > Terrestrial > Soil > Desert | place: USA: California | collected...
CTCGCCCAAAGACATGGCGCGCATGGCACGGAACGCTGATCCCAGCCTGCAGGCGCTTCAGGAAGTGTTCTTCGGCGGGCGCAAGAGCGTCAAGGACATGGTCAAAGCGCTCACGAAAGATGACGCGCTCAACCGCCGCGCGCTCTACTACGTCGGATTCCACTTCGTGGAACGCATGCAGAACGAGCGCGAATTCGGCAAACTGCTGCTCGAGCAGCTCGCGGAGGGCCGCAGCGAAGAAGGAAAGCTCGCGCGGGAGAAGCTGATTATCGAGGGTCTGGCGCAGGTGAAGGGCGCGAAGGCCGGCATTCTCGAGGAGCGCGCCAAGGTGCTGCTCGCGGCGGAGGAGATGGTCGCTGCCGAGCGCGCGCGCGACGAGCGCAAGTCTGCGCGCAGTGAACGCAACGGGAAGTCGGCGCGCAGCGGGAAGGCGTCCGTGAAGCGCCCGGCGCCACGAAAGGCAGCAAAACCGGCCAAGGCAAAGCCCGCGCGAAAAGCGGCATCGCGCCGCTGAAGTTGGATGAAGTTTTAATCTTTGTTTGCGTCTGTTCAGAGATGTGTATCGTGTCTGCGTCTTCGGCGCATCACGATGGCGCGCGGTGTAAGTTGCGACAGGAGTGGGACGAATGCAGTTGAAGAAATTTAGCACGATGTTGTCAATCTATTTCACACTCGCGGCATGCGGCGCGATGGGCGCCGAAGTTTCGCCGACCATCGCGACAGTCCCGGCGAACATCGTTAAGACCGAATTCCCGGATTTCGATTACACGATCAACGACGGTCTTTATGCGACCGTTACTGCGCTGCAGGCATTCAAGAAGCCGGACATCAAGAACGAGAAAAAATTCAAACTCAAGAACATTGAGGGCTTCCGCAAAGACATCGAGGTCCGCGCGCTGATGCAGGATCAGCCGGCTCCGCTGGTCGTGATCTTCCTGGGATTGGCGAGCAAGAGCAAAGACCCGATGGCGCGGCTGTGGCAGGCGCAGTTGTTTGAAGCCGGCAACAGTGTCATGGTCTTCGATTCGGTGTTTCGCCCCTCGTTCAACGAGCGTTCCTGCCACGGCGTCTGCGGCAACGTCGATGCGGAAGCCCGCGTCGCGGCAAAGGTGGTCAATGCGTTTATTCATCATTCCGACGTGGAGGGGAAGACGACCAAGCTGTATCTGCTGGGAGCGAGCTACGGCGGGATCCTCGCATTGAACTATGCTCGCCTTGCGAAGCAGGGTGTGATCAAGTACGGCCCTGAGAAAGTGCTGGTTTTTTCGCCGCCGATCAGCATGCGGACCTCGGCCGTGATTCTCGACAAGTTTTATGATGAAGACACGCGCAAGGCGTCACTGTTCGACCTGCTCGAAATGAGCGGGCACAAGCCGGTAGAGCAGGGCAAGAAGATCCCCTTCGAACCCTGGCAGATGCGCGCGGGGATCGGCTACGTCTTCCATGGAGATTTGGACGATGCGATCTCCGTCTCGAAAGACGTGTACAAGTACGAGCTTCCCAAGAGCGACGACGGCAAGAAACGCCGTTGCTTTACGCGCTTCATCGAGCAGGTCGTGTTCCCTTACTGGAAGGAAAACAAAGGCGTCAACACCGTCGAGGAACTCTGGGAGCACGGCAACCTGGAGAAGCTCCTGAAGGCATGCGGCGACAACGTCCATGCGATCATCACCGCGGACGATCCGCTGAACGACGCAACACTGCTGAGTCTCGTCAAGCGCGATGTTCCTCCCGCCAAGCTGACCGTGCTGCCGCGCGGCGGCCATCTCGGTTTTCTCGGCACGAAGTGGGCGCGTGAGCGGTTGATCAAGTTCTTTGAGTAGAGCTCTAGTCGAAGAGCTTGTTCTGAACGGCAGGGCGCATGGATTCGGAACACCCGTCCCCATCGCCGGTGACGTCTCCTGCATCGACCTGGCTGGATTCCGAATTCGTTCGAGCCGCGGCAATCGTCTTCCTGAGCCTGGCGCTTCTCGTTGGCTGCTATAACTCGGGCTTTACGACGTACGACGACAGCATGCATGTCAGCCGGAATGAGCAGATCACGCAGCTCAATCCGCTGCAGTTGTTCAAGCCCATACCCCTCTCGACGTACTTTCCGGTGACGCTGATCACCTATCAGCTCGATCGCACAATCTTTCACGAGTGGCTGGGCTGGCAGAATTGGGCGCCTGGCGTGCGCGCGATGTCGTGGCTTTATCACGTGCTCGCTGCAATCTTTTTGTGGCGCTTTCTTCTTCGCTTCGGAATCCCGCGGAACGCCGCCTTTTTTACCACGCTTGTGTTTGCAGTGCATCCGCTGGCCACGGAGACGGTGTGCTGGACGTCTGAGCGCAAAAACGCGCTGGCAGCCATGTTCGGCTTTGCATCGCTTTGGGCGTGGACTGCGACTGCTGCTCGCTGGTGGCGCATGCCGCTCGTGTCGCTTTTGTTTGCTGCAGCGCTGATGAGCAAGCCTAGCGCGCTGGGGCTGGTACCGGTCTTCCTGTTTCTGGACGTGTTCTTCGGTCAAGAGGGGCGACTCGCGACATCCGCGCCGCTGCGCACGCGATGGCCCGGAATTCTGCTGCGGATGCTGCCGATCGGCGTTCTTGCGGGCATCGCGTTAAAGCTTAACCTCGCGGGCCACGCGCCGACCATCGTGGAGCCTCCCGGTGGAAGCATCTTCACGGCGATTCTGACGGATCTCGAGATCGGTTGGCGGTACCTCGTCAACCTCTTTGCGCCGTTTTGGCTGAGTGCTGTCTACTTTGTAGATCCCGTTCGGGGCGTGCAGGATTCGCGCATCCTTCAATACGGGCTGGCGCTGGGTGCTGTGATTGGCGGATCGATCTGGCTCGCGCCGAATCGCAAGCTCGCGGTATTTCTATGGCTCTGGCTGATCGGCGCCCTCGGGCCCAGCCTCAACCTCGTCGCGATCCCGCATTTCATGCAGGATCGTTACATCTATCTGAGCACGCCGGCGTTTTTTCTCTTGTTGTGGCAGGCGACCGCTCGGCTAACGCCACGACCAGACGCGCGGCTTTCGCCGCTTCGCGTTCTCGCGCCCGCATACGTGGGGCTGCTGGTAGTACTTGCACTGCAGCGCAGCTTCGTCTGGGACACAGCGATCGACATCTTCACCGATGCCGTCGAGAAGCAGCCGAAGGCGGCCTACGCGCGGTTCGGACTTGGAATGTCCTACGGCCAGGCGGCAGAGATGGAAGCACGAAAGCCGGGTGGCGACAAGGCGCGCGTTGACAGCTATCGGCAACAATGGATGGAGCACTGGCGCGCGGCGATTGATCAATGTCCGGACGTGACCAGGTTTTCTTTCTATTCGGAAATGGCGCTGAACGTCGGTGAAGATTGCAATGTGCGCGGCGATCTCGAGTGCGCCGAAAAGTACTGGAGACTCGCGGCGTGGCCGCCGCCCGGCGTTCCTGAGCAGGCGCCGGCACGTTCGCTCGCGATGGGCTGGCTGGCATCACTGCGTTTGAGCAGGCGTCAGAATGAGCAGGCTTATGAATTCGCGCACGAGGCGCTCGGTGTTTACCCCGCTGAGGAGACCGTGCTGCTGCACGCGCGAGCCGCGATGGCGCTAGCAAAAGACAAACAAGCTGCCGGCGATGTGAAGGAAGCAAAGCGCCTGCGCGAACAGGCACGTATCGCTCTCGGTCTCATCCCCGCGTGGTCCAAGAACGCGCCGATTGCGGCTGAGCTGCTGAAGTCGCTGCCGGCGCCGAATCAGTGAAGGACCACGAGATGCCACACGCCGCCGCTGGAACCCTTCGGCGGTTGAATCATCGCGATGAAGCGGCCGCTTGGCGAAACAACCTTCTGCTCGCGCAGCGCCTTGCCTGCCTCGAGCGTTGTCGATTGCTTTCCGTCCGTTAACGAACAGATGTGATAAGTGCCATCGCCCTGCACGATCACACTTTTCTCGTCCGAGTGGAACTCGAGGCCCAGCAGCGTCTCTTCAATCGGAAACCGTGCGATCTCGACTGGCGGCGGATCCTTTGCGGCCACGAGGTCGATCGTTTCGTGACGGTGCTTTGTGTGGACCTCCGCCTGGTACTTCGCGCCAACTTCGGGCTCGAAGAAAAACAGCGCTCTCGAAGAGGTGGAGAAAGGCGTCTTCAGTTCAATTTCCGTACGGGCAGGCTCCAGCTTATAGAGCTTAACCTCCAGAAGCGGATCGATCGGATCGCCTTCGATGACGAGCGCGCGGCGCGCGATCCGCGCGTCCACCGAGTTCCCTGGCTTTAACGGACCCGGATCGATGCGCTTCGATAAAGCCCCTGTGCGTGCGAGGTAGAGCACCAGAACGAAGAGTGCGAGGAGGGCATACCACTTCTTCATATTGGAAGATTATCGCTGCGCGATGAAACGAAAAGAGGCGGCATGCCGCCTCTTTTCGCTTAGGGCGTGGGTCTACTCGCGCGACGTATTCTTCGGCTCCATCGACAGGTCGTCTTCTTCGCCCGCTTCCGCCTCCCGCAGATGTTCGCGCGCCTTGCGGTCTTCCTCGTCCGGATCGACGCCCATATCTTTGAGCTGCTTGCGGACTTTCTTCTCAAAGCCCTCATCGACGTCAAAGCCCAGCGTCTTGACGTTGGTGATCTCTTTCCAGGCCGAATGATACTGATCCAGCCCGTAGTGCGTGATGGCGAGATCCAAATAGATGCGCGGATCGCGCACTGGCGGTGTCTGCTTCTCAGCTTTCACACGCGCCTGGTCGAGGTACTCGAACGCCATCTGCCATTCAGCGCGGCGCATGTACTCCTTGCCGATGACATAGAGCAGGTCCCACAGGCGGCCGTCCTTGTCGCGGTCCGTCGCCTTCTTGTACCAGGCCTGCGCTTCGATCGTCTTGTTCAGGCGTGAGTAGCAGCGGCCGATGTTCATGTACGGCTGCGGCAGTTCTGCGTCGAGTCCGATGACTTCCTGAAAATATTCCATCGCGTCCAGGTAGCGGCCCTGTTCGAACAGCGAGAGCCCCAGGTTGTTGCGATAGTCGGGGACCACGGGGTCGCGGTTGACAGCATCGAGGAAATACTGCTGCGCGGTGCGGTACTCGCCGACCTGCATGTAGCCGCGTCCGGCGTTGTTACTTGCTTCGGCCGCGATCTTGTCCTGCGCGCTGACGCCGGTCTCGGCCTTTTTGTAAAACTCGTCTTTGTTCTTTGCCCACCACGCGCGCCAATCGTCGTAGTTCTTGTAGCCGAAATTTTTTCCGGTGATCTTTGCGAGCGCCCCGTTGGCGGTGAGCAGCACGTTCAGCGGCTCTTTGCGGGCCGGGTCCAGCATCTCGATGAGTGGCAGCACGGCGTCTGGAGATGAAATGATCGCGAGCATTTCGCAGGATGACTTGCGGACTTCAGGGTCGGGATCGTTCAGGTTCTTGATGTGGTACTTGACGGCGCGAGCGGTCTTCGTGTCGTCGGCTTTCTTCTTCTTGTCTTTGTTCTTGTCCTTCTCGCGAGGCTTGCCCTTGATCTCCTCGACTTCTTCCTTCGTGTAAGTAGGAAGGTTGTTCTCTTCCTTCGCTGGAGCCGAGCCCAGCAGACAAACGCCGAAACACGAGACCAGGACCCGCAATAGCGGACGAGCCAGGAACATGGGACGCCTCCGTTAAACCAGAAGCGAGTAGCGTAGTCTTTTTTTAGGGCAAAACAATATTTTTGTTTGGAGCCTGTTGCATAACAGGCTCATTGATCGCCCGCAAATAATGTGTTCGGACCGCCACGTCGAGAGGATGGTTTCGCCGCCGGACGTTTCTCTGGGGGCGGTGGCGCGGGGGGCTCTTCAATCTCAGTTTCGGTTTCTTCTTCTATATCCAGGTCATCCGGGCTGACAGGCGCTGCGTTGCGCGCGACGGTTCCCGCCGCTGGTTGAATCTCCGCTTCCTTCAGCAGTGGCGCTCCGCCGGGTCCGCGGACAAGCAGACGGATGCGCTGCTCGGCTTTGTCGAGCATTTCGTGGCAGCGCTTGAGCGCAGCGACGCCCTTTTCGTACAGAGCGAGACTTTCATCGAGCGGCTTCTCACCGGCTTCGAGCTGCGCGACGATCTGCTCGAGTTCGCCGAGGCAATCTTCGAAGCAGGGTTGTTTGGGATCGTGAGGCTTCGCCATGAGCAGGAGTTTGTCACTTTCCAGAGCGCCGTGCAACCCAGATTGCATAGGCGATCGGCTTTACCTGCTGGAATATCGTTTGCGCATTTCTCAAGTGCACCATCGTGAGCGAAGAGAAGGGTAACAGCATCTTGCGCAAGTTGCGTAATGTCGATGCACTTACAACAAAGAGTGAATAAATAGTGCGAGAGATAGTTCGATTCGCGCGTAGTTTTCCTTGACTCGCGTGAAAGATCGGCAAGGATAAATATCAATCGAAGCAAAATGCTCAGGTGCAAAAAAAGGCGGGCGGCCAACCTTTCAGGTCAGGCTGCTGGTCTGGTGACTGAGCGTTTGAGGTAGCAGGGGAGACCGGTGCCTTCGGCAAGCGCCGGATGAGAAGATCGAGGTTCCTTGCCGGGGATTGATCCAGGGTTTGGTGGGGGCAGTCGCTTTTTTGGAGGGGTCGAGAGTGATGAATACCGCTGCAAAGCGTAGCGTGTTGTCGTTGATCGTGATGGGCATGGTCAGCTTTGGTTTCGCGATTTCCGCCGCGGACCAGACTGAAGTGCCTTTCGTTGAAGGACAGGGCCCCCCGGACGCCAAGCCTAACGAGGCCTGGTGTCTGGTGCGCAAGCCTGCCACCTACAAGACCGTGACGGAGCAGGTGCAGGTCGCTCCGGCCACGTCGTACATCGAGTTCATCCCGGCGAAGTGGGAGACTCGCGACGAGCAGGTTCAGGTCCAGCCTGAGACCAAGCGCGCGGTCGTCGTTCCGGCCAAGTACAAGACCGAGACGTTCCAGCACATGGTCAAGGCCGAATCGACCGAGCTCGAGATCGTTCCGGCGCAGTACCAGACCGTCGATGAAATCGTCACGGTGACGCCAGAGTCCGAAGATGTCTCCTTCACTCCGGGAAGCATGAAGACGGTGACGGAACAGGTCCTCGTCGCGCCGGCGTACGCCTACTGGAAGGAAAACCCAGGCATGGGCCCGGGCGACATCAAGTGCTACTGCCGCTGCGAAGTTCCGGCCAAGTACGTCACGATCACGAAGTGTGTCGTGGACAAGGAGCCGGTCGCCGCGAAGACGAAGAAGCCGGCGGTGACGAAGGTCGTCCAGGTGCAGAAGCTCGTGAAAGATGCGGAAGTCCGCAAGAAGGTCGTTCCGGCGCAGTTTGTGACGATGACCCGCCAGGTCGTCGAGACGCCCGCTGAAGTGAAGTGGGAAACGGTCCCGGCGAAGTTCGAGACGATCCAGAAGCAGGTTCAGGTCGCTCCGGAAGGCAGCCGCAAGGTCGAAGTCCCGGCCAAGTTCGAGACGATGACGAAGCAGACGCTCGATCAGCCGGAGCGGTTGGTCTGGCGCAAGAAGTCCTGCGACTGCAAAGAAATCGTCCGCAAGTACAAGGAAGTCCCGGGCACCGACGAGCAGAGCCTGCGGATGTTGATCAGCAAGTAAGAGGTAAATGGCCGCCTGCGGGCGGCTGCGAAGGAACTGCCGCGGCAGATAGCCGCGCGGCAACAAAGCGAAAAGCAACGGAGGGGGTGCTTCCAAAGGCACTCCCTCCGTTTGTTTGAAACGTCGAACTAGAATAATTAGCGTTTGCAGCATTCGTGGGGCGGGACAGCTTTCTAAGAGCGGAGGAGCGCATGCGATCAGTGAAGTGGACGTTGAGCGTGCTGCTGGCGGTCGCGCTGGCGGGAACATCGATGGCAGAGGACAATTTGAGCTTCGGCGAGGGCTCGCGTGAGTCATCGTCGCAGATTGTCCAACGGTATGCGGATGTTCCGAAAGGCGTGGTGCTGGAAGGCACAGCCGAGGGGATGGAGCCAATCAAATCCATCACCTACGACAAGGAAAAGGATACGTTCACCATCAATGGGGAGGCGACTTACAACTGCCCCATCAACCGCAAGGAGTTTGCCAAGGTCCTCAAGTCGCTTCTGAAAGACGACCGCATGGGCGTGACGCTGATCCAGGGTGAGCCGCGGCTGTATGGGAACATCAGCGGCGCCGACAAGCTGATCGACCCGATGGTGGAGACGGACAAGCTGCTGGGTGGCATCATCTACGGCATCCCGGAGCTTCTGACCGTGAAGCTGCCGGGCGATTACAAGCCGAAGGTGGCGAAGGAGAGGAAGATCCCCGTCGTCGCGTTCACCGTCTTCAACAGCTACAGCTTCTATAAAAATCCGAAGGACAAACGCTACACGCGTGCGGCCTGCAATATCGAAGTTCAGTTGATCCCGCTGTCCGACGACAAGACCGACACCGGCGGGCACCTGCCCGACGAGAAGAAGTTGGAACAGTATGTCATGGAAGACTCGGATCGCGCGAATCTCGAGCACCTGAAAAAGTTTCAGCTCGAGTACATGAAGATCGACTTCATCGGCCAGACGGCGAATATCGGCGAAGCTGCTGCTTTCGCGCGCTGGATCCGCGATTCAAAGGTGGACACCAAGGACCTTCTCGAAAAGCTGAAGTAGGCAAAGACTGCAGCGGAGAAACAAGGGGGCGCGTGAGCGCCCCTTTTTCGTTGAGCCGCGGACCAGAATTATCGGCCGTTTGGCACAGAATTACTGCACGTGATGAAGCCCGCCTGCCGATACCTTCCGTCAGCCATTGAACGGGAGGGAGCGCTTCATGCCTGGCCGCCATGTATCTCTGCTGACGTGTCTCGCCGTTGTCGCCAGTCTTTTGTTTGCCGATCTCGCGCATGCGTCAGACGCAGACCGCTCCGCGATGTTGCGTCATGCCGTTCGCATTCGCTACGAGCGGACTGAAAACGGAGCCCTGATCACCGGACATGGTACGGCTTTCGGCGTGAATCTTACGGATTGGGGGCTTTCCGGCAGGCGCTACCTTCTCACGGCCGCACATAACGTTCTGGACAATTCGAACAAGCCATATGGCACTCTAAAGATTGAGATCACTGAAGGTACGCGCACCTACTGGTCGCAGTGCAAGGTGCTGCTCGTCGATGCGGATCTCGACCTGTGCGTGGTCGAATCCGGCGATGACGTCCCATCGATCTGCGAACTGGCGACGAGTGACGAAGCACTCGGCGCGCGTGTCGTGATGGCGGGATCGCCGCGGGGCGTTCCCGTCGCGTTGTACGACGGCATCATGGGGCAGCGCTACTATCGCGGTGCGGCGCGTTCAGTTGTGGACGTTCAGTTCGATCATGGTTGCAGCGGTGGCCCGCTGTACTCGGCAAAAACTGGCAAAGCCGTCGGCGTCGCGGTGGCGGGAATACCGATGGACCGGGATCTTGATCCGACGAAGGGTCTATTCGTGCCGGTCGGTGCGATCGAAAGCTTCCTTGAACGCCTGGGGAAGAGTCCCGCGCGGCGCGCGTCACCGGTCGCCGAGCGTGTGGTTGCTCAGGCACCGGCGAGCGTCACGGTGCCTGCACCTGAACCCGTGCGCGTAACTCCGGCTCCGACGCCTGTACCGGCTGCTGCCGTTGTTCCAGTTCCGGTGGCCGTCATTCAGGCGCCCGCACAGGTCTCGGCGAAGCTTCCCGAGCCCACAGCCTCGAAGCCCGCAAACGTCGAATTGCCGCGCCCGGTTCGCGCGGAGCCTGTGCCCACAGTTGCCGCGAGCAGCACGACGAGCACGCAAGCGGCGGTCGAGTTCCTCGACCCGGAGACGCCGCCGTCCGTGCCTGCCGTCTACGTCATCGAAGACGGGGATAACCTGACTCGCATCGCCCGGCGCTTCAAGACTACCGTCGAGACGTTGATTTCCTTGAACAGTATTAAGGACCCCAACCGGATCCTGGTCGGTTCCAAACTGCGGCTGAAGTGAGGTAAGAGCTACTGGATTGTGTAAAGCACGCGGGCTGTGGAGCGCTTCCACAGCCCGCGTTGTTTTGGATGCCGGATCGGTGAAGCCGCAGTTAGCGCTTCGCGTTTTCCTTGATCTTCAGCGCAGCTCCCTCCCAATCGAAGTCCGCAAGCGTGTTCTTGATCCAGAGCTTGTCTTCGTCAGAAATGTCACGGATGTAGCGCGGCAGCGGTTCGGAGAACACCTTGTACAGCGCCAGCCACCGGCAGAATTCACGCAGCGTCTCGCCTTTGCCGTTGGTAACCGTTGGCGCCAGCGCGATCAGCCTGTCGTCGAGGAACTGTTTCAGGTTGCCGTTATCGAACTCGCGCGACCAGTCTTCAAAGCGATTGTGAACCTTCTGAACGAACTTGTGCCATTCGTCATTCCCCATGTCCCGGGTCACGAGATCGTGTGTAATTTCGGCGATGTTAAGTTCTTCAGTGCTGCCCGGGTTCGCGACAGTCACAGCCGTCTGGACTACATGCGGATTTTCATTCTGCGCGGCTGCGGCGGTGAATGTCACCGCCAGCGCCAGCGTCGTCAGTAGGAATTTCATATTGCCCCACTCCAAAGGTCGCTATGCGTGCTCTTTCTCCCCGACCGGCGCGAACTGGGACAGCATCTTGAGTGCCAACTTAGGTCGTTCCGCGGAGCGCCATTCGCTACTATTGGCGAGAAGTGTCTCGCGTAGGGTTTCTCCAACGGAGTGAATCCATGCTGCTCGTTCGACTCTTCTGCCTGATCCAGATCGTGGCATTGAGCGTCTATGCCGAGATTGTGTATCCAGAGAACGCCGCTGAGTGCGTGCGCTGGGCCGGCGGCGACCTGCAAACAGTCCTCACTGAGCGCGGGATCGAAGATGCAGAGATCAGCATCCGCGTGGATGCAGAGTTGGGAGCCGAAGCTTTCGAGATCATAACGAACGGTCTTGTGCTGGAGGTTCGCGGAGGAGATGCCAACGGCTGTATGTACGGCCTGATGGAGATCGCCGAGCGCGTCGCAGTAACAGGGTTGAAGAAGTGGCCTGAGTTCGTCCGAAGTCTGCCGGCGATAAAGCAAAAGCCGTACATTGAATTTCGAGCGGACAATCCGTTCTGCCACACGCGCCCGCTGCTCTTCAACGACGTGGCGATGTGGCGCCGCTACATCGACATGCTCGCGCGCTGCCGTTTCAACACGCTCGACATTCATGGCGCTTACGATCTGGACGAAACGGAGTTTCCCAACCTGCTGCCGATGCTCGTGCATGTGCCCGAGTATCCATCCGTCGGAAAGCCGGAAGAGCAGGCGCGCAACCTCGAAGATTTCAGACAGATTGTTCAGCATGCGCAGCGGCGCGGGATCGCGGTCGCCTTGATGAACTACGATGCGGAGGTCAGCGGACTCGGGAAGACCCATTGGGAGGACTACACCGCCAAGGCTGTCTCGCTGCTGCTGCGGCAGGTCCCCGAACTGAAGATGCTGGGGTTCAGAGTGGGTGAGAGCGGCAAGAATGCAGGTTTCCACCGGAGCGCCTACTTGAAAGGTGTGGAGCTCTCGGGCCGAAGTGACGTTCGCGTCTACACGCGAAGCTGGAAAGCGAATCCTGAAACGCTTTCTGAGATCGGGCGGCAGTTGCCTGGACGTTATGACATTCAGATCAAGTACAACGGCGAGCAGCTCGGCCTGCCGTACCACGCAATGCATGGCACGCACTACGGCCGCCCGTACGCCAGCTACAGCTATCAGGAATATCTTCGTTCCGATGCGCCGTATCGCGTGATCTGGCAAGTGCGCGCGAATGGCACGCATCGCTATTTCGCGTGGGCGGATACGGAGTTCATCCGCCGCACGGTTCGGACGCTGCGCTTCGGAAACGCGCGCGGATTCTCGCTCGAGCCACACATCGCATACTTCTCCACGAACCCAAAGAATTACTACGGCGACGCGAAGGATCAGAGCGCGCACGATTACATCTGGGAGAAACACTGGATGTGGTACCTGGCGTGGGGGCGTCTTTCATACAACCCCGATCTGCCGGAGACAGTGCTGCGGCAGCACTTCGTCGCGGAACTGGGCGATGTGGGAAGTACGATCTACGACGCGATGCAGGCAAGCGGCCCGATTGTACCATTGATCATGGCCTATCGGTGCCAGGGCCCAGATCACCGGCATTTCTCGCCTGAGACCGAGACTGGATGCGAGAAAGAAGAAGATCCTGAGCATTGCTTCATGCATCACGAACCCATGGATACGCGGAATTTCGCGAGCATCTCCGAGTTCGTTGATGGCGTGCGAAACGGCCGCAGCGACGGCCGAGTCGGGCCGCGAGAGATTATGGGCATGCTGCGCGAGGCGGCAGCGAAAACACGCAAGCTGATCACTCAAGTTGACGCTCTTGCTGAAGGGCCTCGCAAGGCGGCGCATTGGCGCCTGCTGAAGACTGACCTGGTTGCCGCGGCGCAGCTCGGCGAATACTACGCGGCTCGCATCGAAGGCGCCCTGCACTGCTGCTACGCGCTCAAAACCGGCTCGGCGGCAGACTACGAGCGCGCGGTGGCGCTCTTTGCGCGATCGCGCGATGCATGGAACGAACTGGCGCAGACTGCCGACGCGGTGTATGCGCCGCTGAATAACCCTCTTCGCGCGCAGCGCAAGTTCCGCTGGCAAAAGCCGCTGAAGGAACTCGAAGCGCAGGATCGCAGCGTGTTCGAGAAGCTCTGGAAAGAATGCAAGGTTGATCCGCACGCGAGGCCGCTGTCGGACATGCTCAAACCGCACGCAGACGTAACCTTCGTCAAGAGCGTTCGTTGCACCGTTGCCTCAAAGACTGCGCGGATCGTCTGCGAGGCCGCGGGTGAGGTGGCGGTCCGCGCGTGGTACAAGCCGCTGCCGAGCGATTTGAAATGGACGTCCGTTGAGTTGACGCGTTCCAATGATGGAACGTTCAGCGGGGAACTCCCGCTGGATGCGCGCGGCCTTCTGTACCAGTTGGAAGTCCGTCGCGGCGCGTCCGCCACTCTAGTGCCCAATGTGCTGAAGACGCGACCGTACTGGGTCATCGAACCCTGTGCGGGCGAACGAGCCTCGTGCGATCGAACCGAGTCGTTTGAATAGGCTTCGAATCTGTAAATCCGACATCAAAACCAAAACCGCATCCATGTCACTGGTTCGCGGAACAAGGTATTGATCTCTGTGTTAACCCACACGGAGATCTGATTTATGTCCGCCGTCTGCGAACTCCCTCAAGTCGACGTCAAGGCCATCGAAGTCCACGCGCAGGATATGAATCTGGCGCGCGCCGCGGAGATCTATCTTCAGTACGGATGCCTGGTCGTGCGCGGCCTGCACCGGCAGTACGTGGACGCCGTGAATCGCGACATCGAGCGCGCTGCGCAGCAGGCGATCTCGCTTCTCGATCGCGCGAAGAAGGTGACCGAAGGCTGGGTCACGCCGGACCACACGCTCTTCCTGCCCGCGCCGAGGGGATTTCATCGCGACAAGCAGATCATGGTGCTGGCGTGCGGATACAGCATCAGCGCCGCGTTTTTGAAAGCCGCGCAAGACTCCATGACGCTCGACCTTGTCGAGAAGATTGTCGGCCCGGACGTCGAACTCTTCCTGAACGGACAGTGCCTG
>Ga0196964_10001179_pt1 | contig 13534 bp, 23 predicted proteins | sample S1_10metaG_FD_148615 | JGI IMG/M metagenome (GOLD analysis project Ga0196964, IMG submission 148615) | Soil microbial communities from Anza Borrego desert, Southern California, United States - S1_10 | ecosystem: Environmental > Terrestrial > Soil > Desert | place: USA: California | collected...
CGGAAAAGCGCAACGCGGACGAGGCCAACGTCTTCTGGGTGTTTGAGTTGACGACGCGTGCCGAGTATTACGACGCACTCAAAACCGCCACCCAGCGCACCGTGCGCGCGGCCATCAAGGAGGCGTCCGGTGGCTGACGTCGCTGGCCTTGTGCCACTGTATGGCGGCGGCGTCTGCGGCTGCCAGTTCGACCTGGGCGGCTACGGCCGCTACGCCGCTGCGATGGAGTGGCCGGTCTCGGCCGAGTATTTCGAGGCGCGGTGCGAGGAGATGCAGCGCGAGCGCGAGGCCGAGTGGCGTCGCATGGGGTTGATACCATGACGCGGGAGCAGCTGCAGGAGGAGGTCGAGCACGCGCTGACCGTCCACCGGTACTGCGACGCGGAGTCGTTCCGCGCGTCCGTCCCTGCGCTCGACGCGGTGATCGCCACCGTCGCGCGTGAGGTGCTGACCGCCGTGGCGGACGAAGTCGAGGCTTCGTTTTGCTGCTGTCTCGACGACTACAAGGCGCGTGGTCGCGTCGATCCGCAATGCGGCGCGCACGACCACGCGGACTACCTGCGCGGGTGCGCCGCCGAGTACGCACCGAAGGAGGGGGCGTGACCACCGCGATCGCCACGTGTGACTGCTGCACCGAGCGGCGCCCTGCCGCCCTCGTCGAGGGCACGTGGCTTTGCCAGGCGTGCCTCGCCGCCACCGTGTCACTCGGCTTGCTCGACCGGCGCCGCCGCGCGCTCGAGGCGGAGCGCGAACGCGCCCGGAAGACGAAGGAGGGGACGTGAGCGACGAGGAGCAGCGTCCGGCAACGAGCGCTGGCGCGTTCGAGGACGCGCTGGCGAATGCCGTGGCGCAGACCGGGATCGACGACGGGAGCGCGTGCGGCCACGTCCCCGGGCGCAGGGGGCCGGGGCGGTGACCTGCGACTGCGGGGCGGAGGGGTTCGTGGTGACGGGGCTGTGGTGGTTGCGGTGCGACTGCGTGGTGGTCAGCTGCAAAACCTGCAGCGTCACCCTAAGCACCGCCGAGCACGACGAGCGCCATCGCCGCATCCACCACTGCCACGTGTGCGGCGCGCTGGCCATCCACGCCGCCGTTGCCGATGGCACACCGACTTACTGCGCGCCATGCGTGCGCGCTGGAAACGGCCAGACTGGGCAGCCTGGCCCCGCGGAGCCCGAACTCGGGCCGAGCGAAAGCGCGAGGGTTGACGTCGATGTTGACGCCCCAGGTTCGCACGCCCCGAAAGGGGACTGCCCACCTCTCTGCTACACCTGCGCGAGCACGCGCTGCTACTGCAAGCTCATGGAGGAGAACGGTGGATGACGATAGACAGGCGACTTGATGACGACTACGACTGGGAGGCGGTCTTCGCCTACGCCAATGGCAAGATGGGCGCGCCGGCGCGGGTCCCGGGCTACGTTGGCTCCGATGCGCCATTCGACCGCCAGGACGTTGCGGAGGCCGTCGCGATGGCCGACGGGCAAAACGACGAGCGCGACTGGGTCGGCGTGTTCCGCCTTCGCGACGGTCGCTACGCCGCTATCAGCGCCTGGTGCGACTACAGCGGCTGGGGCTGACAGGAGGGCGGCTCCTCCCGGGTCGCGGGAGACCTACCAACGCTGGTGCGGTTCGGGCTCACGGACGAGGAGCGGGACCGACTCGGCATGAGGCTGCCGGAGCAGGAGAATGGATGACCGAGGCGACAGGGTGATCCCGTTCGAGAACGACGTGTGCTCGTTCTGCGAGCGGTGGGCAAGGGGCAAGATCGGCGCGCGCGACGTCGCGACCGGGCGGACGGTGGAGTTCTTCCACTGCCGCGAGCACATGAACGACGCCTACGCCGCCATGTCGGACGCGATGGCAGGGGAGGCCGGAGGATGAACCGACGACAGGCGAAGAAGCTCCTGCACCGCTACTGGCGCGGCATCATGCCGGCCATCGGGCTGGAGAAGACGCTGGGGTACGAAGAGCGCGACCGACTCGGCTGGCGGTGGTTTTGTCTCAAGTTCCGCCTACCCACGGTGCGGCAGCTGGCGAAAGCGCGGCGCAAGCCGATACCCTTCATGGAAGCCCTGCCCCGCGAGATGCGAGCGCACTTCAAGAGGAGCCCGTAAATGAGCCGCAAGCCAAAGCTGAAGGAACCCCGCACCACGATGCGCTTCATGGCGTACGACATCGTCTCAGACGCCGTGGAGAGGGGCGTGCGCTACGGCGTGATGAAGGCCTTCAAGTACGCCGACCCACACCCCACCGAGGAGGCGCTGGTGGAGTGGTGCGAGAGGGGCGTGATGGACCGCCTGTGCGAGGTCATCGAGTTCACCCCGAGGGAGGACGAGTAATGGGCGGCTACACCCACCTGCGCGGCTGCACCTGCGAGGCGTGCCAGTACAGCCGCCGTGCAGCTGGCCACCCGCGGCGCTGTAACTGCGTCGATTGCCTTGAGGACGCCAGGAAGGCCGTCGAAGAGCGCGTCAAGGAGGCGGAGAAGTTCATGGCGGACGGCCTGAAGCTAGCCGCCGAGGCTGAGCGCGGGGCCAGGGCCAAGTCGCCATCCACCTACGTCCAGCTCTGCGCCAAACTGGGGCCACTCCTCGACACCAAGGCCGTGGCCTACGGCGACAGCGCGGCCAACGCAGGGCGCATGCTGGAGCTGCTCTACCCCAAGGGGGTGGCCACGCACCAGTACCGCGATGCGCTGCTCGTGGTGCGCATCCTGGACAAGCTCAGCCGCATAGCGCAGCGGGGCGCGGACGGCAAGGACAAGGGCGGGGAGAGCCCCTGGCAGGACATCGCGGGGTACGGGGTCATCGGCTGGAAGCTGGACGAGGCGCCGTGAGCATCACGCTGAGGTGTAGCGGGTGCGGGACCTTCGTCGGCGCCGGCGAGGCCGGTCGGTTCGTGGTTACCGGACACGCGGTCTGGACCGCTGAGGGGCACCTGTTCTTCTGCCACGACTGCGGCGACCCGACGAAGATATGCTTCTGGTGCGGCACGCCGATCGCGTTCAACGAGGAGGCCTACGACGACGACCCGGGGTCCGACGAGGCCTGGATGCACGTCGACCCAGCCGATTGCGCGGACGACTAGCAGCGCGCCTGGTAGAGGCGCGACCCCAGCATGCACCGCCCGTTGACCACGTGGGCCACCTGGCAGTGCCAGTCCCCGTTCGACAGGACGTAGACCATGGCGAAGGCCTGCGACCAGTTGGCCACGTCCTTCACGTAGGGCGCCGCCTTCTTCGCGTCCCCTAGCCACCCCAGGTTGATGGCCCGGTGCGGCTCACCGCCCACCCCGGTGACCTGGTGCTCAGAGACACGGTGCGTGTGGCCGAAGATCACGCTGTGGCGATAAACGTCCAGCATCGAGGCGCTAGCGTGCTTGCTGTGCACCGTGCCGTGCGTGAGCAGGAGCTTGCCAGCGCGCACGAAGCCGCCCTGGCCGTAGGGGACCACCTTCATCTTGTCCGGCAGGCACAAAAGCTCTCTGGCGGTTACGGAGCGTGCTAGCTCGGGCGCCTTGTCGGTGATGTAACGGGGGAGGCGGTCCTCGTGGTTACCGAACAGGATCGTGGTGCTCTTCGGCTTGGCAGCGCGGTCAATCCGCGCCATGTAGTCCAGCCCGACCTTGATCTCTTCGTCGAGGAGCCTCGCGATGGTGCGGGGGTCCTTCGAGAACGACGAGACACACGCAAGGTCGAACCAGTCCCCCAGGTAGACAACGCTGGTAGGCCTCAGGTCTTCTGCGACCTGTAGGACCAGGTCTAGGGCGCGGTCGTCTTGATAGGGGGTGTGGGTGTCCGGGATGACGAGTATGCGCTCAGCGACTTTCAGCGCTGTCCTCGATCGGCGACTTCCACTCGCACGCCATGGGCCACCGAATGGGCGGTGCGCCCGGGTGGCTCAGGCCCTGCTCCATGCGCCAGATTGGGCCCCAGGAGAGGATGGCCTCGCCCAGGTGGGCCTCCCACTCATCGCCGCCGCCCTCGGGGTAGAGCCCGCCCAGGAGCTTTGCCAGAGGCCACGCGAACTGGACGTGCGGCATCTCGAAGCTCAGGCGCTGTAGGCCCAGCTGCCCGGCGAGCTGGTGGAACTGGCGCCACATGCCCGGCTTGGGCTCGGCCCAGGTCCACTTTCCGTCGATGAGAAACACGAAATCGCAGGCGAGACCGTACTGGTGGTGGCTTTGCCATGCCTTGGCGTTGGTGACCTTCTTCGCGTCCTTGTATCCGCCAGCGCGCCCCTTGGCGTATAGCAGGGCCTGGCGCACGGGAGAGCGGTAGGCCTCGTAGACGCGCAGCGGGATGCCAGCGTCGATGAGCTGAACCTCCAGCCGCTGGATGAGCGGACGGAAGGCGCCGTGGAGGAGGGAGGTGTCGTTGGAGGGCTTCAATTCAGCTCGTCTTGCATCTCGTGCTGGACCAGCTCCAGGCCGTCAGCCCAGCGCATGACCTTCTGGACGCAGACGCCGCGCTGACAGGCCTCACAGCGCTTGAGACGCCGCTTGGCGGTGTAGAACACGACCAGCCCGGCGAAGTGCCACAAGGGTCACTTTACGGGCAGGCTCGCGGCGGCGCGCTGGAGGAGCCCAGCGTGGTTCTCGATGACCAGCGCGTAGTGGGCGCGCTCGTCGGGGGTCCAGGTCGACTTCTTGTTGTGGATGTCCTCGGCCTGGCCGCGCAGGTCCTGGCACACGCGCTCGACCAGGCGTGCGAGGCGCAGCAGCTCGGAGACGACGTCGCCCTGGGCGGGGGTCCCGATCGGGGTCAGTTCGACCGTTGGGCGCTCGGCGCGAGGCTCCCGGACGCGCGCGGCGACCTCCAGTGCCGGGGCCACATGCCCCTCGGCGAGCCCGTTGTCGACGTCGCCCAAATCCTCAGGGCAGAGGCCTACCACAGCTTCACGATGAGGTAGGTGATAGCGGCCGCGAAGGCCAGCTCGCCCGCTACGAGGAAGAAGATGCAGAAGGCGTCGAATGGCGTCGGTGGCAGGTCCAGGTCGTCCAGGATGCGACTCCGTGGCTTGGGGTGTCGGCGGCGCCAGAAGTTGGTCGTCCTCGGTGTCCTTGGCCGAGGGGCGGTACCAGTTCAGTCCCTCCACTGGTTATCGAACCAGGTGGCGGCCCAGTACATGAGCAGGAACGTCCCGAAGATGACCCAGGGCAGCATTACTTGATCGGCACCACGGGGGCGACCGCCTCGGCGAGCTTCTGCTCGGGGTTCACCGCCTTGTTGATGGTGGTGAGCGTGAGGCACACACCGCCGATTACACCGGCCACGATGCGGCCCTTGGTGCCGAGTACCGGGGTCGCTACGTCGGCCAGGGCGGCCGCCTGGCACACGACGCCGGTGGCGAGACCGAGCCACTTCTTCAACTTCGACCAGCTCATCGTTTCTCCTTGTGCAGGCGGCCTTCGATGCGGGCGCTACGCTCACGCACCTCGTCCAGTATACCGGTTTGGTAGTTCAGCATGCTACGGATATCGCGCAGCGACATGTCCACTGCGCCTTCGAACTGATAGCTGCGCTTGAGGTGGTCTTCCCACTCGGTGCGGGTGACGAGGGCGTGGCGCGCGGCGAACCACAGGGCGGTGCAGATGACCATCGCTATGGCAGCGATGAGCTGCGCGCGCTTGAGCCACTGAGGCGGGCGGCGGGCTCGGTCGATCACCTGGCCTGCGACCACGTCGGAGGACACGGCATTACTCCGTCGAGGCGTCGGCCGCGCTCTCTCCGTGAAAGCGGACCCCGGCGACGACCATCGCGCGCATGGCGCGATCGACGCCCGTCACGGCGAGCACCCACGCCTTCAGCTGCGCCCTTGTGGTGATGCCGAGCGCGTTGAGGACCCGGGCGACGTTGTTCACGTACGCCTCTTTGTCGATGAAGATGTAGGCCCCGGACGACCCGATCTGTTTGACGACGGTGTCTGAAGCCATGGTTATGCCGCCTGCTCGAACATTGTGAAGAGCTTGTCAAACTGCATCGTGATCGCCTGCGTCCCGCTCGGTGATCCAGTTAGCCAGCCCTGCGCCGGGCTCGAGGAAAGCCGATTCACGTCCGTGGTGGTAGTGTCAACCACGCCGTCCACGTCCATCGTCAGCGTGGTGCCGTTGAATGCCGCCGAAATGGTGTGCCAGGCATTATCGAGGTTGGTGCTGTGGGAGTGGTTGCCGAAGGACACGCCATCCGACGTCCACCTCGCCGCGAACTTCGTAGTGCTTACGGTTGAGTGCATCCCGCAGAAGAAGAAGTTGGCGGTGTTCTGTACTCGAAACCCGGCGCCAGCATACTGACCTGCAGGCGGCGGGTTGGTTGGTGCCGTGTAGCGGTAGCGGAAGGCGATCGCCCACTTGTTGAGCTTCGCCATCGTGTGATAGCCGGTTCCGTTGCCGGTGTAGGAATCGATTGCAGCGCCGCCGGCCCCCGAAGACAGCTGGATCACGCCGCCCGGAAGCGACGTTACGATAGTCGGAGAAACCGCTACGAAGGTCCACCTGAGAGTGTCCTGGAAGTCCTCGTAGTAGTACCCGATCTGATCGTCGGTGAGTCCCGTGCGCGTGCGCCCGAGGAGATAGTACTTCTGCAGCCAGCTGCCGGTCAGTCCGCCGCCGGTGCTGCTCGACGGCGGGATGTTAGTCCAGCTCATCGGTTAGCTCGCCAGTGCCCTGTCGCCCGAGATGCAGTCGATCTCGACCTGCCAGGTCGTCGGCTGCGTAGCTCCGTTCTCGTAGCGCAGGCGCATGTCCGACATGGCCTCGCAGGCGAAGTCGAAGGTCTGCACGTACGCCGCCACGGCTACGGTCTGCCCGCTCGCCTCGCCGTCGAGCCAGGTGGTCCCGCCGTCGTGACTGTACTGCGCCTTGAGTCCGTTGGCGGCAGAGGCGTGCGACAGGTTGGCGAACGCCACGCGCACGCGGTTGATGTTGTTGAGGCTCAGCCAGTTTCGGTTGCCGCCGGCCGTGCCAGTGACCATCGCAGTGCTGTCGAACAGCGTGATGGTGGCGGCGTTGCCCGGCGCCGCAGGCGCCTTGACCTTAATCGTTTCGCTCATTGGCTTTCTCCTGGGACTTCTTCTTGCGGCGCTTGGCCTCGACGAGGGGGTGCGACAGGGCGAGGCCGAGACGCGAACCTGGCAGGCGGCCCTCGGCGGCGGCGTAGATATCGGCCCCGGCTTCAATCGCGCGCTCGGCCGGGTTCCCGGTGCCGGTCACGCGCTGGAACTCACGGCCCGCGGCGCGCCTTCCCCGGCCGAGTTCGGCCATCTCGCTTGCGCCTTTCGCCAGCCCGCCAAGGTTCGACGCCTGGCGCGCGGCAGACGCAGTGGCGCGCCGGGCCACGGTGCCGAGATCCTTCATGAACGCGAAGGAGTTGAGGCGAGGCGTGCCGTCGACCGAAATGCGGAAGTTGTTGGGGTTGTGCTCGCCGAGCTGCTGTCGCTGGGTGGCTAGCTCCACACGCGCCATGTCGATGGCGTCGCGGTACTTGGGGTTGATCGAGCGAAAGAACTCGACTGTCTGCAGTTCCTGGCCGCCGCCCTTCTGGCCGTAGCGCGCGATCATGCCGCCGAGCCCCTTGGCGTCGTATGGGGTGATGTCGCCGCGCAGAATCTTGTCGATGGCGGCGTCGCTCTGGATGCCCATGCGACGCAGCAGTTCCTCGGCGTGGCCGCGCACCTTCGAGTAGGCCTGGTTGGCGGCACTGATCTGGGGCGCCGTCTCGCGCAGCGCATCCGACGCGGTCTCGGCGAACGCGTGCTCGGGGATGGCCTCCTTTGGGAGGCCCTGCCCAGATTTGTACGGCACGCGGCTGCGCGCCTCATCGCGCAGCTTGTTGACCGCGCGATTGGACAGCATGTACTCGGTCTGCGGCTGCGCGGACTGCGTCTCTGCGCGCTTGCCGGTCGGCACAAACGCCGGCTTAGGCGGCGTCGCGGGCACCCTAGCGTCGTTGTACGAGCGCGGGTCGAGAACGTCGAGCGACTCGGGGGCGCCAAGGGGCGACTCCACGTTCCACGAACGCATACCCACCGCCCGTACGTCCTGCGGCGACATCGGCGCGCGAACCTGGGCCGCCCCGGTTGCCGGGTCCTGGACGCCAGCGCCGGCCAGAATCTCGGCTTCCTTCTGTTCGAGCCACTTGGTCGTGATGTCGTCGGTGGCCTTGGGCTTGAGGTCGCGAATCACAGCGAGGAGCCGCGTCGCATTCGTCAGCTGGCCGCCTTCGAGGGGCACGCCGCGCTGCTCCGCCAGGCGCTCGACGAGCGACTCGACCGCGGGGTCCTTGTGGCCGTACCCGTGCCGCGTCTTGACGTCGCCGACGTACTCGCCGGCACGAGCCACGTTGCCCTGGATGTCGCCCAGGACTTCCTGCGCACCGACGTTGGCCAGGTGTTCGTGGCGGATGGTGTTGTCCGCTTTCGCCTCGCGCAGGTCGCCGACCGCCTCCTGGATGCGGCCAGCGTACGCCTCGCCCTCGGGCGAGATGGGGACGACGGGCTTCCCGGGGACGACGCTGGGGGCGAGCCCGTGCTCGGCCAGTGCTGCCACGTCCGGGTTGCGGCGCCGCTGCCAGGCGGTGACGGCGTCGCCCGCGGCGCCAAGCCCCTTGCCGGCGAGCCTCGCGCCGCCGCCGAGGACCTTGCTCAGGGCCGCGGCCTGGATGGCGGCGTTGAGCGGGTCGCCGCCCTCGATCGCCGCGGTGCCGGCCGCGATGCCGGCTTGCACAGCCGTGCCGCCGGGCACGAAGTTGACCGGCGAGATCATGGAGCCAACGTTGCCCGAGTACGGCGCCTTCTCGGTGTCCTCGGCCTCGGTGGCCTTGAGCGCCTCGCGTATGCGCTCCTCGTGACCGGCGTCGTACTCGAACCCCGCCATGCCGCCCATGGGCTGGTCGACAATGCGGCCGTCGAGCGTGGCCTTGCGCCCAATCTGGCGCATCGCCTGCGCCGGGTGGCTCAGCATCTCGCCGGGCGCATTGAGCGCGGTGTCCTTAAGCATGCCCGGAACGCTGGCGAGGGCCGAGGCGATTTGGCTGCCGCGCCCCGGCGTCGGCGCCAGCGACAGAGTCGCGCCCTCGGGGCCACTCTCGGCCGGGCGCATGGTCTTCAGCTTCCGCGGGTCGTACGGCTTCTCGGCCGGACGCGGGATGCCCTCGGGCCACTCGCCAGACGCATTGAAGCGCGTGAGAACGCCCTCGGCGACCTCCCGCGTGGCACCAGCTCGCTTGAGCTGGACGGCGAGCTGCTCCAGATCGTCCACTACTTCCTACCCTTGCCCCAGAGGCCGTCGAGGACGGTGTTCACACGCGCGTTGCCGGTGACCGCCGCGCCGGCCGGGTGAACGACACGCCGGGGGCGCTTGCCGCGCCTGACGGTGCTCATCGCCTTCTCGCGCGCGTCGTCAGAGCCGCCGCTCACAGAGATGGTTTCGGAGACGGTGCCAGCGCCCGCGTCCAGCGGGGACGGCGGGATGACGTCCTCTTCGGAGAAGCGCACCGAGCCATCGCCGAGGTGTTCGTCCGCGATCGCCTCGACCGTACCCACGTGGTAGATATCCGGCCGCGCCATAGTCTTGCGCACATGCTCGGCTGCCTTCTTGCGGCGGTGCTGCAGTCGGGCCTCGGCCGCGCGGACGGCGTCAGAAATGTACTTGACCACCTCATCGCTGCGCGTGCCGGTGGCCGCCATGGAGGCCGCGTTTTCCGCGCGCCTGAGCAGGCTGCCGATGTTCTGCGTGTAGACCTTGTCGTCCTTGTCCGACCAGCGGTTTCCGTCCTGGCCGGTGAGCAGCTGCGCCAGCTTGGTGATCGAGGTCTTCTGCTCGAAGGGCGACTGAGAGGCGATCGCCTCCAGGTGCCCCTTGGCCTCCTCGACCTTCACCATGTAGTCGCGGACGCCGTACTGGGTCAGCACCTCCATGGCGTCCTTGCGCGCGCGGTCCTGCTTCTTCTGGTCGACGGTATTGCCGATTGAGGCGGCGCCGCGCTCGCGGATGGCGTCGGCCATCAGCGCCGTGCGCGCCATGCCGGAGGCCCGGTTCTTCTCGCCCTCGGAGATGCGCACCTGCAGCGTCTGGTAGTGCTGCAGCGCTTTCTGTAGCGCTGCGCGGTCCTTGGCCAGAAAGTCGAGAAACGCAGGACCAGCCTTCTCCTTGGGAAAGGTGCCAACCCGCAGGGCGGCGCCGACGACCGCCGCCGCTAGGCGCCCGTGCTCGTTTAGCGGCTGGCTCGCCATGCTGCGCTCCCAGTCGCCGGCATCAGCCTCCCACGTCGCGTAGCGCGAGGTCTTGGCGTCGGTGCGCGTGGAGCCGCCGTCCATCGTTCCGATCTCGAACGTGGGGTTGGCGAGGTACTCCGCCTTGCGCTGCGGGTAGGTCTCAGCCTCCGCCTTCGCTGCCTTATAGCGCTCGCCAGCCTCAGCGAACGGTCCCTCGGTGAACTTAGCCTCCTCGTCGGCCAGCGAGGCCTTGAGGGCGCCCTTCATCAGGCTGTCGAGCGGAGTGTCCCTCTTCGAAGAGGCGAACTGCGCCGCACGGCTTTGCGGCCCGCCAGCGGCGAACTGCTGCTCGTTGCGCAGCAGCACATCCAGCTCAGACGGAACGCGCTGCCCGGTGACCGGTCGGCCGGCCCGCTCGTCGATGTCCTGCTGGTCGCCCTGTGCCCGCACGTCAGCGGTGAAGTCGCGCAGCGTAGGCTGCGTCGGGGCGGGCCCCTGCGGCCCGAGGTTGCGGAACGGGATGCCGCGGCGGGTCTCGCCGGTGTTGACGTCGTACCACTGCGCGTTGCGCGCCACGGCCTCGGCCTCGCCAAAGCGGTTCTCGGCGATGAGCTTGTTAATCTGCGCGACCGTCTTGTTGTAGAAGTCGGTCTGCTCCTGGCCGAACTTCACGTTGTCGCGCAGCTCGCGGCGCTCCTGCTCCGCCCAGCGTCGACGCGAGTCGTCTTGGTCGAGGTCGTACTTCGCCTTCTCCAGCTGCGCCTTGCGCACCTGCTCCCGCGCCGCCGTGAACATGGTGAACGGACGCAGGTACTCGTCGGTCGACGTGGCGTCGATCGGAGCGAACGGCGCGAAGCGGATGCCGAAGCCGCGCATTACAGGAACCGCCCTCCGCGGCGACGCGGGTCGTACTCCTCGTCGAACGGGTTAGCCAGCCCGCCGTCACGCAGGCTGCGCGGGTCGCGCGAGCGGCCCCACCCAGCTGGCAGCTGCGCGTCTCGCCCGGCCGGGTTATCCATCGCGGCGCTCCCGCCGTACTGCCCGTACTGGCTCCAGTCGATCGGCTGGCTACCGCCCCCACCTCCGCCGAAGACGGCGTGGCCAAGCTGGCCGCCGAGCGTCCCACCTAGCGGGCCGCCGAGGGCAAGGCCCAGCGCGGTGCCACCCAGAGAACCCAGGGTGCCGTAGAGCGCGCGGTCCTTGTTCTCCTGCTCGCGCGAGCGCTCGAAGCCGATGCGGGCCGCGTCTACGTTGCTCTGGATGCGGGCGCCTTCGCCGCTGCTCCACGCGTCCCACATGTTGCCGTAGCCACGCTCCGTGACGCCCGACTGCGCCCCGCCCAGGCCCATCGCCATGCCGAAGCCGCCCTGCAGGCGGTCCTGCTGCTGTCGCTGCGCTGCCGCAGCGAGCTGCGCGCGCTGCGCGTACTCCTGCGCTGCGGTATCGGCTAGGAAGTTGGCCTCCGAGGCCATGTGGCCCCCGCCACCGAAGGAGCCGCGCGCCGCACGCTGCGCCGCCAGGCGTGCCATCCCCTGGTCGCGGAGTCGATCGAAGTACGGATTGCTGCCACCTGCAGACTGCTCGTAGAACTGTTCCAGGTAGCCCTTCTGGCGCAGCTCGCCGCCATCGCCGTACAGGCGGTTGAACTGGTCGGTCGCCGGCTTGTAGTGGCCTAGCGCGGACTCCATGCCCTCGCGGTGGAAGTCCTTACCCTGCTGGCCGAGCGCAGCGGCGTCCGCCCCGGCCTGCTTAGTGGCGTCCTGCAGGCGGGTGAACTTGTCGCTGCGCGCGCGCTTGGGCGAGCCCCAGTCAAAGAGACCCATGGCTACCAATCTCCATAGTACAGCGGGGTAGAGCTACAGACAAGAAAGCCAATTACGGAACTGACAGTGACCCCTCAAGGGGGACGTCATTGGGGTCGACCGCGATGTAGCGCATGACCCAGGTGTTGGTGAGCGTGTTGGCTATGGAGTCGACGTTGACGACGCGGAACGCGATCTGATTGTCGGCTGGGCACCAGGCACCACCGATGGCGAGCGTCGTCGGCCATGTCGGCGAGGCCGGCAGAGACAGGGCCACGGCCATCCCGGCCTTGATGTTCTTGATGCCCGACGAGACGGTGAAGGTGGCGCCCGCCGCCGCGCCGATGACGTAAGCCGTGGCGGTGAACGTGAAACGGCCATAGCGCCAGCGGTTGGCGTCGGCGATGAACTGGCGAAGGAGTCGCGCAATCTCCTGGGGCGAGGCGTTGTCGGTGGGGACGGGGAGGTTGATAGGGATCATGGCCCAATCACCTCGTAGTCGTGCCAGGCGGAGGCCAGGCTGAAGCTCTGCGTCCCGGTCCAGCGCAGACGCCGCTGGCGCGTGCGGTAGACGCCACCCACCCAGTCGCCCAGCACCGCCTCGTAGTCGCCCTGCACGCCCGTGGAGAGCTTGCGCCAGGACGACCACGACCCAAGGTCGTCGCGGTGAGCCACCTCGAAGTGCTGCGCGGCCCCGCCGAAGGCCGCTACGCCGCGACGGGCGACGTACATGTCGCGCATGCTGCGCTTGCGCACCGGGCCGCCTGGCGTGTCGAACCCGGTCATCACCTCGCAGCTGATGGGGTTACCGAGGTCGGTATAGGTCGAGGTGTCGAACCGGCAGAGTCCAGCGCCGTTGTTACCGCCGACCAGGTGCAGATTGCGTTGTGGCCAGTAGTAATATGCACCGTAGGTCAGCGCGCGGTACTCGCCGTCGGAGAAGCCGCGCTCGGTCGACCAGCGCTTGGTGCTGCGCTCGTAGGCGTAGGCGGTCTTCTCGGTGGGGAAGACCCAGATGAGGTGGTCCTTGCCGTCGAGGACGCGGCGGAAGCCCCAGCAGTCGGAGACGGTACCGAGGGACGCCACGGCCTTGGCGATGGGGTCGGAGAGGACCTCGAAGCTGCGTCCGTCGCTGATGACGAAGCGCTGGCGCTCGTCGAGCCAGGCGTAGCCGCCGTCGATGGGGATGTGGCTGTAGACGCCGCGGCCGGTACCGACGTCGATGCTGTTCACGCGCTCGTAGGGGCTCGTGAGCAGGTCGGCGCCGGTGTTGAAGCCCCACAGCTCGAGCGAGGTCTCGCCGAACGCGAAGATGTGGTTGTCGGTGGCGTAGGCGGCCTGCAGGGCGTCGGGGCGCGAGTCGGCGTAGTCGACGAAGTCGGGCGGCCAGTTCGCGTAGTGGGCCGTCCCAGGCTCGCCCAGCTCGGAGCCCGAGTGGTAAAACTCGCCCAGGCGGCCGGCCTTGTTGATGACCAGGCGGCGTCCCAGCTCACAGATGTGGGTGCCAGATGGCGGGTGGCGC
>Ga0196964_10001180_pt1 | contig 13527 bp, 16 predicted proteins | sample S1_10metaG_FD_148615 | JGI IMG/M metagenome (GOLD analysis project Ga0196964, IMG submission 148615) | Soil microbial communities from Anza Borrego desert, Southern California, United States - S1_10 | ecosystem: Environmental > Terrestrial > Soil > Desert | place: USA: California | collected...
TCGCCCCCCCACCCCCCACGCCATTCTCTTGGTGAAGCGGGCGGCCAGGCAGACTACCGCCCGAGCGAAGTTTTACGCCCCCGTCGACACTGGCCGGCTCCGCTCGTCGATCGGCGAGTTCGGCTACTCGGTCTCCCGTGACTCAGTCCGCACCAACGTCGGCACCACCCGGGTCCGGTATGCGATGGCCCAGCATGAAGGCGCCAAGGCCCGGACGATTGTGCCTCGCCGGGCGCAAGCGCTGCGGTTCTACTGGGATGTGACCGGCCGGGTGGAGTTCTTCCGCAGCGTCGAATGGCCGGGCATCGGTGGCACCCCCTTCTTGACGACCGGCATGCGTGAGGCGTGCGTACCGCTAGGCTTCGCCATCTCGACGCTTAAAACTGTGGACCTGACGTAAAGTCAGGGAATGGCAGCCAAGGCAAAAACGGATCCGAGTGGTGGGGTCATCACCCTGCTCGGCAGGGACATCACCGTCGCCCCGATCACCAGCTTGGGCCTGGATCGGATGCGTCTGATGGCCCGGGTGTACAAGCGCATGGCCAACGGGGAAATCGGTGTCGATGAGTTTCTAAAGATTGATCGTCTCTTCTCCATGCTGATCTCCAAAGAAGACGACCTCTGGCTGGAGGACAAGATCCTGGAGGGCGAACTGGGTCAGGAGGAGGTCATCCAGGCGATGTTGTCGGTGCTCATCGTCGAGCCAGAGAACGCCGCCCCGAAGAAGCGGGCGTCCCGTGCCCGTCAACGATGATCCGATAGCGTCCCTGACCGCCTGGCCTATCAACCTGAACATCGGCGGTCGGCAGTACACCATCCCGGCCGAACCGGCATCGACATGGCTGCTGGCCCTGCTGGATGAGTTCGGTTCGTTCGAGGCGGTCATCGAGATGTTCTCGGTGGCGGACAAGGCCCAGATCGAACAGGACGTCATCGACGGAACGCTGGACGAACAAGACAAAACGAAGGCATTCCGGGACGCCGTGGAAATCGCCGCCGGCCGGCCGTGGTGGGTGGTGGTGAACTACCTGAACCTCCTGCGCGGCTTCTGGGCACGCTTCCATGGACGCATTCTCATCTCCGGCCTGAACCCCGAGCAGGTGTCGTTGGGGGCGTATCTGGATGCGGCTCATTATGCGTTCATCGAGAACCGCGATGAACAGGCCGCACAGAAGATCCTGAACTTCTTGGAGACCCCCCCGCCCGGCCTGGAGATTGAACTCGATGAAGATGTTGAGGGTGACACTTTCCTGGCCATGTTGAACCAATCGCGTTGATACGATCATCTCGTCCTATGGAGGGAGGGTTCGGTGGCACTCGGTAGGGCTTATATCGAGATCCATGCCGACACAAAGCCCTTCCGTAAGGATCTGGACGAGGGCGTCAGAAACACGCTCAAGGAATCCACCCAAGGAATCGGCAAGGCCGCGACAGCCGGGATTAGTCAAGGCCTGAAAACTTTCCGGTTCATCCCCGGCACCTTCCAGGGGGTGCTGATCACTGGCCTGGCGGGCATTCTGATCGGTGCCGCGCCAGCTATCGCCCAAGCCCTCCAGGCCACCTTCGTCACCGCCGTCGGCTTGGCCGGCATCGGCGCCGGTATCGCCGGTGCGATCAGCCAGTCGCCGGAAATCCAAGAGGCCGGCAAAGCTCTTGGCCGGACCCTCCTGAACAGCTTCCAGTCCAATACGACCGCATTTGTCACGCCCGTATTGCAGTCGCTGGACATCCTGGAGCGCCGCTTCCTGCACGTCATGCCTGTCCTGGGGCAGGCCATTTCCTCCTTGGCCCCGCACGTCACCACGCTCGCCACTGGTCTCGCCGATTTTGTTGGCAACCTGATGCCCGGCTTGGTCGCCGCGATTAGTCGAGCGGGGCCGGCGATCGATGAGTTCTCCCGCCAGCTCGCCGGCCTCGGTACCACCTTGTCCGACGCTTTCGAATCGCTGTCTGACGACCCGGAGACCACGATCGAGGGGCTCCGGCTGCTGTTCGGGCTATTGAATGTCACCATCGCCGGCACGGTGGGCATCATCAACCTGCTGTCCGAGGGATGGCGGCTGTACATCAACACCCTCGACGAGGTCACCAGCAAGATGGCATTCTTCGGCCCGCTGGCGGCCATCGTCCAGGAGGGCCTTCAGAAGCTCCAGGGCACCACGTACACGCTGACGCCGATCACCGACGCGTACGGCGACAAGCTGCTCAAGCAAGGACAGGGCGCCAACTACGCCGCTGTCCAGGGCAACGCTCTGGTGGAGACTCTCCGCGCGGTATGGAGTGTTCAGCTCCAGGTGTCCAACTCGGCGATTGCTTTCGAGGCCGCGATTGACGGCGTCACCGAGTCGTTCAAAGAGAACAAGAAGAACATCGACATCAACACCGAGGCTGGCCGGGCCAACGTTTCCCAGGTCAACCAGTCGATTGAGGCCGCGATTCGCGAGCACGAGGCTCAGATCGCCGCTGGTGTCGGTATCGAACAGGCGAACAAGGCGTACGCGAACCGGATTGCCCGGCTGCGGGAAACGCTGCGGCAGGCCGGCTTGACCGAGAAGCAGATCGACTCCCTCATCGGCGCGTACGAGGAAGTCCCCCCGTCGTTGACGACGAAGGTGCAGGCGCCTGGTCTGCCGGGTGTTCTCACCCAGGCGGAGGCCCTGAACCGACAGCTGCGGGAGATCCACCGGCAGAAGATCATCACCATTCGCGCTTCTGGTGACGGCACCCTCGGCGGTCTGGCTGAAGGTGGCGTTATCACCCAGCCGACCGTTTCGTGGGTTGGTGAGGCTGGCCCGGAGGCGGTTGTCCCACTTACCGATCCGGCCCGTGCCCAGCAGGTCATGGCGGAGGCTGGCCTGGTGTCTCCGATGACGGTCAACATCATCGTGGATGGTGAAGTGATCGAGCGCCGCGTCATCAAGGCGACGAATGGTCAGGCCCGGCAGTTGACGTCGAACCCGAGGAGTATCTGATGCCCTCGATCACCGCCGTAGCTAACTCGACCACCGGCACCGTGCAAATCACCATCAACTATCCGTTGCCGCCGCAGACGCCGGTGTATCTGATTCGAGTGCACCCGGACGGCACCGAATACCCGGTGATTGGTTCGCCGTTCCTCATGTCCGGCGATTGGGCTGTTGTATACGACAACGCCGCCCCGATGGACGTGCCGGTCTACTACTACATGTACACCACCGACGGCCTGGTGGCGTTCGACAACTTCAACCGGGTCAACGTCGACACGTGGAATGCGGCCACGACCGGGCAGGCGTGGACGAACACCGGTGGTGCCGCTTCCGATTATGACGTGACCGGCACCCAGGGCACTCAGCTGGCCACGAACACCGGCGTCATTCGTTTCTCCACAATGGACGTCGGCACGCCGAACCCCACCATCGAGGCGACGGTGCAAATCTCCAACGGCAACATCACCGGCGCTGATGTCAACGCACGGGTATGGGGGCGTTTCACCGACACCAACAACCACTATGAGGCGTGGCTTGGTTTCACCACCAGCGACACCGCAATTCTGACAATCAACAAGCGGGTCGCCGGAGTGGGCACCAACATCGCCTCCTCGGTGACGATCCAGCCCGCCATTCCCGGCGTCTCGCCCTCGGATTCGTACCGGATCAAGTTCAGCATCGAAGGGTCAAGCCTGCGGGCCAAGGCATGGCAGCCGACCATCCAGGTAGAACCAGAAGCCTGGCAGCTGGATGTCACCGACACTTCGCTCACCACCGGTAACCTGGCCGGCGTCGGCAACCGCCGCGAGACCGGCAACACGAACGCGAACTTGCTGTTCTCCTGGGACGACTTCAAGGCCTTCAACAATGACGCCATCCCACCGAACAGCACCATCCGATACACCTTCGACACCACCGTGCAGGGCTGGGTAGGTGAAGGTGCCACCTCGGTCGCGTGGGTGGCGTCGCCGCACCAGGGTCCGCCCGGAGCGCTCCGGGCCACCGAGACGTTGGGCGCCGGTTTCGGCTCATTGCGATTCAACGACAACGACCAGCTGCCCAACAACCTGTTGCCGTGGGGCAACACCTTCACGGCGTGGGTGCTGGTGCCAGAGGGTGCCACCGGAACGAACTGGCAGGCCCACCTGGAGGTCCAGGACTCCACCTTCGCCTGGCATGCCGGCACTGATGTGGCTCTGACGCCGGGGGTGTGGACACCAATCGCCTACACGGCAACCGATGCAGTCTTGATCAACTGTCGATCGATTGGCGCCCAAGTTTCGGCCAACGACGTCAATGCGACCCAGAGCGTGTATCTGGACACGGTCGTTCAAACATTCAGCTACGTCTCCAACTACGTCGAGATCGACGCGGCTCCAGACGGGTGGCTGAAGCACCCCACCCAGCCCACATTGGACGTTCGCATCGACAACTGCGAAGTCCACACGCCGAACTGCCTGAATGGCGAGCAGTTGGTGTTCTTCAAGGCTCTCGACGCTGAGGATTACGCATCGGCCAGTGGTGTCTTTGACATCGTCAACCGGCCGCGTCCCTTCGTGGTCGGTCAGGTCCGCAAGGATCTACGCACCACGCTGGTGCTGGTGTCCCGACGCCTGGAAGACATCACTGCCCTGAAGGCGATCCTGTCCCCCGGCACGCCACTCATTCTGAGTCTCCCGGCCATTTATGGCTGGGGAATTGAGACATTTGGCCTGGAGTGGATCCAGGTCGGCGACGTCACCGTCTCCCGGCTTGGCATCGATATGCGTAAGCCGTACCGGACATGGTCGATCCCACTGGCTGTCGTCGAGCCCGAAATCGCCTACCCGACTGGCGGAACGGGCGGCAACGGTATCGGCGTGGCTGGAGCCACCTGGGGAGACCTGGCGGTATCGGGGCAAACCTGGGGCGCCCATTCGGCGACCGGGAACACGTGGCTGGATACCGCACAAGGGGACAACTACTAATGGTTGCTCCTTTTACTGACGACCAGTTCAACGCCCTGGGCATGAATCACCAGATGAGCGTGCGGGTGGAGCTGCTCACCGACGGTGTCTCATCGGGGCCAGTGCCGTTCATCGACGGTTCAATCACGGCTACCTTCACCGCCCAGGTGTCCCGGACAGGCACACTGCGGGTGCCGCTATCGCTGGTTCAGGAAGGCAAGCTGAATCCGCTGACTGATCGTTGTGTCATCCTGACCGGCATTCCGGGAATCATCGAGGTCCCCATCTTCACCGGCCGAGTCGTCGCGCAGAACAAAAGCTCCGATCAGGCGGTGACAATTCAACTGGCCGACACCAGCCGGGACATTGTGCGGGCTAAGTTCGAGCAGCCATGGCGAGCCGTTGTCGGGGCCACCGCCGGGACGGAAATGGTCCGCATTGTCGGCGATGTGTCTGGTGATATCGCTATTGACATCTCGCGGACGCCGAACATTCTGAACCCGTACATGGTGTGGGAAGAGGATCGGGCGAAGGCGCTGGATGATCTAGCCTCGACGATGTCCTGCATCTGGCAGGGCGATCGGTATGGCGGACTGGTGGTTTATCCAAACCCCTATTCGACGGCCGCCGAGCCGGCTGGCGTGATGCTTCTGGAAGAGGGGCAGAACATCGTCTCGATCTCCGAAGTGGTCTCCACGGAGAACATGGCGAACAGCGTCACGGTGGTGGTGGAGCGCACCGACAACAGCCCGCCGATCCGGGTGACCGCCCGGGACACCAATCCGACGTCGCCGACCCGCTGGGGTGGGCCATTCGGAAAGCAGAACGTCATCCGGAAGATCAACAACCCACTGAACGAGCCAGCCGCTCAGTTCATCGCCTTCCGGATTCTCAACCAGTCGTTGGCCCTGTTCCGTTCCTGGCAGGTCACCACTCCCCACTTCCCCCTCCTCGATCCGGGCGACGTGGTCTACGTGAAGTGGAACAACGAGATCACCGCCCAGGTGATTGAGTCGATCACCTACCCGTTAGAGGCGATCAACTCCACCAGCCTCTCCACGCGGGAGCTTCGCCGGGAAGAGGAGTTCGGGACCGTCTTCGGAGAGCCAGGTACCTCATGATCATTGACCCAGTGGCCATCCCCACTCTCCCGGCCGCGATTGGTCAGGCCATCGACGCCGGCCCCGACACAGAGATGCGAATCGGGAAGGTCATCTCCTACAACGCCGGTGCGATCACCGTCTCCATCTCTGGTGCCGGCGTTCTCCTCGATGCCGCATACGCATTCGGGCAATACCAGCCGGCTCTGGGTGACAACGTGGTGCTGATGCGGATGGGCAGCCAGTGGATCGTGTTGTGCAGCCAGTCCGGGAATCCGACCGACAACACCGTCGCCAACTACTCCTTCGAGGAGTTGCCGCTGGCGTCACCGCCAGCCCGCTGGACGCTCTACCACGACCCGGCCAGTAGCGAAGCCGCCAATGTCACCGCTGCCAACGTGCCGGCTGGCTGGCAGCTTGACGGGGCCGCCGGGGCGCGGGTGACCATCGACGCCAGCCCACCCGGCACCAGCTTCGACTTCCTTTCCTCGTCGCCGATCGAGGTGGTCGAGGGGGAACGATGGACCGCCTCGGCCTGGATCGTGGGCGACAGCCTCTCGTCGGGGCCGTGTGTGCGTTGCCGAGCCACCCTCATGCTGTCCTGGCATGCCAATGCCACCGACAGCTATCCCACCTTTATCAGCACGTCCACGATCGCCGTGACGAACGTGGCGTTCGGTTTGCCGTGGGTGTACCTGCGTGCTTCTGGCTCGTCGACTGGCGAAGTCGTTCCACCTGGGGCTCGGTATGTCCGAGCCGTCCTGGCTACCGACATGCAACACAACACTTGCGTAATCGATCTCGCCTACAGTGTGTATTGGGATCGCGTTATTGTCCGGAAGATCATGTGAGGAGCTGGGATGCCTGACATCACCCCAAATCAGGGCCTGTCGCTCCCCAATGCGACGGACAATGCGAACGGCCCGCTCGCCTTCGACAACTACAACGACGGCGTTGAACCACGACTGGTCCAGCGCTACGCCTCGATTGCCGACCGCAGCGTTCGCAACCCAACCCCCGGCATCGGGGAACTGTCGTACGTCACCAACCTGGACGACTTCCAGCGGTTCAGCACACCATTTTGGAAGTCGCTGCGGGCAACAGACAAGACCCCCCGCGCGGTAGTCACCCGGGCGGCGACCCAGTCCATTCCAAACAACGCATTGACGGTGATCACCTGGGACACCATCGTGATCAACGACTACACGACGCCATTATTCAGTCTGGGCGCACCCACGGTTATCACCCTCACTGAGCCTGGCTTCTATTCAGTGTCGGCGCATGTGTCGTTCGATCCGAACGCGTCCGGCTATCGGCAGATCCGCATCGAGTTCTCTGGCACGCCGGTGACCGCGCAGTCGCTGAACAACCTGGGCGCCTCGGTCGGCATCGACCTGAACATCGGCGCGAACGTGTACACGAGCACCAGCATCAACACCATTCGCGTCACCGTCTTCCAGAACTCCGGTGGCTCACTGAACACGGCGGTCAGCCCCATCATCCCTCGACTTTCTGTGGCCCGAATTGGGTGATCAGCATGGCTAATTGGTTCCTGAACCCAGCCTTGACGGGATTCCGAGACGCCGTCAACGACGCGTATCCCCGCCGCGACAAGGGCTCGGATGGGACGATCGGCGACGCGGCGCACGCGGCGACGAGTTCAGATCACAATCCAGACCCCGATGGCTCGGTAGACGCTTGGGACATGGACGTGGAGGTGAATGGTAGGGGGAGCACCTTCAAGGCCGACGTGGAGCACCTGAAGGCAGTCTTCGAGGCCCATGAGTCGTCGAGCTACTGGATCCACAACGACCAGATCGCCCGCCGTGCTGATGGATGGCGACGCCGGCCGTACACCGACTTCAACTCCAGTCCGAGCCGCAATCGACACACACAGCACGTGCATTGGAACACCCGGGCCGCGTTCGAGAACAGCACCAAGCCATGGATCTTGGAGGATGACGTGAGCGCACAGGATGTCTGGAACTACCGGATCGAGTCGCCGGCCCTGGGAGGCCGCACCGCAGCCGACTGGATCAAGGCTGGGGTCGCTGCTCAGAATGCGGTGAAGACGCTCACCGAGAAGGTGGATGCCCTCGCCCTCGCGGTAGCCGGCGAGACCAGCCAGGACGAGCTGATGGCGAAGCTGGAGGAGATCGACGCCGAGGCGACGCAGCGCGCCGAGGCGGAGTTGCAGCGGGACGCCGACCTGAAGGCCCTTGTCGAGCAGTACAAGTCGGGGGAACTTTCGGCCGATGAAGTCGTCGACCAAATCGCCGCCCGTCTGGCTGGGTAAGGGTAGGCCTGTGCGTGAGCGCCGAGAAGCTAATCCCGATCCTCCGGGACGTCGTGTTCCTGGTGGCGGGGACATTCGTCTTCGTCCGGGAAGCCCTGAACGACGCCCGTTGGGGAGTGATGGTCCTCGGGATGGTCTTCGCGGCGGGACCAGTGGCCATTCAGGCGTACTGGGGCTCGCTTGGGCGTACCCAAGCCCCCGAGTCTTCGGGATCATCTCCGCCATCCTCGCCCTCGCCTTCGCCGTCACCCTCACCATCTCCTGCGTCCGGTGATGCACAGTGACAGCACCTCTGCTTCGCCCCGGTCCCCACTGGTGGCGACGATTGATCAACGTGGTCGCCTGGCTGACCTTGTTCGTCATGATGGTGCTGTACGTGAATCATGAACGCCGCGAGGATGATCGACGCTGGTGTGAGCTGCTGGTGACGTTGACGACGAATTCGCCGCCACCAGCCCCAGGTCGCGGCCAGATCATCGCCAACATCCTGGAGAACATGAAGCGGGACTTCAACTGCTGATCGAGCGGTACATTCTCTTCAAGAGAGGGGAGGGAACCCATGGTTCCTGTCAGCGAACAGAAGAAGGCCATCCTGGCCGCTCTAATCGCCGGCCTGGGCACGCTGGGCACCGCTCTGGTGGAGATGCCACTAACGGCCGCTGAGGCGGTCTCTGTGGCTCTGGCAGCCGTTGTCGCCTATGCCGGTGTGTACAACGTCGGGAACGCGCCGCCGTCCCGATGATCCGTATTTACACATTCACGATCCGGCCACCGGAGGGTGTCGACCCGATGGTGGCTGGCCCCTTGATGACCAAGCAGCTGGACCGGATGGCGGCCCAGTCGAAGGAGCTGCTGGAGGCCACCGTCGAGGCCACCGAGAATGGTGAGCTGATTGTGACGATGCTCTACCAGGCGAGGGACGCGTGGTACATCCACAAGAAGATCAAGTTCCCCCTGGTGGCGGCTCTGCGTCGAGGCGGCCTGAAGATGGAACACGTCAAGGCAACCCAGATCAGCGCCCCAGTCAGCGGCCGGGATCGACCGACGCCCCGGGTACCTCCGCCGCCTCGGGGAATCGAGATCGACAACGCATGGGCAGACGAGATCGCACGTGGGTGGTCGTCGCCCTCTACCTGACCGTCCTGGCGGTCGGAATGGCCTGGGGGCTGTACGTCACCCGGAAGGTATGGCTGCCCTAGTCCAGGGCGGCATCTAGAGCCGGCACGAGCACCGACAAGATCCAGAACGCCAGGCCAGCGGCGATCAGGTTGAACCGGGTGCTGGCGATGTTCAGGGCAGCTGCGGCGAAGCAAACGAAGCCCAACAGCAGCATGATGACGACGAAAGCTTCCATGCCGCCGAAATACCCATACCCAGAAATGGCCACACCCCCCGGTGGGGGGAGAGTCCCCGGGGGGTGTGGCTGGCGCTACGGACACCACCGCTGGCTACTACGGTGGCCCGACCACCCGTGCGCCCAGTAAAGCATTCACTGTCTTCGCCACCTGATGGATCGTTTCCGGGTGGCGCCCGGAACCTTGATCAGCGCCCCGTAATCGGAATACGAGTTACTGATCACCATATGGGGTCGTCCCCGATGACAGGGATTTCGGATGCAAGTTCCCCAATCTGGATGAGTCCAAGAACAACGAATCTCATCCGAGATAAAGATCTGCCCTCCCTCGTCACCTGATTCGCTGATCCACGGCATGGCTACTTGCCGGTGTTGATGCCCATGTTCTGAGGGGCGCCGATGATGACGGTGCAGTTCGGGTTCGAGCTGCACGCCTTCGCCGCTTCCAGGTTGAGCCGGGCAACCTCGACGGCGGCCTCCAGTTGGGCGAATGCCAGGTAGTTCGGGTTTCGGTTGGCAGCCGCCAAGAGGTTTGCCTTCTCCAGCTCCGCCTTCGCCCGAATCAGTTCGGCCTTCGCCTCCTCCTCGGCCTTGCGAACCTCATTCCGGGCGGTCTGGATGCCCTGGTCCACGTAATCGATGCCGAGGATGTCGACGAACACATCCGGGCAGTCCGGTTTCGTGCGGTCGTAGCTGGTACCGCAGAAGTAGTCGCCGCCGACCTTGGCGCGAAGCTGCTAGTTGAACTTCGCCGAGATCGACTTCTCCATCTCCGCCCACACGTCGTTGGCGTTGGTGTCGAGGACATCGTCGTCGTACTTGCGAGCCTCCGCCTGTAGCAGGCCGTCTTCGACCGGGAGCATGGTGTTCTTGAGAACTTCCAGCCACTTGTCGATCTTGAAGTCCTCCTCGCCGTCTCCGGCGACGCCGTACCGGCGGCCGGTCTTCTCCCAGAACTGCACGACCGGGCTGTTGGCGTCCTTGTTGTCGGTGCCGCAGTAGGTGTTCAGGTAGAAGTCGACCGTGGTGCGGATGGCCATCTGCGGGCCGGCCTGCCCGTTCTTGTCGGGTGCCGAGCCGACGTTGAAGGTGCCGTTGTGGTCGCTGCTGCCCGGTTCAACCTTGAACGTCCGCAAGGACGTCGGTAGGGCAAAGAGCTGGTCATCGACCACGCCGGGACCGTCGGTGCCGGGTGGGATGCACTGCTTGAACTTCTTGTTCTCGCCGGCACCCGCCTCGTAGTAGAGGATGATGTAGTCGGCCGGCGCCCTGGTAGAACAGGCACCCAGCGTGGCCACGAGGGCGACCGCCCCGAGGAGGGCGGCGATCTTCTTACGCATTGATCTCCTTTCGATAGTCTTCGAGAACCTTCTCCGCCTCCGAGCGGAGGCTTTCCGGCAGGGACACCCGCTGGAGCAGGGGGTCCATGTCGGCGTCCAACGCGTGTGCGTTGACGATCTTGTTGAGCGAGCCGATGGCCCGCTTGTAGATGTTGCGGTGATGCTGGCTGAACCCGTTGCGTCGAGCCGCGCGGACCGTGTTCACGCTGCTGGCCATGATGTAGCCGAGGAGGAAGCCGCTGACGACGCACCCGAGGCAGACCATGAAGATCAGTAGAACTTTCACTTTCCCTCCTCCTGTCGGTGACGCTCAGCCAGGCTCCTGAGCAGTTCGTTCACCTTTGCGGCGACTTCCTCCCGGCTCATCCCGGCCAGCGGGTGGTCCTTGGTCCGCTGGAGGTCGCGGTGCCAGTAGTCCAGAACCTCATCGCTGACCAGGCCCTTGAGCATCTGCAAGGTGAGGATGACTCGCATAAAGTTCCGGGCCGTCTCGACGACCATGCCACGTGAGAACGGCTCCCAGTTGTCGCCGCTGATGAATTGATACGACGGCTTCTCGCCGCGCAGACGGCCGAGCCAGTAGAAGTCCGAGATCGGCGTGACGATGAACGTCTGCCGCGTCTCGATTCGGTCGTCGTGCTCGTGGAACGTATTCTCGCGACGAGCCTTCTGCCACTCCTCGTGCTTCTCCGGCTCGGTGTCCTTGTCCGGCTCCGGCACCGTCCACCCCTCTAAGGAGAACAGGATCCCGACGAAGCCGTAGCCGAGCACGTCATCGATGATGGTCTGCATCATCGGCGGGAGGGGCTCGTCGCCACGCGGGTTGTACGACCGCAAAAAGTCGGCCATATGCTGGACCAGCATCGGGAAGGCGTCCGCGAAGTATTCCAGGACCGGTTTCGGCATCGGGAACGCGACCACCTGAGCGGCATTCTCGTCACCGATCAGAAAGGCGACCAGCGGGTACTGGTCCCAGCCCTGCTCGTTGATCTCCGCCTCGACGACGAATACGACCTTCTCGTAGCTGATCTCCTCGACCTTGACCACCTGCGTGCCGAGGGCCTCTTCCAGCTCGGGTACGTGCTCGTAATCTTCAGACATTTGTTTCTCCCCTCATTTGAAAAACGAATAGATGGCCCAGCCGATCGCAGCCATGATCGAGCCAGAGCAGGCCAGGACGACGGTGAGCACGGCGACGAAGAGGATCCGCTGCGAAGTGCTCCGCTCCTCTTCGTCTGGGATGTCACCAGGGTTGTGTGGTCCCTCCGCCAACGTGTTGCAGTGATCGACGTACACGTAGGTGGTGTCACTGGTCAGCCGGTAGTGGTAGTACGTCTGGTCACCGGGCCGGCCGGGCTGACACAGGTATTGCGGATGCTCGCCGTAGATCATCGGCGGCAGTGGTGCTCGCTTCCCGTCGTGCGGTCCACCAACGAGTACGGCCTGGCGGTGAATGCGGGACAGCAGGTCGGTGATGTCCAGCGAGCGGTTGTCGTCCACCTACGTTTCCTCCCCTCGGAAGTCGTTACCGGCGGTGGGGGTGTGCCGGCATGCCACGAACATCACCCCCACCTGCTCTGGTCTCGGCCCCCTGAGCCGTCCCCACGTCAGCGTTGCTATCCGCCGGGGATCCGATGGCTAGCATGCTGGGTCTCGCCAGCCCATCGGCGCCAGATTCGCATTCCTCCTGCCTGCGCAACCTCCGAGGAACACTTCCTCCTGTTGATCTCTCCGTTCGTGCATTGGAAGGGGCTCTCACGGAGGCGACGAGCCCAGTGGCCCTCGCAGGAATCGAACCTGCAACCTGCCCCTTAGGAAGGGGATGCTCTGTCCATTGAGCTACAGGGCCGGTGCCCGGAGACGGGGAGTTAGTCGCCCCCGGGCTGCTTGCGTTACTGCTTCTCGGCCGGGACCAGGGTCAGGTTCGGGTTTCCGTCGCCGACCTGGACCTTGCCGACCAGCGCCTCCTGGACCTTGTTCTCGACGATGGTGCCCACCCGGGCGTCGAGGGCGGGGACTCGCTGGACACCCTCGTCGGCGTCCATCATCAGCTCCCGCTGCCGGCGCAGACCCATCGCGGCGGCGACGAGGTCTTCGGTCTCGATGACGCCGGGCTGGCCCTCCCGCTCGATGACGTACAGCATCGACCTGGAGATCGCCTCCCGGGCGAATGCCGGCAGGTAGCCCTCGTGCACGACCTTTCCGTCCTCGCGCAGGACGTACCCGTAGTTCGATTCCAGCACCTTGCCATTCTCGACGACGGTGACGCCGTCGATCACGACCTTCTCGCCGGCCGGGACCTCGCGGTAGAGGAAGGCCTTGGCGACCTCTTCGTAGTCGATGTCGCCGAGCAGGTCGGGTCGGATCAGCGACTCGACCAGCTTCTTGTAGCCGCCCACGTCCAGGCCGCCCACGTGGATGATCGCGTCGATGCGGCCGGGTCGCAGCACACCCTTGGGCAGTCGGTCGACGTGGTTGGTGGTGAAGCCGGCGATGATCTCGGTGCCCTTGTTCGACACGCTATC
>Ga0196964_10001181_pt1 | contig 13521 bp, 13 predicted proteins | sample S1_10metaG_FD_148615 | JGI IMG/M metagenome (GOLD analysis project Ga0196964, IMG submission 148615) | Soil microbial communities from Anza Borrego desert, Southern California, United States - S1_10 | ecosystem: Environmental > Terrestrial > Soil > Desert | place: USA: California | collected...
TGCGGAGCCCAACGGGGTCATCGCCCACGATCGCGCTCAGGTCGAGGAGAGGGGCTGGCTAGCGGATCGTTTCGCGAGTGTTTCGATCCAGGAACTGGCAGGGCAGGAGCTCCTACCATACCGCCGAGTCCTGCGGCCGGAGGAAGTGCTCAAGGCTAGGTCCTGGATGAGGGACGCCTGGGGCGTCCCGGCCGGCAGCTACTGGTATCCGCTGTGCGACAAGACCCATGCTTCGCTGGTGGCGCTTGAGTTGGCGCAGATCGACGAAACCGATCTCCAGCGGCGGATGCGCAACTTCTTTCGCGACCAGAACATCCAACGCCTGCTGGAGATTCGCGAGTTCGATGAGTGTTACATGGTCGAGGCGGGCCAGGACGATCTCATCTATGGCGACGGAGGCGAGGGCTTCTGGTTCACGCGTGAGAACGACTGGATCGTCTATTGCTCGCACGAAGGTACGATCACCTTTGGTGGTTCGATCGTCGCCATCCTCCCACAGGAGTTCGAGCCGATGTCAGATGACGGTACAGCCTCCCGTTAGCCTTTCTTAACCGGCGCGCGCGAGGTTGCGGCTAGGCCGGGGGAGTGCGTCCGGTCGTGTGTCCAGTCCTGACCGGCAAGCCATGTTCGCCAAGCGCCAGCCCGCCTATTCCGGAGCCCCCGCAGCGCCCTCGCCGGGGGGCCGAGCCGATGCGCGCGGGTGGCTGGACGCCGTGCGCCGGTTCGCCGCCAACCCCTACGCCGCCGCCGGCGGCGCCGCGGCCCTGTTCGTGACCGCGGCGACCGCCCTGGTGCTGGTCGCGGGCGACCCCTTCGCCGGCTCGCCGATGATCAAGGTGCCGCTGAAGCGCCCCCAGGCGCCCGGCGCCGCCGGCCAGCCGGCGCCCACCGGCGCCGAGGCCTTCACCCTCGACAGCCTGGGCTTCGGCCAGGACATGGCCGCCGAGGGCTTCGACCTCGCCGACGCCCCGCCGGTGCAGGGCACGGCGGTGATCGTGCTGCCTGACGGGGCGGTCCCGGGCGGCTCGCCGGAAGCCATGCCGACCGTGCGCCGCGCCCCGGCCGATCCGCTGCCCGCCGCGCCTATCGCCGGCGTGGTGCAGCAGGGGCCGCAGGGGCCGCTGCCGGTGATCGCGCCGGACGGCCGCACCCCGTTCGCGGTCTACTCGCGGCCGTGGAGGTCCGAGGGCAAGCCCAAGGTGGCGCTGATCGTCGGCGGCCTGGGTCTCAATCCCGCCGCCACCCGCACCGCCATCGAGCGCCTGCCGCCGGAGGTGACGCTCAGCTTCGTGCCCTACGCCGAGGGCCTGCAGGGCTGGATCGACCTCGCCCGCGCCAACGGCCACGAGGTGCTGCTCGAGATCCCGATGGAGCCGTCGGACTATCCCGACAACGACCCGGGCCCCTACACCCTGCTGTCCAGCTCCAATCCGCAGGAGATCAACCGGCGCATGGAGTGGCTGCTCAGCCGCGCCTCCGGCTACATGGGCGTGACCAACTACCTGGGCGACAAGTTCGTGGCCTCCGACGCCGGCATGGCCGCCTTCACCTCGACCCTGAAGAGCCGCGGCCTGGCCTTCTTTGACGACGGCTCCGCGCGCACCCGCTCCGGCGCCTGGGCCCGCGCCTCGGCCGCCACCGTCGTCGACGAGCAGGCCAGCCCCGAGGCCATCGTCGCCCAGTTCAACGCGCTCGAGGCCGCCGCCAAGTCGCGCGGCGCGGCGCTGGGGACCGGCTTCGCCTATCCGGTGACCGTCGAGGTGGCCCTGCGCTGGGCGGCGGGGGTCAAGGACCGCGGCCTGCAACTGGTGCCGGCCTCGGCCGTTGCCCGTCGGTGACGGACCGGCCCCTCCACCCGCTCGACCTCGAACTCTACCGGCCCAACGTCGGCGTCGTCGTCTTCGACCGCGCCGGCTGCGTCTGGCTCGGCCGCCGCTCGCAGACGCGGCCGCCGCACAACTGGCAATTCCCCCAGGGCGGCGTCGATCCCGGCGAGGACTGGGAGGCGGCGGCGCGCCGGGAGCTGTGGGAGGAGACCGGCATCGTCTCGGTCAGCCCGCTGGGCGAGACCGAGGGCTGGATCACCTACGACTTCCCGCCCGAGGTCCTCGAAGGCCCCTTGAGGAAGCGCGGCTTCGTCGGCCAGAAGCAGAAGTGGTTCGCCTTCCGCTTCGAGGGCGAGGACGGCGAGGTCGACCTCGACGCCCACCCGCCCAAGGAGTTCGACCTCTGGCGCTGGGCCCCCTACGACGAGGTGCTGGACGTGGTGGTGCCGTTCAAGCGCGCCGCCTACGAGCAGGTGCTGGCCGCCTTCAGGGCGTTCGCCGCCTAGCCCGCCACCAGCCGGCGAGACCCCAGAGCGCGATCAGCACCCAGGCCGCCTCCAGCAGGAAGGCCGCCAGGTTGAACTCGTAGGCCAGGGACACCAGCACCAGGGCCGCGCCGACGAGGTTGAGCAGCAGGGCCGGCGGCCGGTGCGGGTCCAGCTTCTTCAGCTGCACCCCGCCATAGGCGCCGAGGATCAGGGCGGCGCCGACCAGGCCGATCACTTCGTCGAGGGACATGGCCTGCTTGTGCCCTAGCGGGCGTGGCGGTGCCAGACGCCTTCGAGGGTGCTGGGGCGGTCGCGGCCGTTGAAGTCGTCGAAGACCGTCCACGTCAGCCCGCCGCGCCCCCGCGCGGCGCGCTCGCGCTCGATGCGCCGGCCTTCCTCGCCGGCGGTCTTCACGTCGGTGACCTGCGCCGTCAGCCCCTTGCGCCGGGCGAAGGCGATCAGCGCCGCGTCGGCGTCGGCGACCATGGCCGCCTCGCCCTGCAGGCGGAGGACGCAGCCCCGGCCGGTCGGGGTGACGGTCAGCCTGCCGTCGTCGCCGGCGCGCGTGAAGCCGCCGCCCTCGGCGGCGAAGCCGTACTGGGTGGACATCCGCCGGACGAAGGTCGGGTCCCGGGCCTCCGCGGGGCCGCGGGCGCAGATGTGGTCGAGCGCCGGGCGCACGCCCCGGGCGGCCTCGGTGGAGGGATCGGTCCCGGCCCAGACGGCGCCGGCGACCAGGGCGGCGGCGAGCACGGCGGTCAGACGCAGCATGGACCCCTCCCGCAAAGCTTGCGGAACTTCACCGGATGATGGTTACCGCGAGGCTAACCGGGATGGTAAGGGCGCCCGATATCCACAGAAAAAACCCCGCCCTGGGACGCCGGGGCGGGGGTTCCTCAATCCGTCGTTGCGTCGCGCCCTAGTGCGTCCCGCCGTCCGCTTCGCTGGCCTGCTCCGCGAGGATGGTCAGGCCTTCGGGGGTCACGTCGGCGAAGCCGCCGTGGACCTCGAAGCGGCGCACGCTCCCGCCGTCGCGGACCACCACCACGCCTTCGCGCAGGGCGGTCATGAACGGCGCGTGGCCGGCCAGCACGCCGAAGTCGCCCTCGGCGCCGGGCGCGTCGACCTGGTCGACCAGGCCGGAGAAGACCTCGCGCTCGGGCGCGACCAGGGAGAAGTGCAGCTTCTCGGCCATCAGGCGGCTTCCGCAGCCATGCGCTCGGCCTTCTCGACCGCTTCCTCGATGGCGCCGACCATGTAGAAGGCGCCCTCCGGCAGGTGGTCGTACTCGCCGTCGCAGATGGCCTTGAACGAGCGGATGGTGTCCTTCAGCTCGACGAACTTGCCGGGCTGGTTGGTGAACTGCTCGGCGACGAAGAAGGGCTGCGACAGGAAGCGCTGGATCTTGCGGGCGCGGGCCACGATCAGCTTGTCCTCTTCCGACAGCTCGTCCATGCCCAGGATGGCGATGATGTCCTTCAGCGCCTTGTACTGCTGCAGGATCTCCTGGGTGCGGCGGGCGACCTGGTAGTGCTCCTCGCCGATCACCAGCGGATCCATGATGCGCGAGGTGGAGTCGAGCGGGTCCACGGCCGGGAAGATGGCCTGGGCGGCGATGTCGCGCGACAGCACGGTGGTGGCGTCGAGGTGGGCGAACGAAGTCGCCGGGGCCGGGTCGGTCAGGTCGTCGGCGGGCACGTAGATGGCCTGCACCGAGGTGATCGAGCCCTTGTTGGTGGAGGTGATGCGCTCCTGCAGGTTGCCCATCTCGGTGGCCAGGGTGGGCTGGTAGCCCACGGCCGAGGGGATGCGGCCGAGCAGCGCCGACACTTCCGAGCCCGCCTGGGTGAAGCGGAAGATGTTGTCGATGAACAGCAGCACGTCCTTGCCTTCCTGGTCGCGGAAGTACTCCGCCTGGGCCAGGCCGGTGAGGGCGACGCGGGCGCGGGCGCCCGGCGGCTCGTTCATCTGGCCGTAGACCAGGGCGCAGCGGCTGTCGCCGCCGCCGCCCGGCTGGTTCACGCCGGACTCGATCATCTCGTGGTAGAGGTCGTTGCCCTCGCGGGTGCGCTCGCCGACGCCGGCCAGCACCGAGTAGCCGCCGTAGGCCTTGGCGATGTTGTTGATCAGCTCCTGCATGGTCACGGTCTTGCCCACGCCGGCGCCGCCGAACAGGCCGATCTTGCCGCCCTTGGTGTAGGGGCACATCAGGTCGATGACCTTGATGCCGGTGACCAGCACCTCGGCCGAGGTCGACTGCTCGGCGAAGGAGGGCGCCTCGCGGTGGATGACCGAGTAGTGCGGGGTGTCGATCGGGCCCGCCTCGTCGATCGGGTCGCCGATGACGTTCATGATGCGGCCCAGCGTCGCCGGGCCGACCGGCACGAAGATGCCCTTGCCGGTGTCGACCACGTCCTGGCCGCGGGTCAGGCCTTCGGTGGTGTCCATGGCGATGGTGCGCACGGTGTTCTCGCCGAGGTGCTGGGCCACTTCCAGCACCAGGCGGAACTCCTCGCCGGTCCGCTGGTCGCGGTTGGTGGTCTCCAGCGCGTTGAGGATGGCCGGCAGGTGGCCTTCGAACTCGACGTCGACGACGGCGCCGATCACCTGGGCGATGCGCCCGGTGGCGACGGCGGTCGAGGCGCGCGACATGCTGACCGCCCCGGCCCCGGCCTTGGCGGCGGGTTTCTTGGCGGCGGGCTTCTTGGCGGCGGGTTTCTTGGCGGCGGCTGCGGTGGCCATTGGTCAGGTCTTCCGTGCGTGCGTAATCAGAGGGCTTCGGCGCCGGAGATGATCTCGATCAGCTCCTTGGTGATCTGCGCCTGGCGGGATCGGTTGTACTGCAGGGTCAGGCCGGCGATCATGTCGCCGGCGTTGCGGGTGGCGTTGTCCATCGCGCTCATCTGGCTGGCGTAGAAGCCGGCCATGTTCTCGAGCAGGGCCGAGAGGACCTGCACCGTGATGTTGCGCGGCAGCAGGGTCTCGAGGATGGCCTCTTCCGAGGGCTCGTACTCGTAGACCGCGCCCTTGAGGTCGATCTGGGCTTCCGCCGCGTCGACCACCGCCGGGATCAGCTGCTTGGCGGTCGGGATCTGGCTGACCACCGACTTGAAGCGGCTGTAGAACAGGGTGACCACGTCGGTCTCGCCGGCCTCGTAGAGCTCGACGATGCGCTCGGCGATCGGCTGGGCGACGGCCAGGCTCAGGTTGCGGTGGGCCGACAGGTCGTAGGTCTCGACGAAGCGGTCGCCGTAGAGGCGTTTGAGCTGGTCGCGCGGCTTCTTGCCGATGACGATCAGCTTCACGTCCTTGCCCTCGCCCAGCAGGCGCTGGATGTGGTCGCGCGCGGCGCGCACGATCGAGGAGGTGAAGCCCCCCGCGAGGCCGCGGTCGGCGGCGGCGACCACCACCAGGTGGCGCCGGTCCGAGCCGGTGCCGGCCAGCAGCTTCGGCGCCCCCTGGCCCGAGACGCCCCGGGCCAGGTTGGCGATGACCGCGGCCATGCGCTGGGCGTAGGGGCGCGCGTTCTGGGCCGCGTCCTGGCTGCGGCGCAGCTTGGCCGCGGCGACCATCTGCATGGCTTTCGTGATCTTCTGCGTGGCTTTCACGCTTCCGATCCGATTGCGCATCTCCTTGAGGCTGGCCATCGAGGGCTACTCTCTCCGGGTCCTCAGGGGGTCAGGCGAAGGTCGCGGTGAAGGCTTCCAGCGCGGCCTTCAGCTTGTCTTCCAGCTCCTTGCTGAGCGCCTTCTCCGTGCGGATGGCGTCCAGCAGGTCCTGGTGCTTGCTGTGCAGGCGGGCCAGGAACTCGCGTTCGAAGCGGCCGACGTCGGCGGTGGCGATCTTGTCGAGGTAGCCGCGGGTGCCGGCGTAGATGACGCAGACCTGCTCCTCGACCGCCAGCGGCGAGTACTGGGGCTGCTTCAGCAGCTCGGTCAGGCGCTCGCCGCGGGCCAGCTGGCGCTGGGTGGCGGCGTCGAGGTCGGAGCCGAACTTGGCGAAGGCGGCCATCTCCCGGTACTGGGCGAGCTCGCCCTTGATCGGCCCGGCCACCTGCTTCATCGCCTTGATCTGGGCCGAGGAGCCCACGCGCGACACCGAGATGCCGACGTTCACGGCCGGGCGGATGCCCTGGAAGAACAGGTCGGTCTCGAGGAAGATCTGGCCGTCGGTGATCGAGATGACGTTGGTCGGGATGTAAGCCGACACGTCGTTGGCCTGGGTCTCGATCAGCGGCAGGGCGGTCAGCGAGCCGGCGCCGTTGTCCTCGTTCAGCTTGGCGGCGCGCTCGAGCAGGCGCGAGTGCAGGTAGAAGACGTCGCCCGGGTAGGCCTCGCGGCCCGGCGGGCGGCGCAGCAGCAGCGACATCTGGCGGTAGGCGACGGCCTGCTTGGAGAGGTCGTCGTAGATGATCACGGCGTGCATGCCGTTGTCGCGGAACCACTCGCCCATGGCGCAGCCGGCGAACGGGGCCAGGAACTGCAGCGGGGCGGGCTCCGAGGCGGTGGCCGAGACCACGATGGTGTAGTCCAGCGCGCCCTGCTCCTCGAGCGTCTTGACGATCTGGGCGACGGTCGAGCGCTTCTGGCCGATGGCGACGTAGATGCAGTAGAGCTTCTGGCTCTCGTCGCCCGTGGCGTTGACCGCCTTCTGGTTCAGGATGGTGTCGATGGCGACGGCGGTCTTGCCGGTCTGGCGGTCGCCGATGATCAGCTCGCGCTGGCCGCGGCCGATCGGGATCAGGGTGTCGATGGCCTTGAGGCCGGTCTGCACCGGCTCGTGCACCGACTTGCGGGGAATGATGCCGGGCGCCTTGACGTCCACGCGGCGGCGCTCGGCGGCGCCCCTGATCGGACCCTTGCCGTCGATCGGCTCGCCCAGCGGGTTCACCACCCGGCCCAGCAGGGCCTTGCCGACTGGCACGTCCACGATCTCGCCGAGGCGGCGCACCTCGTCGCCCTCGCCGATGGCGCGGTCGTCGCCGAAGATCACGACCCCGACGTTGTCGCGCTCCAGGTTCAGGGCCATGCCCTTCACCCCGGCCTTGGGGAACTCCACCATCTCGCCGGCCTGGACCTTGTCCAGCCCGTGCACGCGCGCGATGCCGTCGCCGACCGACAGCACCGAGCCGACGTCGGAGACGTCCGCCTCGACGCCGAAGTTGGCGATCTGGGATTTCAGGATGGCCGAGATTTCGGCGGCGCGGATATCCATGGGTCTTACGCTCTCTTGAGGGCGAATTTCAGTTGGTCGAGGCGGGTCTTCAGCGACGCGTCGTAGAGGCGCGATCCGACCTTCACCTTGAGCCCGCCGAGGATCGACGGGTCGACGCGGGTCTCGAGTTCGGGGTCCTTGCCCAGCGATTGGCGGAGCGCCGAGCGCACGCCGTCCAGCTGGGCGGGGGTCAGTTCGACGGCGGTGGTCACCTGGGCGGCGACGACGCCGGCGTGCCTGGCGTAGAGGCGCTCGAAGCCGGCGATGACGCCGGGAAGGTCGGCGGCGCGGCGGTTCTGGGTGACCAGGCCGAGGAACTTGGCCGTGGTCATGTCGAAGCCGGCCTCGACGGCCAGGGCGACCAGGGCCCGCCCCTTGTCCTCGGCGGAGAAGGCGGGCGACTGGATCAGGCGCCTGAGGTCGGCGCTCTCGCCGATCATGGCCTTCAGGTCGCGCAGGTCCGAGCGCACCTTCTCGAGGGCGCCGGTCTCCAGCGCCAGCTCGAACAGCGCGCGCGCGTAGCGGGCGCCGGCTTCGCTCTCTCTGATGTCGTCAGCCACGTTATCGTCGCCTAGTGTGTGTCTTGCGGCGCCGAGGCGAGGAGGCGCCCGGCGGAAAGGCTTGTACGGCTTGGGAAAGCACGCGCGCGGCGGACCCCGTGAAGGGCCGCCCCGCGGAAGCCGGGCGCCATGTAGCACGCGCCTTTCGCAGTCGCAACCGAGGCTTGGGGGCGTTTTTGCGGCGGCGGCTGGCCGCCCGCGCGCGATGCGCTAAGAAGGGCCACTGCGACCGCTCAGGGACCCTCCGATGGAAGACTTCGCCCACCTGCTCAGCGACCCCACCGCATGGGCCGCCCTCATCACCCTGATCGTGATGGAGGTGGTGCTGGGGATCGACAACCTGGTGTTCATCTCGATCCTCTCCAACAAGCTGCCCGAGCAGCACCGGCAACGCGTGCGCCGCCTCGGCATCGGCCTGGCGCTGGTGATGCGCCTGGCGCTCCTGTCGACCATCGCCATCATCGTCGGCCTGACCGCGCCGGTCTTCGACCTCGGCATGGTCGGCCCGCTGTCCGAGCACGGCGAACCGCAGTTCGAGACCGCCTTCTCCTGGCGCGACCTGATCCTGATTGCGGGCGGCCTGTTCCTGGTCTGGAAGGCGACGAAGGAGATCCACCACTCGGTCGACCCGGAGCCGACCCACGAGCTGCTGGACAAGAAGGACGTGGTGGTCGCCAACGTCGGCTCGGCCATCTTCCAGATCGTGCTGCTCGACCTGGTGTTCTCGATCGACTCGATCCTGACCGCCGTGGGCATGACCGACCACCTGCCGGTGATGATCATCGCCGTGGTCGTCACCGTCGTCATCATGCTGATCGCCGCCGATCCGCTGGCCAACTTCATCGGCAAGAACCCGACCGTGGTGATGCTGGCGCTGGGCTTCCTGCTGATGATCGGCATGGTGCTGATCGCCGAGGGCTTCGGCGTGCACGTGCCCAAGGGCTACATCTACGCCGCCATGGCCTTCTCGGCCTTCGTCGAAGGGCTCAACATGATCGCCCGCAAGCGTCGGGCGAGGGAGCACGCGCAGCACCCGACCCCCGAGCGCGTCGGCTGAGGCTCGCCGGGACGGATGCCGAAGCTGGTCCTGCACCACCTCGACGACAGCCGCTCGCAGCGCGTGCTGTGGGCGCTGGAGGAGCTGGGCCTCGCCTACGACGTCGTCCGCTACGAACGCGACCCCCTGACCAGACTGGCCCCGGCCGGACTGAAGGCCGTGCATCCGCTCGGCAAGTCGCCGGTGCTGGTCGACGGGACCAGGACCGTGGCCGAGTCGGGGGCCATCCTCGACTACCTGGTCCGCCGTCACGGGAAGGGCCGCCTGTCGCCGCGCCGGGACAGCGAGCTGTTCGACGACTACGTGCACTGGCTGCACTACGGCGAGGCCTCGGCCATGCTGCCCCTGATGCTGCTGCTCTACGCCATGCGGCTGGGGGAAGGGGCGGGACCGCTGATGCCCCGGATAGAGAGCGAGATCGGCACCCACCTCGGCTATGTCGAGGGCGCCGTGGCCGGTCGCGATTTCCTGGTCGGCGACGACCTGACCGCCGCCGACATCCAGCTCAGCTTCCCGCTCGAGGCCGCCCGCGCCTTCGGCAGGCTGGACGCCTTCCCGGCGGCGGCCGCCTACCTCGAACGGCTGGAAGCCCGCCCGGCCTTCCAGCGGGCGCTGGAACGGGGCGGGCCGTACAGCCTGGGGCCCCGCGCCTAGGCCGCCGGCTGGGCGTCCGCGCCGCGCTTCCGATCTGACCGCAGCCCACAGGGGTCGCCGCTACAGGAAGCTGTACGGGTCCACGTCCACCGTCACCCGCACGCTGCCGGGCGGCCTGGCCCGCGCCAGCCAGGCGGCGACGTAGGCCTGGAGGTCGACGTTGCGGTCGGCGCGCACCAGCAGGCGCTTGCGGCGGCGGCCGCGCACGAGAGCCAGCGGGGCGTCGGCGGGGCCGTAGACCTCGACGCCCGGGGCGTTGGGGACCGCCGCCGCCAGGGCGCGGGCGTGGTCCTCCAGCGCCCGCGGGTTCTCGCTCGACAGGATGACCGCGCAGAGCCGCCCGAACGGCGGCAGGCCCGCGTCCTGGCGCCCGGCCATCTCGGCGGCGACGAAGGCGTCGCGGTCGCCGGCCTTCAGCGCCTGCATCACCGGGTGCTCGGGGACGTAGGTCTGGACCAGGGCCCGGCCCGGCCGTTCGGCGCGGCCGGCGCGGCCGGTGGCCTGGGCCAGGAGCTGGAAGGTGCGCTCGCCGGCGCGCAGGTCGCCGCCGCGCAGGCCGAGGTCGGCGTCGACCACCCCGACCAGCGTCAGTTTCGGGAAGTTGTGGCCCTTGGCGGCGGCCTGGGTGGCGACCATGACGTCGATCTCGCCGGCCGCCATGGCCTCGACCAGCGCCCGCGCGCTCTGGCCGTCGGGCGCGGTGTCGGAGGAGAACACCGCCACCCGCGCCTCGGGGAACAGCGAGCGGACCTCCTCCTCGACCCGCTCGACGCCCGGGCCGACCGCGGTCAGCGAGCCCTTCGCCGCGCACGCCGGGCACTTGTCCGGCTTGGGCATGGAGAAGCCGGTCAGGTGGCAGACCAGCCGGCCGGTGTAGCGGTGCTCGACCAGCCAGCTGTCGGTGTCCGGCGCGGTCATGCGGTGGCCGCAGGCGCGGCAGATGACCAGCGGCGCATAGCCCCGCCGGTTGAGGAACAGCAGGGTCTGCTCGTCGCGGCCGAAGGTCGCGGCCATGGCCTCGACCAGCGGCGGCGACAGCCAGCGGCCGGGCTCGGGCGGCGTCTCCCGCAGGTCGACAAGCCGGATGTCCGGCAGCCTGGCCGTCCCGTGCCGGGCCGCCAGCCTCAGCCAGGCGTAGCGTCCGGTCTCGGCGTTCCTCAGCGTCTCCAGCGACGGCGTCGCCGAGGCCAGCACCGCGACCGCGCCCTCGATGGCGGCCCGGGCCACCGCCAGGTCGCGGGCGTGGTAGACGAAGCCCTCCTCCTGCTTGAACGAGCCGTCGTGCTCCTCGTCGACGACCAGCAGCCGCAGCTTGCGGAAGGGCAGGAACAGGGCCGAGCGGGCCCCGACGACGATCCGCGCCTCGCCCGAGACCACCGCCTCCCAGACCAGCCGCCGCTTGGGCGGGCTGACCGCCGAATGCCACTCGGCCGGCAGGGTCCCGAAGCGCTGCTCGAAGCGCGCGAGGATCGCCTGGGTCAGGGCGATCTCCGGCAGCAGCACCAGCACCTGGGCGTCGGGCTCGCGCCTGAGCAGCTCGGCCGCCGCCTCGAGGTAGACCTCGGTCTTGCCCGAGCCGGTGACGCCGTCGAGCAGCGCGGCGTGGTAGCCGCCGGCGGCTACCAGGCGGCCGAGGGCGGAGGCGGCCGCCCGCTGGCTGGCGTTGAGCTCCGCCGGGGCGTGGTCGGGGTCGGGACGGGCGAAGCGCGGGGCGTCCTGCAGCTCGACCCATTCCAGCGCGCCGTCCTCGACCAGCGCCTTCACCGCCCCGGTCGAGACGCCGGCCATGCGCGCCAGCTCGGCCATGCTGGCGGCCGGCCCCTCGGCGGCGGTCTCCAGGGCCCTGGCCCGCGCCGGCGTCGGCTTCGAAGGCGCCGCCCCGGTCGCGCGCAGCACCTTGGCCGGCCGCGCCCGCTGGGCCCTGAGGCCGCGGAGCGCCACCGCCACCGGGTCGCCGGGCGGGGTGAGGGTCCAGCGCGCCGCCCACTGCACGAACTCCACCGTGGACGGCGGCAGGGCCGGGTCGTCCAGCACCTCGCACACCGCCTTCAGCGGCCGGTTGTGGCCGGTCCCGTCGCGCAGGCCGGCGACGACGCCGCGGATGAACCGCGGCCCCAGCGGGACCACGACCTGGTCGCCGGTCTTGAGCGCCAGCGCCTCGGGCGCCTCGTAGTCGAACGCCTCCGGCACCGCCAGCGGCAGGAGCACCTGGGCGATCTTCATGGCGCGGCGGCGAACCCTCCCTCCCGATGGGGGACGGCAGGATGGGGGTGCTCCCACGACAGATCCGGACGGAACTCGGCCGGGGCCGAGCGCGTCTCACGGGGACGCCGCCCGCCTCCGCCGCCATCCCCGCCCCTTCCCCGTCGAGAGGGATGGGAGAAGGGGTGCGCCTTCCCGCGTCCGCGCGTTAGAAAGGCGACCTCAGAAGGAATCGTCATGCTGCTGTTCGTCGACACCGCCGACACCGAGGTCATCAGGGAACTGGCCGAAACCGGGCTGGTCGACGGAGTCACCACCAATCCCTCCCTGATCGCCAAGGCCGGGCGGCCCATGGCCGAGGTCATTGCCGAGATTTGCGCCACAGTCGAGGGCCCGGTCTCGGCCGAGGTGGCTGCGGTCGAGCACGAGGCGATGCTGCGCGAAGGGGAGAAGCTGGCGGCCATCGCGCCCAATGTGGTGGTCAAGGTCCCGCTCACCTACGAAGGCCTGAAGGCCACCGCCGAGTTCGCCCGCCGGGGCGTCCAGACCAACGTCACCCTGTGCTTCTCCGCCACCCAGGCCCTGCTCGCGGCCAAGGCCGGCGCCACCTACGTCTCGCCCTTCGTCGGGCGGCTCGACGACCACGGGGCGGACGGGACCGACCTGCTGATCGAGATCCGCACGATCTTCGACAACTACGACTTCGACACCGAGATCCTGGCCGCCTCCCTGCGCACCCCCGCCCACGTCAAGGCCGCGGCCATGGCCGGGTGCGACTGCGCCACCCTGCCGCCGGCCACTTTCCGGGAGTTGGTCAAGCACCCCTTAACCGAGAAGGGGCTTGATCAATTCCTGGCCGACTGGGCCAGGACCGGGCAGTCGATCCTGTGAGCAACCACGACCTCAAGGCCAGCGAGGGCATGGAGCGCGACGAGGCGCGGCCGGCGCTGCACTGGCCGGAAGTGCGCGCCTTCCTGCAGGCCAACCCCGAGCTGCTGACCGCCGACCGCGAGCTGCTGGAGACCCTCAGCCTGGTCGCCATCGCGCCCAACAAGGTGGTCGACTTCGGCCGCGCGGCGCTGGGCAAGCTGGCCGAGAAGGCCAAGCGCGAGTCCGGCGCGCGCCAGGCGGTGGAACAGCTGGCTCGGGCCAACTTCGCCGCCCAGGCCCAGACCCACGCCGTGGTCGTCGACCTGCTGGAAAGCCGCAACCACGCCGACCTGGCCCGGCGGCTGGACGAGGGCGCCAAGGCCCGCTTCGGACTGGTCGGGGCGGTGATCGCGCTCGACGGCCCGGACGCCGTCCCCTTCGGCTGGCGCAAGCTGGACGACGGCGGCGTCGACTACCTGCTCGGCGAGGACGGGCTGGCGGGCCTGGGGCCCGAGTTCGTGTCCGAGGCCCTGTTCGGCGACATCGCCGGGTCGGTGAAGAGCGCCGCGGTGGTGCGCATGGCCCTGTGGAGCCCGGCGCGGCACGCGGTGGTCGCCTTCGGCTCGCCCGAACCGGACGGCTTCACGCCC
>Ga0196964_10001182_pt1 | contig 13521 bp, 12 predicted proteins | sample S1_10metaG_FD_148615 | JGI IMG/M metagenome (GOLD analysis project Ga0196964, IMG submission 148615) | Soil microbial communities from Anza Borrego desert, Southern California, United States - S1_10 | ecosystem: Environmental > Terrestrial > Soil > Desert | place: USA: California | collected...
TCGGACCGGCGACCATCGCCACCTTCTGGACCCGCCACGCCCTGGATTCCGCGCAACTCCTGCCGCTCGAACCGGGCGCTCGGACCTGGGCCGACCTCGGCGCCGGCGCCGGGTTTCCGGGTGTCGTGCTGGCGATCCTGCTGAAGGATACCCCGGGCGGGCACGTGCACCTGGTGGACAGCCTTACCAAGCGTTGCCGGTTCCTGCAGCAGGTAGTGGACGAGCTGGACCTGCCGGCGACGGTGCACAACGCCCGTGCGGAGAGTCTGAAGCTGAAGGTGGACGTGGTCACGGCCCGGGCCTGCGCGCCGATGACGCGTCTGCTCGGCTTCGCACAGCCCTATTATCAACAGGGGTCCACAGGGCTGTTCCTCAAAGGGGATAAGGTGGCTGACGAATTGAACGAGGCCAGGAAATCGTGGAGCTTCGAGGCTGAACTCCTGCCCTCCCTGAGCGACCCTCGCGGACGCGTGGTCCGCATCCGGAGACTCCACCGTGCCAAGTGATCTTCCCGCCCCCCGGCCCACGCCGCGCGTGCTTGCGGTCGCCAATCAGAAGGGCGGCGTCGGCAAGACCACCACGGCTATCAACCTCGGCACCGCCCTGGCCGCGGTCGGCGAGCGGGTGCTGCTGGTCGACATGGATCCCCAGGGCAACGCCTCCACGGGCCTCGGCGTCCCGCTCTCGGCCCGCCGCTCCACCACCTACGACGTGATCGTGGACGGGCGGCCGTTGGCCGAGGCGGCCGTGGAGACGACCGTGCCCGGCTTGGCGATCGTGCCGTCGGACCCGGATCTCTCCGGCATCGAGATCGAGATGGCCAAGGCCGAGCGGAGGAACTTCCGACTTCGCGACGCCATCGACCGGGTGCGCTCGGAGCCTGCCGTGACCCAGGCGGCGACGGGTCATACCGGCTGGTCCTATGTATTGATTGATTGTCCGCCGTCTCTCAACCTGTTGACGGTGAACGCCATGAGCGCGGCCGACGCCGTGCTGGTCCCGCTGCAGTGCGAGTTCTTCGCCTTGGAAGGCCTGACGCAGCTCATGCGCACGGTCGATCTGGTCCGGTCGAGCCTCAATCCGCGGCTGGAAATCCAGGGCGTGGTGCTGACCATGTATGACCGGCGCAATTCCCTGTCCGCCCAGGTAGCGCAGGACGTCCGGGCGCACTTCGGCGACAAGGTCTACGACACCGTGATCCCCCGCAACGTAAGGGTTTCCGAGGCGCCGTCCTTCGGTAAGCCCGCGCTAATCTACGACCTGAAGTGCGCCGGCAGTCAGGCCTATCTCAAACTCGCCAAGGAGGTGGTCGGCCGTGAGCGCCGCCGCCTCGCCGCCGCCTGAAAGGACGCCTGAGACCATGTCCGAACGCCAGAGAGGATTGGGCCGCGGCCTGTCGGCCCTGCTCGAGGAGGCCCAGGCCGAGCAGCCCGTGGCGCCCCCGACGGCGCCGGCCGCTGGCGGCGTGCGCCACCTGCCGATCGAGTTGATTCACCCCAATCCCGATCAACCCCGCAAGGCGTTCGATCAGGAGGAGCTGAAGGCGCTGTCGGACTCGATCCGGGCCCGCGGCGTCGTCCAGCCGCTGATCGTACGGCCTCATCCGCGGCGTGAGGGCGAGTTTGAAATCGTCGCCGGCGAGCGCCGCTGGCGCGCCGCCCAGCTGGCCGGCCTGCACCAGGCCCCGGCCATCGTACGCAATCTCGGTGACCGCGAGGTCTTCGAGCTCGCGGTGATCGAGAACATCCAGCGCGCCGATCTCAACCCGATCGAGGAGGCGACGGCCTACAGCCAGCTGATGGTCACGACGCCGAACCCGGCCGAGCTGGCGAACATAGTCGGCAAGAGCCGCAGCCACGTGGTCAATACGATCCGGCTGCTCGAACTGCCTGAGCCGGTGCGGGAGCACCTCATGGCCGGCCGCATCACCGCCGGGCATGCCCGCGCCATCGCCACCAGCCCGAAGGTCGAAGCCCTGGCCGACCGGATCGCCGCCGAGGGCCTGAGCGTGCGCGAGGCCGAGCAGCTCGCCCGGACCGAAGAGGCCGGCGACCGGCCCGGCCGCGCGGCGCGCCAGCGGTCGCAGCCGAGTGCGGACTCCGTCGCGCTCGAGCAGGATCTCGCCGACGCCCTAGGTCTCGATGTCTCGCTGAAAGACCGTGGCGGCGCCGGCGAGCTGACGGTGAAGTACAAGACGCTCGAGCAGCTCGACGAGGTCTGCCGCCGGCTCATGCGGGCGGATCGGCAGCAGGGCGTCTAGAGCGGGCGAATAAGCCGCTAACAAAGGCGTGCGATTTCAGCTAGTTACGGGTTGCCCACAGGCTGAGACTCACAAAGCCCTCCGGAGACCCGGCAACCGCTTCCAATTTCGCGACAGAGGCCATTTCCGAGGGCAACCTGTAGGCGAGCCCAGCCGCACCCTCGCGCACCCTCTAGAGGCCCAGCCTCCGTGCACGCCCGGCGATCGCCATCAGCAGCCGCTCGGCGATGAGCGCGTCCGGCGACCCGGCGGTCTTGCAGGCGCGGTCGGCGTCGAGCACCTCCGGCTGGATGCGGTCGAGCTCGCTCAGCGTCCACGCGCGCGCCTGGCGCAGGAACTCGCGTTCCTGTTTCCAGAACACCCCGGCCGCCTTGGCCGCCTCCTTCATGTCCGCGCCCGACTTGGCGAGGGTCAGCACCCGACGCAGCTTGGAGAGGTGCATGCCGGCGGCCCGGACCGCGGCGGGTCCGCTCTCGCCCTCGCCGAAGGCGCGGCGGAGGCCGGCCTGGGCCGGACCCATCCGCCCGCCGAAAGCGTCGGCCGCGGCGTCGAACAGCGAGGCCTCGGGCTCGACGCCCAGGAAGTCCTCGAGCTCCTGGGCGCTGGCGTGCCGGCCGCTGCCGGGGCCGAGGTAGAGCACGAGCCGCTCGATCTCGGCGCGGGCGACGCCCCGGTCCCGCGGCAGGCGCGCGACGAACAGCTCGAGCGCGTCGGCGCTGAGGCCGACCTGCTCCTTGGCCAGGCTCTCGCGGACCAGCCGCGCCACGTCGCCCGGCTCGTCCTCGTAGCAGGGGATGCAGACGCCGCCCGCCGCCTTCTCCGCCGCCTTGCGCAGGGCGGAGTCGCGGCCGAGCGCCCCGGCTTCGACAAGCAGATAGGCGTCGGGGTTGAGCCTGCCTTCCGCATGGGCGGCGAAGGCCTCGGCCACGGCCTTGTCGATCGCGCCCTTCTCGGCGCTGAGCCGAACGCGCACCAGGCGCCGGCCGCCCATCAGCGACTGGGCCAGCAGCTCCGATTCCAGCCGGCCGCCGTCGTCGCTGAGGTCCGAGTCGGTAAGCTGCGAGACGTCGAAGGGGTCGTCGGGGTTGGGCGTGACCTTCCTGGCCACCGCCTCGGCCCGCTCGCGCACCACCCCGCGGTCTCGGCCGTAGAACAGCACCGCGCGCGCCTCCCGGTCGGGAGCGCCGATGAAGCGGTCGATGTCGGGCCTGCGCTTCAGCTCCACGGTCGCCTCCGGAAGGCGATCAGCGAGCCGACAGCCAGGTGAGCACGTCGGTCTTGATCCGCTCGGCCGCCTCGTGCGCCGCGCGCACTTGGCTGTCCTGCTGGGCGGCGATGCCCGAATAGGGCTGGGCCGTCGTGTCGTAGGTGACGTGGATCGGCTCGGCGCCGCGCAGCACCACAACGCCGCGGCTCAGGTCCGTCAGGGCGTAGGTGACGTCGACGCGCACCTCGAAGCGAGTGGCGACGCGGTTCTCGTCCAAGCCGCGCGGGATGCGGGTCTCGCGCAGATCGACGGTCAGCCGATAGAGCGCCGGCGAGCGGCGGTCCCAGGCGAAGGCGTCCTCCAGCTCCTCGCGCAGCAGATAGCCGGTCCGGTTCTTGGGCGTGCGCACTTCGATGCGCGGCGCGCCCTCCGCCACTGTCGGCCGGGCGTACATCGGTTCGAAGCCGGCGCAGGCGGAAAGCTGGACCGCCGCCAGGAGGGCGATGAGCCCGATCAGGATCCGCTGCGCCATGGCCATCGGTCACCCCACCACGATGTTGACGATGCGGTCGCGCACCACGATCACCTTGCGCACGGTGACACCCTCAAGGTGGCGCAGGACGTCGGCGTCCGAAAGGGCGATCTGCTGGACCGCGTCGTCGGCCGAGCCGGGCGGCACCCGGATCTCGCCCCGACGCTTGCCATTGATCTGCACCGGCAGGACCAGCTCCTCGTCCGCCGCCAGGCCGGGATCAAAGACTGGCCAGGGCGCGTCCACGACCAGTCCGGCCTCGCCGAGACGGGCCCAGCACTCCTCGGCGAGGTGCGGGACGATCGGCGCGATCAGGCGGGCGAGCGCCGACAGCGCCTCGCGCCGCGCCGCCGAACCGGTCTTCTCCAGCGGCAGCCCCTTGATCGTGTTGACGAATTCGTAGAGCCGCGCGATCGCCGAATTAAAGCGGAAGCCCTCGAAGCCCTCGCTCACGGCCTTGATGGTCTTGTGCGTGGCGCGGCGCAGGGCCTGGACCGAGGCCTCGTCGGAGGCGACTACCTCGCCGTCGGCCAGGCCGTCGAACTCGGCCCAGACGCGGTTCACGAAGCGCCAGGCGCCCTCGACGCCGCCGGAGGTCCACTGGACGTCCCGCTCGGGCGGGCTGTCGGAAAGCACGAACAGGCGGCCGGCGTCGACGCCGTAGGTCCCCAGGATTTCCTCGGGCGCCACGACGTTCTTCTTGGACTTCGACATCTTCTCGATGTCGCCGATCTTGAGCGCCTCGCCGGTCGAGATCTGCCGCGCGCTGCGCTTGCCGCCCTCGTTCGACAGCTCGACGTCGGTCGGCTCGACCCACTTGCCGTCGGCGGTGCGATAGGTCTCGTGCGTCACCATCCCCTGGGTGAACAGGCCGGCGAACGGCTCGCGCACGCTGAGCATGCCGCCGTCGGCCAGAGCCCGGGTGATGAAGCGGGCGTAGAGCAGGTGCAGCACCGCGTGCTCGACGCCGCCGATGTACTGGTCCACCGCCAGCCAGTAGTCGGCCGCCGCCTTGTCGATCGGCTCGGCCGCACGCGGATTGGCGAAGCGGGCGAAGTACCAGGAGCTGTCCACGAAGGTGTCCAGCGTGTCGGTCTCGCGCTCGGCGTCGCCGCCGCACGACGGGCACTTCGTGTGCCGCCAGGTTGGATGGCGCAGCAGCGGGTTGCCCGGAACGTCGAAAGTCACGTCCTCCGGCAGCTCGACCGGCAGCTGGTCCTCAGGCACCGGCACAGGCCCGCAGGCGCTGCAGTGGATCACCGGAATCGGGCATCCCCAGTAGCGCTGGCGCGATACGCCCCAGTCATGCAGACGGTAGAGCGTAGCCCCTTCGCCCCGGCCGTCGGCCTCGACCCTGGCGATGGCCGCCTGGATGCCAGCCTCGACCGTCATGCCGTCGAGGAAGCTTGAATTGTATAGGGTTCCCGGCCCCGTGTAGGCCTCGTCCTCAATGTTGAATTCCGCCGGATCAACATTCGGCGGGAGCACCACCGGCCGAACCGGCAGGTCATACTTGCGGGCGAAGTCGAGGTCGCGCTGGTCGTGCGCCGGGCAGGCAAAGATCGCCCCGGTGCCGTAGCCCATGAGGATGAAGTTCGCGACCCAGACGGGCAGCTTCCAGTCGGGATCGAACGGATGGCTGACGTACAGCCCCGTGAACATGCCCTTCTTTTCGGCGGCCTCGATTTCGGCCTCGGAGGTGCCGCCGCGGCGGCACTCGTCCACGAAGGCCTTGAGCTCGGGGTTGGCCACGGCGAGCTGCTCGGTCAGCGGGTGGTCCGGCGCCAGGCCGACGAAGCTCGCGCCGTAGAGCGTGTCCGGCCGCGTCGTGTAGACCTCGATGCCCCTGTCGAACCCGGCAGGCGCCTCGCCGGCGAAGTCGAAGAAGAACTTCAGGCCGCGGCTCTTGCCGATCCAGTTCTCCTGCATCAGCCGGACCTTGTCCGGCCAACGGTCGAGCTCGCCCAGGCCCTCGATCAGCTCGTCGGCATAGGCCGTGATCTTCAGGAACCACTGGGTCAGCTTGCGCTTCTCGACCACGGCGCCGGAACGCCAGCCGCGCCCGTCCACCACCTGCTCGTTGGCCAGCACGGTGTTGTCGACGGGATCCCAGTTGACGACGCTTTCCTTGCGATAGACCAGGCCGCGCTTCATCAGCTCGATGAACCAGCGCTGCTGGTGGCCGTAGTATTCCGGGTCGCAGGTGGCGAACTCGCGCTCCCAGTCGATCGACAGGCCCAGCAGTTTCAGCTGGGCGCGCATGTTGTCGATGTTCTCGTAGGTCCAGCCCTTGGGGTGGACGCCGCGCTCCATGGCGGCGTTCTCGGCCGGCATCCCGAACGCATCCCAGCCCATCGGGTGCAGCACGTTGAATCCGCGCGCCCTTTTGAACCGCGCCACGACGTCGCCCATGACGTAGTTGCGCGCGTGGCCCATGTGGATGTTGCCCGACGGGTACGGGAACATCTCCAGCACGTAGTACTTCGGCCGCCCCGCGGCCTCCTCGGGCGAGCGGGTGCGGAATACGCCTTCGTCCTCCCACCGCTGTCGCCAGCGGGGCTCGACGTCCTTGGGATTGTAGCGGGCCATCGGCCCGGCTTTAGCGGGTAAGGCGAGGGAGGTGAAGGGGCTCACCTCCCGCAAAGTCCTTCCCCTCTAGGGGGAAGGTGTCGCGAAGCGACGGATGGGGTGGATGCGCCGCCCTCACGGAAAAAGGCGCCAGTCCCCGTCGCTCGGTGGTTCCGCCCCACCCGGCCCTCCGGGCCACCCTCCCCATGGAGGGGAGGGAAAGGATGGCGCCTAAGCAAAAACCCCGCCCTTGCGGGCGGGGTTCTGCGATTTCCTAGGTAGTCGCCTGGATCAGCGGCCGCCGCCGGCCAGGCGCAGCTGCCGGGCCTTGGTGAGGATGGCGTTTTCGATGTCGGTCTCGGTCTGCGCCGTGACCGCGCTGTCGACCCAGCCGCCGCCCGCGTTCACCTGCTTGAAGATCGCCACGTTCAGGGCGTCGGCGCGCAGGCGCGTGTCGAGGATGTAGACCGTGGCCTTGAAGCGCTCGTCGGGCTTCTCGGGGTTCACGTACCAGTCGGTGATGATGATGCCGCCCCACGGATCGGCCGAGGCCAGGGGCATGAAGCTCAGGGTGTCGAGCGAGGCGCGCCACAGGTAGGCGTTGACGCCGATGCCGGCCTCGATGTCCGGGCCCGAGCTGCGGCGGCCGAACATTCCGCTCAGCAGGCCCGCATCGTCGTCCTGGCTGGAGAAGGTCCTCGCCTCACGGTTGGAAGCGCACCCGGCGGCGAGAAGGGAGGCGGCGACCGCTGCAACGATCGAAGCGCCACGAATGAACGACATCTCTTGACCCACTCCAATTCTGGGACCGACCCGCCCACGCCTTGCGTGGAAGGGACGGCGGTCGCCCCCGCGGACCGGTGCGTTCTATAGCACGGCAAGGCCGCGGTCTGACAAGGCGCGACAATTCGCGTGGCAAGCGAGACACAGCCCGGACGATTCCCGCAGCCGATTCGCTCCTACCGGCGTTACCTGATTGACCGCCGCGCCCCACGTCACTTTATTCACAGGGCAGGACCGGTCGCACTTTGGCCGGAATGGCTGGGCAACAATAAAGATCGGGGACTCGAAAGGAGTCTACGGTAGGGGCGATGACGAAGGCTCACTGGATCGTGGGGACGCTGTTCGCGCTCGGCTTCGCCGGCGTCGCGACCGATGCGCTCGCCCAGGCCAAGCCGCCCGCCAAGCCCAAGGCCCGTGTCGAGGCCGCCACGCCGAACAACGCCGATCGCGCCAATGACTGGGGTCCCTCGGGCCGCCGCCGGTCGCTGGAACTGAACGGCGACGGGCGCTGGAGCCTGAAGCTGGACTACGACCAGCCGACCACCCGTGACGTCGAACTCCGCGACATGGAGGCCGGCGCCTACTTCAAGCTGACCCCGCGTGTCCGCGTCGGCGGCGCCGTCGCCCTTCGCGACCAGGACGCCCCTCGCCGCGTCACCGACGACGAAAAGCCCGCCCCGCGCGTGCGCCTGGAAACGACCTTCCGGTTCTGATCCGGCCGACATCGCCAGCGTTTTCAAAGCCCTGAGCACCGCTCGGGGCTTTTTCAATTGATGCTCGCCATTCCGGCCGAACCCGGCCTTGAGCCGGGGAGAGAGCCGAAACCCGGCAACCTCACCCTCGATGAACGCGGAGAGCGGCGCCAAGCGGCGCCGTCGCGCTTGCTGGATTCCGGATAAGCCCGGCGGGCTTTCCGGAATGACGGGAGGGATGACCTAGGACCACGCTTCGAGCACCCCCTCGATCGCCGCTAGCCCGTAGGCGCCGGACCCGATCAGGGCCGGCGCGGCCGCCGCCTTGATCCCGCCCAGCGCATAGACCGGCAGCCGGGCGGCCCTGGCCAGCGCCGAGAACGCGCCGAGGCCCAGGGCCTCCCCGGCCGATGGGCTGTTGCTGGGGAAGACGGGGGACAGGATGGCCGCATCGAGACCCGCTTCGGCAGCCGCCTCCAGGGCGGCCTCGCCATGGGCCGCGCCCGTCAGGATCCAGTGCGGAAACCGCGCCCGAAGGCCGGGCCCGGCGCCCAGCAGCCGCTCCGGCAGGTGCACGCCGTCGGCGCCGACCTTCTCTGCGAGGTCCGGATCCTGGCCGATCAACAGGACGAGACCGCCGGCCCGGGCGACAGCGGCAAGGCGGGTCGCCTCCTCCAGCGCCTCGGGGCGGCCGAACCCCCGGTAGATCACGCCTGCCCCGCGCGGCAGACGCTGCATCAGGGCTTCCGGATCGGGCGTTCGCTCCGGGTCGGTGATGAACAGCAGTGGCGGCAGGGGCCCGGCCCCGGCTAAGGACTGGGCGGTCTGCCACAGGATGTCCGCCGCCGTCTGCGCCATGACCGACTCGTCCTCCGAAACCGCCGAACGCCTCGCCGCCGTGCGCCGGCGCACCGCCAAGGCCTGCGCTGCGGCCGGCCGCGGCCCGGCGGATGTCACCCTGACCGCTGTGACGAAGCAACAGCCGTGGGAGCGGATCGAGCCGGTCCTGGCCGCCGGCCAGCGGGTTTTCGGGGAGAACCGCGTGCAGGAGGCCGAGCAGCGCTGGGCGGAACGGCGCGCCGGGATCGCCGGCCTGGAGCTGCGCCTGATCGGGCCGCTGCAGTCCAACAAGGCCCGCGAGGCCGTGGCCTTGTTCGACGTGATCGAGACCGTCGACCGCGAGAAGATCGCCCGCGTTCTGGCCGAGGAGATCGCCCGCGCCGCCAAGCCGATGCGCCTCTACGTCCAGGTGAACACGGGCGAGGAGCCGCAGAAGGCCGGGGTCGCCCCACGCGAGGCCGACGCCTTCATCCGGCTATGCCGCGACGAGCTCGGCCTGCCGATCGAGGGTCTCATGTGCATCCCGCCCGAGGCGGAGGAGCCAGCGATGCACTTCGCCCTGCTGGCCCGGATCGCCGCCCGCAACGGGCTCGAGAAGGTGTCCATGGGGATGAGCGGCGACTACGAGACGGCCGTCCGCTACGGCGCCACCAGCGTCCGCGTCGGCAGCGCCATCTTCGGGGCCCGCTAGTCGAAGCCGGGCGCCAGGCTCACCGCGTCGGCCACCGCGACCGCGTCGCCCGGCCAGGCCTTGGCCAGCAGCTCGTAGACGTCCGGCTTGGCCAGCGCGATGCAGCCCAGCGTCGGGCTGAAGTTCGGCCGCGCCACGTGCAGGAAGATGGCCGAGCCGCGGCCGGGGCGGACCGGATCGTCGTTGTAGCCCAGCACCAGCACCAGGTCGTAGAGCTCGTCCTTGCGCCACATCTTCTCGTGGCCGCCCGCGTGCGGCAGCTTCACCGGCTTGTTGTAGGCCGCGTCCTTCGGATCGTCGCACCAGCCGTCGTCGGGGGCGATCGGCGCAACCTTCAGCGTTGTCCGGGGTTTAGGTCCGCGATCGGGACGCCACAGGACCCGCCGCATCGTCCAACGGCCAAGGGGGGTCGCGCCATCGCCTTCGCGCTTGTCAGCCGCCGCCACGACGCCGCCCTTGCCGAGCGCGCAGCGCACCCTACGTCCGTCCAGATCGAAGCGGCCATCCGAGTAGGCCGTGAACACTCTCGTCAACAGACCGCCTCCCGCCTTTGCGCGAACAGGCGGAGCGGTGCATGTTCCGGCTCATGGCGCAACCCAAGACAATCCTGATCGTCGACGACGACAACGACCTCCGCGGAGCCCTGGCCGAGCAGCTCGAGCTGCACGAGGAGTTCCGCGCGGCCCAGGCCGCCACGGCCGGCGAGGGCCTGCGCATGGCGCGCGAGGCCAAGGCGGATCTCATCCTGCTCGACGTGGACCTGCCCGACATGGACGGCCGCGAGGCCTGCCGCCTGCTGCGCAAGGACGGGGTGCGCACCCCCGTGGTCATGCTGACGGGCGCCGACACGGACGCCGACACCGTGCTGGGCCTCGAGGCCGGGGCCAACGACTACGTCACCAAGCCCTTCCGCTTCGCGGTGCTCCTGGCGCGCATCCGCGCCCACCTGCGCAGCCACGAGCAGTCGGAGGACGCGGTCTTCCGCATCGGACCGTACGAGTTCCGGCCTGCCGGCAAGGTGCTGATCAACGGCCAGGGCAAGAAGATTCGCCTGACCGAGAAGGAAACCAACATCCTGAAGTACCTCTACCGCTCCGGCGCCCAGCCGGTGTCGCGCGAGGAGCTGCTGACGGAGGTCTGGGGCTACAACGCCGGCGTCACGACCCACACGCTCGAGACCCACGTCTACCGACTCAGGCAGAAGATCGAGCCGGAGCCGGCGAATGCCAGGCTCCTGGTCACCGAGGCGGGCGGGTACCGGCTGCAGCCGTAGGCGTTCCGGCGGTCTCGTAGTCCTGTCATCACGCCAGTGATGAAGTGAGCCTTGAGGCTCTTGCCGAGATTGCAGCGCCCTGGTCCGGGCGTCTCAAGGCCGTAGCCGCTCCGCGGTGACCGGCCTTCGGCCGGTCAGCCTTGACACGCCCGGCCCAGGGCGCAACGCCGCCATCAAGAGCAGAAGGCGGGGTGTGAGCGGGCGCTCACCTCACCAAGTCCTTCCCCTTGATGGGGAAGGTGTCGCGGAGCGACGGATGGGGTGGAAGCGGCGGTCTCCCCGGAGCGGTCGCGGCCCCGCCCCACCCGGCCCTCCGGGCCACCCTCCCCATGAAGGGGAGGGACCAGGCGTCGCTTGTTGGAGAACCGCCCCGCCCCACCTGCGGCTTCGCCGCCCTAGCCTTCGCAGCCTCCCTCGTGTATCTGGCGCGCGCTTCCCCGATCACGCCAGTCCGAAAGAGACGCGGCCCTCCGCACGCGCCGCGCCGTCCGCCATGAACCTCCGCAACATCGCCATCATCGCCCACGTCGACCACGGCAAGACCACGCTCGTGGACCAGCTCCTCGCCCAGTCCGGCGTGTTCCGCGCCAACGAGGCGACTGTCGAGCGGGCCATGGACTCCAACGACCAGGAGCGCGAGCGCGGCATCACCATCCTCGCCAAGGCCACCTCGGTGCTCTGGAACGGCGAGGCCGGCGAGACGCGCATCAACATCATCGACACCCCCGGCCACGCCGACTTCGGCGGCGAGGTCGAGCGCATCCTGGGCATGGTCGACGGCTGCCTCCTGCTGGTGGACGCCGAGGAAGGCGTCATGCCCCAGACCAAGTTCGTGCTGGGCAAGGCGCTGAAGCTCGGCCTGCGCCCGATCCTGGTGCTGAACAAGGTCGACCGCGCCCACGCCGACCCGGACCGGGTGCTGGACGAGACTTTCGACCTCTTCGCCGCCATCGGCGCGACCGACGAGCAGCTCGACTTCCCGCACCTCTACGCCTCCGGCAAGGAGGGTTGGGCGGTGGTCGACATGAACGACCCGAAGGAAGGCCTGGCGCCGCTCTACGAACTGATCGTGCGTCACGTGCCGGCGCCCAAGGCGCAGGCGCGCATCGACGAGCCGGCGCAGATGCTGGCGGTGCTGATCGAGAGCGACCCGTTCCTGGGCCGCATCCTTACCGGCCGGGTCGAGGCGGGCAAGTTCGTCCCCGGGCAGGCCATCAAGGCGCTCGACCGCGACGGCAAGGAGGTCGAGAAGGGCCGGGTCACCAAGATCCTCGCCTTCCGCGGCCTGAAGCGCCAGCCGATCGACGAGGCGGAAGCGGGCGACATCGTCGCGATCGCCGGCCTGTCCAAGGCCACCGTCGCCGACACCCTGTGCGCGCCGGAAGTGACCGCGGCGCTGCCGGCCCAGCCGATCGATCCGCCGACCATCTCCATGACCGTCTCGGTCAACGACAGCCCCCTGGCCGGGCGCGAGGGCGACAAGGTGCAGTCGCGCGTGATCCGCGACCGGCTGCTGAAGGAGGCGGAATCCAACGTCGCCATCCGCGTCACCGAGACAAGCGCCAAGGACGCCTACGAGGTCGCCGGCCGCGGCGAACTGCAGCTCGGCGTGCTGATCGAGTCCATGCGGCGCGAGGGCTTCGAGGTCTCGATTTCGCGTCCGCGCGTGGTCTTCCGCGAAGAGAACGGCCAGCGGCTCGAGCCGATCGAGGAAGTGGTCATCGACGTGGACGACGAGTTCACCGGCGTGGTCATCGAGAAGCTGTCGGCCCGCAAGGCCGAACTCAAGGACATGGGCCCCTCGGGCGCGGGCAAGACCCGCATCACCCTGATGGCGCCGTCGCGCTCGCTGATCGGCTACCAGGGCGAGTTCCTCACGGATACCCGCGGCTCGGGCGTGCTGAACCGCGTGTTCAGCCACTACGAGCCCTACAAGGGCTACATCGAAGGCCGCCAGAAGGGCGTGCTGGTGTCGAATTCCGACGGCGAGACGGCGGCCTACGCCCTGTGGAACCTGGAGGAGCGCGGCGTGATGTTCGTCGGCGCCGGCGAGAAGACCTACCAGGGCATGATCATCGGCGAGAACTCGCGGTCGGACGACCTCGACGTGAACCCGATGAAGGCCAAGCAGCTCACCAACGTCCGCGCCTCGGGCAAGGACGAGGCCGTGCGGCTGACGCCGCCGCGCCGCCCCACCCTCGAGCAGGCCATCGCCTACATCGAGGAGGACGAGCTGGTGGAGGTGACGCCCAAGTCGATCCGCCTGCGCAAGCAGGTGCTCAACCCGTCCTTCCGCAAGAAGCGCGTGCGCGAGGACTGACCGGAACGAAATGCGGCGCCGGCCACAAAACCGGCGCCAAATGACCCCGGTTACCAAGCGAAACAATTGCTGACGGAACCCGGTTCTTCGAGTCCCCGGCGGAGCCTCACCGCCGAAGACAGAAGGACACGATCATGCGTCATGCCGCCCTCCTAGGGGCCTCCGCGGCCGCGCTCCTGGCGACCACCGCCCTTGCCCAGACCCCGGCCGCGCCGCCTGCTGGCGAAACCGCGCGACCGCCCGTGCCGGCGCCGACGACCACGCCGCCCGCCACGCCGCCGACTGCGCCGACGACCCAGACCGAAGACGAGCCTGGCGACACCACATCCACCCGCCCGCCGTACCGCGGCAGCGC
>Ga0196964_10001183_pt1 | contig 13500 bp, 13 predicted proteins | sample S1_10metaG_FD_148615 | JGI IMG/M metagenome (GOLD analysis project Ga0196964, IMG submission 148615) | Soil microbial communities from Anza Borrego desert, Southern California, United States - S1_10 | ecosystem: Environmental > Terrestrial > Soil > Desert | place: USA: California | collected...
CGCTGCAGATCCAAGTGCCGAAACCGTAGTCCGGTTATTGCGGCTTTGGCACTGGCCGCAGTTCGCCCCAGTTGACCATCTCCACCAGCGGGTGGTCTTCGATCAGAAGCGGCAGATCCACGCGTCCGCGGATTCTCGCCGACTGGTACGCGGCGAAAATGATCTCCGTTCCTTTCAGCGCCGTGTGGCTGCTGAGTTCGCAGGTGCGGTTCTCTTTCACGCAGGCGATGAAATCCGCGATCGCGCGCTCGATGTAGCCGGGGCCGTGCGGGCCTTCGCCGGAGGTGTCGAGATATTCCCAGTCCTTCGCGCCGAATTTTCTGATGCGCAGCGGACGCTTCTCCGCCGCCGGGTCGTAGCTGCCGATCTCGATGATCCCGTCGCTGCCAACCGCCTTGTTGTGTGCGTTGACGATGTGGCTCCCGATGCCGCACGAGGCAAAGCCGCTCACGCCGTTCTGGTACTCCCACTGCACGATCGCCTGGTTCTCGCAGTGCGCGCCGAAGATGAGTTTTAGCTCGCGGTAGTCGATCTGTGCGATGACCCACTTGGCGTTGATGTCGCCGGCCAGATAGCCGCTCAGGTCGAAGCTGTGCGTCCCGTAGTCGTAAATGTCGCCGCAGCAGAACTCGACGCGCTGCAGCTTGCCGATCGCGCCTTCTTCGATCAGCTTGCGCGCGATGCGGAAGGGCTTGCCGTAGCGGCGCTGGTGGTTGAAGCAGAGCTGCGTGCCGTTTTCGACGCAGACCTGGTGCATGCGCTTGCAGTCGCCGAAGTTGTACGCCATCGGCTTCTCGCAGAAGATCGCCTTCGGTTTGTGCTTCGCGGCGTCGATCGCCATCTGCGCGTGCAGCTTCGGCCACGTGCAGATGCTGACGATGTCGAGCTTCTCCTTCGCGAGCATGTCGTGATAGCTGGTGTAGACGGCGTTCTTCGGCACGCCGAACATCTCTGCGAAGGCCTCGCCGTTTTCGCGGACGATGTCCGCGCACGCGACGATCTCGCAGTCCTGCTTCACCTGCTGGTAACCGACGGCATGCATGTGGGCCATGCCATAGCCCTGCGCGCTGGCCTGAACTGGTTTCTTGCCTGTGCCAATGAACCCGATCCGCAGCTTGCTCATGAATTGTGAGTCTCCCAAAAGGAAATCCGTTCAGCGCTTCACGCTCTTTTTATTCGGAGCCATTAAGCGGTAACTTTCGGCGATCCACTTTTCGAGTGTCTTCAGCGGCAGTGAGCCCGGCGGTTCGATCTTGACGCTCACCAGCCGTTGGCGCCGACCTTGTAGCGCTGCGGCTCGGCTTTAGCGAGTTCCGCAGCCTGCTCACCGGAATTCTCGAGTTTCAGCCTCAGTTCGCGGCTGCTGACGAAAAGAAAGGCCTTGTTCGCAGTTTTGTAACTCGTCGATTCAAGCGCGGTACCCGCGCACGCGACGCCTTCCTCGACGTCCGGATTACGCTGCGCGATCTTGCGCAGCTTGAGAACAACGGAGCCGGCCTTCGCCATTGTGGTGCCCTCGAGAACACCGCACGAAGCTACACGCTTCGCGATCAATGTCATGCGCATGATCTGGCGTATGGCAGCGATGCGATCTGCGAAGGCAGAAGATAGAGATCAATTCAGCGCAAAGGGTGCTTCGCTCAGCGTTCGCCGCTGAACTCATTGCGGCCTTCGACGAGCGCGGTCATCTTGCGGTCCGCGACGCTGCGCGAGAGCATCCAGAATCCGCAATCCGGATGGACCCACTTCACGCGCTCGGCGCCAAGGATCTTCGACGCGTGTTCGATGCGTTTGGCGACCTCGCCGGGTGCTTCAACTTCGTTGTCCTTGATGTCGATAACGCCGAGCCCCAGTGAAATCTCCGGCCGCAGATCTTTGAACACTTCGAGCTCGTCGTAGCCGCGCCGCGCGAACTCCAGCACCAGATGATCGACGGAGAGATTATTCAGGAACGGCAGCAGGCTCTTCCAGAAGCCTTTCTGAATCGACTGGCCACCGTAGTTTCCAAAGCAGAGATGCAATGCTTTCTCGCCCTTCGTGCCTGACAGCACGCGGTTGATCGGCTCGTGCGCCCATGAGGCGTCTTCCGGATGTCCGGTGAGATTCGCCTCGTCGACCTGCAGCACGGCCGCGTCGATGCCGGCGACCTGTGCGCGCAGCACGTCGGCGATGGCCATGGTCATCGCGCGCAAATCACGGTAATGCTCGTCGATGAGCGTCTTGGCGAGCATGTACGGCGACGTGACGGTGAACTTCAGCGGGAGGTGCGAGAGCCCCTTATAGAACTGCCACGCGGCAGGCAGGTTCAGGGAGCCCTCGCGGATCGGCCCGCGCACGACGCCAGCAGGCTGCGAGCGGAAGGCCATGCCGGCTTTCTTGCGGAACGCGGCCAGTTCGCTGCGGGTCAGGTTGGCGTGAATGCCCTCCATCGGGCGAATGAAGTACTCGATCATGCCGTTGGTTTCGGGATGATTGATGTTGAAGCGCGAGAGCTCGCCATCGGCGATGACGTCGAGTCCCGCGAGTTCCTGGGATTTGAGCGCGACGAGGATCGCATCGCGAAGGTTCGGCGTGGACGGATAAGCCGCCAGCCACGAGGGAATCGGGTAGCTGCCGACGACGGTGGTCTTGACCTTCGCTGCCATGAGGTGCTCCTTTACGCTGGGGTGAGCCGGGAGATCATGCCTCATCCGCATGAGGAGCGCGTGGCAGTTCGGGTACTGGCGGCTGGCAATTCGGGCACAAACCAGGCTATTGATCCTCAGCTTTCTAAAGGCACCGTCTGCTTGCCACGGACGGCGCGGTGCTTCGTCAGGCTCGTTCGACGTATCTGCTCCCGGATACGCCTGCCGAGCCTTCCTTGCCCCGCTTGTCCGGGGCGGCGCATCCGGTTGCCTTTAGAAAACTGAGGATCAATAATGGCAGGAATCACTTTCCAGCGATATGAACTTTCGGGCCCTTCTTGCGAACCTCGCGTACCTGCGTGGGGCTGACCGCATCATCGGTCACGAGATTGTGAACCTGCGCAAACGGCAGTGTCCGCGCAAATGGCCGGCAGTCAAACTTTGACGCATCCGCCAGCACCCATGTCTCATTCGCTCGTTTAACGATGCTCGATTTGATGCCAATCTGCTCGATCCCATCGTTCACGCAGCCCCACTCCAGATCGATGCCAGTGACTCCCAGAAACGCCTTGTCGACCTTCAAGGCATTGATTTGAGTTTCGGTGATCGGCCCGACGAACGCGTTGGTCGGACGATGGAATTCTCCACCGAGGCTGATAGCGCGAACCCCGTCACGCGACTTCAGAGCATTGAGACTGTCGAGAGAATGCGTGACCACAACGAGTTCTTTGTCGTCCGGCAGGCACTGCGCGAGATAAAAGCATGTCGAACCCGCGTCCAGGAAGATGGTGTCGCCACGGCCGACATTCCCGGCCGCTAATTTCGCGATTTGCCGCTTTGCGGCCGTGTTCAACTGCAGACGTTTGTTGATATGGCCGGCCCCGGAAAGTGGCACCGCGCCGCCGTGCGTTCTCCGCACGTGGCCGGCCTCTTCCAGTCGCGCAAGATCGCGGCGGATCGTAATGTGCGACACGCCAAGCGCAGAGGCCAATTCATCGCACGAAGAGAATCCTCCTGCGTGAAGATGCTGCATGATCTGCTGGTCACGATCCATGGCCGCAATGTATCGAGGCTTTGGTCGAATGCAATCGTATAATGATCGATTTTGATCATTTCGTGATTGACTTAGATCACGGCGCAGGGTTAATTCCTGGTGGACAACAGGAGCCAACGACCCGTGGAATTCGTATCCGCCTCGACCCTCATCAAACGTGCGCACCGTGAGCGCTACGGCATCGCGTCCTTCTGCGTCTGGAACGCCGAGTCTTGCGATGCGGCTTTAAACGCCGCATCAAAATTGCGCGCCCCGGTCTTGCTGATGGCAAGCCGCACTGAATTTTCGATGCTCAGCCCGCGCAAGCTCGCGCGTGTCGCGCGAACCGTCGCCAGCGACTATGAGGTGCCCGCGGCCCTACATCTTGATCACGGCGCATCGATCGACGAAGTGAAAGAGTGCCTCGACGCGGGCTTCACTTCCGTGATGCTGGACTTTTCAACGCGGCCGTTCGAGGAGAATATCGCCGCGTTGCGAGCCGTCGTGGAAATGGCGCGACCTTATGGCGCGAGCGTTGAAGGCGAACTCGGTCATGTCGGCCGCGCTGATAACGATACATCCGAAGGCCACGGCGCCAGCGCGTTGACCGACCCGGCGACCGCCGGACGCTTCGTGCGGGAGACGGGTATCGACATGCTGGCAGTCTCGATCGGCAATGCGCATGGGCATTACTCCGCTTTGCCGCGGTTGCGTTTTGATCTGCTCGCTGAGATTCAGAAGGCCGCGGAAATTCCGCTCGTTCTGCACGGAGGGTCCGGAACGCCGCCCGAAGACGTGCAGCGCGCCATACAACTCGGCATCTGCAAAATCAATGTGGCAAGCGATCTCTGCACTGCCATCCGCTCGTCCCTCCAATCCCAGTGGACCGCGCCATCGTGGCTGCCTTCAACGATGGGAGTGGCGATGGCCGCCACGGCTCCCGTGCTCGAACGCTGGATCACTGCCGTGGGTTCGGCGGGTAAGGCATAGTCCCCTCTTAATAGGAGCTCATCACTGTGTCCCGTTTCCGCCCCGCATTTCATCTTTCTCCGCCGACCGGTTGGCTCAACGATCCCAACGGCCTGGTCTACTACAGAGGCGAGTACCACCTCTTCTATCAATGGTGCGATGCGCTGCAGATCGACGTTACGAAGATGCACTGGGCGCACGCGGTCTCAACAGATCTCGTCCGCTGGAAACATCTGCCGCACGCGATCGCGCCGGGCGACGAATGCGCGATCTGGTCGGGCAGCGCGGTCGTCGATTCAAGCAACACTTCCGGCTTCTTCAATGGCGGTGAAGGACTCGTCGCCGCCTACACCGAGTTTAAGAAACTTGCCAACCCGGAACGCACGACCGAAAAGCAGGGGATCGCTTTCAGCCGCGACAACGGCCGCACGTGGACGAAGTACGACGACAATCCGGTGCTTACATGCGGCAATCACAAGGACTTTCGCGACCCGAAGGTCTTCTGGCATGCGCCAACGCAGCGCTGGATCATGATTATCGGCGTGGAGCAGCAACTGTACGCCTCTACAAACCTGCGCGAGTGGCAGTACCTCAGCCACACCGGCCTGAAGAGCGAATGCCCGGACATGTTTTCGCTTCCGATCGAGAACGAAGCCTCGCGCAAGTGGGTGATCTCGCTCGGTGGCGTCGAGTACAGCGTTGGCGAATTCAACGGCAGCCGCTTCACTCATGACGGTCCGCCCATTCAGGTCGATCACGGCGGCGACTTCTATGCTTCGCAAAGCTGGGAGAACGCACCAGACGGCCGCCGCATCTGGCTGGCTTGGATGTCACAGTGGAAGTACGCCGGCAAGGTTCCCGACTTCGGCGCGCGCGGGCTGATGACCGTGCCGCGCGAACTGTCTCTGCGGCGCATGCCAGGTGGCGCGCTGCGCCTGGTCCAGCGGCCGGTGCCCGAACTTTCGTCGCTGCGCAAGGAGTGCCTGATCGAGCGCGCGCGCATCGGCGGCAGCAGCGAACGTCTGTTCGCTTCGGATACGTTCGAGATTCGCGCGTCGCTTCGTCCTGCCGGCGGCGGGAGCTGCGGCTTTCGCGTCCTGGCGTCGAAGGATTGCGAGACCGTCATCGGCTTCGACGACGTCCGCGTCGTCGGCTTTGTCGACCGTGAGCGCTGCGGCAGCGACGTGACCACAGGCGTCTTCACTGCGCCTGTCCGAAAGATCGACGGCCGCGTCGATGTTCAAATCTTCGTTGACCGCTGCTCGGTGGAAGTTTTCTTCAACGGCGGGGAAACGGTGTTTTCAAACCTAGTCTTCCCGCGCGAAGGCGCCCGCGATGCCACGTGGTTCAGCTCGAACGGGAGCAGCGCAGCGGAGCGGTGCATGGCGCATTCGATGGAAGACGTCGCGTCTTACTCTTGCTGACGCTGTTCCATGTCGTATGGAACCTGATGCTCGAACTTGTGTTCCTTATCAGTGACGTCGAGCAGCACGCGGAAGCCGATCTCCTGTGAACGGCCTTCGCTGTTGTGCCAGTAGCCCCAGTAGGTTTGTTTTTCCTTAAACTCGTCTTCGTTGAAGGCGCCGCCCGCCCACCTGCCGCCAACGTTGATGAAAGTCACATTTCGAACGTGCGAAGGATGAATGATAAACTCCGACACGTTCCCAAATATCCCATACAGACCTTCAGGAGTGCGGCCGTTCGGAAAATCTTTGACTTCATTCTGTTCATCCTTCGATTTTCGAACGCGCGCTTCGTCCCAGTCGTTACCCCATGGATATGAGCGATCCTTCCCATACGCTGCAATTTTCCATTCTTCGAGCTTCGGTAATCGAAACGTGCCAAGCTCGGGATGAAGCTTCGTCAGCCATTCGCAGAAAGCCGCCGCCTCCAGAACAGTTACAAACGAGACTGGATACTGGCCGCGTTTCTCCGGCATTTTGTCGTCCGGCCACAACCATTCGGCTTTGATGATGTGATCAGCGGCGTCGATGGTGCTGCTCGTGAAAGTGAACGGTTCTCCATCTTTGATCTTCCGTTCGAGTTCGTCCTTGCGTTCTTTGTGTTTCTTGAAAATCGCGGCATCACCCTTCGTGAGCTTGTTCGCCTTCAGATATTTTTCAAACATCCGGTTCGTCACTTCGGTTTCGAGCATGTAAAAATCCGCTGCCTCGCCGCCATACTTCGATGGTGACACACGCCGGAAAACAAGTTCCTCAGTTCCAGCCTTCACGGTGACCGTTTCTTTGGGCGTTTGCGACTCTTCGCCAACAGCCAGGACGCAGCAGAGCGCCAGTGCCGGAAGCGCAAGTTTCGTTAGAGGCATGGTCGTTTCCTCGATACGTCGTCAGCATACACAATGGATTGGACAATCGCATTACCGTCTGAGCGTTGTGAACTGTCGTAGTCCGTCCATTGAAAACCACCCGCCCTCAAATTACCTTAAGCGCTGTGTTCCGCGGGCTCTTGGAGCGTTATTGCCATTTCACGCAAGCCGTCCGAGTCTCCCGATCCGAGTGAAGCGCAGGCGACTCTTCCCAAGTCGCCGGCCCCGCTTGACGCCGACACTGGCAAGCCGCTGACGCCGCCACCCGCCAAAGAAGAGGTCCCCACCATTGATGAACTCCAGGACGTGGAGTCGATGCGTGATGAGGACCTGATGAAGCTCTGCCAGGAGGGCGACGAGGCCGCGTTCGAAATTCTCTTCCAGCGCTACGAAGGCCCGGCGCTGTCGTTCATCCAGCGCATGATCGGCGACCGCAACCGCACCGAGGCGCTCGGTCAGGAAGCCTTCCTGCGCATCTTCAAAGACGCGAAGGGCTATCAGTACCCGCGCAGCTTTACGACGTGGTTTTACACCATCGTCCGCAACCTCTGCAAAAACGAACTGCGCTGGCGTTCGCGGCATCCGACGGTGTCCATCGAGGAGAACGTCTCTGCGGGCGAGCGCAGTTCCTCCGACGGCGCGCGCATCGGCGACTTTTTGAAAGCGGAAGCGCAGGACCCCCTCGAGAACATGGTCAACCAGGAGATGAACACGAAGCTCGAGGAGGCGCTCAAATCGCTGCCGGAACTCGAGCGAGAAATCCTGATCCTGAGCCGCTTTCAGAACCTGAAGTACAAGGAGATCTCCGAGATCGTCGGCGTGCCGGTCAGCACCGTGCGCGCGCGCATTTACTGGACGTTGGATCATCTGAGGAAATCGATCAAAGATTATCTATGATTCTGCCGCTGAAATGCGGCGAGTGGCGTATGCATAAAGGGACTTTTTGATCTTGTACTTTAGGCAACTTGGGAAGCAGTGCTGTGTTGAACAAGTCCTGCAACGAAGACGCCGGGGATTTCTGCCATGTTCGAGGCGCGTGTGAGGAGCATATTCGGAGTAAATCTGTGACGAACACGCAACGAAGAACATGGCTGAAAGACCCAAGTAGTCGTTGCAAGACTTGTTCAACACAGCACTAGAAGGCGAGACCGGCTGATGCAATGTGAGGCGTGTACAGAGCTGCTGGCAGATTTTCTGCTGGACGAGCTGCCTGAGTCCCAGGCGGTGCTGGTCCAGGAGCATCTGAACCTCTGTCCTGCCTGTATGCAGACCTATAAGGAGCTTAAGGGCACGGGCAAGGCGCTCGAAGCCGTGCCTGTGATGCGCTCCGCCAAGCCGTCGCCTCAGTTCGGGCAGGCCGTGCGCGCGCAGGCAGCGGTCGAACTCGCGCAGATCGTCGAGAAGCTCCCACCGGAAAAGCGTGTGCGCCTGGAGGCGCGACGCGCGGCACGGCGCGGCCAGCCGCGTCCCGCACCGGCGCGCAAGCCGTCGTGGGCCACGCCGCTGATTCTCGTCGCCGCCGTCGTTGGCGTGGCGCTGAGCGCACTGATTGTCGTTTCGCGCCAGGATCCCGCGGCGATGATGCGCGGACCGCTGGGCAAGCTGACGCTCTCCAACGGCAAAGCTGATTACTATGTCGAACGGCAGAACATGCCGCACACGCCCGCGCAACAGGGTCGCGACATCCTGCCCGGGGACGCGTTCCTCACGGCGGACAACGGCTGCGCCCGTTTCGAATTGACCGACGGCAGCAATGTGTACCTTGGACCGCACTCTGGCGTCATCTTTAAGGCAACTGGTGGCAGGCGCACGATCGAACTCGAGACCGGGCAGCTTGGCGTGCAGTGCCCCCCGGCGGTGCGCGACGCGGTCGAGGTTCAGTGCGGGACATTCAGGATTGCCATCGACCGCGACAGCCACGTGTATCTCTCCTTCCAGAAACAGAACCGCGATGCGGCGGGGACGATCTCCGTGCTCCGCGGAACCGTGCGCGTTACGCGTCCGTCCGGCGACCTGATTGCGCTCGCCGCATCCGGCACGCGCGTGAGACTCGACGGCGCGAAAGAGCCGGTCGCTGAGTCGCTGCAGGACGCGATCGCGCCGGCGTGGCGCGCGGACCTGACTTCTGAAGCCGACCTGCAGCGCTTCCTCACGGCGCCCAGCAAGATTCTCAGCCGCGGGCCCGAAGGCGTCGAAGTCTCGCTCACTTACGGCCGCTCCGCACCGCGCCCGGCGAGCGGCGCTGCCGCAGGTCAGGAAGACTGGAACGGCGAGAACAACGACAGCATCGTTCAGCGCGGCGACGGCAGCATTGGCCTGCCACAGGGCTCGAAGCTGCGCCACGCCGTGCCCTTCGCTGCGCCGCTGTCCTTCGAGCTCGCGCTGAACGCCGATTCGCCGCGCGACGTGCCCTTCGCTTTCGGCGCGGTGGAGTCTCCCCAATCCAGCGTGGCCGTCGATGTCGCCGAGAAGGCTACGATGCAGGTCAACGAAGCTGACCGCCCGGCGCGCAGCGAGTCCGTCCCCGCGCGCAAAGCCGGCAGCGCTGAACGGCTGAGGCTCGAAATTATCCGCGAATCCGGCGGGCTGACGGCCGTGATGACTTCGGCCAGCGGCAAGAGCAAGATCCTGCCGCTGCAGCGCGCCCGCGCCTCGGGCGACCTGTGGATGCAGGCGCTCGGCAACGGCATCGTGCTGGATGAGATCAAGCTTCAGGCCGTGATCCCGATCGAATGGCTGCTCCAGCAGCTCAGCCGCTGACGGTTGTCCGATTTCAGTTGCGGCTCTCGATCGCGCGCCCGATCTCGGGCACGTTTTCCTGGACCCAGCGTAACGCCGAGACGTGTCCGGGAACCCGGGGCTGCTCCACCACCAGCTTCGCCCAGAGCTCGGTTGCCTTCTTCTCGCCGAGGTGCTCACGCAGCGCGCGGCGCAGTGAGCGCGCCACGTCCACATCCCAGTCCATGGCCACGCAGCGCTGATGCGTCGCGCAGATCGACGACACGTCGTCCGGCGTGAACTTTCCGGGCCGCATTTCGTATCCGCAGAGCAGCGACAGCGAGTAAACCTTTGCAGCTTCGTTCCAGAGGCGCTCGAGTTCGACCGCGTCTTCCACGCGGCCCAGCCGGCAATAGAGATCGACAATCTCGCCGTAAACCGTCGCCATCTGCCCGGCGCCGCGGCGATGCCGCCCAGCAAACGTTTTCTCCGCCAGCGCACTAAAGCGTGAAGCGCTCACGCCGCCGCCGGCCGAGAGATGCTCCCGGATGTGCTCCGCGTCGAGTTCAATCAGAACGCCGGATGCGACAAGCAAAGCCGCATTAAGATCATTGCTGTCGAGGAACTCGCGCAGAAGCTTCAGGTGCCGCGAGTCCGCAGCAACGACCAGCGTCTGCCCTCCTTCCAAGCCGGAACCCAAATGCTTGAAGAGCGCATCAAGCCACTCTGAGTCGCGCTGGTAGAAGCAAACGTCATGTTTTTCAATCTGGGCTCGCATGGTTCCGCCGATCGCCGCCTGTGAATTAATTCGTCAAAAGGCGACTGGTTGCCCGTAGCACTTAGACCCGCACAAGTGCCGATAATTGCACGATAACGGAGCAGATTGCCACGCGGCTCAGAGTTTTTTGCACGTGTCATGCCGCACTGAACGTTTTATAGCGTTCCGCGCCGCGCCTGTTCGCGCTCGATGGCCTCGAAGAGAGCGCGGAAGTTTCCTTCGCCGAAGCCGTCCGAGTTGCCCCGGCGCTGGATCACCTCGTGGAAGAGCGTCGGACGATTGAAGATCGGGTGCGTGAAGAGTTGCAGCAGGTAGCCGTCGGGGCGGTCGCGGTCAACGAGGATCTTGAGCTCCTTGAGCTCGGCGATGTCTTCCTTGATCTCGCCTACGCGCTTGACGAAGTTCTCGTCGTAATAGCTATCGGGCACGTCCATGAAGCTGCAGCCCTGCTCGCGCATCGCACGCACGGTCGTGATGATGTTCGGCGTCAGCAGCGCGATGTGCTGGACGCCGGGGCCCTTGAACTCGTCCAGGAACTCCTGGATCTGGCTGTTCTTGCTGGAAGGTTCGTTGATCGGCAGCTTGATGTAGCCGTTGTCGTCGCCGACCACTTTGCTCATCAGCGCGCTGCGTCCCGTGTTGATGTCGAAGTGCGCGGTCTGGTCGAAGCCGAAGACGCGGCCATAAAAGTCCACCCACTCGTCCATGTGTTCGACGTTGGCGACGATGTGGTCGATCATCGCGAACTGGATGTCGCCATCCTCGATGCCACCCGCATCGTTCACGTAACCCGGCGCGAACGTGCCGTGCTTCTTGCGCTGGATAAAGGTGTGGGTCGTGTCGCCGTACGCCGCGATCGATGCGCCGATGAAGACATCGTGTTCGTCGAGCGGCCGGACAACGCGGCAGCCGGAAGCTTCTGCATGCTTGAGCGCCACTTCGGAATTCTTGACGCGGAAGGCGATGTCCTTCACGCCGTTGCCGTGCTTGGCGACGAACTCGCGGATCGCATCCGCTTCCGCGGATTTGCCTTCCGCCTGCGCGAAGAGAAAGTTCACGCGCCCCTGGCCCACGACAATCGCGCGCCGGCCTTTCAAGCCGGTCTTCAGATCACCGTAGCCACGCCGGTACATGCCGAACTTGTTCTCGTAATAGTCGGCCCACGCATCGACGTCATCGACGAAGAACTCGAGGTGGTCGATGCCGGTCACGCCCAGCGGGTTGTGGTGCTTCGGCTGGGCTTTATGGGTCACTTGACCGGTGGTTGTTTCTGCGTGGGTGTGCATCTGTTCTGTCTCCAACCGACTAGGGGTTAGGGGATAGGGGTCAGGGGTCAGACCTCAAAGCCTACGCGTTTTTTACAAACGCTTTGCCATCTTCAAGAAAGTCGCGTCTGTGGTTCCGTTTTCTAGCCCCTGACCCCTAACCCCTATCCCCTCTAGCTACTGTCCCAAAGGAACATCCAGCACATGCTTGCTCGTCGCCAGCACCAGCGTCGTGTGCATGCGGCCGATACCGGGCAGCGCGCTCAAGCGGTCCATCAACATCCCGCGCAGTTCGGCCACGTCTTTGACGAGCGCCTTGAGCAGGAAGTCGAAGTCGCCCGCGACCTGGTGGCACTCGAGAATCTCCGGGATCTCCGCGACCGCTTTCTCGAAGCGGCTGACGGCTTTCTGGTCGTGCTCGCGCATGGTCACTTGGACAAAAACGACCACGTGGTGGCCGAGCGCCCGCGGATTGACGCGCGCGGTGTAGCCTTCGACTACGCCGCCGCGTTCGAGCCGCCGCACCCTCTCTAAGGTGCTCGACGGCGAAAGACTGCAGCGCTGTGCGAGTTCGACATTGGAGATGCGGCCGTCGGTCTGGAGCGCGCGGATGATTTTCAGGTCGATATCGTCGAGGTCAGGCAATTCAGGAACGGGGTCGGTCATCGCCGAAAGCTCCTCTCAGGCGCACTATACGCTAGAATTTTATGCGGAACAACTGATTTATGGTCGAACAATGTTCGGATGCTCCGTTCAACGCTGTGCTTCTCGGTAGCATGAAAGCAGTTGCACTCTGTGCGTAACCGCCCTGACCTACAACTCACCGACGTCACTTGTCACCCTCACACGAAGAGGCACAATTGATCGCCATCGCGGAGAGCGCATATGCAGCCACTCGTCGGCGTGATCATGGGCTCCAAGTCCGACTGGGAGACCATGCAGCACGCGGTCCAGACACTCGAAGCCTTGAAGATCCCGCACGAGACACGCGTGGTCTCCGCGCACCGCACGCCCGACCTGCTCTTCGAGTACGCGTCGAAAGCGCAGGCGCGGGGCCTGGAAGTCATCATCGCCGGCGCCGGCGGCGCGGCCCACCTGCCGGGGATGACGGCGAGCAAGACTCAGCTCCCAGTGCTCGGCGTCCCCGTCGAATCGAAGACACTCAAAGGGATCGACTCGCTGCTCTCCATCGTCCAGATGCCGGCCGGCATCCCCGTCGCGACGCTGGCTATCGGGCGCTCGGGCGCGGTGAACGCGGCGCTGCTCGCGGCAGCGATCCTTGGCAACAAGCATCCGAAGATCGCCGAGGCGCTCAAAGAGTACCGCGCCAACCAGACGAAGGCCGTGCTCGACCATCCGGATCCGCGCGAGACGGCATGATCGCCGCCAGGAACGTCACCAAGCACTACGAGTCCGCCGGAACGTTGAGCTCCGGCAGCGGCGCGAGCACCACCGTCGTCGCGCTCGCCGGCGTCGATCTGGCCATCGAGAAGGGCGAGGCCGTCGCGCTGATGGGCGCAAGCGGCTCGGGCAAGAGCACGCTGCTTCATCTGCTCGGCGGCCTCGACGCACCGACGAGCGGCAGCATCGAGATCGAAGGCACGGGGCTGCACACGCTCTCCGATGCGGCGCTCTCACGCTTCCGCCGCGAGAAGCTCGGCTTCGTCTTCCAGTTCTTCCACCTGCTGCCGACGCTCTCGGTGCTGGAGAACGTGATCCTTCCCGGGCGGCTAAACGGCAAGCCTGAGTCTGAGCTGCTGCCGCGCGGCCGCGAGCTGCTCGAACGC
>Ga0196964_10001184_pt1 | contig 13487 bp, 14 predicted proteins | sample S1_10metaG_FD_148615 | JGI IMG/M metagenome (GOLD analysis project Ga0196964, IMG submission 148615) | Soil microbial communities from Anza Borrego desert, Southern California, United States - S1_10 | ecosystem: Environmental > Terrestrial > Soil > Desert | place: USA: California | collected...
GAGACCTGGAAGCCACCAAAAAAAAGTGCTGAGCTGGTTAAGAAAGTTCAGCACTTTTTCTTTTTTGGACAATCATCATTATAGCTTATCACATCACAGTTTTGAATGCCTTGTGGCTGCCGGCTGCAAGCAGTTCATTAAGGCAAATGCGGGGATCGCGCTCGAGGAGTTGGAACGGTTCATTAAAAAGAAACCCGGTTGTTGGCTATTCGGTCACCTGGGATATGATCTGAAAAATGAGACCGAAGATTTGACGTCAAGGCACCCGGACCATATTGGGTTTCCCGATCTTTTCTTTTTTGAGCCGGAATGGGTATTGCAAATATCACCCGGTCTTATTATGATCGAAGGAGAAGAACCGGAGAAAATTTTTTCTGAAATAGAATCGATCCACGTAATGGATCCGCCTGATACCAGTAAACCCGGGATCAGGAATCGAATATCAAAACAAGACTACATTTCCATAATTCACCGGTTGCAACAACACATCCTGAGAGGGGATTGTTACGAGATCAATTTTTGCCAGGAATTTTATGATAAAGACATCATCATTGATCCGGTGCAGGTATTTAAGCGACTGAGCAGTATTTCTCCAAATCCTTTCGCTGCGCTATATAAAGTATATGATCAATGGCTGGTCTGTGCCAGCCCCGAACGATTCCTGAAAAAAGAAGGCAGAAAAATATTTTCTCAGCCTATTAAGGGTACGGCAAGCCGAAGTGAGCTCAAAGGGAAAGATGAAGTGAATCGGATAAGGTTAGCAGCAAGCCAGAAAGAGCGATCAGAGAATGTAATGGTAGTAGATCTTGTTCGGAATGATCTTTCCCGGGTGTGCGAGCGCGGATCAGTGCAAGTGGATGAATTATTCGGTATCTATTCTTTTCCGCAAGTACACCAAATGATCTCTACAGTTAGTGGTTTATTGAAAGAGGAGGTCTCTTTTAGCGAGATCATCAGGGCCTGTTTTCCGATGGGTTCCATGACAGGCGCGCCAAAGAAACGGGTCATGGAATTGATCGAGAAATATGAACGAACGAAAAGAGGGATCTTTTCCGGGGCAGTTGGATACATTTCTCCTTCCGGCGATTTTGACCTCAACGTGGTCATCCGCAGTATAATGTATAACCAGGCTACGGGGTATTTATCATTCCAGGCCGGGTCCGGGATCACTTTTTATAGCGACCCTGAACAGGAATGGGAAGAATGTTTACTCAAAGCTGAGGCGATCAGAACAGTACTTAATCGACATTTTTGAATACATAGCCCCGGATTTCAAACCCGGGGCTATGGAGTGGAATGAAAAATTATTTTGACTCTTTCGAAACCGGGGTTGTTGTCAGAAACTGGAGCGATTCATTAAAAATGATCTCCCGCTTTGCTACAAACAAATTCATTTTTTCCGTGGGCAAACGAAGTTCATATTTCCCGTCCAATCCAAGTTGATTATCGAAATTAGGATTATAGCGATTGAAGGCCAGTATATCCATGTTGATATGCTTTGTAATGACCACGGAACTGAAACCACGGGAAATTTTATACGATTTTGAATCGGTGATCTCTTCCGGCGTAAGCTCTACTGCAGTTGGATTGAGCAGCAGTTCCTTCATTTCATTTTTGGTAACAGTAGTCACCCCACCCTGGCCTTCCATGATATAATGTGTGGCGATGAATTTTTTTACATGATTCCTGGATTCGGTCGGTAAATAATTCTGCAACTTCCAGAAATCCTGCGTACCAGCCCGCCTGATGGCAACATTCACATTTCCCGGGCCCGTGTTGTATGCAGCTATCACCAGGAGCCAGTCACCATATATAGAATATAATTTCTTCAGGTATTTGGAAGCAGCTACCGTGCTTTTGAAATAATCTGTTCTTTCATCATAGTATTTGTTCACTTTCAATCCATAGATCCGTCCTGTTTCCGGCATGAATTGCCAGGGACCCACTGCTCCTGCCCATGAACGTGAGCTCGCTTTAAGATGGGATTCAATAACTGCCAGGTATTTCATTTCCTTGGGCACGCCATTTTTCACCAGGATCGCATCCATCATATCAAAATAAGCCTTACCCCAACCCTTCATATCCTCCAGGGACCGGCTGTTTTTCCCAATATAATCTTCCACAAAACTTATGGCCATCGGATTCAGCTGGGCAATGCTGATATCTGAACCTAATTCATTCTGCACAAAAAGGTCCTGGAAGCCTTGTTTCAGGTCCACAATAGGTTGGGATAATGAATCTTTTTGAATTGTATCTATTCCCAGGTTAGACTTAAGGGATTGCTGCTGTTCACCCGCACTTGACGGGATGGTGAAAAACATAAGGATGGCAGCCAATAAATTTTTTCTTCTTCTAATTATGTTCATGCGCGGTTTTTTTAGGGTCGCCCCCGATGGCCAGAAATTATGCCAATCGATCGAGCCGGCGGGACGAATCTGTTAAAAAAGTTTTACAGAAAAATGAAATCATTAAAACAAATCGTAATTCCTAAGTCTTTAAATTTTAGGTACGAACGGGGGCTTGAACATTAACTGAGAAACTTGAAGCAAAGATAACTCATTATCCCGGTTCGACATGATTTGCAGTCCGAAAGGCATGTCATTACTGTGTGTATATAGAGGTAGTGAAATGGCCGGGATTCCCGTCAGGTTTGCAACTACAGTAAATATATCTGTAAGATAAATCGCAACTGGGTCACCATAATTTTCTCCAAGGCTAGGGGCAGTATGGGTAGATGTCGGCATCAATATAAAATCATATTGATTAAAGATCTCATTTATTTTATTTCTTAATAACATTCTTACTTTTTGAGCCTTTGTAAAATAGGCATCATAGTAACCTGAACTAAGCACAAAAGTCCCCAGCATGATACGTCGCTTTACCTCTTTCCCGAATCCCTCAGAACGGTTGAGTTTATAAAAAGAAATAAGGTCTTTTTGTTTGAGCGGAGAGCGATGTCCGTATTTCACTCCATCATAACGGCCAAGATTTGATGAAGCTTCTGCAGTGGTGAGAATATAGTAAGCCGGAACTATATAATCCAGCAAATCAAATCTTACTGGTTCAACGGTATGTCCAACCTGTTTTAATTCCTGTATCGTTTGTTCAACGGCTCCGGCTATTTCAGGATCTAACGATGGATGAGAATGCGCTTCGCCGAAATAAGCAAAGCGAAATTTTTTTTCTATAGCCAGTTTCTGGTTGTATGCAAGCGCTCCGGAATGAGAGACCGTACTATCATGATCATCAGGTCCGGACATCACTTCCATTAATAAACCAATATCGGAAATGGTATTTCCAAAAATTCCGACACCCTCAAAAGATGAAGCATATGCGATCAAGCCATAACGCGAGATCTTCCCATAACCTGGTTTGAATCCAATGATACCACAATAGCTTGCCGGTAAACGAACCGATCCACCGGTATCTGTCCCGAGAGAAACCATACACAGTCCCGCCTGGACAGCTACAGCCGAGCCGCCCGAGGAACCGCCCGGAACCTTTGTGCGATCCAGGGCATTTAATACTTTTCCATGGGCTGAATGCTCGTTCGTGGAACCCATGGCAAATTCATCACAATTGAGATTTCCAATGATAATTGCTTCTTCAGCCAGCAAACGTTCCACTGCAGTAGAAGAAAATACGGCTTTAAAACCTTTAAGAATGTTTGAAGCGGCGGAAACCCTGTGATCCTTATAGCAGATCACATCTTTGATTGCAATGATGACCCCATGCAGCTTGCCCGTCTTATTTCCTGCACTTCGTGAAGCATCCAGTTGCCTGGCTTTTTCCAGGGCTTCGTCTGCATATACTTCAATGAGGGCGTTTAAAGCTGAAGAATTTTTGATCCGATCCAGGTAATATTCAACAGCCTGGGCACAGCTGTACTTTCCTTCCTTCAGATAGACCTGATATTCTTCAATGGAAGAGAATTCGAACAAACCCTGGTTTTTGAATGAAAGGAAAACGGAGAAAGGAAATTATTCCTTGACAGAATTTTTGATATCGCTGGTACTTTCCTCGATCTCTTTTTTTACGTTGGTCTTTGCGTCATTGAATTCCCGCACACCTCTTCCCAATCCGCGCATGAGCTCGGGGATCTTTCGACCGCCGAACAACAGCAGGACGATAACCAGGATAATGATGATCTCATTTGTCCCAATCATACCAAGCAGAACGGGTTGTAGCATAAATGTCAGATTAAGAGGCAAAGATACAAATCACGCAAAACAATAGGAAGAATATCTTCCGTCCGGGTTTAATGCCGGTAAGCCTTTTTAATAAAGAAAATTATTCGCCTGAAGCTGCAGCAGCTTCTGTGACCATTCTCTTTTCCCGGATCCTGGCGCTCTTACCACTGCGTTTCCGCTGGTAGAACAATTTCGCTCTTCTAACATGCCCCGTTTTGTTTAACACGATAGATTCAATATTGGGAGAAAAATAGGGGAAAACCCTTTCTACGCCGATCCCGTCAGAGATCTTTCGCACGGTAAAGCTTGCAGTATGTCCGGTGCCTTGTTTTTTAATTACATCGCCTTTGAACGATTGGATCCTTTCTTTGTTTCCCTCGACGATTTTATAATTGACTGTGATATTATCCCCTGGTTTGAAAGCGGGAAAATCACGTTTTCCAGTCAGTTGTTCGTGTACGAAATTAGCGGCGTCCATAACGATGTTTTTATATCCCGAAAATTCGGGAGGCCCGTTCAAACGGACCGAAATGAATAATTTTTTGCCTTGTAAGCACCCGTTCGGTACGGGCGGGCAAAGGTAAGACCGCAAAGCGGAAATCCCAAATAACCAAAACCCAAATTCCAGGGTTTTTAAAGAGTCAACACAAGATTACTTTTATTTAAGATACAAGGAGTTAGAACTTAACTCCAGATCTGTTTATTGTGATCTGGATTTGGTATTCGGCCATTTATTTTACCGTGCTACATTGACAGTTCTCTTTTCCCGAATAACCGTAACCTTTATCTGGCCCGGAAAAGTCATTTCCGTTTGGATCTTCTGCGCTATCTCAAATGATAATTTTTCCGAATCCTGGTCAGTCACTTTATCGGATTCAACGATCACCCTTAACTCCCTACCAGCCTGAATCGCGTAAGCTTTTTCTACACCACTATAAGCCATGGCCAGGTTTTCCAGGTCCTTGATCCGTTGCAGGTATTGCTGCATGATCTCCCTTCTTGCACCGGGCCTGGCTCCGCTGATCGCGTCGCAAGCCTGGACGATTGGAGAGATCACATATTGCATTTCTATTTCGTCATGATGCGCACCGATCGCATTCACAACGGCTGGATTCTCCCCATATTTTTCAGCCAGCTTTGCACCTAATAACGCATGACTTAATTCAGTTTCTTCATCAGGCACTTTGCCAATATCATGTAGTAAGCCAGCTCGTTTGGCCAGCTTTGGATTCAGTCCCAGTTCCGAAGCCATGATCGCACAAAGATTCGCGGTCTCCCGACTGTGCATGAGCAGATTTTGTCCATAGGAAGAGCGGAAACGCATCCGGCCAACCATTCTCACTAATTCTTTATGCAATCCATGTATGCCCAATTCGATCACGGTCCTTTCACCAATATCCATTACTTGCTCTTCGATTTGTTTCTTGGTCTTTTCAACGATCTCTTCGATTCGGGCAGGATGTATCCGTCCATCCGCTACTAATCGCTGCAAACTCAACCTTGCGATCTCGCGACGAAGGGGATCAAATGATGATAAAATGATTGCTTCCGGCGTATCATCCACGATCAGGTCAACTCCGGTTGCGGCTTCAATTGCCCTGATATTTCTTCCTTCCCTGCCTATGATCTGTCCTTTGATCTCATCGCTTTCAAGATTGAACACGGTGATGGAATTTTCAATAGCCTGTTCGGCAGCGGTTCGCTGAATGGTTTGAATGATGATCTTGCGGGCTTCTTTATTCGCTTTTTGCCGGGCTTCATCAATGATCTCCTGCTGCATACCCATCGCCTGGGTCTGCGCTTCCTGCTTCAGGCTTTCTACCAATTGGGCCTTTGCTTCGTCGGCTGATAAACCTGCGATCTTTTCAAGACGTCGGATATGTTCTTCCTGGTGTTTTTCCAGTTCATTCCGCTTGATGTTCACCAGTTCGATCTGCCGGTTCAGATTTTCCTTAATTGCCTCATTCTCTTTGATCTGTTTATCCAGGCTGCCTTCCTTTTGACTGATGGATTGTTCTTTCTGGCGAATACGATTTTCAGTTTCGTTGATCTTTCGGTTTCGCTCAAGGACTTCCCTGTCATGAGCAGATTTCATCTGTACAAATCGTTCTTTGGCTTCCAGCTCTTTTTCCTTCCGAATGGTTTCCGCCCTGAGTTCGGCTTCTTTAAGGATGGTTTGAGATTGAATTTCGGCCTCTTCTACTTTTTTCCGGGTGTTCCTGGCGAATAGCAGCTTACCCGCTATGAGGCCAATGATTAATGCTGCTCCGCCAATGATAATGGAGATAATATTTGGATCCATGAATGTTGTCGTTTAGTGGTTGCACAATTTCTCTTTTTAGGCTGTTTACTATTGCTGATTCCCAACTTTAAATAGTTGAAGATATCCCAGCATATACAGTCAGCGAAGATACAAAAGGAATGAGGATTAAGGAATAAGAAAAGCGGAATAAGAAATGAGGAATAAGAAATGGGAAAGTTCCCTAAACACTAACCTTCCAACTGGTTATCAAGTAATTTCTCTATTTGCTTAAGCTGATCGGTCAGGTGATCCTTTTCCATCCCCGCCGCGACCGCAGAATGTTGCTCGGTAGCATACCAGACCAGGACCATAGCCACATAATCCTGCATGTCCTTACCGGCGAATTGCGTTTTGAATTCAATGATCTTATCATTAATGGCCTTGATCGTTTTTCTTACGACCTCTTCGTCTTTAGGGTCGATCTTGATCCGGTAACTGCGGTCACCGATCACGGCTGATACAACGACTAGTTCATTCATAACACGGTATGATTTTTGGGAAATTCGGATCCACTTACATATTTTCGTTACCCCCTAATCCACCAGGCGTCTACCCGTTTGAAAGGCAGGAAGGTAAACTGAAAACTGCTAAACCAGAGCCACTATGTATGCCAAAGTTAAATCATCAGTGTTTATCGATGCTTTGCATTTGGAACTGACTGCGCCTGTAGGACAATGCCTGCGCGCTGTTTTGAAAGACGATCTGGGAGTTGTGCACAGTACGCTGGAAAAAGATATGGTGGCCGACCACGAACAATTCACCTGGTCAGGGCTAAATGATCTTCCCTATGGCAAGTATACACTGGAACTTTCCCAGGGGGAGAATGAACCGGATAGCTACCGGGTTAAAATGCAATTAGTGAAACGGGTCTAGTCTATTTCCCCAACATGGCAATGCAGCGATCAATCTCCCTGATGTAACCATTGATCCTTTTCTCAAACTCCCGTTTGTCCACTTCGTTCATCCGGTAATGATCGGGATCCGCGGAAGCCAGTTTCAACACGGTGAGCTGCTGTTTTAATTCCTCGATGTTTTTTTGTTGCTGCGAAAGTTTTTGTTGTGTTGCTCCCAGTTCCTGATGCAAGGTGCGGTTTTCTTTTTGCAGGGAATCATAATGTTTAAGCAATGACTGCAGCTTAGTTTGTATTCGCTTGATATAATTATCCAGTTCAGTCATCTTTACCTTTTCCTGATCTCGACTTGTAATTTTTTTTCTAATGAATCCATGATTTTCGTCATATAACCTTCGATCTCTACATCAGTCAGTGTTTTTTCCCTGTCGAGGAAAATGAAATTGATCGCCATTGATTTTTTATTGCGTCCAAGTTTATCGCTTTCAAAAATATCAAAGAGATTCAGTGATTGCAGTTTATCCAGATTTAATTTTTGCACCGTTTCTTCCACAATCTGATAAGGCAGCTCTTTCGGCACGATCATCGCCAGATCCCGCTGCACGGAGGGAAAACGAGGCAACTCATGAATGGTTATTCGCTGGTGGGTAGCGAGGCGCACAAGCTCATCCCAATTAATTCCCGCGAAATATACAGGTTGTTTAATTTCAAATTGGTCCAGCACCTTTTTCCTAACAGCCCCCACACCAGCCATGATCTCACCATTGAGTTTGATCACAAAATGATCATCCAGCCGGGAAGCTTCCAGGGCTTCAGAATGCTCAGGCTGCAGCCCCATTAGGTCGAGTAAAGAATGAACTATTCCTTTTAAATAAAAGATATCCGTCTGCGAAGGTTTGTTCTTCCAGCCTTTCTCCAATTGACCTGTAACCAGCAAACCAAGCTGTTCAGATTCTCCATATTTCCCGTTCCTTTCTTTCCGGTAGGCTCTTCCAAATTCAAACAATTTCAGGTCCCGATTCCTGTGATTGAGATTATGCCTGGCTACTTCCAGTGAGGTTTCAAACAGGGAAGGGCGCATCACATCCAGTTCTGCACTGAGACTGTTTTGCATCCTGACCATGTTTTTTAATTCCTCCTCCGTAAAATAAACCGAACTGGTAATAGAATTGGTTATTATTTCATTGAACCCGGCACCTACCAAATATTTCTCCACCTTATCCCGGTAAATTTCCCTTGCCAGGTTTTCTTCAATGGAGGGTGTGATGGTTATGGCCTGTGGTATTTCAATATTATCCAGCCCATCAATCCTGATGATCTCTTCCACAATATCTGCTGGAAGATTGATGTCTGGTTTATTATATGGTACCGCTACCCATAATTCATCGATACGTTCTTTCACCACTTCAAAACCAAGACTGCTCAAAATATTTTTGACCGTATCGGGGTGGTAATTTTTTCCGCTGAGTTTTTTCAGGTAATGATATTTTATCCCGATCTGTTTTTTATCAGGCGGTTCGGGATATATATCTACGATCTCGGAGGCTATTTCACCCCCTGCGATCTCCCGGATCATGGTGGCCGCTCGTTTTAGCACATTTACCGTTGCCGAGATATCAGTCCCTTTCTCAAACCGGGAAGCCGCATCAGTGCGCAACCCATGGCGGAAAGAAGTTTTGCGGATGCTGACCGGGTCAAAACAGGCGCTTTCCAGGAAAATATTTTTTGTTTTTTCTGTTACACCACTATTCCTTCCCCCAAATACACCCGCAATACAAACGCCCCCCTTTGTATCGCAGATCATGAGGTCTTCGGCGGAAAGGTTTCTTTCCTTTTCATCCAGGGTAACAAAACGAGTGCCTTCCGGCAAGTTTTTTACGATCACCTGTCGCCCGGAGAGTTCATCTGCATCAAAGGCGTGCAGGGGTTGACCGGTCTCATGCTGGATGAAATTCGTAATGTCGACAATGTTATTAATCGGTCTGAGCCCGATAGATTTTAATTTTTTTTGCAGCCAGGCCGGTGATTCGTGGATCGTAATACCCGAGATAGTCACCCCGGAGTAACGGGGACAATGACGGCTATTTTCTACCTGCACATTGATCCTGAATGAACCATTATCGGGTTTGAAATTATTTATTACCGGAATCCGGGGGCTACAATGTTTTATTTCATGATGGCTGATCCAGGCGCAGACATCCCTGGCCACACCCCAATGACTCATTGCGTCCATCCGGTTGGGAGTGAGACCGATCTCGTAGATCCAATCTTCATAGAGTTGAAAATATTCCTGCGCGCTCATTCCCGATTTCGCGGAATTATTTAAAACAAGGATACCTTCATGAGAATTTCCCAAACCGATCTCATCTTCGGCACAGATCATTCCCTGGCTTTCTTCCCCACGGATCTTTGCTTTTTTCAGGGTGATTGGTTCTCCACTGAGTGGATAAATAGTTGTACCAACAGGGGCAACCACTACTTTCTGGCCAATGGCTACGTTCGAAGCCCCACAGACAATTTTCAGTGGTTCTCCTTTCCCAATGTTCACTTGCGTTATCGTGAGCTTATCAGCATTCGGATGTTTCGAGATGTTTAGCACTTCACCGATCACTAAACCTTCCAAACCACCTCTTATCTCTTCATATTTGTGAAATGATTCCACCTCCAGCCCAATGGATGTCAATATCCTGCTGAGTTTTTCCGGTTCAATCGTAACCGGCAGGTAATCGCTTAACCATTTGTAGGAAATGTTCATTTGGGCAAAGATAGTGTTCAGCCTGTCAGTGCTCAGTGTGTCAGTTCTCAGTGTGCCGGTTCTTAGTTATTCTGCCATACAGCCAGCTCAAAAGGAGATCTTTCCAGGTCAGCCGGTCAGACGGGAATCAGGATCCCGAAACCTCGGGAGTGAACATGAGTTTTTGGTTGGTCGGCTTAAAGTCAACCCTCACCTCAAACTATCACTCCATCTTTCATATGCAATACCCGGTCACTGAGCTGGGCGAGATCTTCGTTGTGAGTAACGATTAGGAATGTTTGATTAAATTTTTTGCGGAGATCGAAGAAAAGTTGATGTAATTCTTTTGCATTGGCTGAATCGAGGTTGCCTGTGGGTTCATCAGCAAACACGATCGAAGGGTCGGTGATCAAGGCTCGGGCGACAGCCACACGTTGTTGTTCCCCACCGGACATTGCATTTGGTTTGTTGTTTAACCTCTGTGATAGTCCAAGAATGTTCAGTAGTTCCTCAGCTTTAATCTCAACTTCTTTCTTTTTTCTTCCACCCAGCCATCCTGGTATGCACACATTTTCCAATGCAGTGAATTCGGGAAGTAAATGATGGAACTGGAATATGAAACCCATGTTGCGATTACGGAAAGCGGCAAGTTTTTTTCCTGTCAACCGGGTTACTTCTGTGCCTGTGATCGAAACTGTTCCCTGGTCGGCTTTATCCAGGGTACCAAGTATATGAAGCAAAGTACTCTTTCCGGCACCCGATGATCCCACAATGCTTACGATCTCGCCTTTACTGATCTCAATATTTACTCCTCTCAATACTTCGACCGTTCCATATCGCTTATGGATGTTATTGCCTGTAAGCATAGTGGTAATAAGAACATCAAATATCTGCAAAAGCTTTCCATCAGTCAAAAAGGCCGTTAATACTGGCATGAATTTTTTTAGGAAATCATTTAAAGAGCGTGGGCAACTATGATTTGGAAAATTCGTTAATACAACTACATTTGCGAAAAATTTGAGGGTATCACTTTGTTCCCGATCATATACCACCATTAATAAAATTTAAACCCTGCGAAGATGTTTTGGACTTTAGAATTGGCTTCCTACCTTGAAGATGCTCCCTGGCCAGCCACTAAAGATGAGTTGATCGATTACTCCATTCGGTCAGGTGCTCCTATTGAAGTGGTGGAAAATCTGCAGGAATTAGAAGATGAGGGCGATGTATATGAAACCATCGAAGACATTTGGCCGGACTATCCTACACAGGATGATTTTCTGTTCAACGAAGACGAGTATTAATTTCAGTCTTGCAGCCGGCATTCATGCAGTCAGCAACCTATATAGTAGTTAAATATTTAAATGTGAGATTAACGACTGCTAACTGACAACTGCATACTGACAAACTAATTACTTTTCCATCTGTTCCATAACTCCCTGCGTCACGCCCGTAAAACTAAAACCACCATCATGGAATAAATTCTGCATCGTGACCATGCGGGTGAGGTCGCTGAACATCGCCACGCAAAAATTAGCGCAATCTTCTCCCGAAGCATTTCCAAGCGGGCTCATTTTTTCAGCATATGTGATAAATCCTTCAAAACCTTTGACACCGCTGCCTGCGGTGGTGCGGGTCGGGGATTGAGAAATTGTATTTATTCGTACTTTCTTTTTTACTCCATAATAATACCCGAACATTCTTGTTATATTTTCTAATAGAGCTTTGGCATCGGCCATTTCATTATAATCTGGAAAGACTCGTTGCGCGGCTATATATGTCAAAGCCACCACGCTTGCCCATTCATTCAATGCTTCCATTTCCCAGGCTGTACGTAAAACCTTGTGCAAACTGATCGCTGAAATATCCAGGGTTTTCTGATTCCATTCATAATTCATTTCTGTATAATGCTTGCCTTTTCTTACATTCAGGCTCATGCCAATGGAATGCAAGATGAAATCAAACGACCCTCCAAAATGATCCATGGATTGCCGGAAGAGATTCTTCAGGTCTTCCATGCTTGTCACATCAGCGCCGATAACAGGAGCGTTACCACAGGTTGCTGATAATTTATTGATCTCTCCCATTCGCAACGCCACTGGGGCATTGGTCAAAACCAGTTGGGCGCCTTCCTCATAACATTTCAGGGCCGTTTTCCAGGCAATTGATTTTTCATCGAGAGCTCCGAAAATGATCCCTTTTTTGCCTTTCAATAAATTATTTGACATGATAATTGTTTTTTGAGTGGGTAAAAATAACGAGATATTTCTAAGCTGCGGGGAACAGCTTCTTGACGCCGTAAACGAGCAGGAATGTATAAATGAATACGGTTAAAAAACCGATGACCAAATAAAGGATCAGACGTCCGAGCGATTCCCTGGGCCTGAGGTTTTTTTGAATATACTTGTTTAATAGGTATACCGGGAATAAGGAAACGATAATGATCAACAGTATGAGTAATGCCTGCCACTTCATTTTCAAGATAATTTAACGAGGGTTCCTACATGAACTGGAAAACTGGCGATTGAAAAATTGACTACAAGCGCGGTTTCCATGGTTTTTCTTCAGCTTTCAATTGTTGTCCTATGAACCTGGCCAGCATGAACAGGTAATCGCTGAGCCGGTTGAAATATTTTAAAATAAGCGGTTCGGTATCTTTGAGTTCAATGGTCCTTCTTTCTGTTCTCCGGCAAATGCATCGCGCGATGTGTATATGAGATACTGTTGGATGACCACCCGGCAAAATAAAATTTTTCATTTCCGGGAGCACTTCATTCATCCGATCGATCTCCTTCTCCAGGAATTCAACATCCGTTTCTTTCAGGTCGGGAATTCTGAGTTTGGGTTCCTTGTGCGGGTCGCAAGCTAGCGATGAACCGATCGTGAATAACCGATCCTGTATCTCCTGTAATACTTCTTTTGAATCCTTATCAGTTATCAGGTCACGGCATAGACCGATATAAGAATTCAATTCATCCAATGTACCATACGCTTCTATACGCGGATCTGATTTCAGCACCTTGGTGCCTCCAATCAGCGAAGTGCTTCCTGTATCGCCCGTTTTTGTATAGATCTTAAAAGCCATCGTTTTTTCAATGTAACACTAGTTGTTTTTGAGTATCATTTTCAACAAGACCATCCCTTAACCGGACAACTCGTTTAGCTTTCTTTGCAATATCCTCTTCATGTGTCACCACCACGATCGTATTCCCTGCTTCATGGATCTTCTCAAAGATATCCATGATCTCGTATGAGGTCCGGGTATCTAAATTCCCGGTGGGCTCATCGGCCAGGATCAATGATGGATCATTCACCAGGGCGCGGGCAATGGCCACCCGCTGGCATTGTCCACCGGAAAGTTCATTGGGTTTATGGGTACTTCGATCAGTGAGGCTAACCATCTCCATCACATG
>Ga0196964_10001185_pt1 | contig 13485 bp, 9 predicted proteins | sample S1_10metaG_FD_148615 | JGI IMG/M metagenome (GOLD analysis project Ga0196964, IMG submission 148615) | Soil microbial communities from Anza Borrego desert, Southern California, United States - S1_10 | ecosystem: Environmental > Terrestrial > Soil > Desert | place: USA: California | collected...
ATCCCGGCTCGCTTACAAATGGCAACAGTTTTTTAGGTGGCAATCCCATCAGTCGCCCATCGCCCTCGTCAACGACAGAAGCAATTATTAACCCGCTTATAGGCTCCAACTTGCTCGATACAGTTAACTCAAACTCAAGCGCGGCACCAATCAGCCCCCTGCAAGCTGCTCTCAACCAGTTCCCAATAGCTAATTCTCTACCTTCCTCTGCCACGACTCAGACGCCACCAAGCACACTTAACCAATCCTTACCAAATCCGGTTAATCAAGGACAGAGTATTATTCCTCCTTCAACCCAACCATCTGGAAACGGCTATAGTCTTCCCCAACAAACACCCCCGTCTACGACATACCCAAATCCCTACCCCGGCAACTCTTACACCTATTTAAATCAACCTCAGCAGCTTCCAAGCGTCGCACCAGTTGCACCAATGACGCAGGTTGCACCAGGAAATGCAAATAATTTTAATCAGCCTTCTTTGCCTGCAAATACTTTCGGTCAATCTGCTTTCCAGAACCCTAATCAAACAACTGGGTTAAACAATCCTGGATTTAATTCCCCTCAAGCAACTCCAGGATGGCAACCCAGCCAGTTAAATCAGTCCCAGTTGAATCAGCCTCAGTCGAACTTATCCAGCCCCCCTCCGACTCCAGGAAGCTTCTTAAATACAAATCCGCCCAATTATTTGTCGAATCCTTAACTACTTCCTACCCGCCAGAAGATTATGTACTCGTCTTGAGAGGGAGAGGGGGAGAAACCCTGACAACAAGGCTTTGGCTACTTTTTTCTTTGACTCGGTACGGAAGTCGTGAGGATGAAACATTCCGACGCAGGAGGAACCTGGGGAAATTTATTCATCCCATGAGGATAACTCTGTTAATCACATGGATAACACCGTTATCCGCCTCTATATCTGGTGCTAAAACTGTAGCGTTTTTCACCTCAAAACCATCAGAAGTATCAACTCTTATAGCCGAACCTTCAACTGATGTCAGCGAATTTAGCTTGGCTATATCTGCCGCCATTAACTTACCGGGAACGACATGATAAGTCAAAATCCTGGCAAGTTGGGGAATATTCTGCAACAAAGTGTGTATAGTTCCTGGTGGCAATTGGGCAAATGCCTCGTCAGTAGGGGCAAAGACAGTAAACGGGCCAGGGCTTTTCAGGGTGTCTACTAAACCCGCTGCTTGAACTGCTGCAACTAAGGTTTTGAAAGAACCCGCATTAACGGCAATATCAACAATATCAGCCATTTTTCCTTACCTTTTTATCTATAATCTGGTGATTGAATATCTCTCAGACGAGCCTCTGGACGCTTGAAGCGGTTTAGCTGGCTTTCAAAGAATTCTCGATTCGCTTCTAAATGCTTGGGATTTGGGTCATCTAAAGGATAAAGAAGCGCCGTCCGCAATGCTTGGATTACAGCAGAAGTAACACAATACATCGAGCGTTGAAAACTGATGCCTAGTTGAATTAACATATCATCTTCACCGCGACAGTGTTGTTGATAATAATCGACTAGATAGTTGGGGAGAAAATGCAGCATATCCTGCATTAAGAGTGTGGGGGGAATGCCAGCGGTTCCTACTGGGAAAACATCAGCATAAAGAATGCCGTAGTGAAAATCTTTTTGATCTTCAGGTACTTGCTTAACTTGAGCATTGTAAGATTTAGTACCTCGGAAAGGTGCGGTGCGATAAAAAACAGCTTCCACATAAGGTAATGCCGCTTCATATAACCAAGTAAAACCGCAAGATTTGGGAATAATTTCGTACATTTCATCACCAATGTAAACGTGGTGATAAATGGGACGCCCTGCCATTGCAAAGATGCCGTTGACGAGAAAGTTCATGGCATCGGGGACGCTTTTGATGTCTCCAGAGTCGTAGCGATCGCTCATTTCAAAAAACACCGGAGCCATTACTTCCCAGAATAACCCCAAGTTAGAATAGTAAGACAATTGCCTTACTTGTTCAATAAACATCTCTGGGAACATCTTATACATTCCCAGCATCACCGGATTACCTTTAAAGTAAGCCTTAATTGCCTTATCTGCTGCTGCTTTATATTCAGGGGTATCTAGGTAGGCGTCAAATTTCCCCCATCCCATATCTCTGCCATGCCAAAGCATCGCCCGCATACAAGCTTCGGCAAATTCCATATTAACCCGGTCATGCCATAAGTGATGGAATAACTTAGGCATTTTGAAAGTTTTACCCTTTTCCATAAACTCCAAAAGTTCAGGATGGGCACTTGCTTCCCCTTTTTGCCAAACACGCAAATCTGCATCATCGCCTGCGTAGTGGTTATGCAAGTCTAAATACTCTTTTGGCAGAAAGTATTTAAAGAAGGGAAAAGGATTTAAAAACACACGTTCGGCAATGTAGAGAAGATCGCGCCAGTAAAAATCCATCGGCACGGCATAAGCCTTATAGATGCCGATAATTTGCATCAAATTTTCTGGGCTGTCTGGTAACATTGCCCCGCCTGCTTCTAAGCGGTGAATTACCTCGGCAAATTCATGCTGAGAAGGAGGTAGTTTAGTTGCAGTTGCAGTCGTCATAGTTAAACTCCATTATTAGGATTATTTAGCTGCTTCAGGATGCAAATTTTGGCGTAAGCGCCAAGCATGAACAATACTTAGTACATCATGTGTCCAGGTTGGTAATATCAGCGTCATCGCAATTTCTTCTACTGTATGAACGATGCCAACAATAATTGCCAACCAAAGAGTAAGTCCTGCGTAATTAAAACCGAACAAGGAAACAGTGGCGACAAAAAGGGTTATCCCCCAAGCCTTTGCTGAATAAGTGTGATAGCTAGCGGGTTTGCCATATTTTACTAAATTGACAATCCACCACAATAACTGAGCAAAAACTACTATCAGCAACGGCAAGCGAAAAGCAATTACCACATCAGAATGTACTATCCAAGCACTACTGAATACACAGATATAAAAGCAGACATCAGCCCAGCTATCAGCTTGACGCAATTGGGCAGTGCTAACCCCAATGCTTCGGGCAATGATGCCATCAAAGATGTCTGAGAGAAACGCTGCCACAAAACCGACAAGGAACCAAATGCTGGTTTTACCATCAACTGCATCCCATAGTAAGAAAAAACCAACCAGAAACCGAAAAATGACGAGGGACAGAGGAAGATATTTCACGATTTCGCTGTATGGTGAACGCACACCACCATACTTTATTTTTCGGTTGATGGCGGATAGTCGATCGCTACTAGCTGTTGTGGAGTAATAGTAGCAACCATTGTGGTTGAGGTAGCCTCACTCCAGCGCATTAACCAGTTAGGTTGCACACCCAGGATGAAGATGATGGCTGCTAATACTAGAGCTGGGATGCGCTCATTCCAGGTTACTTTGGGATAGTAAGCGTGGTTGTTGTCTAGTTTGCCGAAACAGGTGCGATTGAGGAGAATCACGAAGTAAACTGCTGTTAAGCCAGTACCAACTACGCACAGCAACGTTAGTACGGGAAATATTGAGAAGCTGCCTTGAAAGACGACAAACTCAGCGGCAAAACCCACTAAACCGGGGATACCAGCACTAGCCATTCCCGCTAAAATTAGCAGGCTGGTTGTCATAGGCAAACCGCGTATAGGATTTAATAAACCGTTGAGAACATCTAAATCGCGGGTACCGACTTTAGATTCAATAACTCCCACCAGATGAAACAGCAGTGCCAAAATTAAACCGTGGGCAACCATTTGGGAGATAGTACCGACGAGGCTTAAGGAATTAGCTGCTGCACCACCTAAGAGTACATAGCCCATGTGACCGATCGAGCTATAAGCTACCATGCGTTTAATGTCTTTTTGCGCGATCGCACTCAACGCCCCATACATGACACTCACCGTGCCGATCAGCGCTAGTCCTGGTGCTACAATTGCCCATGTTTCAGGAAATAGTCCCAAACCGAAGCGTATCAAACCGTAAGTTCCCAACTTAGCCAAAACGCCACCTAGAAGAATTGCCACTGGCGGAGAAGCTTCGGTATAGGCATCTGGCAACCAAGTGTGCAAGGGAACCAAGGGAATTTTGATGCCAAAACCTACCAGCAGTAGTGTTAGCAGTATTAACTGCGCCCTTAAAGGTAATTCTTGGGTGACTATGGAATTATAATCAAAGCTGGTGGAGTCGCTTAACCAAGTTAAGCCCAAAAATCCTGCTAGAATGAAAACCCCGGAAACAGCCGTGTAGATCAGGAACTTGGTAGCTGCATATCCCCGCTTGGCACCTCCCCAAATGTTAATTAATAGATAGAGGGGAATTAATTCCAACTCGTAAAATATGATAAACAGCAGCAAATTCTGAGCGACGAAAGCACCAGCTACCGCAGCATTGACTAGCAGAATTAGACCATAGTAAATCCGGGGGCGCTCAATGTTATTGCTGCTGTAGATAACTATCCAAGTCAGTAGACTGCTTAAAGCTAGCAACGGCAAGGATAAGCCATCAATGCCTAAGTTATAGCTTAAGCCTAATTGGGGTATCCAGGGTAAATTTTCCTGAAATTGTAACCCGGAAGCGGTTAAGTCAAACTGACTTAATAGCCAGATAGTGACGAGTAGGATGATACTAGCGATCGCTAATGCTATAAACCGCACCCGACTAGCCGTTAAGTTTCCCGGTAAAAGCCCGATAATAAGTGTTCCCAATATGGGCATCCAGATCAACGTACTCAGCATGGTTCGTCCTTTGTTATTTGTTATTCTTCATTAGTCATTTGTTAATTGAATATGACTAATGACCGATGACCAATGACCATTGACTAACTAACCATAATGACTCTTCCAGTGTCTAAGTCGTAGTAAGCGCCTACAATTTTTAGTTTTCCTGCCTGAATTAACTCAGCCATGACTGGAGATGCTTTCAAGTTCTCAACTTGCATCAAAACATTGGCTTTAGTTGTATTCTCAAGGCGAGCTTTATCTTTGGAATCTACCTTGCTTAAGCACGGTTTAATGGCATCTAGCAAACTGGCAATTTGTCCGGGAACTTGAGCGCCTTTGATTGTGGCATCCACTGCGCCACATCTTTTATGTCCCATTACCATAATTACTTTGGCACCTAATACTAAAGTGCCAAATTCCAAGCTACCAGTTTCTTCGGAAGTGACAACATTTCCGGCTACGCGGCATACAAATAAATCCCCAAATCCCCGGTCAAAAATAATTTCAGAGGGAACTCGCGAATCTGCACAACTTAGAATAGCTGCAAATGGCTTCTGACTTTTGGCAACTTCTTTCATGTGTGCTAAATCTTGGTGGATATTGCGACGTTTCCCCGAAGTAAAACGTTTGTTTCCATCCATTAACAGGCGCAAAGCTTCGTCTGGAGTTATGTCATTATTAGCTACGGCTGTGTCGGGTGACATTAATTTGGAGCCGAGTCCTGCTGTCAGTACCCCTGTGCCTATTGTTGCTGCACCAAATTTGAGGATATTTCTTCTGGAAACATTTGCAAGCTTGTTTTGACCATTCATTGCATCCTTCCTGGATTTCAAAGGGTTAACATCAAGCCCAATCGAAAATTTGTCGTATCTGTCCTTAGTCAGTTATCCGAAAGCCAATGACTAATGACACAAATTGTTTAAAACGTTCCCACGATCAGCAATCCTAAAAACAGAGTTGTTCCTATAAGGATTGACAGCAAATAAAACTGGGATTGACCGGAAACATTGTACTTTAAGCCTTGTCCGCTGAAAATCGTCGCTATGCCAACGAAGTTAACGAGTCCATCGATAAGATAGCGGTCAAACCAAGCTGTAAACTTGGAAATTAAGTCAACTGCCGAAACAATGCTGAGGCGGTAAATTTTGGCGGTGTAAAAGTCGTATGCCAATAAGTCTTGTAGGGGTTTCCAAATAGAGACAGTTGGTTTTAACTTTCTACCACCCAAGTAAATTACTCCGCCGAGGCTGCAACCGAAAATGCTTGACCAAATTAGCAGCAGCGCTAGGTTTTGGTTCAAAGTTGTCCAATCTGGTAACAGCGATAAGGTTTGTAAAACTAAAGGTAGATGTAGGGTAACGCCGACTAGAAGCATCATGGGAAGTACCATTTGCCAACCAACTTCTGCCGATCGCACTGTCATCGGCTTGGTTTCCCCAGCAAAAATTAAGCCGAACACGCGAGTTACACTGAAGGCTGTCAGAGCGTTAATTCCCACCACAACTCCGACTAACCAAGGCTGACTCGTCCACAAACCATCTACGAATTTCAGCAATGCCCAGAAGCTGCCAAAGGGCGGAAGGGCGATTAATCCAGCAATACCGGCTAAAAAGGCTAGTGCTGATATCGGGCGGCGCGACCAAAGTCCACCAAGCTGGGTTAAGTCCTGGCTAATGTTGTTCCAAATAATGCCACCGATGACCATGTACAACAGCGCCATTGCCACGGCATGAGTTAAGACTAATAAAAGGGCGGTATTTGTTTGTTGGGTGCCTACGGCAATGAAGACTAATCCCATGTAGGCGCTGACGGAGTAGGATAAGGCACGTTTGATGTCAATTTGAGCGATCGCAATTAACGTCCCGCCTACACCTGTCACCGCACCAATAAACACCATAGCAACCATTGCCACAGGCGACAGCGCTAAAACAGGTTCTAACTTTACCAACACCCATGCACCAGTCGCCACGACTACAGAATTCCGTAAAATCGTGCTAGGGATGGGTCCCTCCATCGCTTCATCTAGCCACAGATGCAGAGGAAATTGAGCGCATTTACTCATGGGTCCAGCAATTAAAGCCAACCCCAACAACGTGGCAACTGTAGGATCTAAAGAAGCGGTTTTAGCCCACTCTGCTAAATCAGAATAATTCCATGTTCCTGCTAGGGGATATAAAGCTAGAACTCCCATCAGCAGAAATAAATCCCCCACCCGCTTGGTTAAGAAAGCATCTCTAGCACCCGTTACCACTATTGGCTGACTAAACCATAGCCCCACTAATAAATAAGTACCCAGGGTGAGGATTTCCAAAATTACATAGCTGAAAAACAAAGAGTCGCACAGGGCTAAGGCACACATCCCACCTTCAAACAGTGCCATCAGACCATAGAAACGCGCCCAACCCCAGTCCATCTCCATGTAACCGATCGCGTAGATCTGCGCTAGCAGATTTAGCCCCGTTATTAAAACTGTCGCACCGACAGTAATGGAGGAGATTTCCAGAGGAATAGATATGTCTAGATTGGCTACATTTAGCCAAGGTATTAATAACCGTTGCGCTGGCTGGTTCCAAGTCGAGGGTAGTGCCACAACTCCGTGGAGGAAAGCCAAGAAGGTCATCAACAAGTTTATATAACCTGCTGGTCTCGGTCCCGTGTGACGGATAATTCCCGGAGACCAGGGCACAGTCAAAATTGCACCTATTAAGGCATAGCAGGGTATCAACCAGACAGTCTGGAAGAAAAGCTGATCCATTAAAAGACCTCTAGATTTTTAGAAAACTTTAGGGGCTGCATTAGCTACTGGCGCTGTTTCCCCCGAATGCCAGCAGTCGTGCGCGGTAAGCGCCAACTTTCTGTGCAACCCCCAGAGGAATAAAGACAATGGCTTTTGCAATAAATTGATAATAAACTGAAATGTTCCTAGAGAAAAGACATTGTTTTTAATGGTTACAATAGAGTATTATCTATATGTACCCTCCGTAGTTAGGCGGACACATAGGTACGCCCCTACAGGGGCATCGATACAATCTAAAATCTAAAATCTAAAGTTGAAGCAAGCCACACTGCACCAACTAAAGTTATTTGAAGTAGTCGCACGACACGGAAGCTTTACCCGTGCGGCAGAGGAACTATTTATTACCCAGCCGACTGTATCCATGCAGGTGAAGCAACTTACCAAAGCCGTGGGGTTGCCGCTGTTTGAGCAGATAGGGAAACGGCTTTATCTCACAGATGCTGGGCGGGAACTTTTGGCGACGTGCCGGGAAATATTCGATCGCCTAGACGCCTTTGAAATGGCTGTAGCTGATCTCAAAGGGCTGAAGCAGGGGCGGTTGCGGCTATCAGCGGTGACAACAACTAAATATTTTGTGCCACGAATGCTGGGGCCATTTTGCAAGCTGTATCCGGGAATTGATGTTGAGTTCAAGACGACAAATCACGAACGCCTACTCGCACGCCTAAGCGAGAATCTGGACGATCTGTATATTCTTAGCCAATTACCGGAGCATATGGATATCAGCTACCATCTGTTTATGGAAAACCCGCTGGTAGTGTTGGCACCAATCGCTCATCCACTAGCTTTTGAGAAAAATATCTCTCTACAACGGCTTAGGGGTGAGCCGTTTATTATGCGGGAACCTGGATCTGGAACACGATCGTCCGTGCAAAAACTCTTTGATGAGCATGGGGTGCAGGTGAGAGTCAGGTTGGAATTGGGGAGTAACGAGGCGATTAAGCAGGCGATCGCGGGTGGATTAGGCATTTCAATTTTATCTCGCCACACTTTAGGTCCAGAAGGAACCACCAACGAACTAGCCATCCTAGACGTAGAGGGCTTTCCGATTCTGCGTCATTGGTATGTAGTTTACCTGGCTGGCAAACAGCTTTCTGTTGTCGCCAATACTTTTTTCCAGTATTTGTTGAATGAGGCAAAGCAAGTTGCCATTTAGAACGATGAAATATGAATGATATCCTTTTTTGCGAAAGCACTAACTACGTAAATACACGTACAGTTACTTTTATAAAGATTTATTATACAAATATGTAGACTGTGACAAGATTATACTTATCATTAGTCAGGTATTCCGATGGGTGCCTATAAATTATAGAGGCAAACAATGGCGATTGCAGGTACTGATGCTAGTGAAACAATCAACGGAACTTCCGGCAATGACAGCATTAATGCTTTAGGTGGCGACGACACTATTAATCCTAGTATTGGAATTGATACCGTAGATGGAGGTAGCGGAAATGACCTGCTGATAGTTAATTATTCTTCTATCACTTACGGGGAGATTAGCACAACTTTCAATTCAAGCGATCGCACAAGTGGATATCTGAAAGCTAACAACAGCTCTAACTCTTATTACCAAGTCACTTTTTCTAACGTCGAACGCTTTAATATTACTGGAACTGCGAATAATGATTATCTCTACGGTGCAGCTTTAAATGACAACCTAAGTGGCGGTGGTGGCAATGACACCCTTGACGGCGCAGCGGGAAATGACATCTTAAACGGTGGAATAGGAAACGATAACCTCATTGGTGGAGATGGCAACGACACTTATGTTGTGGATAGTATCGCTGATACAATTACGGAAACTTCTACGGGTGGTACTGATATAGTTCAAGCTTCTATCACATGGAATCTCGGAGCTAACTTAGAGAATATAACTTTAACCGGAAGCGCTGTAATTAACGGTACAGGTAACGAATTAAACAATATCATTACAGGTAATACGGCTAATAATACTCTTAGCGGTGGAAGTGGTAATGATACGCTCAATGGTGGAGTAGGTAATGATAACCTAATTGGTGGTTTGGGTAACGACACTTATATAGTTGATAGTAATACTGACATAGTTACAGAAGCTGCCAATGAAGGCATTGATACGGTTCAATCTGCTATTAACTGGATATTGGGAGCTAACCTGGAAAATCTCACTTTAACTGGAAGCGCAGCAATTAACGGTACAGGTAATGAACTGAATAATATTATTAGAGGTAATAGTGCTAATAATATTATTAACGGTGGCGCTGGCAGTGATAATTTAATCGGTGGGTTAGGGAACGATATTTATATTGTCGATTTAAGTAGCGATATAGTAACAGAAGCTGCAAATCAAGGCACTGATACTGTTGACTCTGCTATTAGCTGGATATTGGCAGCTAATCTGGAAAATTTAACTTTAACTGGAAGCGCAGCAATTAACGGTACAGGTAATGGGCTAAATAACATAATTACTGGTAATAGTGGAAATAATACTTTAACTGGTGGAGCAGGTAACGATAATATTAATGGTGACGCAGGTAATGATATTATCTACGGAAGTTCTGGGGGGTCAGTTGGTGAAATTGATACCCTAAGTGGCGGTGCGGGAGTAGATAAATTTATTCTTGCAACGGATACGCAGGTATTCTATGATGATGGAAATACAGGAACCGATGGTACAAGTAACTACGCGCTGATAACAGACTTTAATAGTGCTGAAGATTTTATCCAGCTTCAAAACCCAAAAACAGACTATATCCTAACCTCATCCCCAACTAATTTACCAACAGGGACAGCTATCTACCGTAACAAGCCTAATACTGAACCAGACGAACTAATTGGCATTATTCAGGGTTCATCAAATTTAAGCATTGATGGTAGCTATTTCAATTTTGTTAACCCAAGCATCCTGCAATTTAGTACCAGTAACTACAGCGTCAAAGAATACGGCACAGTTGTAACGGCAGTAACTATCACCCGCACAGGTAGCAGTAAGGGAGTAGCAAGCGCGACTGTGACTCCGGGTAATGGCAGTGCGATCGCACCCAACGATTACAACAGCAATCCTATTGTCGTCAACTTTGCTGATGGTGACACTACTGCCAAAACAGTAGTTATTCCCATAGTCGATGATGTCTTAGTTGAAGGTAACGAAACTATCAACTTAAGCTTAACCAATCCCTCAGGTAGCGCAATTATTGGAGCGCAAAATACTGCTGTTCTATCGATTTTAGATAATGATGTAAGCACAAGTGAAACACATCCCCGTTTGTATGTTGATGCAACGCGGATTAGCCAAATTAAGGCAGCAATTCAGGTTGCTGGATCGCACCACCAGCAGGCATTTAACGCCATGAAAGCACGGGTGGATCAAAATAACTGGCGTGTCTATGATGATGATCCAAACGACACCGTATGGAACTCAGCGCGTTCTCATATGGCACGGGAAGCAGCCTTTATGTACCTGCTAACCAACGATTCTAAATATGCCCAGATTTCCTATAACGCGCTTTATGACATATACAATAACGTCGATCCCTCAAACAGACTTCCTAGCTCTGGTGATGGCATAGGACGCGCAACAGTAGGCAGAAACTTCGCTCTTGCTTATGATTGGGCTTACAATGGTTGGACGCAAGACCAGCGAAATTATATTAAAGGTAAGCTCGATCTTTCCCTTGATTCGTGGGTGACATACAGCCACGCTAACCTAAACGATCCCACTAAAGCTTCAAACTGGGTAGCCGTGTGTCGGGGTGCTGAATTGGTAATGATGCTAGCAGCGCGTGAGGAGCAAACTCGCTCTAGTCGTTACTCAGATCTCAAAAATTGGCTTAACCTTAACTTGCAAAACGGCTACGGAAATTTGGGTGTAACTCAAGAAGGCATCGGCTACAGCAACTTTGGTGGAACTTATCTAGTTCCGGCAGTCTATGCACTTCGCAGCGTCGGAGATACTAGCCTTGATGCTAGTTTTAATTCCAAAGCTTTTTGGCAGCAAGCTATGTACGCGGGTTCATTCGCAATGAATCCCTACGGCGAACGCGACTTTCTTCAATCTGGCGTTTCTAGTGGAGCTTACCTTTCCTACTATGACGAAGGATGGGCAAGTTTACTACTCGGTTCTGTACCTCAAGATCAGTTACCTTATTACCGCTATTTCTACGACCGTCATACGGGAATTTACGCTCCAGGAACCCCTGCTGAAAAATTTGACGAGGATCATGGCGGAACAGTTTGGTCACTAATTTATTACCCCGAAAATGGAACATCAGTCAATCCAACTGGTATTTTTAGTCAAGCTGTTAGTGATGAAGACAGGGGAGCTTACTTTTTCCGTAATCATTGGCAGGACGCTAACGATGTTTTGGTGTCGATTATGGCAGATACTGTGAATCACAGTCATGCTTGGGATCAATCTGAGGCGTTTAATCTAGGTCTGATAGCGTACAATACTCACTTTATCGGTGGCCCAGGTAAGGAGGATATTAGTACATCCAATCCTGGTGTTTTTAGCGGCCTTTTAGTAGATGGGGAGGCGCAACTCAACCAAAAAACAACTGGTACAAAAGAATTTTTCAGTAGCAATCCAGATGGTGGTGGCTATGTAATCGTTGATGGTGGGCAAAAATATTCTAGTTTGGGTTTAAGTAGTGCGAAGCGACATTTTTTAGTTGATTTCTCTACTAACACTGGAACAACAATACTTTCAACTCTCGATCGCATCCAGGATGAGTCAAATCACTCTTATACCTGGCAGCTTAATGTTGGGGATGATGTGAGTAATGCTGGGGTAAGTGTTAGTTCTGGCAGCGAAGGTGGTTTATCTACTTTCCTCCTCAGTGGTAAAAATAGCAGCTATCTTAAAGGATGGGTGATGTATCCTACTAACGCTTCAATAGCTGCTGGCGATCCCCTAAAAGTAATTACGTCAGGTGCGAATGCGGATATCTGGGTAGCTATGGTTTTAGGAACGGGGACGCCTCTACAAGGAACCGTTACAGGTACAGGACTGAACGCTGTCCTGCAAGTCGGAGGCGATCGTATCCGTTACGATGCAACTTCCAATCGCATCATTAGCGAAGCGATCGCAGCTTCAGCGCCGAACCTTGCAGCTACTGAATACAACAATACCAATAGCAGCAATTTGGCGAACAATGTTTTTAGTGATAGCAATTTTAATGACACACTAATAGGTAGTGCTGGCAGTGACATGATAATTGATGGGCTAGGTAATGATAGTGATATCGCCAACGTTGTCAATAACATTGTTCAACAAGCTGGCGGCGATAGTATAAATCGATTTATTCGCGGTGCTAGCGGTGAGCGAAGAGAGTTTACGAACATTGCCAATAATGATGTTGTTTCTAGTGGCAGTACGACTGCTTGGCGCTTAAGTGATGGGATTAGTGAAAATCCCGGTTTTGGCTCTGGTGCGCTTTTAGGGACAACGAGCAGTACGGCTGGATTTACAGGCTCTAACATAGATTTAAACTTGGCTTCTAGTAATACAGGTAAATTCTTTTTTGCTTAACTCAGTATTAAGGCGCATTCCAATACGGATTAGCTTGATGCCAAAGTACGCGATAAAGCTGAATCGGTTGATTTTTCCCCTTGACCTTAACAGGGGGAATAATCTCAATAGGTAGAGTGCGATCGCCTAACTTGTCAAGAGTGGTTTGAGAAATTAAAATCTCACCAGGTTTTGCCTAGTTACAAATGCGACTGGTTACATTCGTGGTGTCCCCAATTGCGGCATATTGAATTAGCTTTTCTGAGCCAATATTTCCCGCTGCGACTTTCCCGGTATTAATGCCGATGTGGATTTGAATCTGTAAATTCCGCCGCTGTACCCACTGTGCATTTACAGCACTTTGCATAATTATGAGGTACACTTACAAAAGTGTGCATAAACAAAAATAATGAAATCTTACTCCCTTGATTTTCGAGAAAAAATTGTCAAAGCTTATGAAAAAGGTGATACATCGGTACGAAAAGTAGCCTCTCAATTTGT
>Ga0196964_10001186_pt1 | contig 13479 bp, 15 predicted proteins | sample S1_10metaG_FD_148615 | JGI IMG/M metagenome (GOLD analysis project Ga0196964, IMG submission 148615) | Soil microbial communities from Anza Borrego desert, Southern California, United States - S1_10 | ecosystem: Environmental > Terrestrial > Soil > Desert | place: USA: California | collected...
CACCACCGAAGCGGCGGTCGCCGACGCGCCGAAGAAGCAAGGCGCCGGCGGCGGCATGCCGGGCGGCATGGGCGGCGGCATGGGCGACATGGACTTCTAAGCCGAAGGGCGGCCGCAAGGCCGCCCGAAGGTCCCCGCGGAGGCGGGGGTCCAACTCGACCAGCCACAGCGCTGAACTGAAGAACCCCCGGTCGGTGACGGCCGGGGGTTTTCCTTTCGTCGAATCTGGATTTACGAATATCTGGGGTGGAGCGTCGCGTGAACGGACCTGAATCTATCGTCGCCACGTTGAGCGGAGCCAACGTTACCGACCGTCATGGCCGGAAGTGGCAGTATCATTCGCGTAGCGACCACCACTCCCGCATCGCCTGCATCGCGATCTTGACCGATCTGCTAGACGCCTGCCCGCTGTTGCGCCGCCACGCGGAAAGCGGAGCCGTCGGGTTTGGCCTGAACCACGAAATGCGCGACTTCCGACTGGCGCGAAAGAAGGACCTGGATTTCGTGATCTGCCGCCCCGCCTCAAGGGGCTTCAGGGAGCGAACTTTAGCCGATCTGGAAACCGTCGCGGGCATGCCGGTCGGTGCACGATCACACCTTCTGCGGGAGTGTGACGTCGGGGCGGTGCTTGTCGCTTTGGAAGCCAAAGGCGTGCATGACAGCCCATATTAAAGCGTTGCCCCGACTGTATGATGAGTTGAACTCCAGCCATCAGACGGTGCACGGTGCCGCCCATGAAGCGCTCGCCGCCGCGTTTTGCATGATCAATGCTTCCGAGACTTTCGTCAGCCCGCCGGGCCTACAGAACATGCACCGTCAGCCGAAGGACGCTGAGCGCGCCGTGCAGAAGGTCAGGGAACTGCCGCGCCGCTCCCGAGCAGAGGACGACGGCTATGACGCCCTTGGAATAGTCTTGGTAAATTGCCGAAACGACGGCTCGCCGGTTGAGTTGGTGAGCGCCGCGCCCGCGCCGCAGCCCGGCGACGTGGATTATTATGATCGCATGATCGACCGGCTCGCGACCCTCTACGCGTCCAGATTTAAGGAGCTTTGATCAGGCCGCCTTGGGCAGATCACCGCGCATCGCGTCCGCATGTGCGGCTATGCGGTCGAGAAAGCCAGGCTTGAATCGCAGCGAACTGCGGGCCGTTCGGGACAGGAAGCCTTCCGTCGCACGAACAGACAGCGGCTTGCCCTGGAATCGAAGAAACCGCTCAAGGCCCAAAGATGGCCCTGGTCCGACGCGATCATTGATCTCGACGGCTCGCCGGCCGCGCCCGTCAAAACGTGCCGACCGGGGCCAGCCACCGGTCAGCGGACGATCTCGGCTCAGATCGTAGACGCCCGGCTCGGCCAGACGGCCGCCCAGCCAAGCCGCTACCGGAACCGTCACCGCGTTGCCGACCAGCGACCAGCGCCAGGAGTCCCGCCCGACCTCGCCTGCGGGCTCAGTCCAGCCGGGCTCGAACCCTTGCAGGCGTTCAGCGTCTCGGATGTCAGGTGTTTCGACAGTCCCGCTCGGGCGCAGCATCGCAGGAGGCGAGGCGATGCCGACGGTCGATCCGTTCTTTAGCGTCGGCACGCAGTCGGCCCCCCAGCCGAGTCCGCGTACGCCCTCGGTCCAGTAGAAGCCGTGGGCATGGTCGTCGAAGGTCGTCTGCACCGTCCAAGGCGCGTGTTCATCGACGAGCAGCACCGCCGCAGGGTCGCCGCTTCGGCTGGCCAGAAAAAAAACCCTTTCCCGCCGCTGCGGCACGAAGCTCAACGAGTTCACGACGCGATACGCCCATCGGTAGCCGCGCTCCTCAAACGCCTCCACGATCGTGCGCATCGCGGTCCCGCCGTCGAGGCGCAGCATGAAAGAAACGTTCTCAAGCAAGACCCAGTCCGTCGGCTGCTTGTCGAGCAGGGCGAACACGCTCTGCACCAGCCCGGAGCGTTCGCCGCCGATGCCCGCGGTGATCCCTGCCTGACTCAGGTCCTGACAAGGGAACCCCGCAGTGAGAAGATCGACGCGCGGTAGAGATGCGATCGTCCGTACGTCACCTAGGTTCGGCGCGTCGATTCGAGTCCTCAGTACCGCGCAGGCGGGGAGCCAGACCTCACTGACAGCGTCAGTCCGGTGCCCTGCCTTGGCGAGCCCGAGCTCGATCCCCCCGACACCTGCAAACAGGCCTGCAACCTTCATGCGAGTCCCTGTATGTTCTTCTTGTGTTCTGAGCAAGTGGTGATGTCGAAGGTCGCTCGATTCGCATAAGACCGCTCACCCGAATCCCGCCCGCCACACCTCCGCCTCCAGCCGCAGTCGGTCCGCCAGCGGCGGCGTCAGTTCGAACAGGCGCGGACGGCGGGCGGCGTCGTAGACGCGGGCGAGGCGCCAGGCTTCTGGGCGCCGCTCTCCGGTCGCCATCTCGTTGCGGGTCAGGAAGAAGGGCGTGCGCGCGCCGCCCGCGGTGGTCTTGACCTCCAGCAGCCGCTCGCGCCCGTCCGGCTCGAAGCTTAGCACGTCGAACCCCGCGCCGTCGTCCTCCAGCGACACCTGCCGCACCTGCTCGGCCAGCCGCTCCTTCCCGGCGCGGATCAGCCGCGCGCGTTCGAAGTCGATCACCAGGGCCTCGCCGCGTGCGCCCAGCGCCCGGTTTCTGTGGTCGCGCTCGACCGGGTCGAACTTGCGCGCCAGCCGCTCCAGCGCGGGCTCCCGCGCCTCGTGCGGCATCAGATCGGGCGCGGCGTCCTCGAAGGTCAGGACAGGAACAGGCGGCGCGTCCGCCGCGCCCCGCCAGAGCGCGCTCGCCTCGGCCATACCCGGCGCGACCGCCTCACGCTGCAGCCCCAGCCGCTGCCACTCCGGCCGGGCGTCCAGGAACCGCTCCACCGCGTCCACCAGCGAGCGCTGGATGTTCGGCGCGGCCTTGTAGCCCTCGATGGTCGGCAGGCCGACCAGCTCCAGCGCGTGGGACACGTTCATGTGCTTCCACTCGACCGAGGCCTTGCCCCGCCCGATCCGCGACTCCAGCGCGCGCCGCCGCTCGGCCTTCACGAACGGCCGCCCGGCCAGTTCGTCGGCCAGCATGTCGAAATAGGCGGCCACGATCGCGTCGTTCTCCGCCGCGCTCCAGACCCGCCCGCGCCTCGCCTGCTCTTCCGCCAATCGCGCCCCCTTCGGGAGCATAGCAGCGCGCGGCGGAAGCGAAACGGGCCTTGCGGGCTCACCCGCGAGCCGTCAGCGCGAGGTCAGCAGCACCCCGATCAGCACCGCCGCCCAGTGGGCGCCGGCGGCGGCGACCACGTGGCCGTGCCAGATGGCGCGGGCGAACTTCAGCCGCTTGTTCACGTAGAACACCACCCCGGTGCTGTAGAGCAGCCCGCCGAGGGCCAGCAGCAGCAGGGCCGCCCAGGACAGGCCCTCGACCAGCGGCTTGATCGCCACCAGCACCAGCCAGCCCAGCGCCACGTACACCCCGACCCAGAACCGTCGCCCCAGCCCCGGCAGGAACAGCTTGCCGGCGATCCCCAGGCCCGCGATGGCCCAGACCGCCGCGGTCATGCCGACCGACCAGGCGCCGGTCAGGTTGTGGGTGGTGAAGGGCGTGTAGGAGCAGGCGATCATCAGGAAGATGCCCGCGTGGTCCAGCCGCCGCAGCAGCGGCCGGTGCGCTTCACGGGCGAAGTTGTAGGCGGTGGAGAAGCCCAGCATCGCCAGCAGGCCCGCCGCGTAGATCGAGATCGCGGCGATCCGGTCGAACGAGCCGGTTCCCACCGACAACCCCAGCAGCACGCCGCCTCCGAACAGCGCCAGCACCAGCCCGATCAGGTGCACCACGAGGTCCGCCGTGCGCGCGGCGGGGGTCGGATAGTGCGGAGCGGGGACGTCGGCGGCGCTCACGTCGTGAGTTAACACCGTTCATATGCGGCGGCGCAAGCCTGCGCGCCGACCGTCCCGCCCCCGGTCAGCGCCGTAGGCGCAGGGCGTTCCAGATCAGCGGCGCGTTGGCCAAGGCCAGGCGGCGCAGAGCGGGATTGAGCAGCAGCGCCCCGCCGGCGACCACGCCGAGCATCAGGGCGCTCGCCCGCGCAGGCGTGCCGCGCGCGGTGTCCTTGATGGCCGAGACGATGTTCATCCGTATCTCCTTTGCGGTTCTTCGATCACCAAACGCCGGGCGCGCGGCATCGTTCGCGGACGGAGCCCTCGCCGGTTAACGGACATCGTTAACGCTCGCTTTAGACCGGCGCGCGAGCATGGCGGGTGAAAGCTGGAGCGCGGCCTTTTTCGAAAACCGGGAAACCGCTTTCGGGGCCGCGCCCGGGTCGGGGAAACTCCGCCATGTACGACGCCGTCGCCTCCTACGAACCCAGGGACTTCGCGCCCGCGGGGCGCATGCTGGACGGGCAGGTGGTGCTGGTCACCGGCGCCACGGGGTCGTTCGGGCGGCGGTTCGTACGCACGGTGCTGGACCGCTACGACCCGAAGAAGCTGATCGTGTTCTCGCGCGACGAGCTGAAGCAGTACGAGATGCGCCAGGAGCTGTCGGAGCTGTTCCCCAAGGACAAGCTCGACCGGCTGCGGTTCTTCCTGGGCGACGTGCGCGACCGCAACCGGCTGGAACTGGCGTTCCGGGGCGTCGACGTGGTGATCCACGCCGCCGCCCTGAAGCAGGTGCCGGCGGCCGAGTACAACCCTTCCGAATGCATCGCCACCAACGTGACGGGCGCGGAGAACGTGGTGTGGGCCTGCCTGCACGCGCGGGTGAAGAAGGTGGTCGCCCTGTCCACCGACAAGGCCTGCTCGCCGATCAACCTGTACGGGGCGACCAAGCTGGCGTCCGACAAGATCTTCGGCGCGGCCAACAACCTGTCCGGCGACATCGGCACACGGTTCTCGGTGGTGCGCTACGGCAACGTGATCGGCTCGCGCGGCAGCGTGGCGCCGCTGTTCCGGCGGCTGATCGAGGGCGGCGCGGCCGAGCTGCCGATCACCGACCCGCGCATGACCCGGTTCTGGATCACCCTGGACCAGGGCGTGAACTTCGTCCTGTCGTGCCTGGAGATCATGCGCGGCGGCGAGGTGTTCGTTCCCAAGATCCCGTCCAGCACCATGGTCGATCTTGCCGAGGCCATGGCGCCGGGGGTGGCGACGCGGGTGATCGGCATCCGGCCGGGCGAGAAGCTGCACGAGATGATGATCTCGGCCGACGACGCGCGCCTGACCGTCGATCTGGGCGACCGCTACGCCATCGAGCCGGACTTCGTGGAATACGCCCGCACGCCGTTCGCCGAGGACGGGCGCGGGGTGCGGGTTCCCGAAGCCTTCGCCTATTCAAGCGACGACAATCCCGAGCGGCTGACCAACGGCAGCCTGCTGAAGCTGCTGGAAGCCTGCCATGCCTGACGGGGGCGGCGCGGCGCCGTTCCTGCCCTACGGGCGCCAGACGATCGAGGCCGACGACCTGGACGCGGTCGCGCAGGCGCTGGGCGCCGACTTCCTGACCACCGGGCCGCTGGTGGAGCGGTTCGAGGCGGCGTTCGCCAAGGCCGTGGGCGCCGAACACGCGGTGGTCTGCTCCAACGGCACCACCGCCCTGCACCTGGCCGTCGAGGCGGCGGGCGTGGGGCCGGGGGACGTCTGCGTGGTTCCCTCGATCACCTTCGTCGCCACCGCCAACGCGGTGCGCTACCAGGGCGGCGAGCCGGTGTTCGCCGACGTGGATCCCGACAGCGGCCTGATGACCGCCGAGACCCTGGCCGAGGCCCTGGCGCGCTGCGCCGGTCGCCGCGTCAAGGCGGTGCTGCCGGTGCACCTGACCGGCGCGGCCGTCGACGTGCCGGCCGTCCGCCTGCTGGCCGACGGGGTGGGCGCGGCCGTGATCGAGGACGCCTGCCACGCGGTCGGGACCGACACCGCATGGGGACCGGTCGGGAGCTGCCGGGCGAGCGCCATGGCCTGCTTCTCGTTCCACCCGGTGAAGACCCTGACCACCGGCGAGGGCGGGGCGGTGACCACCGACGACGCGGTCCTGGCGGCGCGGATGCGGCGGATGCGCAGCCACGGGCTGGAGCGCGAGGCCGCGGCGCTGGGCGAGGATTTCGCGGTCGACGGCGGGGCGCCGGCGCCCTGGGCCTACGAGCAGCGCGAGCTCGGCTGGAACTACCGGCTGCCGGACCTGAACTGCGCGCTGGGGCTGGCGCAGCTTTCCAAGCTGCCGCGGTTCGTGGCGCGCAGGCGGACCCTGGCGGCGCGGTACGCCGAGGCGCTGGCGCCCCTGGCCCCGCTCGTGCGGCCGGCGGCGGTTCCGGAGGGCTGCGACCCGGCCCTGCACCTGATGGTCGCCCTGATCGACTTCGAAGCTGCAGGCCGCTCGCGGCGCGAGGTGATGGGGGGGCTGAAGGCGCGCGGGATCGGGACCCAGGTCCACTACATCCCCGTCCACCGCCAGCCGTACTACCGCGCGCGGGGCGAGGCGCGCCTGCCCGGGGCCGACGCCTGGTACGCCCGCTGCCTCAGCCTGCCGCTCTATCCGGCCATGGGCGACGACGACCCCGCGCGGGTCGCCGACGCCCTGGCCGCCGTCCTGGGAGCCTGATCCATGACGCTCGCCCTTCGCCGCGCCGGGCCCGAGGACGCCGAGCGCCTGTGGCGCTGGCGGAACGACCCGGCCGCGCGCGCCGCCTCGCACGTCACCGACCCGGCGCCGTGGGACGCGCACCGGCTGTGGTTCGAGCAGTCGCTGACCCGCGCGGACCGGCTGCTGCTGGTGGGCGTCTACGCCGAGACGCGCGAGCCGGTGGGGCTGGTGCGCTTCGACGTGCGCGACCTGGGGGTGTGGACGGTCGGCATCAACGTGGCGCCGGACTTCCGGGGCCTGGGGCTGGGCAAGGCGCTGCTGCGCGAAGGCATGGCCAGGCTGGCGGAGCAGCGGCACGTGGGCGCCTTCGAGGCGGAGGTGCGGCTGACCAACGCTGCGTCCCTGGCGCTGTTCGAGCACTGCGGGTTCGCCCGCGCCGGCGAGGCGGGCGGCTTCGCCCGGTTCGAAAAGGCGCTCGCGTGAGCCCCGAGGTCGCCATCGCCGGGCGGCGGATCGGGCCCGGGCACGAGCCCTATGTGATCTGCGAGCTGTCGGGCAACCACAACGGCAGCCTGGAGCGCGCGCTGGCCCTGCTGGACGCGGCGGCGGCGACCGGGGCGGACGCAGTCAAGATCCAGACCTACACCGCCGACACCCTGACGCTGGACTGCGACCGGCCGGACTTCCGCATCCAGGGCGGCCCCTGGGGCGGGCGCACCCTCCACGACCTCTATCGCGAGGCGCACACCCCGTACGAATGGCACGCGGCCCTGTTCGCCCGCGCGCGGGCGCTGGGCGTCACCCTGTTCTCCACCCCGTTCGACGAGACGGCGGTCGAGCTGCTGGAGAGCCTGGACGCGCCCGCCTACAAGATCGCCTCGTTCGAGGCGGTGGACCTCGGGCTGATCGCGCGGGTCGCCCGCTGCGGCAAGCCGATGATCGTCTCCACGGGCCTGGCGAACCTGGAGGAGATCGGCGAGGCGGTGCGCACCGCTCGGATCAACGGTTGCGAGCAGTTGATCCTGCTGCATTGCGTGTCCGCCTATCCGGCGCCGATGGCTGACGCCAACGTCCGCACCGTGCCGCACCTGGCGGAGAGCTTCGGCTGCGTGGGCGGGCTGTCGGACCACACGCTCGGGACCGCCGCGGCGGTGGCTTCGGTGGCGCTGGGCGGCTCGGTGGTGGAGAAGCACTTCACCCTGGCCCGCGCCGACGGCGGGCCGGACGCCGAGTTCAGCCTTGAGCCGCACGAGTTCTCGGCCCTGGTGCGCGACTGCAAGGACGCCTGGCGGGCGCTGGGCCGCGTCCACTACGACCTGAAGGGCTCCGAGCGCGGGTCGTTGAGCTTCCGTCGCTCGCTGTACGTGGTGCGCGACGTGCGCGCCGGGGCGCCGATCGGCCCCGCCGACGTCCGCTCCATCCGCCCCGGCCACGGCCTGCCGCCCAAGCACCTGGAGGCGGTGCTGGGACGGGTGGCGCGGCGGGACCTGGCGCGCGGCGAGGCGCTCGCATGGGAGATGCTGGAGTAGGGTCCTGCGGAGCAAGGGTTCTTCACCAAGGGCACCAAGAATTCACAAAGGACACCAAGGGCGTCTTCGTGCCCTTCGTGACTCCTTCGTGCCCTTCGTGATGAAAACTTAGGATCGCTCCGCGATCAGCCGGAGAAACGCCTCCGCAACGCGCCCGGCCCCGAGCCCGTCGCAGAGGGCGGCGCTGGCCCTGGACAGCCTCGCCCGCCGTTCGGGCGCCCGCATCAGGCCGGTGAAGGCGCGGTCGATGGCGGCTTCGAAGTCGGGCGCGCGGGCGTCGACCATCTCCGCCGCGCCGAGGTCGGCCAGCGCGCGGGCGGCGGGCTGCTGGTTGTCGGCCAGCACCAGCAGCAGGGTCGGCAGGCCCAGGGTGCAGCGCTCCCAGGCGGTGGAGCCGCCGGCGCCCACGGCCAGGTCGGCCCGCGTCATCAGCCCGGCCATGTCGGCGGCGTCGATGTGGAGCGTCACGCGCGGGTCTCGCTCGGCCAGCCGCTCCACCGCCGCGCGGCTCGGGGCGGCGGACCCCGCCACCACGTCGACGGCGGCCTCGCCCAGGCGCGGCAGCAGCCGGTTCACCACCCGTCCGGTGATCCCGCCCACGTCGGTCAGGCCCAGCGACACCAGCACGCGCCCGACCGGTTCGTCGCGGCCGCGCCGGGCCAGCGCCGCCGGGCGCGTCTGCGCGAACGCGGGGCGCACGAGCGCGTAGGCGGGTCCGAGCAGCAGGGTCGCGCCCTCGGGCAGCAGGCCCGCGTAGTCCTCAGGCCGCCTCGCCGGGCCCACGTCCAGCAGCCGGTCGGCGTGCAGCGCCCGGTTCGCGAGGTCGTCGATCACCAGGGCGGGGCGCCCGCGGGCGAGCGCGGCCTGCTCCGTCGCGCCGATGCGGAAGTGATCGAACACCACCGCGTCGCAGCGGGCGTCCTGCGCGCGCTCCACACGCCCGATCTCCGGCCCCGCGAAGGCGTCCAGGATGGTCGCGACCGGCGTCGGCGCCACGAAGGCGCAGCGGCCGCCGCGCTCGGCCAGGGCCTGGGCGAGCGTCAGCGAGCGCATCACGTGCCCGCCGCCGATCTCCGGACCGGCGTCGACGACGAACAGGATCTCGGGCGCGCTCATACCCTCCCGTTAGCGGCGCAGGCCGTACTTCGAAAGAGGGGGCTGACGCCGCCTCGGCTGTGCCTCTAGTTCGGCCCCGGCGGGCGCTCCGGGGCCGGGCCCGGGGGGGCGTCCTCGGGCAGGGGGATGAACTCGTGGTCGTCGCCGGGGGGCAGCTTGAAGCGGCCTTCCTTCCAGTCCTCCGCCGCCTGGGCGATGCGGTCCTTGGAGGAGGAGACGAAGTTCCACCAGATGTGCCGCTCGCCCACCGGCTCGCCGCCGAGCAGCATGACGGTGGAGGGCTCCAGCGCCACGATCACCGGCTCGGGCGCCTTGCGGAACACGATCAGCTGGCCTGGCCGATAGGCGTGGCCGTCGATCTCGATCGAGCCGCGCACCACGTAGGCGGCCCGCTGCTCGTGCCCCTTGGGCGGCGCGGCCTTCACGCCTTCGGCCAGCTCCCAGTGGACGTAGAACATCGAGGAGTGCGTCCGCACCTTGGACTTGGCGCCGTAGGCCTCGCCCGCGATCAGCCGGGCGAACAGACCGTCGCCCTGGTACTCCATCAGGTCCTTGCTGGTATAATGGTCGAACCCCGGCTCGACCTCCTCCTGCTCGGTCGGCAGGGCGACCCAAGCCTGCATGCCGTGCAGGCGCGCGCCGATCTCGCGGCGCAGGGGCGAGGTGCGCTCGGAATGGGTGATGCCCTTGCCCGCCGTCATCCAGTTCACCTCGCCGGGAACGATGGCGCTGCGTTTCCCTAAGCTGTCGCGGTGGATGATCTCGCCCTCGAACAGGTAGGTGACGGTCGACAGGCCGATGTGCGGGTGCGGGCGCACGTCGATGCCGCCGCCGGGCTGGAAGTCGGCCGGTCCCATGTGGTCCAGGAAGATGAACGGCCCCACCATGCGCTTCAGCGGCGCGGGCAGGATGCGGCCCACCTCGAACCCGCCCAGGTCCTTCTTGCGGGCGTCGATCACGGTTTCGATCATGCGGGTCCCTCTCGCTTGCGGGAAAGCATGGGCGAGCGGGCCGGGCGCGGCAAGGGGGCGGCGCTTCGGGGAACAGCTTGCCTTCTCCGCCGCGCCCGCCTAGTCGAAAAGGTGAAATCTTCCCCGCCCGCGCCTTCCCGGAGCACGCCTTGGCCGAAACCCTCGATCCTGTCGACGCCAAGATCCTGGACCTGATCCAGCACGACGCGGGGCTGTCGGTGGCCGAGATCGCCGAGCGCGTCGGGCTGTCGCCCTCGCCCTGCTGGCGGCGGATCAAGCGGCTGGAGGACTCCGGCGTGATCCTGGGCCGGGTGACCCTGCTGGACTCCGAGCGGCTGGGCCTGGGCTTCGAAGTCTACGCCACCGTCAAGCTCAGCCTGCCGACCAAGGAGAACCTCGACGCCTTCGAACGCGCGGTCGCCGACTGGCCCGAGGTGGTGCAGTGCGCGACCATCACCGGGCGCGAGGACTACGTGCTGCGGATGGTCACCAGCGACATTCACGCGTTCGACGCTTTCATGCGCGAAAAGCTGCTGTCGCTCGGGCTGGTGTCGGACGTGGAGAGCCACATCGTCATCCGGGGCGTGAAGAACACCACCGCCGTGCCGCTGAGCCTGGTCAGCCCGCACGTCGGCGGCTGACGCGCGGGAGATCGCTTTGAAGGTTCGTACGCTGCTGGGCGGTGGTCTGGTCGCCTTGACGCTGGCCGGGGTTGCGGTCGCCGAGACCGACCTGCAGGCGTTCCGCCGCCTGCGCGGCGAGGGGGTGGCGGCGGTCAACGCGGGCGACTTCCGCGCCGCTGACGCGCGCCTGGCCGAGGCCGACGCGAAGGTGAGGAACCACCCGGGGCTGGTGCTGCTGCGCGCGCGGGTGAAGGCGGCGGCGGGAGACTACGCCGGCGCGCTGGAGCAGCTGGATCGCTACGCCCGCATGGGCCTGAGCGCCGATCTCGACGGCGACGAGGCGCTGGAGGGGATCGCGGCGGAGACCGGCTATCCCGCGACGGCCCGCCGCCTGGCCGCCAACGCGCGTCCCGTCGGCCGGCTTGAGCAGGAGGGCCGGCTACAGGGGCCGTACCTGGCCGAAAGCGTCGCCTGGGACGCCAGGGCCAAGCGCCTGCTGATCTCCGGCGTCCACGCCCGCACCGTGGTCCAGATCCGCGGCGGCGCCCTGTCGCGCTTTCTTGAAGCGGACGCGACGGTCGGCGGCGTGCTCGGCATGGCGGCCGACCCGGACGGCCGCACCCTGTGGGCCGCCTCCGCCTACCCGCCGCCGGTGAAGGATCGGACGGCCGGGGACGCGGCGCGTTCGGCCCTGCTGAGGATCGACCTGAAGTCGGGAAGGGTGCTGCGCCGCTTCGACGCTCCGGCGGGCCAGGCCGCGCGCACCTTCGGCGACTTGGCGGTCGGGGCGGACGGGACGGTCTACGTGTCGGACTCCGCGGCGGGCGAGGTGCTGCGGCTCCGCCCCGGCGCCGAGGCGCTGGAGGTGCTGGTTCCGTCCGGAATCCTGGGCTCGCCGCAGGGGATGGTGGCGACGCCGGACGGACGCCGGCTGGTGGTCGCCGACTATGCGTCCGGCCTGCACCTGATCGACCTGACGAGCGGCGCCGTGACGGTCCTGCCGCAGCCCGAGGACGCCACCCTGCTCGGGATCGACGGTCTGGTCCGCGACGGCGACGCCCTGATCGCCTTCCAGAACGGGGTGACGCCGCACCGGGTGCTGCGCCTTCAGCTTGACCCTGCGTTCTCGGCCGTGACCGGCTGGAGCGTCCTGGCCGCCGCGACCCCGGACCTGGAGGAGCCCACCGGCGGCGTGGTGGTCGGGCGCGACCTGGTGTTCGTCGCCCGCAGCCAGTGGAGCGACTTCAAGGAAGACGGGACCCTGCGCCGCGACCCGCCCGGCGACGCGGTGATCGCGCGGCTGAAGCTGCCGTGAGATGGCGGGCGCGTCGCCCCTGATCGTCACCGCCGCCCTGGACGAGGCGTCGTTCGACTGGTTCGACGCGCTCCGCCGCGAACACTTCCCGCCCGGGCGCAACCTCGTGCCCGCGCACCTGACCCTGTTCCACGCCCTGCCGGGCGACCAGGAGGCCGCCGCGGCGGAGGCGATCCGGTCCGCCTGCGCCACGACCGCGCCGATGCCCCTGTCTGTGACCGGACCGTGGTCGCTGGGCCGCGGGGTCGCCTACCGGATCGTCTCGCCGGAGCTGGAACGGCTGCGCGAACGCCTGGCCGAGGCCTTCGCCCCCTGGCTGGTCGCCCAGGATCGGGCGCCGTTCCGCCCGCACGTGACCGTCCAGAACAAGGTCGCGCCGGACGCCGCCCGCGCCCTGCTGGACGAGCTACAGCAGGGCTTCGAACCCTTCGACGCCCTGGCCGAGGGCCTGCTGGTCTGGCGTTATCGAGGAGGTCCCTGGGAGCGGCTGAGCTTCGCCCCCTTTACGACTCTTGGCCGGCATTCGGGCCGGCTGGATGACGCACCGTGAGCCGCCCGATTAATTGACCGGGCGGTCGGCCAATCCTATATCTCGGGGCCGCCATGCGAGGAGCGCGCCCGTGTATACGACCGAGCTGAAGACCTCCGCCGACGCCAGGCCCGCCGCGCCGGTCGCGGCGATGGAAGACCCGGAGCTGGTGGCGCGGTTCGAGGCGCGGGTGGCGGCGGACGACTTCATCGAGCCGAAGGACTGGATGCCGGAGGCTTACCGCCGGACGCTGGTGCGCCAGATCTCGCAGCACGCCCACTCCGAGATCGTCGGCATGCTGCCCGAGGGCAACTGGATCACCCGCGCGCCGACGCTGCGGCGCAAGGCGGTGTTGCTGGCCAAGGTGCAGGACGAGGGCGGCCACGGCCTGTATCTGTACGCCGCGGCCGAGACCCTGGGGACCAGCCGCGAGCAGATGATCGAGGCGCTGCACAGCGGCAAGGCCAAGTACTCCACCATCTTCAACTACCCGACCCTGACCTGGGCCGACATCGGGGCCATCGGCTGGCTGGTGGACGGGGCGGCGATCATGAACCAGGTGCCGCTGCAGCGGACCTCCTACGGCCCCTACGCGCGTGCGATGGTGAAGGTCTGCAAGGAAGAGAGCTTCCACCAGCGCCAGGGCTACGAGATCATGATGGTGCTGGCGCGGGGGTCGCCCGAGCAGCGGCGCATGGCCCAGGACGCGCTGAACCGCTGGTGGTGGCCGTCGCTGATGATGTTCGGCCCGCCCGACGACCAGTCGCCCAACACCGCCCAGTCGGTGCGCTGGCGCATCAAGCGCGAGACCAACGACGAGCTGCGCCAGAAGT